>Ga0105044_10011170_pt1 | contig 12255 bp, 9 predicted proteins | sample MAT01_FD_78092 | JGI IMG/M metagenome (GOLD analysis project Ga0105044, IMG submission 78092) | Freshwater microbial communities from Lake Fryxell liftoff mats and glacier meltwater in Antarctica - MAT-01 | ecosystem: Environmental > Aquatic > Freshwater > Ice > Liftoff microbial mat | place...
CTTACAGATGGGAGGGACCGATGAAATAGTGATTCTTCAGTGTTTGCGTAAGTCGCGAGTTGACAATCATCCACTTTGATGGCAGCATTTCCCCAGCCGTGGGTTATCCTCAAGAAAGTGGAGCCTTAATGATGTTTTTTTCCTTGCGTGCATATCTCCTGGTTGGTTTTTCGATCTGTCTCCTGCCTCTGACATCTTTCGCCGATGAAACACTTGGAAGAGACGAGTCGATTCGAGTCGCACCTCCTGCTCCCAGCCCGGAAGATCCACCTGAAGCACCAGTCGACGAACCGGACACTTCTCTGGAATCGACGGACGAAACCCCTCCGAATCTGCCTGAGAATCCGGAAGATTCGATGGCCACGTCTGATCTTTCCGACCTTGAGACAAAGTCCGCAGCCATCAGGGATAATCTTAGAGACGCAATTGAACTTGCTGATCAGCTGGCAGGGGAGCTTAATGCCCTTAAGGAAATGTCGGATGTAGCCGCTCCGGTGTCGGACACATTCACTGTCAGTGCAACGGCTGGCGTTGCTGACAAAGTCCATGTGATTATTATGGCTGACTCACGCGCCGTTTCCGGGGGAAGCCGGAACCCAATTGCGAACGGCGCTCGTGAAAACGCAGATATGATGAAGTCATTGCTTGGATCACAGTGTTTTGACACAAAAGTCTTCCCCCCGGTCAATCATCTTTCAGCTTCGGGGGTGAGGGTGCTCACTGGAGATCGTGACTTCAGTTTCCAGAAACTGCAACAGGAGGTGACCGCAGCGAATGTTGGCACGAATGATGTATTGTTCGTTTATATTGCCTGCCACGGATTGACGTTTTCCGAGGGTTCCCACGGTTTTCAAATGCCCATACCGAACACGAACCGTGAATTATTGCGAAGGAGCTCCGTCTGGGATCTGATGAAGACCAAAAAGGCACGCCAGACTATCCTGATTTCTGACTGCTGCTCAAATCAACTGACGGTATCAGAAAATGTGGCGGCGGGTGTTGCCGTGAGAGGTATGGGAACAAATGCATTATCAAGGCTGTTGCTCTACCAGACGGGCGATATCGACGTCAATGGTTGTCACCGTCCGCCGGAAGATCCCGGGGATGGTAGAGGCGGGGGTCAGTTTGGAATCTATCGCGAACAGGGGGGATTCTTCACCGTGGCTTTTGAAGGTGCGGCCAAAGATACTCCAGTGCCTGTCAGTTGGAAAACTCTGTTCGGCAACTGCCAGACAAAGCTGTCCTCGCAGTTTAACCCTCCTGTGCCGGTTACAGTTCCGGGACGAGGAACGATTAAGGTGACGCGGCAGACCCTTGAGCGGATTCCGGACTAGATTCGCGTACTTAAGAGTTTCCCTCAACGACTCAATTGCAATCCAAAAGGACTAGTTTATGAAGATTCACCGGTTGTTCATCGGGCATGTGTTCTTGTGCGTTTTCCTGGTGGAGTTGTCGAACGTAAGTGCTGACAACATTTACAGGATCAACACGCGCGCTTATCGTCATATGATGGCCACAAACACCCATGCCTATCGGAATATGATGCACACCAGATATCCATCGCAATTTGGTCAGGACATTCGCGGTTTCGTCAACAACAGCGTTCTGCAACCTCAGGGTCCCGTCGATCAACTCATCAAACGGCTGTTGTTAGGCGTTGCTGCTGGACAAGAGCAGAATGATTCAACTGCCTCCCTGATAGCTCAGAGAATTGCCTCACCAGACCCGGATCTCACTTCAACTCTTGACGCATCCCGCGAGATTCTCAAGACGCTTGGATTGAAAGAGCCAACAGCCGTGACGACTCCCACCCCCCCTTCAGTTGATCCTTCTGACGGTTCCAGGAAGGATTTCAGTCACTTCGAAGAACTTGTCCCCTGAGATGCAACAGTGTGTCCGTGGTGTTCGATAACCCAATTGAAAATGGCTTCATTTCTAAGGTCAACCTTGCCTTAAGAGCCTTCAGCAAGAATTCTACAAAGCAAGGAAAGCCTCTTTACGCAATCTGGCGCGGGATCCAGCTCGGGCCGCTCGTTTTTCTACAAAATCCCGAACTGTCGCTCAACCGTTCCGATTCTTCCGCCTGATACTATCTCGATTGCAGTCTGCATTGACCTGTTCAGCGGCTCCATTGGAGATCGGAATCCACTTGTTGAGCCACGCCGACATTTCCGTTCCCAACTGGCCAGGAGGTTGCGTGCGCGGGGATCCTGAGCCACAGTGCTGTGAGCTCCGCACATTTTCCAGTTCCTTCTTCCGCCGTTCGACAACAGACGCGCGATCGTCGGAACAGAGGCTTATTTGAGTCGCCGGCGAATTGTGAATTGTCGCGATTGCATCGATTTTGACTGCGGCAGATTGATTCGACTCGTCTGATTGTATCAGTGGTCAACTGCGCAAGACGGCAATCGAAATACAGAAGTATTGCGCACCGCCGCACCCATAGTAAGGATTCTACGGGATGCGTGGCGTTCCGAGAAAGCCTTTGGAGATTCAGCACACATTCATTTTCTACTCGCTCATGATCTGATACGGACTGGATCGAAGAATACTTGAAGGACACTCCGGCGAATTCTTTTCAGGATTGCTCATATGATTCGGAATCTATGCAAAGTCGCGACGATTTGCCTCCTTATTGTTTTTTCCGCTCGTTCTCACGGCCAGTGCAGTTGCGTGGCACCCAGTTGCGTGGCGCCCAGTTGCGTGGCGCCCAGTTGCGTGGCACCCAGCGACATGAATTACGGTTGTGCCGAGACGACGCATTGCTGTGGAATACCTTGTCAGTGCTGCGACTCAAACAAATGCCGCAAACCGTGGATTCATATTGACTTTAGCCGGACAGTCAACAAGACGGTCACCAAGAAAAACGGTGGTTGGGCAGGGTTTGGAGAAGCTCCTCCTCAGGGATTCGCCGTTTCCTCAATGCCCGTGATGCCCCTGAATATTTCTGCCATGCCAGTCTCTTTCAATTCAGCTGCCGCTGCGAGCAGTGTCGATTCGGATGAATTGGAGAGGCTGTTGCGTGAACTCCTGCGAGAAAAGAGTTCCGCTGCAGCGGCAGCAAGCACTCCTGAGCGGTGCGATGATCCATGTGGCGATATACGGCAGCTTCAGAGTGATGTGAAACAGCTGTCAGACATTACGAGAAACCTGACAGCAGCCGTGGCCGAGCTGGCAAAGAAGAATCAGGCGACGAACGATTAGTTTGTTGTCGATGAAGTCGAACTACAGCGTTCCACATCATCAATTGTAATTCCATTGTAAACTCAAGAACCATCGACGGAAGGATCTGCGATGTTATTTCCTCATTCGGCCAGCAGGAAGGCCACCTTGGTTCTTGCCTTGGCAGCGTTTCTGTTTCCGGTTTCCGCAAACGGTCAGTCATGCGGAGACACGAATGGCCATAGGTTATTCAGGCCATTCAGGTCGAGTGGATCATGTGCCGAAGCAGCCCCTGCTAATGCCGCACCTGCTGAAGCGGCACCTGCTAATGCCGCACCTGCTGATGAAGGCGCTCCGGCGCAGCCGACAATGTTTGCAGCACCTGCCCCGACAGGCGAAATCGCTGGCGGTCGCAGCTCAATTGCACTTCCCAGTTTCCGAATTTCCATGCCTAAGATTAGTCTTGAAACTCCGGAGTTTTGCCTTCACGGGTTTACAAGATTTCGTCGCGATCCACAAATGATGATTGATGGGGCAGCAGCACCTGCCAGTCATAACAACCCGTTGTTATTTGGACAGTTAACTGGAGCATCAGCGCAGCAAACGCAAACTGGCACACGTCGTTCTGCCGCCGCTGCACCCGCCACTGCTGCTCCCGCCACCGCCGCTCCGGCAGAAGGCTGCACAAGCATCGAGTCGCAGAGAGTTCAGGATCTCACAAGGCAGATATTTGAGCTGCAGAAACTTGCATACCAATCAAGTGCAGACCCGAGCTCGAGAGCCAGTGATGTTCAGGCATTGCCCGGTCAGGCAGGCGTGACAATGATCTCCGCGAAAAATGATCCTTGGCAAAACTCTGCTGAATTCCAGCTTAAGGCTTGCGAACAGCAGGTGGCAGGTCTGGAGTCGCAGATTCTGGAACTACAGAAACTGGTTGAAAAACTGGCGACACAGAACGCTTCAGAATCACAGACTGCGCCGAAATCATCTGCGTCCCATGTTCAACCTCCGAACGGTGGCGATCCATGGAGTCGGGATCAGCAGGAAATTGGTGCAGCCGACCAGGAGTCCACAATTGCGGCTCGACAGGCTCAAAGAATTGCTCTCCTTGAAGCAAAGCTGGAACAATTTGAGAAAATGCATTCAGCCAGCAGAGCGGATGTTTCGGACGAGGCTGGCATAGCAGAACCGCTCATCAAACCAGATCAGCAACAGGCCAGAAAGCCGACCGCAGAGAATAAGAGCAAAGCACGCACCAGCATGCTCGACAAACTCGGAATGTCATTGAGCCGCCGTTAAATTGAGTAAAATTCAGTTTCCCGAACTCGTAAGGCGAGCGGCGGATCAGAACTACCAGCTCGAACAACCGGACGCTAGCGCGTGACGGCTGATTTTATCAGCCGCAGGGCGCTAGCCCCGGTTCTCGACGGTAACCAGAAATCTGCCGCTCGCCTGACAAAATGAGTAGCGAGAGCTGAATGTGTCTTGATCTTAGTGACACTGGTTGATGATGCAGCGGACACAGTCGGTTGACTGATTAAGCGGGAGGCGGCGAAGCGGAGTCACTGACTACTTCGCCACCGTCGGTAGAATTCGCTTTCCCGCCTGCGTGATGCCTTCGACTGCATTGCCCCATATTTTCAAAACTGTCGTAAACCGTTTTTATACGCGACTCAATGGGCAACTTCTCGTTTCTTCGCCCTTTCAGGCTTCGCTGTTAAGCACCTAGGCACAACTAATTTGGTATAACCTCGTTTAAGCGTTAGCCGACAGGCGTACGTTTTCCGCACTTGCGTACGCCTGTCGGCTAACGGTTAAACACTAAAACTTATGTGCTGGTGCTTATGACCCTGAACTGCACACCCGCTTTCTGCTGCAAATATCGGATAACGCTGCCAGAGTAGTTGGGGGGCCAGACCCAACCCCCCGAGATTTTTTAAGGCATGGCGCCGGTGTTCAATCTGAATTTCTTTTTGAGTGATTATCTGGTTTTGGAGTGATGCAGTTGTCAGGATTGCGGTGTTCGACAAAACAGACGGAAGCTCTGCGGAGACGTAACTTTCTGAGGGATAGTCGAATCGCCGGTGCGTTAATCGATGCATCGAGCACGTGTGGTGATCAGTCATGTGCGGTGATCAGTCATGTGCCGGTCACCACTTTTTCTGTGCGCCAGGTTTCGTTATTGCAAACCATGCAGTTCAGGATGGTCAGCAGTTTTCGCATGCAGGCCACCAATGCTACTTTCTTTTCCTTACCCCGAGCGATCAAGCGACGGTTCGGGTTTAAGAAACAATAGCCATCCGATCACGCTGACCCGCGGTGTCAAAGCACCAACGAAAAAAATCGATCTGCATGGCCGCCTGATTCAGGCTGCAGACCGAAATCAGACCCACTTCGACCGTCGCTCGCAACCCAAAACTGATCTTAATCTGAAGTGAGATACCTGGAACCAATAGTGCGGAGCACCCTCCGGGCCATTTGGCTATTCGTTCCTGACCCCTTTTTAAAAGCGCAGAGAAGGACGTTCATCGAGCTCCGACTGCATCCTGCGAAGGCCTTCCTCCACTGTCACCAACGGCCTATAGTCAAAGTCGCGTTGTGCGGCACATATGCTGTAGCTGTGCGAACCGGACAGTTGAGCCGCCACGAAGCGCGTCATGGGCGGGTCGTGTTTCCTTCCTGAAAATTTCCATGCAGTTTCAAGAACCGATCCCACAAACCACGCCATCGTTGCGGAAACCTGTCGCGTCGCTGGAGGAAGACCAGCGCGCGCCAGCACCAGATTGATCCATTCCCACAGATTGACGGCGTCCGGTTCATTGATGAAGTAGGCTCGGCCCGCCGCTTTTGTCGAGCTCCGAAGCGATTCCTCCACCTGAAGATGAGCGGCTGCGGCATTCTCCACGTAGGAAATCGAAACGACGTTGTCTCCTCGTCCCACTTGCCGCAATTGACCGGCTCGGGCTTTCTGAATCAGCCGCGGGATCAAATGATTGTCACGCGGCCCCCAGATCAAATGCGGACGCAATGAAACAGTTCGCAGTCCGTTCGGATCGTTGGCCGCCAGCACCGCCTGTTCTGCCAGTGCTTTCGAGTGCGGATAATGGCACAACCACTTTGTCGGATACGGCAACGATTCGTCGGCATTGATGTGATCGCACCCGTCAAACACGACGCTGGGTGAACCTGTGTAAATCAGGCGTTGAACTCCGCACTTGCGACAGCCGGAAATCACGTTCAGCGTACCGGTCGTGTTAATGCCATGGTACGTTTCCCACGGCCCCCAGACACCTGGCAGAGCGGCGACATGGAAAACGGCATCGATGCCCTCACAGGCTCGCTCCACAGCCTTTATATCTCGAATATCACCGTGCTGCGTTTCGACGCTCAATGCTGTCAGCGCCGGATAGTGACTTCGACTGAAGACGCGCACATCATGCCCGGCCGCGCGGAGCTGTTCCACGATGTACAGCCCCAGAAATCCTCCGCCCCCGGTGACTAATGCCTGCATGGTACTGATTCAATCTTCTTCGCGGTCGGCTTTGGTCTGTTCCCACTCTTCCATTGTGCAGACAACTTCGCGAGCCTGCGCTCCGTTGTAGTCACCGACGATTCCGTCTTCAGCCATGTAGTCGATCATTCGAGCTGCGCGACCATAACCGATTCCCAGGGCCCGCTGCAACAGAGACACACTGCCACGGCCTTCACGGATCACAACGGCGACCGCGTCATCATACAGATCATCATGATGCCGCGGACCGGAATCTGCACCGCCGGAACCCGCCGCACCCATTCCCGCCGCCGCAGTCAGTTTCAAAAGTTCCGGACTGTATTCCGGTTCCGTATCACTGAAGAAGGCAATCACAGCGTTAATCTCTTCATCGCTGACGTACGTGCCCTGAGCTCGTGTCAAATGACTGGTCGATGGTGCCAGATACAGCATGTCGCCGCTGCCCAGCAATCGCTCGGCTCCGCCTTCATCCAGGACGACGCGGCTGTCCATCTTGCTGGCCACCTGGAACGAAATTCGCGCCGGAAGGTTCGATTTGATCAGACCGGTAATGACGTCCACGGTTGGTTTTTGAGTTGCCAGGACAAGGTGAATTCCGACGGCACGTGACTTCTGAGCCAGACGAATGATGTACGCTTCCACGTCCTTGCCCGACGTCATCATCAGGTCGGCCATTTCGTCCGCAATGATGACGATGAACGGCATGCGTTCCGGGACGGCAGCCGCATCCGGATCTGCTTCTGTCATCCCCAGCCGGTCAAGCACTTCGGCTTTGCCGAGCTTGTTGTAGCTGTCCAGATGACGTACACCGACGCGTGCCAGCAGATCGTAGCGCTCTTCCATCTTGTCGACGGCCCATGCCAATACGGCTTCCGCCTTTTTCATGTCCGTGATCACGGGATGCATCAGATGCGGAATCTTCTTGTACGGGCTGAGTTCCACCATCTTCGGGTCGATCATCAGCATCCGCACTTCGTCCGGCGTGCGCGTCATCAGCAAAGACAGAATCAGCGTATTCAGACACACGCTCTTGCCGGTACCCGTCCGTCCGGCGATCAGCAGATGCGGCATCTTCGCCATATCGACGGTCAATGGTCGACCGCTCACGTCCTTACCCAGGAACAGCGGCAAACGCATCTCGTCCGACGACGCACGCGCCGTCTGCAGCAGTTCACGCATCCGTACGACGACCTGCTTGTCGTTCGGAACTTCGACACCGACAGTATTTTTTCCCGGAATCGGAGCAACGACGCGTACAGAGGGAACTCGCAACGCGATCGCGAGGTCATCTTCCAGCGCCGTGATTTTGTTCAGGCGCAGACCGCGTTCCAGTTCCAGTTCGAATTGTGTCACCACTGGTCCGGTATCGATCTCGGCGACCTTTACGTTCAGGCCAAATTCTTCGAACGCATTTTCCAGAGTCGTCGCCGCAACGCGGGCTTTCTTCGCCAGTTCTTCGTACGGAAACTCCTCGGATTCCAGCAACAGATTGATATCGGGCAGTGAGAACCCACGCCGCTTCGCTACGACCAGTCCATCGGGATTGTGGAGGGCCAGTGATGCCGGCGGATTGATGCGGATTGAGCGCCCCTCAACTTCCGCGATGTCGGGCTCAGGCACGACCGGTGCTGCCTTGAACGGAATGGTCGCACCATTGTCACCGGTGCCGCGTGTGGCGGGCTTCGATATTTCTTTCCGGGGCTTCACGGTCGAAGGAGCACGTTGCAACCAGCCACTCGTCGCCCGAATGACACTGGCGGGCAGCGAGGCAGCGTGAAGCACTGGTTGCATGGCGTCAGAGAGCGGCGTGAGCAGCACACCGGCAGCGAGCAGGCTGCCTGCGAAAATTATGATGCCAGCGACGGAGAACTTCTGTTCCAGCAGAATTCCGGTCCATGCTCCGATCTGACCACCACTGCCATACGCGGAACCGGAAGAAATTCCAGGAACCAGAAGATGGAGCAGCGCACAGGATGAAGTTGCCAGGAGCAACAATCCGATGAGTGTTGTCACTGTCCGCCGTGAGGGTTCACGGGAAAATAATTTCAGATCCCACGACACCAGCGCGGCCAGAACAATCCACATGCCGAACCCCATCCATTGGCGTGTGTAATACGCCACGGACGCACCGACTTCTCCGCAGATGTTTGTGGGAACCTGTCGCTGAGGAAACACCAGACTGGACGGCGGATCGGCCGGGTCGTAGCTGAGGAAGCTCAAACCAACGAACACGACCAGGGCCAGCAGCCCCAGCGCGAGTAAGTCGGTTTTGAGTCGTTCTCTGTCCAGCATCTGAAAGGCCTGAAATGTCCGATGCGCGCATTGCGATCGGGAAACACAGTTGCGTGTTTTTCACCGTGAGATTTCGTGACGGCGAGTCTCCGAAGTCTTCGCGTTCTCAGGTACCGATTGATGAACGTTCGGCATCTTTCACGACGGATCGGAGAGACCCACCTGCGGCAACACTAGCACTGTAACTTTCGTTCGCTGTGGCAAAATGTCCCCCGACGTCGCGAAAAGTCACCACTCGGTCACGACCTGACGTCTGTAGCAGTCAGCGAGAAATAAACGAAAATCCGCTTGTGTCGGAAGGTCAATTTGAACGGTCGTAGCGACCAACGTTTGTCGCTCAGACCAAAAAAGTCAGATTTCATTCCTTGACGCTGAAGACGTTCAACGACTTTCGAAAGTCAACCGCCTTCACGAGAATCAACCAAGATTGCGCTCTCACCGAAATCCACGACCGTATCCGGCCTTCGTCGGATCGCGCGATCCTAAAGCGGATGACAAGCCTCCTTCGACGCGATAGACTGGCTGACATTCTGCGGAGTGTGCCGGAACCCCGAGAACTGTAGTGAGATACCATGAGAACGCAACTTGCTGTTTCCAGACGAACCATGCTGGTGGCTTCGGCGACCGGGTTGGCAGCGTTGCCAGGTGTCGGACCGTCGCACGCAGCCGCAGGGGAATCTACGGCGTCTCGTGATGCGCGAGCCGGAACGGCGAAATCCACGATCCTGTTTTTCCTGTGTGGCGGAGCGTCGCATCTCGACACATGGGACATGAAACCCAACGCACCGCTGGAATATCGCGGGCCGTTTTCCCCGATCGCCACGTCCGCGCCGGGGGTGATCCTGTCTGAACACCTGCCGATGCTGGCGCAACAAGCGCATCACCTGGCAGTTGTGAATTCGATCGGTGGTTCGGTCAATACGAATGATCATCACGCTGGCTACTATTACAATCTGACCGGGCACATTCCGGATCCGACTTTTTTGTCGCTGGCCAACAATCGAACGCCGATGCCTGGTGACTGGCCATTTATCGGATCTGTGGTCGCATCACGGCAGGGACGAAACGGAGATCTGCCGAATGCGATCACACTGCCTCACAAGCCGAGCCAGGCTCCCTACACGCGCCCCGGACAATTCGCCGCACGGATCGGCATCGAACATGATCCGCTTTATCTGCAGGGAAGTCTGGAACAGCCGTTGAGATTTCAGGCTCCGTCGCTGGAACTTTCTGCCGGGATCGACCTGAGCAGAATCGACGCCCGCCGCGAACTGCTCAAATCGATCGACGCCGCGAGGTTTGAATTTGAATCGGCTCAGAAAGCGAGTCGCTGGAATCGACAACAGGAGCGAGCTTTCTCGTTGCTGACTGCTTCGAACACAGCTTCCGCCTTTGACGTGTCTCAGGAACCCGCTGCCCTGCGCCAACGATATGGCGAAACTGTCAACGGGATGAGCCTGCTCATGGCACGCCGACTGGTGGAAGCAGGGGTTCCGTTTATCACGGTCTTCTGGATGGAGGACGAAAAGCGACTTGCCAAAAAATGCGCGAGCGCCGGAGGTTGGGACACGCATGGAAACAATTTCCATTGCCTGAAAGAAGATCTGCTGCCGGAATTTGATCGCGGCTTTTCTGCGCTGATCGAGGATCTGGCACAGAAGCAGTTGCTGGCGCAGACGCTGGTGATGGTGACCAGCGAAATGGGCCGTACGCCAAAGATCGGCGATCCGCGATCCGGCGGAGTCAGCGGAGCAGGCCGAGACCACTGGACGCACTGCCTGACCGACCTGCTGGCCGGTGGCGGAATTCGAGGTGGCCAGACATTCGGTTCCAGTGATCGGTTGGGGGAATATCCAAAAGACAACCCGATCACGCCTGCCGACGTGGCTCACACGGTTTACCACGCAATGGGAATTCGCGACCTGCAGGCCACCGACGAACAAGGCCGCCCCTTCAATCTGCTGGATGCCGGGCAGCCGTTGTTTTCGTTGTTTTGATTCACTTCGGTTTGGCCACATGCTGATCGATCAGGACAGGGTTTCCATCCGGATCGAGAAGCGTCAAGCTGGCGGGTCCTGTTGTTGACTCATCCGCTTCGGTCGTCAGGACCAGGCCTTGATCCTTGAACGCCCGCTGAATTTCTCGGACGTCATCGAAGTCAGTCAGGGTGGCAGCACTGCGATCCCAGCCAGGGTTGAACGTCAGGATATTCTTGTCGAACATCCCCTGAAACAGACCGATCGTGGAAGTTTCGTTCTGCATGATCATGTAATTCTTCGGGTTTCCGCCGAAGACTCGAAATCCGAGTTTTTCATAGAACGCACGGGATGCTGCAAGATCCTTGACTGCAAGGCTGACCGAAAAATTGCCGAGCCTCATTTGAGACTTTTTCGTTGCCTGGCTGGTTTCGGGCTTCGGAGCAGGTTTCGCGCGTGTGAGCACAAACTCCGCCCCCTTGTATTCCGCCGACCCCGCGAACGACATCCACGATTCGATCACACACTTGTCCGGCCCCTCATGCCGGATCACGTCGCGTTCGGTCGCCTTGACGCCCATGAGCATGTACTCGCCCGAGAGTTCCATCGACACACCCTTTTCTTCATCCGAAGTGGCTGTGCCGCGCACGACAATCATGGGCGACTCTGAACTGGACATGCGCACTGTCTCGTACACTTCGTTGGTCGCGTGGCGATCAGAGCGGCCACGAAACCGACAGGAACGAATGAGTCAACGTATCGAGATTTCATACAGGGCTCCGAGGTTAAACATTGAGCGGTATTGAAGCTGCAATCTGGTCACATTGTAGCCATCTCGCTCCGCCGAGATGAGCCTTCAGGCAAACCGCGTGGTTAAACTTTCTGCGTAACAGCGGGAGGAATCGGCACTTGCCAAGCAAAGAATTTTGCGTGGCATTGTGCAGCTCCGCCAGGACGTTCCACAACAGAAAGTGAAAGTCCTTTGACCTGGATCATTGAGCCCATCGAGCACGGGCCAGAACCGGGGCTCATCTCGGCGGAGCGAGATGGCTACTTTGTTAAGTCCTTCATCGGCTCGCAAACACGAACCACCTGGTTCCACAATGCAGGGTTTACATTAATATGCTTTTCAGCTGCAATACGCTCCAGACAGGCGACCAGTGACTGACCTGAGACTCTCGACAAAATAGCAGCCGCGATACTCGGCGAACGACTGAGCCCAGCGTTGCAGCAGATTGCGGCAGCATGGCCGCCCTGAAGAAAAACGGTCGATACAGAGATCGCAGCCTGCAAGTTCGCGGGATCATTCTCGCC
>Ga0105044_10011171_pt1 | contig 12254 bp, 12 predicted proteins | sample MAT01_FD_78092 | JGI IMG/M metagenome (GOLD analysis project Ga0105044, IMG submission 78092) | Freshwater microbial communities from Lake Fryxell liftoff mats and glacier meltwater in Antarctica - MAT-01 | ecosystem: Environmental > Aquatic > Freshwater > Ice > Liftoff microbial mat | place...
CCTACCTCCGCCCCGAAACCGCACAGGGCATCTTCGTCAACGTCCGCAACGTGCTCGACAGCACGCGGATGAAGGTGCCGTTCGGCATCGCGCAGGTCGGCAAAGCCTTCCGGAACGAGATCAACCCGCGCAACTTCATCTTCCGCTCTCGCGAATTCGAGCAAATGGAAATCGAATTCTTCTGTCATCCTTCGACATCGCGGATGTCGTACGAGTGGTGGCGCGACGTGAGCATCAAGTGGTACTCGACACTCGGTATCAAGTCCGAAAAGCTACGGCCGCGCGAGCAAGGTGCCGGGGCACTGGCGCATTATTCGGTCGGCACTACTGATATCGAATTCATGTTCCCCTTTAGCGACGAACCGCAGGAACTCGAAGGGGTCGCCCATCGCGGGAATTTCGATCTCAATGCGCACATGAAGCACAGCGGCAAGGACATGACCTACTTCGATGAAGAAGCCTGGGAACGCGACAAGACAGGCCGAACGACCAACTCATTCAAGGAATGGATGAAAGGCAACCCCGCCGCAGCGGACGTGGAAAAGTACCAGTACCTGCCGCACGTGATTGAACCCTCGGCCGGGGCCGACCGGTTCACTCTGGCCGTGCTGTGTGAAGCATTCTGCGAAGATGAAGTGGGTGGCGAGAAGCGGACGGTGATGCGCTTTCATCCCCGCTTGGCCCCCATCAAAGCGGCCGTGTTGCCGTTGGTGAATAAGGATGGAATGCCGGAGAAAGCGGAAGCTCTTTATCGTCAATTGAAGAAGCACTTCAACGTCTTCTACGACGACAAGGGAGCCGTCGGCCGCCGCTACCGCCGACAGGACGAAGCCGGCACCCCGTTCTGCATCACCATTGATGGCCAGACCGCCGTCGACGGCACCGTGACCATTCGCGAACGCGATTCAACGAAGCAGGAGCGGATTCCGATCGATTCAGTTGAATCGAAGATTCGCGAAGCGCTGATGGGATGACGACCGTTTAGCGGCGAGGCCAACGGCCTCGCCGAGCGGGGCATCACGATCGTTCGCGTACGGAGACGGGAGTACATTCTTCTGCCATCAGTTCCGGTCTTTTGCAAGCGGTTGCTGCGACGACAGCCTCCCACAACTGCCTGGCCGTTCTCCCGCGTACCGCCTTCTCGGCCATCGTTTCAGCAATCGCCTGTAGATCAGCAGGCGATGGCGCTCTGCGTTCAACCTTCACTGCCGCGAGTAGAGTCTCTTTCATCGCCTTGAACTGATCGACCACGGTTTGACCAAAACTCTCCCATTCTGCCTGATTGAACCCCCCGCGAATCGTATCGCGAAGAGCCTTGCAGTTGCTTCCAAGCAGACATCCACAATCTGACTCACCATCACCTGTTCATAACCCTGTTCGAAATCGAACTTCATCTTGATCAGTTGGACCAGCGCCTCGTTTACATTCTCCGGTGAGTTAACTGACATTGCTTCTTCCTGTCGTTGATGTGGAAACGACTCTGGATTCGGGAGAGTCCACTGGCCGCCAGCATCTCAAAGCCGTGAATGATTCGCAACGAGTTTTCGAGATCTTGCTACATCAAAGTGCAGGCCTTCTACCCATCGGAAATTGCTGTAATTGCTGTCGGACTGCCACAAGAAGAGTTCAATCATCGTCTTAAACCGTTGATCGCGGTCTTCCATGGGGCGAACCTCACTTACAGTTGCGTCGTCCGCTGTCGCAGCCAGTGATCCACCAGCACCAGCGCGAACATCGCTTCGCCCATCGGCACGAAGCGGGGCAGCAGGCAGGGGTCGTGGCGGCCGCGGGTCAGGATCTCGGTCGGTTCGCCGTCGCGCGTCACGGTCGGCTGCGAGCGCGGCAGGGAACTGGTTGGCTTGATCGCGACACGGATGATGATCGGTTCACCGCTCGAAATGCCGCCCAGCATGCCGCCGTGGCGGTTGGTTGACGTGTGGATCTGCCCGCCGCGATTGATGAACAGGTCATTACTCTCGCTGCCGCGCATCGCGGCGACCTTGAACCCGGCTCCGTACTCGAAGCCGGTGACGGCCGGCAGTGACAGCATCGCCTTCGCCAGGTCGGCCTTGAGTTTATCGAAGACCGGCTCGCCCAGCCCCGGGGGCACGCCGATGGCCACCATCTCGCAGATGCCGCCGATCGAATCGCGGTCCTTGCGGACTTCTTCGATAAGTTGAATCATCCGTTCGGCGGCGGCCGGGTCGGGGCAGCGCACCGGGTTGGCTTCCACCTGATCCATCGTCACGTTCAGCGGGTCGGCGATCGATGCGGTCACGCCGCCGACCTGGGTCACGTAGCCCTGTACGCGCATACCGGCCCCGGCCAGCAGCTTCTTCGCAATCGCCCCGGCGGCCACGCGGCAGACCGTTTCGCGCGCGCTTGACCGGCCGCCGCCGCGGTAGTCGCGGATGCCGAACTTGGCATCGAAGGTGTAGTCGGCATGGCCGGGGCGGTACTTGTCCTTGATGTCGCCGTAATCGCCGCTTTTCTGGTCGCTGTTGCGGAACAGGATGCCGATCGGCGTACCGTCGGTTTGGCCTTCGAATACGCCCGAGAGAATCTCCGGCGTGTCAGTCTCATCGCGCTGGGTGACGATCTTCGACTGGCCGGGCCGGCGACGTGCCAGATCGGGCAGCAGGTCGTCGATCGTCAGAGGCAATCCGGAAGGACAGCCATCGATGATCGCGACGTAGCCGGGGCCATGACTGACGCCGGCCGTGGTGACGCGGAACCGTTCGCCGAATGTGTTACCTGCCATAACCGGATTATACGGAACAGCCTCACGCGGCTGCCAGCATGAGTGGCCGATTGCCTGTTGCGGCCGGCGCGGAAATCGGTAACGATTCCGGTATACCTCAATCGTTCGTCGTTTCGCCGAGGTGGTCTCATGCGCCAGGCATTCGTGTTGCTCTCGCTGATGATTGTCGCCGGGTCCGCACTCGGACAGGTGAAGGAAGAACGCCGCTACGGTGTGCGCTTCAACCCGGAACTGTACCCGCAGGGCACGCCGGTCGAAACGCTCGGCTCGCTGCTGCGTGCAGTGGACAAGGAGCGGTTCGACTACATCGCGGCGTTTCTGCTCGACCCCGCTTTCATCAACGATCAATTGCAGATCACAAAGGCGCTATTCGACGGCAAAGCCACCGAACAGGTCGAGGGTGAAGGCCTGGCAAAGAAGGGCTTCGACCCCACGTTCATCCGCAACCGCAAACGGGACCTGGCGGCCCAGATGAACTTCGAGAATCTGACCCGGCGCCTGAAAACGAAACTGACCAATGACCCGAACGCGCTGAAAGAGATCAACAAGATCTATCGTGACGGCGAGTTCAAAGAAGGCGGCGAAGCGACCACGGCCCGGCATCCGGACATTAAGGGAAAGCTTCTGTCCTTCAAGCTGGTCAATGGGCGTTGGTACATCGAGAATAAGATGGTGGAATAGCCAGCAGCGACAACCCCGGAAGTCATCATGATCGACCTGCGCAGCGATACCGCGACCCGACCGACGCCCGGCATGCGGGCAGCCATGGCCAGTGCCGAAGTCGGCGACGACGTGCTCGGCGAAGACCCGACCATCAACGCCCTGCAGGAACGCGTGGCCGACTACCTGGGAATGGAAGCGGCCCTGTTCGTCCCGTCGGGAACCATGTCGAATCAGATCGGCATCCGGGCGCACACACAGCCGGGTGATGAACTGCTGTGCGAATCGACCAATCACATCTACGTCTGGGAGGCGGGCGGACCCGCGGCACTCAGCGGCGTCACCTGCCGGACAATCGAGGGTGACTACGGCGTACTCGATGTTACCCAGCTCGACGACAAAATCCGCCCGCTGAATGATCACTACGTTCGCACGCGCATCGTCTGCCTGGAGAACACGCATAACCGCGGCGGCGGCCGTGTTTACCCGATCGAGAAGATCCAGGCGATCAGCGAATGGGCGCACGCCAACGGTCTGACGATGCATCTCGACGGGGCACGCCTGTGGAACGCGGTGGTCGCCAGCGGCATCTCGGGCCGCGAATGGGGCAAGCAGTTTGATTCAATCTCGGTCTGCTTCAGCAAAGGGCTGGGGGCACCGGTCGGCTCGGCCCTTGCCGGCACGAAGGAGTTCATCGAGAAGAGCAAGCGCATCCGCAAGCTGTTCGGTGGCGGCATGCGGCAGGGGGGCATCATCGCCGCGGCGGCGCTGTACGCGATGGACAACCACATCGAGCGCCTGGCGGAAGATCATGCCAACGCGCAGATCATTGCCGAGGCCGTGACGGACACGCCGGGACTGCGGCTCGATCCGGGCGTAGTTGAAACGAATCTCGTCTGGTTTGAAGTTGACCGCGAACTGGGAACCGCGAAGGAAGTGTCTGCCCATCTGCGGGAAAAGGGCGTCCTCGTCTCTTCAACAGGCCCGCAAGTGCTGCGGGCCTGTACTCACCTGGATGTGTCGAAAGCCCAGTGCCTGCAAGCCGCGGAGTTGATCCGCAAGCATGTGGGAACCGGCGCAGCGATCAAGTCGGGACGCTGATGGCTACTTCTGCTTGGTGAGTTCCAATTCTTCTTTTCGCACTCGTCGACTGGGACGGCCTTGTCACCCGTGTTGGACTTGATGGTGGTTACGTCTATTTGCTCCCCGCTGGCGCTCCGGCTCTGAACGGAATTTCCTCACGCGTTAATCAATTCGACGATGTCGCCCACTTCCGCCATGGCGCCGACGCCGGTGTCGCCGCAGGCAAGGCGTTTCGATTGTGGTGACGCGACTCGAATTGTCCCCTTCGCGGCATTCAATTCGTTGATGATCGATTCCGTGTTCGTCATGCCGGCAACATCCACGCCGGCGAGTGCTGCGACTTCCCGCAGGTGCTTCGCGGTCAGCGGATGTTCCCACATCAGCGTGTTCATCGCAGGGGCCAGGACGATCGGCTTGGCCTGATCCCACGCCCGCCAGACGCAGGTCAGGCAGTTGTCGCAAATGCCGTTCGCCAGTTTGGCAAGCGTGTTGGCGTCGAGCGGTGCGATCACGAGCAGGTCGGCCCAGCGCCGCAACTCAATATGCAGCACCGGGTCGTCGCGGTGCCAGCCGCCTTCAGGCCATTCGTCTTCATCGAGGCTGATCACGGCAGGGTTGCGGACGGGACCGGGCAGGGGATCGAGTTCGAGCGGATCGAAGAAGTGCAGCGAAGCCGACGTGGCGACAATGCGTACGGCATGGCCGCGTTCGCACAGACTGCGGAACAACAGCGGCATGCGCACGGCCGCCACGGAACCGGTGACGCCCAGCAGGATGTTGGCCATGGTGTTGCTATTCTACGTCAGCGTTCGGGTGTCGTCGACGACGCGCGGATGATGGGGTTCTGCTCGACCGTGGCAAGGTGCTTCAGCAGCGCCTCGGCGGGGTTGGCATGCACGTCCTTCAGTTTCGGCAGCAGCAACGGACTTGCGCCGGGGTGCCGCAGTTGCTGCAGGTACGTCAGCAGCACCTGCCGGCTTTCAGGTTGGCCGCGCAGCATGAAGTGCATCCACGCCCACGCTTCGCGGTACTCGGGCCGAAGCATCTGTTTAACTTCACTGAGTTGTTCAAGCTTCGTCAGGTCGGGCTGGAACGTCCCCCTGCGGATCGATTCCATGTGCGTCGCACTGTAGCCTTTGGTTTCCGGCGGCAATTCGTAAATCTCGGCCAGGCCCTCATCCAGCCACAGTGGAACGTCTTTCAGCACACTGTGCAGGATGCCGTGCGTCAATTCGTGTCGCAGGTCCTGGCGGATATGTTCGCCCCACCAGGTGAAGACGAACAGGTCATCGGTGCCGCCGCTCCCGCGCGGCTGCTTGACGAAGAACGCCCGCCGTACCGGCAGTTCCGGATAGCGCTTGTTCATGTATGTTTCGTACTTGGCCTGGTCCTCGAACAGGAAGACCTGGATGACGGTATTTGATTCAGGCAACCGAAGGTCCTTGTAGATCTGCTCGCGCAGTTCGCCGAGTTCCTGAAACAGCGGCAGGCTCGATTTGAGCGGGAAGTCGCTGTAGAAGACGAACTGCGATTCACGCAGATGAAACTTGCCCGGCCCGGCATGCAGCGGCGCGGCAGGTGACGGCTCTTTATCCACGGCTGATGGCGAACGCAGGGCGTTGCAACCGCATGCCGCGATCAGCACCAGCGCAAGCGCGGGCAATCGCGGGAACGCATGCGGGCTTCCGGTTGTCGATCGCGGTGAGGACATCAATGTCACCCGGACGGTACATCTTCCACGGCGACCCAATATCCGGAACTGGGCAATCGCACCATCCCAGTTTTGCTCCCGACGACCAGAAATTGGATGCCACGTGTGTGTTGTTCAATTTCCTTGTTTACTCCTGACGCCAACGCCATTAACATCGTGAGTAGTAGAAGACCCGCGCTCTCCTCCCTTGTCTCCCAAGGAGTTATCGACATGCGCACACGTCCGCAACGAACGCGGTGTGGTTTCACGCTCATCGAACTGCTGGTGGTCGTTGCGATCATTGCTGTCCTGATCGGGTTGCTGCTGTCCGCCGTGCAAGCTGCACGAAAGTCGGCCAATAAGGCGAAATGCCAGAACAACTTGCATAATCTCGGCATCGCGTTTCACAATGAGAGATCGACAACCGGTGCCCACTTCGCTACCTCCAGTTGGAAAGGAGCGCTGAACCCCTACGTCGAGAATGTGTCGAAGATCTACAACTGTCCTGAAGATCTGCGGTTGATCGCTGTTAGCGGCGGCGATGCTGCTGCCTACATCCGCGTCATCGGCCCGCCGCCTTACGCGAACATGGGCAACTCGACTGTCTTCCCGATTGGTTCAACCAGCCCGCGCAGCCGGCCGAGCACCCGCGTGCCGTTGACCGTCCCCGGCAGCAGTGCCATCGAATTTGAACTGACGCCGTCCAATAATAACGATTTCGACGATCTCGTCCTTCTGCTTGAACCGCAGCCGAATGGCACCACTCGCGTCACTTACGCAAAGGGCGATGGCGGCGGAACGGGCAATTTTGGCGGTTACAAGTACGAACTGCTCGATTCGGACATGAACGTCATTTCGTCGAACTTTACCCACGGGCAGTCATCAGATGTATTAGCCACGAGCAGCTATGGAATGAACGCAAGCGCCCACAAGTTGAGCTTTGACGATGGCGGCAAGGTTCTGCTGGTCGAGTATACCAAGAGCCTTGCCAGTGTCGTCGGCAGCGGCGCGGCGGACATCCCCAATTGGTCGACGTTGTGCCAGCCCCGGCATACCCAACGGCTGAACGTTCTCTACTACGACGGGCACGTCGAGATGAACAGCGCGAAAGACATCGACCCGGCCGACACGACCATCAACTTCGAGAAATGGGTCCCGACGAACGGGCCCTGAGTTTTGTGTCACGTTACTGAAGGTCCGGATGCGAATGCCATCCAATGCGGCCGGCTTTGTCGAGGAGCACGCGTTTCGCGTGCTCCTCGACTATCGCTCCCAGCGAATGGCTCTACCAAACTGACATTCAGTAACGAGACACTACGCGATCAGCCGGCCGGTCTGGCGGTTGCGTTCGACCTTGTCACGGGTGGCTTGATCGATCAGCCGCCACCAGGCTTTCCAGCCATGCCTGCCGACGAGCGCCCAACGCAGATAGGCCCGCAGAAATCGCACCCGATCGGATCGCGTGAACGATTTGTTCAGCAGGAAGCTCACGTTCAGCCGGCTCAGGTTGCGGGCACGCGTGGCGGTCGGCACATCGCGTAGAAAACGAACGCCAACCAGATCGATCAGGTGGAATCGGATCGATCCGTTGGTGGAAGTAACCAGCAGATTGGCTGCCTTCATGTCGCGATGGCGCAGGCCCGACTGGTGAAAGTGATGCAGCGTGCGCCCCAGGCTGGCGATCGCGTCCCACTTCGCCCGGCCGGTCAGCGTCTTCAGAAACTCGCAGACGTCCATCGCGTCAACAACCTTTTCGCACAGCAGGTAGCCTTCGCGCGGGCCGGTCCGGCCGCGGCGGTGCAGCACGATCCACGGTCGGGGCGTCGACAGGCCGCGATCGTGGACGGCATGCCCCATCTGCCATGATCGCAGCGCGGCCGACATGCGCACCGCGTTCGCCGGGGCGGCGAGCGCCTTTTTTAACAGGAACCGCTTGTAGATCATCACGCGCGGCCCGGTCGGCGTCGGCACGGTGATCTCGGCCACGGTGCTGGTTTCGGACTCCTTGAGCATGCGCACCCCGTCGGCCGCGAACGGCGAGTCCGGGTCGGCCAGCAGTTGCCGCAGTACGCCGGGGTCGATGTCTTTGACCGCATGGCCCATGGCCATGCGTGAACGCACCGGCTGGAAGTTGCGATTGTCGCCCCAGCAGCGGTCATCGCGATCCCGCCAAAGCTTGCGATTCGAGGTTAGTGTGTCGGTCTCGACTGTCCGGGCCATCGCCCTCGAGCAGGGTGAATTCATTCCCCGGGCGCTGATGTAGCTCTTCCAGAAACGGTTACGGTCACTACGATCGGTCCGCAGGGCGAACCAGCGGTTGAAGATCGCCAGGTTGGCGATGCTCGAACGCATATTGAGAGGCTGACCGATCGCGATGTTGTGAATGTCGAGCAGGTGAAACCGCGGCTCGCCGGCGGAATCGCGGACGACGAGGATGTTCCCCGGATGCAGGTCGGGGTGCAGTACGCCCGCTTCATGCAGACGTGCCAGGTACCGCCCCAGTTGTGCCGTGATCTCGCGGCGATTGGCTCCGTTGATCTGATCCACCAGCGCGCTGAACAACGGCACGCCGCCTTTGAGTTCGCGCGTGATCAGATGGCTGGGCCCGCAGTGGCGGTACCAGTGCTTTCCCCATGCCAGCGGCTCGATGGTGGCGATGCCGCGCTCCGCGAGCATGCGGGAGCGATCGAATTCGAGGCGGGCCTTCGGCGGGCGGATCCACTGTCGCAGGTACGAACCGATGCCGTTGATCCGACAGTGCTTCCAGAAGATGCTGAAACCATCGAGCTTCACATGGTAAACCGTGCGATGCAGCCCATGCTTGACGACACTCGCCAGGCCGTTCGCCAGATGCTCATGCAGCCGGAGGTGTTCGGGCTGCAGCAGCTTCTGCCCGGCCGCGGAGAATCGCCACCGCAAACCATCGACGATGATCGCTTGGCCTGTGTTGATCCGCATCTGCACGCTGGCGAGGTTCATGCTGTTTTCCGCTCCCGGTGCGTCAGGTTCAGCCAGTGTTGAGCGCCCGCGTCGATGCTGTACTTTTCTTCCACCAGCCGTCGCCCGGCCCGGCCCATCTGTATCCGAAGATCCGGGTCGTTCGCCAACTGACGGATCGCATCATGCCATTCGCGTTCAGTGCGCGCATGCAGGCCGGTCTCGCCATGGCGGACCATCGTCGCCTGCACACCGACCGGGTTGGCAATCACCGGCAGCCCGGCAGCCATGTACTGCAGCACCTTCAAGCCGCATTTGCCCCGGCTCCACAAATCGTCGGGCACATGGCTGATGCCGATGTCCGCTGTGGCCAGCTGCTCGATCTCGGTGATTTCGTTCCAGGGGATCGCTTCGGTCCGCAGGTGCGGCAACGTCAGGAACGAATCGCAGATCATCCGCAGCGCCAACCCCGGCTGTTTATCAGCCAGTCCGTCGAGCCACGGCGTGATCTCCTGCAAGCCCTGAAGCGTGGAAGTGGAGCCGATCCAGACAAGGGTAGCCGAGCCGACCGGGGCATCGTGAGCGGCCAACCGGTACCTGTGAACATCGACGCACGTGGGAACGACGCGGATGGGGATGCCGCGGACCCAGTAGGCAGAGTAGTCCGCGAGAAACGGGTTGCCTGCAGCGATGGCATCGCATTGGCCGACGACGGTCTGAAAGCGATGCGCCCGCTTCGGGTCGTGAAAACCCTTGCGGGAGTAGGAATCGCGCAGCCAGACCGCGTCGTCGAAGTCGAAGATCAGCTTCTTCGCACGTCGGCGGAGCAGGGTGGTCTCGATCGGGGCGAGCAACTTGCGCTGCAGCACAGTCACATCGGAATTGTCGCGGCCCAGGCTCAATCGCTGCCACCAGCAGCGCGGCAACGGTGTCAGGTCAAGCTGATGGCCAGCGTCGTGAAGCCGCGGCGCGAACGCGCGCAGCCTGTAACGACAGCACACATGATCCAGCGATTCGACAATGCCGGCGATTCGCATTCAGGGCTTGCCTTCCTTGGCGATGGAAATCTCATCCATGAGATTCTCCTGCATCCAATGTCGTGCATCCCGTTGGGATGCACGCTAAACGGCACTCTCAGCGCTTCCTGGACATCGCACGCGCCATGTCGCGTTTCGCGTCGGCCTGCTTCAGGGACTGGCGCTTGTCGTGCACCTGTTTGCCCTTTCCCACGGCGATCTCCACTTTCGCCCGGCCGTTCTTGAAGTAGATGCTCAGGGCGACCATCGTGAACCCGCGTTGCGAAGACTTCTCCGCGAACTTGGCCAACTCGCGGCGGTGCAACAGCAACTTCCTGGGCCGCTTCGGCTTGTGGTTGAGCCGGTTGCCCATGGCGTACTCGGGGATCTCGCAGCCGATCAGCCAGAGTTCGCCTTCATCCAGCTTGGCGTAGGCGTCTTCCAGCAGGCAGTGCCGATCGCGCAGGCTTTTGACTTCGGTCCCGACCAGCACCACGCCGCACTCCAGCCTGTCGATCACTTCGTACTCGTGAAACGCGCGCCGGTTGCGGCAGATGACTTGTATGTCATCCTTATCGCCAGTCGATCGTTCCTTTTTCGTCTTTGCGGCCATTGCTGTGGTCTCACGCGTGTTCCGTCGGCGTATCATAGCAAAAGGCAGCAGATTGCCAAAGACCGTTCTCGTGGCCGGGGCCGTCATGCCGCGCTTCGTGATACTCGAACACGATCATCCCGAGCGTCACTTCGACCTGATGCTCGAAGCCGGGGCGACGCTGCGCACCTGGCGGTTGCCCGCGCTGCCGATCGATGGCGCGACCATCACCGCCGAAGAATCGTTCCCGCATCGGCTCGTCTATCTCGACTATGAAGGACCCGTCTCAGGCAACCGCGGCAGCGTTATTCGTCGGCAATCAGGCGAGTTTCGCGAGATTGCCCGATCAGCCGATGACTGGGTCGTCGCCGTGCCCGGCGGCACATTGACACTTCGCCGGGTCGCCAGCAGCGCCTGGACCTGTCAGTTCCTTGCCGGTGATGGCGGTCGATCGACCGTGTGAGCCGCCTGCGGTTCGGTCGATCGGCCGACGATGACCATTTTCCCCGGTTGCAGCTCGAAGCGGTGTAACTGGATCGTCGGCCGAATCTGGTCGGCCTGCAATCGGAAGATGGCGACCGGATTGCCGTTCTTCTGGTGCCATCTCACGTCGATGTTGCTGCGCCGGGCCGCTTCGGTAATGTATTCGAGCACATTCTGCCGCGAGATCGGCAATGCCCCGGCCCGCAGGTTCACAATCTCAACGCCGATCAGGTTCACTTCATTGGCGATCAGCCACATCCGCACGTCGATGGTCAGCACGGTGCTGAACAGCCGGGTTTCGTACCGGCAGCCGAGGCGCAGTTTGCCTTCTTCAATCTGCAGGCGCAGATCGTGGAAGCCATCCGGCAGGTTATTGTCCCCGCCCCAGGACTTCAGGAAGTCTTCCTGAAGGAATGAGTTGATCTGCTCGGTGGTGAACACGCCCCACCAGTCGGGGTAGCGGTTGAACACGCTGTTCATCAGCCCCGTGTAGCGGCCGACGAACTCGACTGACTGGGCAGTACGTTCGGGTCCCTCGGGGACCTGGGCGTTGCGATAGAAGCTGGGTCGATGCAGCAGCAGGATGGCGAACGTGGTGCCACCCAGCGCGAGGAACGCGACAAGCAATGCCAGTGTGATCCAGATCCGACGACGGCGCATGGTGTCCGGCTCCCTTCCATGGGTCAGCGGCCTTCGAGGTGAGTGAATAGCCCGTTCTGGCAACGCGGTCAATCCGGAGTGGTCCGAGCCTGCCGCGACAGCTTGCGCAGTTTACCACCCGTATCCCGTAAACCCCCTAAGTTTGCGACGTGCCGAATCTTGAGGGCCAATCGCGGGAATTTGTGAAGCGATGTGGAAAGATGTGCCGAATATCAGGGTTGTTCGGCGTTGCGCGACTGTTCCGTTGTTCCGGCCTGTGCGGATCTTCGGGGCAACCGGCAGGCCGGGCAGGGCGGGGCGAGCGAACCCCACCGTCAGATTCTCTTGCAGTTGAAGGACGGTATGAACACTGCATCTGCCACCCGAACCGGC
>Ga0105044_10011173_pt1 | contig 12253 bp, 10 predicted proteins | sample MAT01_FD_78092 | JGI IMG/M metagenome (GOLD analysis project Ga0105044, IMG submission 78092) | Freshwater microbial communities from Lake Fryxell liftoff mats and glacier meltwater in Antarctica - MAT-01 | ecosystem: Environmental > Aquatic > Freshwater > Ice > Liftoff microbial mat | place...
CAGAGTGAAGCGCCCGCCTGCCGGAGGTCAGGAAGAATCTCATCATCGGCTAGACAGATTCAGAGCTTTGTCATTCGGAGCGCAGCGCCCGCCTGCCGGAGGTCAGGAAGAATCTTTTACATTGAATGTGCAAACTCATCCTGGGGTCGGAATGACAAGACTCGCAGGGCTGACTTATCCCATCTTAGGCTTCATACTTTCAATCGCCCTTCCACGCCCCCATCACTTTTCAAACCAACGAGGGCCGAAGCAGCAATTTTAATAAGGGAGACGATTCTACCGGAAGTGGTATCCCAGTAATACGCATCCTGAGGAGCCACTTTGATAATGGAAACATCCGGATCCTTTTTGCCTTCATCAAACCAGGCTTTGGCAATGGGTGTCCACAGTTCTTCTATTGTCGCCTGATCGGTGTAAATTGTGGCTTCGCCGAATACCGATAAATATTGAGAATCCGAGACTTTAGAGAAAAATAATTGAACCCTTTTGTCGGTCGAGATATCAAAATTCTTGTTGCTCGTTTTCGAACTTATAAACCAAATATTTCCCTCGTCATCCACATCCTGCACAGTCATGGGGCGGGTATCGATGGGAAGCCTTTCCAGGTCTGTGCAAAACATACACACGTTGATGTCTTTGGCCAATTCCTTTACCTTGTCAATGGCATCCTGACTGATTAAATTCTTTAATTTACTCATGACTTTTATTTTATTTATTTAATTCAATTTGTTCCGAAACCCATTTCACCGCAAGGGCAAATTCCTTTTATTTAAAATCGCAGTACACGACATGCATGACCTTGCTCGCCATATTTATAAACTTTCGTACCGGGTCGGAATCAGATACAATAGCCGCGCGTTGAAACCCAATAAATATGCCTGTGAATTTCATTCCTTCGCATCGCGCGAATTTTTTCCGGTTTTTCCTCTTTTCAGGAAACTGATCCAGACGGGCTTACAGGGCTTTTGTGTCTTATTTGACCTGAAGGTGAAAACACAATAAAATGATCAACAAATTGAATCTTCTTTGGCTGATGTGTGGAATTTTATTCCCTTTTTTCCCGAACGCCGTGACCCAGGAAATTGATGAAGAAGGCATCCGCACCGTGTCGCAAAGTTATGCAGATGCCATGACCAGCAAAAACACCAAAGTCCTTGAAGACCTGCACATCGAAGAGGCCGAAAATTACTTTCTGTCATGCCACCCCGATTCCATTTCGTATGGCACCCAATCACCCTTTGAGTTTGAATTTTGGGAAAATTATAAACTTCGTCCCGGGATTAAATAGACGGAAATGAAAATCCAGACCGACAAACGCGTCGCCCCGGTTTGGGAGCCTTACACGGCGCACGTAAATGAAGAATTACACGATGGATTTGCCGCACATCACATTGCGCGCGGTTTGGGTGCCTTATACGACTTACGTGTATGAAGAATGGAGCCATTGCGAAATCCAATTGTACAACATGATCAAAACGGACAACGGTTGGCGCATCATCTCACTCAAGGGTTCAATGCAAACCGAAGATTGCGGAAAATGATCCACCCGCCTTTGTTTCGACTTTTGCCCCGCTACCATAGAATTCAGATATTGCTATGGTCTGAATAAATATTTACGGCTTTGGATGATTTTATTCATTAAAATGAAGCCAACCAAAGCCATCATACAAATAATGAAATTGGGAAGTATTTCAACGAGTTGAGGAGAAAAACAAGTTTAGACAATTGCATTTCCGAAAGGCGATTGGCCCCGAATATACCCTTCACTGCATTTTCATATAAAAAAACTGACTCCCTTCATCAGAAAGGAGTCAGTAAAAAGCGGATTAACTATGTATTGACATCTAATTTTTCACGATTTTACTGGTCATGACATGGCCGTCGCGCGATGTGGCCTGAAGAAGATAGACTCCCTCGCTCAGCTCGCTCAAATCAATCGTATTGTTATTGGAAATTTCGATCACCTTTTTTCCCGTAAGGTCATACACGCGGATAGATTGCATCACAACCGATCGGTTCACATACACGATATCGTTGGTGGGATTGGGATAGATCAGCAAATCATTGCGATTGATATCTTCCACATTGACTGTTTCATCTTCCAGTTGAAAACGATATTTCACGGGGCCAAGATCGATCGTGTTGAAATACACTTCCGCGTATTCCTCTTCGAGCACAATGGAACTGGCGTTGGAATGAAAAATAAATTGCAACATCTCCGGACCCACCTCTTCCCAGGTTTCGCCGCCGTCGAGGGTGTAAACGATTGCCGCATTTGAGTTTGGTAACATATCGTGTCCATCCATGTTGTGTGATACACCCACGATTTGGTTGGTGTCGAAGGAGGAATATTGAAGGTTGTACACAGGTCGATCGCCGTAAACGTGTTCCCAGCTTGCCCCGCCATCAGCAGAAGAAAAGATCCCTGCAGTGGTACCAAGCATCATCCGCGAAGCGTCCATTTCATCATAGACAATGTGCAGAATAACATCAGAGTTTGACAAAATTTCCAAACCTGCTGTCACCCCTTCCCACGCGGCGCCACCGTCGGTGGACTGATACAAATTGCTTCCTTGTCCAAGCCAAACATGGTTATCATCAGTGGGGTCAATTCCAATTCCGTATACAAGGATGAATTCTTCGGCCAGCACAATTTCGGTACTTATTACCTCATCAAGATTCGTGAGGTCAAGCTTTAATACGTTTTCACCAAAAGAAACCCAAACCATATTCGTATTGCTTACCGAAGTGGTGAGGTTGTAGAAATTCAGAAAAAAAGAGCTGTAAACGATGCTGTAATTCTGCCCATGATCGTTACTCGCGGCCATGCTGCCGCCAAAAAATCCATTCGACGTGGTGTAAATCCTTCCAGGCACTTCCTTGTCGGCTTTGGGTCCTCCCACCGAGAAATTACTGAAGAAACCCAAAGGCTGGAGACCATTTTCGACATCTGTCATGGTATTGAGGTCGCGGTGGATAAAACCATTGCGAAAACCAAAGTACAGATGAGATGCGTCTCCTGAATGGTGCATGTCAACTATCCCGGTGCCGTTTATAAATGGATTGTGCAACTGCACCAGCGTTTCTCCGCCATCCGCGCTGTGGTATGGATAGTAGTTGGCCGAAATCAGGATTTGATTTTCATCAAATGGATTGTAACTGGCTGTCAAACCAAAATAGTATGCATCCGCATTGGTTCCTGTGTAGACATGATTTGTCCATGTTTGTCCGTTATCTGCACTGACTGCGATTTCATTTTCTTCAAGCACAATAATCCGCTCCGTATTTGAGGGATTGAATGTGATGGATTGGATGCTGTTCGTGGACATGTCAGACCATACGATTGGTACGATTTCCCAGGTGTCGCCACCATCTTGAGAACGATAGATGTTTTCTACGTGGCTGTCGCCAATCGAATAGAAGGTGCCAAGCAATACCTGATCGGCATTCTCGGGATTGAATGAAATAGCGGAATACGAATTGCCGGGGATTTTTTCTTCCCAGTTCGATCCTGCATCTTCAGATACCAGCAGACTTCCAGCAACTGCACCCGGCGACACACCGCGCATCAGAAATATCCTGTCACCGTTTTCCGGGTGTAATGCCACGTTGTTGACGGCCACATCATCATTGTCCGGGCTGAAATAAATCACCTCCCATTCTGCACCGCCATTAGAAGTATAAAATACTTCGGTGGTCAGTGAGAAACTGCCTGCCATATACGTGGTATGCATCACCACCACATCATTGTTGCCTGGCAAAATGCTGTAAGAAGCAATCAGGTTGCTGTTTTGGGTTTCGCTTGGAGATGCGTAAAGTTGGGTAATGGATTCCGAATTGATATCGAATATGACGAGGGCGTTGTAATCCGTTCCCTCCGCCGAGCGCACAAAACTGAGGGACGTTCCGTCCTCCATCATTCTGAGTTGTTCGACTCGGGCGTATCGATCGAGCGGATCAGAATAAATGATCTCCCACGTATTTCCATGATCCACAGATTTTACGATGTGGCTGCCGACAGTTCGTGCAAACATCACATTCTCTTCGGAGGGATGATAGGTGAGATCGAAAATCTGACCATATTCCACCGGACCCAAAATTTCAAATTGCGCGAAAGATTTGGTTAAACTGAAGCCAACCAATAAGACTGAAATGACCAGCGTGTAGAAAGTTTTCATGCGATATGTATTAAGTGAGTGATGTGACAAATTTGCCCATTAAGCCCCGGCAAACAATAGAAAGACATGCGACATTTTGTGACATCCACCACTGACAATCTGTGACTCTGAAACACTATATATTTGACAGGTAGTGATATAGGGTCAAGTCAGATGGAATATGGAGTTTTTTGGCAATCCGCTCTTTCCGTTTCCGGCAGGATTGGTCGGTGATATTGAGCAGTGTTGAAATTTCTTTGTTGTTTAAATTCATGTAGACATAAGAGATAAACCGGATTTCATTTGCCTGCAGGTCCGGGTGTCTGGATCGCAACCGGTCGAGAAATCCCTGATTGATCTCTTCAAAATGTTTGTAAAAACTATCCCATTGATGGTCTTTTTTGAGGTGGCTCCGCAAATTCTCAATGTTGCCCTTCAAATCTACATTTCGGACTATCTCCGGGTTGTCTGACAGTGATACGATCACTTCTTCGATCAGTTCGTTGCGGCTGCTCATGTGCAGCGCTTTTACGGCGAGCTTTCTGTTGCGCGATTCCACCTCATTTTTAAGACGCTCCTGTTCCAGTTGGGCCTGGGTTTCTTTTTCCCGCAACTGTTTTTCCAGAAGGATGTGCGAAGTCCTTTCTTTTTCGAGTTCCAGTTCGGCAATCTTCTTTCGCTGCCTGTGCTTGGTGCTGTTGTTTCGCAAAATCCAGATGACAAAAAGTACACAAACTGCTGCGAGGGAACTGTAAAGAAAAAAACGAAAGCGCTGCTGGCTTAGTGCTTCCTGACTCGCAGAGAGCTGTCGCTGGTAGTTTTGAATTTCATACTTGATTTTATTGCTTTCGTAGAGATTGGTATTTCTCCGTTCAAATAGGAAATCTTTTGCCAGAATGACCGAATCTTTCAACTGAAGGGCTTTGTCGTATTCCAGATTTTTTATGTGAAGTTCCGACATGTACTCCATTAGAATAATCTTGTTTTCCAGTGCAGCAGGCACATCAAAAGCCTGATAGGCATACCGGAGTGCCTCACTGAGGTTATTCCGCTTTTCATAGATTTTGGCACAAATCTCCAGAATGAAAAGTTTGTTGTCGCTGTTTTCGACCCCATCAAGCGTTTTGAGTACGGCTTGGGCCACACTTTCAGCCTTTTCAAGCTCCCCCCTGAATAAGTGATTTTCGGCGCGGGCCAGATCTACCTGCTTCAGAACGGCGGAGTATCCGGTAAGCATGGGCCCGGCTTCAGCAATATATTCTGCAGCCGCATCAAGATCACCCATTTTATTTGACAACAAGGCGAGATTGGTCGCGTAATAACCCACTTTTACAGTGTCACCGTTTGCGTGAGCGAGATTGTATGCCTCTGTGAAAAATTCCAGTGCGCGTTCGTGTTTTTTTTCTTGAAAATAAAGAATGCCAATGTTGTTCAAGACAATCATTTCATGTTGTCCATCGAGGTGCCCGATGGCAATGGCCCGGGCTTCGAGGTAATGGCTCAGTGCTTCGCCGTAGTCGCCCATGGAATAATAGTTGGCGCCCATATTGTTCACTGCGAGAAACTCCTGCTTGTACCACTTATTCGCATCGGCCATGGCCCGTGCTTTCACAAGCAGTTCAAGCGATTCGACATGCAACTTTTGGTAGAGCAATTCCACACTGCGATCGATCAGCTGATCACAATCTGCCGGGGTATTGGCGAAGGTGCCAGTGCAAAATGAAATCAAAACCAACATGAGAAAAGCCAACCACAGCTTTATCGAATATATCTTCGAGGTGCAAAATTGGAAATTCATTGGTGATCCCATCGAGCGCAAATATACGGCATCAGTTACCATGCCCGGACCATGCGATATCCTTGCACACCGCTGCACCAATAATTCAGGTGAAAACCAGAGGAAACTCAAAACAGAAAACCCCGGCACAATGGCCAGGGTTTCCCATTTCAATTCAAACAAAAATTATCCTTTCCGCGTCGTTACGATGATGGCATTTCCCATGGCTGGGGCTACCTGTTCGATGCGATCGGTCATGTTGGTTTCCTTGTTGATCCACAACATGGTTTTTTCACTTTCATTTTCGGTAGCTACAAGGTCCACTTTCCAGTAATCCTTTCCATTGAGCGACTCAGTTCCGGCAACAAGCATTTTATATTGTTTGGCTTTCATCGTGGCCATATCATCCATCATCACCACAAGTTCATAACCCTCTTTCAGCGGAAGACCTGATACGATCTGCTCAAATCCGGCAGCCGGACTGAGTAGCGCTCCCTCATAAGGTATTTCCATCGCCTGGCCCATGGCCTTCACAGCGAGTTTGTCGCTGTGATATTTTACATCAATCTCTTGTCCTGACTGGGATATGGTGCGGGAAATGGGTTTCAGGTCGGCACCATAAACCATGGCATCGCTCATGCTACCCATGGCTCCTTCAGAGGCATCGGTGATCACCCAATTGCCATCATTTTTAGCCACGGTGCGTTTGGTAATCATCGTGATTTCCTGACCTGGCAAAGAGATACTTACGTCAAATTCGGCTGAGCCTTCCACAAAACGGGTTTTTATTTCCGGAAAGGAAGCCGCCGTTTTTAAGTTGGCCGCAGGATTGTATACCACTTTGGATATATCCATTCGGATTTCTCCCAACCGGCGGGCAACATCCTCGGGCATTTCCTTATGGTACCGACCTCCGATTTTTTCCGAAAGGAAACGCTCTATCTCAGCGTACATGGCCATGTTGTTCACCGGTTTGGCAAATCCATGACCCTCATCTTCGGCGAGCAGGTAACTTACATCGTGGCCACGGTCGCGCAAAGCAACGACAATCTGATCGGCTTCGGCTTTTTTCACACGCGGATCATTGGCGCCCTGTACGATGAGCAGCGGTTTGTTGATCTTGTCGGCGCTGAACAGCGGACTGGCTTGTCGAATAAGCTTTTTTCCTTCTTCGGTATTTGGGTCGCCGACCATGCCGTAGAGATAGGCGCGGGCCGACTCCCAATAGGCTGGCACGGATTCCAGCAGGGTGAAAATATTGCTCGGACCGACAATATCCACACCACAGGCAAACAGTTCGGGCGTGAAAGCCAGACCCGCGAGGGTGGCATATCCACCGTAACTGCCACCCATAATGGCGACGCGGTTTTTGTCGGCAACGCCTTCTTTAATCATATGATTCACGCCCCAGGTGATGTCATCCTGCATGAGTTTTCCCCATTGCAAATCACCGGCGTTCAGAAACTTTTTGCCATAACCACCGCTTGCGCGAAAATTGGGTTGCAGAACAGCGTATCCCCTGTTGGCCAAAAACTGAGCGGTGGAATTAAAACCCCAATTGTCGCGTGGACCTTTTGGGCCGCCATGTACAAGCACCACCATGGGCAGGTTTTTGGCTTCCATTCCCGCCGGCAAGGTGAGGTATCCGGATATTTCCAGTCCATCGCTGCTTTTGTAACGCACAGGTTTCATTGGTGCGAGGTGTTCTTCCACTTTTTTTAGCTCAGGACGCGGCGTGTACTGATGAATGAGTTCGCGCTTTTCCACATCAAAAAACCACGATTCACTGGCGTAGCGATCACCGTATACCGATATGAGCATTTTTGAATAATCGCTTGTACTGCTCTGAAAACCAATCTCCCGTCCTTCAAATCTCTGCTGAAGAAATTTATAGTTTTCTTCCCACTTTTTATCTTTCCAATATATTCTTGTACGGTCGTCGGTATATGTGGTGTACAATACTTTGCGCGTATTTCTATCCAGACTGATTCCACCAAAATCCACCCGTTTTTCAGGATCACTTTCTACCAGTGTCATTTTTTTCGTAACCGGATTCATGAGGTAGGCAGTCGAAAGATCGAGTTCACCTTTGTTGGTAACGATGTAAAATTGACCATTGGTTTCGTTCCAACCCGCCACATAGGCACTTTCCGTTACAGACGTTTCATAGATGGGTTCCAACTTGTCGCCCTCCTTTCGGAGAATGGTGGTATTGCCCTTTTCATCCGTGCGGTACAACAATCTAAGGGTGTCGTCCCAATCGAAATTATAGGCTGTGATACGGTCATTATTTTCATAAATTTTCACCAATTCACCGGTCGAAATGCGCAAACTGTAGAGATCGTGCCAGGCTTTGTCGCGGTCATTCAGCCCAATCATCAACATGTCGGGATCATTTTCACTTACATTATAAATTTGGGCAGTCACTTCATCAAGCGGGGTGAGATTTCGCGATTCGGGTATACCGGGGCCATCTGCGCGTGGATCCACAGCAAAAACGTTGATGTTTTCATCGCCGTCTTTGTCTTTCACATAAAGAATGTACTTCCCGTCTTCCGTCCAGAAATATCCATAGAGCGGGCGTTTGCTGTTTGTGAGCGGGCGGGCCGCTTCAAATGGCTCATCAAAGGTTTTCACCCAAACGTTCATAATGCCTTCGTAAGATTTCATGAAGGAAATGAACTTGCCATCAGGGCTGAGCTGCCCTCCGGAAATCTCCGGATTGCCAAAGAATAAATCGCGGTCGAGAATGGGTGATGTTTGTGCTTTCATAGAAAAATTTAGGGCGATGCTAAACAAGAGCATGGTTAGGAGTGAAAGTTGTCTGGTCATGATTTCTGTTTTGGTTAATGGGCTATCAGGCGGTGAAGGTAAGTATGATTGGCCAAAGACTGCTTTCCGCTCATGTAATTAAACTTTTTTGTTCTTTTGTTGTCCTCATTGGATCCGTAACATTCGTTGAATGACATTCAAAATTGCAGTTTTTCTGACATGCATGTTGCAGATGACGATGCCTGGTCTCTTTGCTCAGGATACTGCCAATTCAAACATTCAAAAAAGAAATAAAATGAAAATAGAAATCTGGAGTGATATCGCCTGTCCATTTTGTTACATCGGCAAGGCCCATTTGGCGGAAGCCATGAAAAACCTGCCCGACAGCGATCAGATAGAAATCGAATGGAAAAGTTTCCAACTCGACCCCACCCTTCCGAAATCAACGGACAAAACATTATTCGCCTCGTTGGCTGAAAGCAAGGGCATCACCATGGAACAAGCCACAAACATGACAGTGCAGGTAAAAGGAATGGCGCAGAAAGCCGGGTTGGTCATGGATTTTGACCGCGTGGTGCCTGTCAACACCTTTGATGCTCACCGGCTTTTGCAATTTGCAAAAACACAGGGCAAGGGAGACGCCGTCAAACTGGCTTTGCTCAAAGCATACTTTACCGAAGGCGCCGATGTGGCCGATGCGGAAACGCTTATTGGTCTAGGCTTGAAAGCCGGTTTGTCGGAAAAAGATTTACGGGAAACCGTAAACGGCGATGCTTTCGCAAAAGAAGTGCAAAGCGATATCGCCGAAGCGCGTCAGTTTAATATTTCGGGCGTACCGTATTTTGTCGTTGACCGGAAATACGGCATCTCGGGTGCTCAGCCAGCCGCCCAAATGGAAGCCACGCTGGAAAAAGCCCTCACGGAATGGAAAGTGGCCAATCCCAAAGTCGCACTCGAAATGACGGAAGGCGCTGCATGCAAACCGGATGGGGCGTGTGATTGAGGTTGGTCGGAAGAATTGAAATCATTGAAACGTACGATGGTGTCACAACAGAATTTCAATATTTAAAAATTTGTATCTTTCATAAAAAAATTGAAAATATGGGCCTGGTATTGACAGATAAAACCATTGATAAATACTTCCGGTTTCTGTCTGGATTAGACAATGGATCTAAGAAAAAACTGATTATTAAATTGACTGAATCCATCAAAGAAAAAGGGAAATTACCTGTTAGTCTCAAAGATTTGTCCGGGGCATGGGAAGATTCCCGGGATTCTGATCAGATTATCGAAGAAATTAGAAATTCAAGAGTCGACAAGCAAGATAATATTGAACTCTAATGAATTATCTTCTTGACACCAATATATGTGTGCATTTTTTCCGTGGAAAATTTGGTGTAACTGAAATTTTTGAGGCATTAAATGCCAATGACTGTGCTATTTCTGAAATTACATTGGCGGAACTTGCTTTCGGAGCAGAGAGCAGTAAAAACCCTCAGAAGAATCACAGATTGGTTGAACAGTTCATTGGGTTGGTAACTGTGCTGCCTATTTACGATTCAATTATGATATATGGAAAAGAAAAATCCAGACTGCGAAAAGCGGGCACAATGATTAGTGATTTAGACTTATTCATCGGATGTACCGCGCTCGCAAATGATTTGATTATGGTAACTGAAAACAAGAGGGAGTTTGAAAGAATTTTAGGGTTAAAACTTGAAAATTGGGTAGACAGGTCATAATCAAGAAAAAGTTCATTTATATGAATACGTTCTGTGAAACAAGAATCCATACCGAACAAAATCGACGAAATTTTAGAAAATGAAATGATTGGTGGATACACCGCAAAAGAAAAGCCTCTAATGAAAAAAAAATATAACCAACGAAAAGCCATTGCTGAAAATCAGTTTCAGAACGGCGAAACCATTGGCCAGTAAGATTTAGAAAGAGAAAATGCCAGCTGGTGATGGCAAAGATTCACCATTGTACTTTATTTCAAGGTATTGTACAAGGGAAATGGAAAATGGATAGAAATTATTGACATCATGAGCAATAAAAAATCCCACCGAGAAACCCGATATCATTGTAATTCCCCCATTCCAAAAGGACGTCTGCGCGGAAGCACCTCCTACCAAACCCGTATATTCGCCAAAAAAGTAAACAGGTGAATACTTCGCGCGGCTATATTTTTTTGGGAGTGGTTTTGCTTTCGGTATTTTTGGGTGCGCGCCTGGTAAGCCTCGAAAACGAGAGGCGCGAAATACGCGAAGATCTCATCGAACTTTCCCTCGTAAAATACGGCCTTTTCAACATCGACGAATGGAAGCGGGTGGTGACGGAGGTGGTCACCAAAAAAGTCGAAGAATTTGATCTCACCGAAGGCAACAGGAAAGAAATGCGCCAAAGAATCAATGGATTTCTCACCCAGGTGGTCAATGATCTGGAGGGTCGTTTCCGGAAGGAAAACCGCGGCCTGCTGGGTTCTGTAAAAAATGTTTTCTCCGATTTTCTGGGCGTTTTTGACAAAATAAAACGCGACGTGCCGCAGTTTACAGAGGAAATTCTGAATTTTCTGGACGACAAAGGAAACCGCGAAGACATCAGAAACTACGTGCTGGAAAAAGTCAACGACTACGCCGACAATACATTTGCGGAAACGGACTACACCTACCACGACCTGATCATCGCGAAGTACGGATTTGACAACCGCGCTGACACTGTCGCAGCCCTCAACGAGGCAACCACCGAAATCGATGCCCGGCGCAAACCTTACGCTTATACCCTGATGGTCATTTTTTTGGGACTCATCATTTGGCTGATAGCCAACCGACCCCGATCACGTTTGGAAATGTCGGCCATCATCATTTGTAGTTTTATTCCCTTGTTTCTGGGTGTGTTCCTGCCCATGATCGAAATAGACGCGCGCATTGCCGAAATGCGGTTTCAATTGTTGGGAGAACCGGTTTCATTTACCGATCAGGTGATTTATTACAAAAGCAAAAGTATTCTGGAAGTGGTGGAACTTATGATGGTACAGGGAAAGCCCGACCTCATTGCGGTAGGCCTGCTCGTGTTGGCATTCAGCGTGCTTTTTCCCCTTTCGAAACTCATCGCCTGCATGCTGTACCTCTACCGGGCATCGGTGCGCGAAAGCAAAGTACTGCGCTTTTTCGTTTTCAAATCGGGCAAATGGTCGATGGCCGATGTGATGGTCATTGCTATTTTTATGTCGTATATCGGCTTTTCGGGCATTATTTCTGAGCAACTCAATCAACTCGAAGGACTGACCCAAACCATGGATATCCTCACCACCAACCGGTCGAGTCTGCAGACGGGTTTTTTCATGTTTACCGGGTTTGTGCTGCTCAGTCTGATGATTTCTCAAAGAATACCGGATGTGATTAGCGCCGACGAGCAAACGACATCAAACGCAGAAAATTGAATTTTATGGATTTGCCAAGTGCACTTCAGACCTTTCGCTCTTTTACCGATCAGGTAAAAATATTCAGCGACGACGATTGGCATCGGTTGGCCTCACAGTTTGCTC
>Ga0105044_10011175_pt1 | contig 12252 bp, 6 predicted proteins | sample MAT01_FD_78092 | JGI IMG/M metagenome (GOLD analysis project Ga0105044, IMG submission 78092) | Freshwater microbial communities from Lake Fryxell liftoff mats and glacier meltwater in Antarctica - MAT-01 | ecosystem: Environmental > Aquatic > Freshwater > Ice > Liftoff microbial mat | place...
AGAAGACTTGTCGAAGACCTTGACCTTTCAGTCAGAAACTTCAGAGGTGATGCTGAGATCAGTGAATCCTCAATTCTACCTGAAGTTTATAGTCTGTCACAAAATTATCCTAATCCTTTTAATCCTGTTACAACTATCAGTTATGAAATTCCAAAAGAAGGATTTGTTAAAATACTGATCTATGACATTACCGGAAGGGAAATAATGGAGCTTGTAAATGATTTCAAACAAGCCGGTAAGTACTTCGTGAATCTGAATGGTGCCAATCTTGCCAGCGGAGTTTACTTTTATAAGTTGGAGGCAGGAGATTTTGTAGCAACTAAAAAGATGGTTCTGATAAAATAAGTAGTGGCGTTTCGAAATAATTCTTGTAAATAATTGTATAGTAATTATAATCAATGAGCGGACTTTGATCCGCTCATTTTGTTTACTATTTTTATACTACATTTACACTAATAGATGGGAAATTTCTTAAGCTTGACATCAGGAATGGTGAAAACCTAATGTTAAAACAGGAAATGGAGAAATCCTATAATGGACTTAAATAAAAAATCCGAATGTAAAAAGAATTTTCATTTATAAATAATATTTATATTTTATAAAAAAAATTAAAACATGAAAAAATTAGAATTCAAGATCGACATCAATGCACCAAAGGAAAAAGTCTGGAAAGTTCTCTGGGATGATAAAACATACAGGGAATGGACTAGCGTGTTCACTGAAGGCTCGTATGCCGTCAGTGACTGGAAAGAAGGAAGCAAAGTTCTTTTTCTTTCCGCAAACAAGGATGGAATGTTCAGTGTAATTGATAAGCTGGTTCCCGAAGAAGAGATGGTCTTCAGGCATCTGGGAATTGTAAAGGATGGAAAGGAAATGCCGGCTGATGAAGAAACTAAAAAATGGATAGATATGCTGGAGAGCTATCTGTTGAAAGAGAAGGATGGCGTGACCGAAATTAAAGTGAGTCATGAAATGTCCGAAGAGTTTTGTGAATACTTAGAAACAACTTTTCCAAAAGCTCTGGCGATCGTGAAGAAGTTATCTGAAGAATAGTTCTTGCTGTTAGTAGTCAGTAAACAAAATGTTAACTTTTAACTTTTAACTTTTAACTTTTAACTTTCAACTTTCAACTTTTAACTTTTAACTTTTAACTTTCAACTTTCAACTTTCAACTTTTTAACTTTTAACTTTTAACTGAAATCATTCCTCCTGTTTCATAATCCCTTTACTTATTTTTAAAATTAACATAATTTATTAAAAATTATTTTAATTTAAATCATTAAATCTAAATTATAAATATAAGATGAGAAAATTTTTTTTACCTCTTTGCTTTTTCTTATTCATTACTTCATGTTTAAAAGCACAAACGATAGTAGCATCCTATCCCTTCCCTAATTACTCGCAGTATAATTCATTCTGGGGAATCACCAAAATTGGCGATACGCTTCGCATTGGCACCGATAATAACGGTAGCATTTACAAAGTTACTACCACAGGTCTTATCAGAGATAGTCTGACGACAGCTTTAACATTCAATCACGGACTCGCATGGGACGGTACAGGTTACTGGGTGGCAGAAGCTTTTAGAACAGCAGGAGCTCGTTTGTTTAAATTGAATACTGCAGGACAGAAGATCGACAGCATTCAGCTTCCTGCATTGACGGGCGGAAACACAGGCGGTGTCGGTGACATTGAGCTGGTCGGTGATGATATGTGGTTCTCAGTTTATTCACCTGACTTTACTACTTATCCTTTTGCTTATGCTTATAAAATGAATCTTACTTCAAGACTTATTACCGATACTATTCCTCTTCGCGGCAGGCAGGTTCAGGGGATCGCCGTCAAAGGCGATACGATATTTTATGTGAATGATCTTTTTCAGGCAGATGCTGAAAGAATTTATGCATACAGTAAAGCAACAGGTGATACATTATTTTCTTTTCCAACTCCTGATCCTGACGGTGACTGCAATCCGCGCGGGTTATACTGGGACGGTCAATTTCTGTGGCTTATTGCGGACAGAATAGGAAACAATATGTTCCTTTTCAAGACACTCTATAAATATTCTATCACAGGTCAGGGAAATCCACAGATAACTACAAGTGTCAATTCAATGGATTTCGGAAACACTGTTATAGGACAGACCTCTCCACGTGCTTTTACCATTACCAATACAGGAACTGCCAAGCTTATCTTAAGTAATTTTAACATTGCCAATCCTGTCTTTTCAATTGATCCGAATAATGCTCCGGACACTTTAAATCCGGGACAAAATAAACAGTACACTCTCAAGTTCACTCCCACTGTCTTTGATACGGTTTCAACTCAGTTAAGGATAATCAGCAATGATGCTGTAACGCCTGCTAAGATAGTTAACTTGTACGGCAAGGGTGTTCAGAGCGGAAGCTTTATATCAACTTCACTTTCAAGTATTAACTATCAGTCAAGAAGAATTAATTCTCTCAACGGCGGTTACTTTTCAATCACCAATAAAGGAACAAGTCCTCTTTCAATAAGCTCCGTTAATTTTATTTCACAAAGGTTCAGATTCGATACGGTTGGTATTACCTTCCCGCTTGTGATCGATACGCAGAAGACCAGGCAGCTCAGGATATGGTTCAATCCGAATTCCACTGCCGTATTCAGCGATACCGCAAAGATAAATTCAAACGCAGTTAATAATTCGCAAGTAAAAATTTCACTCACAGGTATAGGTGTGAATGTTCCTACAGTCATAGGCGATGTTATGTGGACAACTAATATACCGCCGAATCCAAACACAACTTCGAATAATTATAAAATTGTTTCAATGAAAGAGATCCCGGATGTTAATGCAGACGGAGTGAATGACGTGATCGCATCAACCGATAATTACTGGACTATCTGCTACAACGGAAATTCATCAGTAAGCGGTGATATTTTATGGAATGTTAATACAAGACAAAGCAGCACTGTATCGGGTTCGGTTGTTTATGAGGATGCAATGCAGATCATTGAGGACATTAACAGTGACGGAATAAGAGATGTTGCGATTGGAACAGGAGGAAATAATGAACTTGTCTACGCGGTCTCGGGGAGAACGGGCAGCGTGCTCTGGACTTACGGGGATTCATCGATTACAGCAGACGGAGATATAAACAGTTTAAGTGTCCTGAAGGATTATAATAATGACGGAAAGAAAGACATACTTGTCGCTGCTACCGGCGAAGGTCAGGGTAATGGAAGACATGCAGCGATCTGTCTCAATGTTCTTACCGGTTCGGTTATATTTTATGCTGTTCAAAACGGCGAGTTCACACATTCGATCACTTCTTCTAATGCAGGCGGAGCAATTGACTTTAGCAGTAACGGCGGTCCTTATGGAGTGAATGGCTTTAGCAATACAGGCGGGTTCACGTGGACTTTCCCGACAGCGAGCACTGTATGGGAGCTTAAGGAAGTTCCTGATATCAATGGTGACGGAACGAATGACATCGGTGGCTTTTCAGGATTCAGCGGAAACACATTCATGCTTTCGGGAGTTAACGGAGCGTTTCAATGGGCTGTAAATCTCGGCTCAAGTATTGATGGTGTGATAAAAATTACTGATGACGTTTCAAACGACGGGTTCAGAGATCTTGTGATCTCCGGTCCGGTCTCATTAAACAAGCTTGATTCAAAGACAGGTCAGATCAAGTGGACAACCTTTCTTGATAATAATTATATTCATTCAGTTGACGAATTATCGGATATCACAGGAAACGGAATTAAGGAAATTGTTGCCGGTACACAAAACAGTAATCTTTATGTATTGAATGGTGACAGCGGTAGAGTCCTGTTCACTTATAATTTCGGAACGGCAGTGACAAATACAGTTGAGCAGGTAGCAAAGCTCAGCAGCGTTGATGGTAATTTCAGTTCTGAGTTTCTCGGCGGCAGCAGGACAGGAAAGCTGATCTGCTTTTCCGGAGGACCTAGCGGCATGGTTGGTGTAACAAATATTTCGGCGAATGTGCCTTCACATTTCTCATTATCACAGAATTATCCAAACCCATTCAATCCGGTTTCAAAATTAGGATTTGGGATACCGGTAAACGTCAAAGGTCAACTGACAGATGTTAAGATGATAGTATATGATGCACTGGGTAAAGTAGTGCAAACGCTAGTAAATAAAAAGCTTTCACCGGGCAGCTATGAAGTTACCTTTGACGGAAGTAACTTCTCCTCAGGAATTTATTTTTATGAATTGAGAGCCGGTGATTTCAGGGAAGTGAAGCGAATGATGCTGGTAAAATAAAATTTTAAACTACAATTAATCACTAAATAAATTAAAGAGATGAAGAGATTCTTAACCGCAATGCTTGTTGTGTTCATTTATTCAGTAACAAGTTCTCAGGTAATTTACTGTCAATGGGTGTGGCAGAATCCACTACCTCAGAGCAACTTTATCCGCGATATTCACGTGTTTGATGCAGACAGGGCAGTAGCTGTCGGCTTTCCTCAGTCATTTCTGAAAACAAGTGACGGCGGTGAAACCTGGGAATACAAAGAGCTCATTGGCGGGTTTAGTTATCAGCTTTCTTCAGTATACTTTTTAAATGACAATACCGGCTGGGCGGTTGGAGAATTGGGTACAGTTTATAAGACTACAAACAGCGGATCTAACTGGTTCAGCCAGTCCATATCGACAGTTCATTATCTGCAGAATGTTAAATTCATAGATGACAATACCGGCTGGACTGTTGGTCAGGCAGGCAAAATATATAAGACCACCAACGGCGGCACAAACTGGTTCATCCAGTCCAGCAGTGTCACTACAATGTTTATGTCAGTCTTCTTTCTCAACGCTAATCGCGGATGGGCTGTAGCTTATGACGGAAAAATTGTCTCAACCACTAACGGCGGAACAAACTGGTTATCTCAGACAAGTGGAACAATAAGCAATCTTACTTCTGTACAATTCTCCGATGACAATACCGGCTGGATAATTGGATTTGACGGATATTCTCTTAGGACGACAAATGGAGGTACTAACTGGACAAGCATTATCATCTCCGCAGGCAATTCATTTTTCTCACAATATTTTACGGATATAAATACAGGATATGCAGTTGGGAACACAGGCGGCATTCAGAAGACGACGAATGCCGGTGCAAACTGGTTCCCCCAGACAAGCAATTCCATATTCAGACTGACAGCTGTAAAATTTATCAATCAAAATCTTGGATGGGCTGTCGGTGCGGGCGGAACATTGCTGAAGACTACCAACGCCGGAGTCAACTGGATAAATAAGAACAAAGGTCCTACTGATGATATTTATTCAATGAGTTTTTTAAACGCAAATACGGGCTGGGCTTCCGGCGGACTTGGAATGATAATGAATACAACGAATGGGGGCACTAACTGGACAAGGCAGCCGAGTGGTTCAGGAAGCTATTTTTATGGTGTAAAATTTGTGGATAATAATACAGGATTTACTGTCGGTTCGAACGGTTCTGTTTTCCGTACTGTCAATGGCGGCACAAACTGGACTCCGCAAAGTTCAGGTAGTACCGGAGCACTCTATTCAGTGGATTTTATAAACAGTTCTACCGGACTCGCAGTCGGAAGCGGAGGTAATGTGATCAGAACCACCAACTCCGGAGTATTGTGGTCACTCATTAATTCAAGTACAGGCAACATTCTATACTCAGTTTCATACATTGATAGTAATACAGTCTATGCCTGCGGTGATGCGGGAACATTAATTCGCTCACAAAATGGAGGTGTCAACTGGACCGCATTAATATCAGGCACGGGAAATACTCTCACAGACTTTCAATTTATCAACAGCAACACGGGATGGTTCAGCGGTTATAGCGGGGTTTTAAAAAAGACAACCGACGGTGGTGTAAGCTGGAATGGAAATAATGTGGGTAATAATAATTTACAATCAATATACTTTCTTGATATAAATACAGGATGGGTAGCCGGACTATTCGGAACTGTATATTACACTTCAAACGGAGGCAATACATGGGTGAACTCGCTTACAAGAACTGTTAACAGGATCAACAGTATATATTTTGCAAACGGATCATCGGGATGGATAGGCGGAGAAGCGGGAATGGTTAAAAAGACAAATAACGGCGGACTTACAGGAGTATCAAATAATATTCTAAGCATTCCCGAAAATTATTCATTGAGTCAAAATTATCCAAACCCATTCAATCCCACAAGTAAGATACAATTCAATATTGCAACAGGAAGCGGCGCTGATATAAAACTGGTTGTTTATGATGCATTGGGAAAAGAAATAGAAACACTTGTCAATGAGAAGCTTGCTGCAGGAAGCTATGAAGTTACTTTTGACGGAAGTAATATTCCAAGCGGAGTCTTCTTCTACAAATTAACCGCGGGTGATTTCAGTGAAGTAAAACGAATGATCCTTCTTAAATAATAAATAAGTTGAAAAAAATATGAAAAAAGTTTTCGTTGTATTAACACTCTTTGTATTTCCGTCATTGATAAATTCGCAATGGACAATACGTCCCTCCGGAACACCGAACCACCTTCAATCGGTATTCTTTATAAATGAAAGTACCGGCTGGGTGTGCGGCTTTGAAACAATTTTAAAAACGACCGACTGCGGAACTTCCTGGTCTGAACAATTCATAAACGGATTTCTCAGATCGGTTTATTTTACTGATGAAAACACCGGATGGGTCTGCGGGGACAATGGAAAACTTTTCCGAACTACAGATGGCGGGACAACGTGGTTACTTAAGAATCTGAATATAACATCAGGCTTAAATAAAATAATTTTTCAGGATCAAAACACAGGGCTATTGGCGGGAAATAATAGGACAATATTAAAAACTACCAACGGCGGCGGCAACTGGATGAGTATGATCGGAAGCTATAATTTTCAGAACTTATATTCTTCTATAATAATTGAACCGGATACATATCTTTGTTCAGGAAACGAGAGTACGATTTATAAATCAACAAACGCAGGTATCAGTTGGGATTCAATTTCTTTTAATATGCCCAATCCATTATTTGCTGTTGAGTTTATCAATCTGAATACCGGATTTGTTACCGGATGCTGCGGAATGTTTCTCAAAACTACTGACAGCGGATTGAACTGGTCAGCGGAAGCTTTCCTTACGCCCGGATACTCTGTGCATTCCCTAAAGTTTTACGATTCCAATACCGGCTGGCTTGCAGGAGATGCGGGATATGTTATGCGGACAACGGATTCGGGTGACAGATGGGACTCTCTTAATTCCGGAGTTTCACAAGATCTTTATTCAGTCACATTTGTAAACAATGATACCGGATTTGTTGTCGGCAACAACGGCACTATACTTAAAACCACTAACGGCGGGGGTCCCGGATATTCGGTCAGTGTTAATAATTCAAATACTCTTGTTGCAGATAAGTTTTATTTGTCACAAAATTATCCAAACCCATTTAATCCGAATACAATTATCAATTATGAATTAAAGGTTACGAATTATGTTACATTGAAAATTTTTGATATTAACGGAAAAGAAGTCTCAACACCGGTCAATCAAAATCAGGTTGCCGGAAATTATGCAGTTACTTTTGACGGCAGTAATTTTCCGAGCGGAGTTTACTTCTATGATTTAACAGCCGGTGAATTCAGTGAAGTTAAGAGAATGGTTTTGTTGAAATAATTTTTATAGAAACTTTTAAATATTTGCTAGCCCTCCTTCCCAAGTCCCAGCTTGGGAAAATAGGCAAGAAGAACGATAAATGATTAACCAATGAGATCATGCCACTTTATTTATAAGTACCACCCTTTCTAAGCCGGGCTTAGAAAGGAGAATATAAACCTTAGTTACTCAAAAAAAAAAGCAGTGTCTCAATTAAGAGCACTGCTTTTTTTATAGCCCTCCTTCTCAAGACCCAGCTTGGGAAGGTCGGCAAAGGTCTTTAATTAATTTTATGGAGCTACAACTCCAATAAAGTTAGTTGCATTATTAAAAGCGATCGTAAGATCGATTACATCTACAATATCATCGCCGTTACAATCTGTAGACACATATCCTCCTACAATATTCGATGCATCGATGAAGATAATTGTTATATCTCCGACGTCGACGATATCATCCTGATTAGCGTCACCGCCGTAGAACGCATATCCTGCATTAGGTCCCGCTACAAATACCATGTTGCTTCCGAATGCCTGTGTGATAGATGGTCTGTAATCAAACAGCTTATCGCATTCGTCGACTTTTTCACATACCTGATGACTCCAGGTAGCGATGTGATTGCGGTGTCGTGCTTCAAAGAAGTAACATGAATCGTTATTTATTTTTCCGAAACGGAATATGCCTTTACTGTTTGTTCCGACGTAACCTATTGCTGTTTCAACTGCCGCGTAAGGAGAGCTGAAATTGTGAGCTATGAGCCTGACGGTATCTGCTACCTGTGATGTTCCATTAAAAAATCCTTCCAGATTAATACCTGACTCAAGATTTAATGAAGTGATTACTCCAACTACAGGTCTGAAAACAAATGTACCGCCTGCTGCAGCTGAGCCGGCATCGGTCCATACTATGGCAGTAGTATTTTTAAATGCAAATGTTCCTGTGCGGATCGGTACTTCATACTGGAAACCTAAACCGAAATTGATCAGTGAATCCTGAACAATGGCAACATGATATTTTCCTATCACTGTTAAAGGCGTAGTTAAATTGTGTATCACTTTTACTTGACCTAAGTTTGTTGTTGGAACTCTTAATCCTACTGAATTATAAATCAATGTTCCGGGAAGTCCTGAAGCGTCATTGTAAATTTCTACATGATACGGCTTGTTATCTAACAGATCGAACCTGTTGAAAGTATAGTAGACTCCATATACCGACAATGTGCATAGTGCGTTAAATGCATTGGCTGTTCTGGCAGGAGATCCTCCGTTCACACCGAATCCGCCGTCGGCTGTATCGGTTGGAATAGCATAGCTCCATTTGTTTAAAGTTGTTTCCTTTACATAACCGGTTCTTATGTTTGTCCGGTTGTTGTATAATACATTTTCACCGGCTGCAGGTAATATTTCCACAACTATGGAATCATAACTTTTTGTATCGCCGGTTTTGAGCCATGCATGTTTTATTGTCTGCTGTGAAACGGTGGCTGAGCTTAAATTATCAGTCCATTCCTCCTGTACTGATCCACCCGGAATATTTACTACTCTTGTCTTAACTGTAAAATTATCCGATACAGCTCTCAAGTGATCAATAAGAACTGTAACTCTGTTTGAGTCCGGACACGTAAGGCATAACGCTGACTGACCTGATGTGTATAGTGAACTTACTGAAGCTACATCAATGTATGTTTTGCCTGCTGAAAATCTGGTTTCAGGTCTGAATGTTGAGAATGCCAAAGTATTTGTATGAAGTGTCTGATTGGTACCTGTGGCTATTGAATTGGCGACACCAAAATTACAGGTAATGTTTGCAGATGCTACAGTCGTGGCTATTGGGTTAGCAACAGAGCTTGTATATTCAAACGCTACATAGACTCCCTGACCTGCTATGGTACTAAATGGTGATGTTCCGGTACCTCCGAAATTAACGTCTACATAATGAGGTCCTATTCCGGAAGGAATATTATATTTACCTACGTAAACTTTTGTCATTCCTGTCGGTATGGTTGTCCAGCTTGTTCCTTTAAGATAAGTAGCGTCAGTTGTATTCTGAAGATAGATCACCACACTGTCGCAGGTAGTAGGGATATTCTGACCAAACTGTGGATTTGTGACAAGATAAGTCCATCCTATTGAACTCACCAGTTGTGCTCCAAATCCCGATGCAGTCATTTCTGTAGGAGAAATAATGTAAGATGTTCTGATAAATCTTCTTCCTCCCATTGGAGCTCTTGGATTCTGCGAGCTTCCGAGATTATTAGGCAGTACTGTCGTTGAAGTAGTATTTACAAACGGTGGTTGAATGCCCTGGTTGTTGTTGGGTATGTATGGACCGGGTAAGCTCTGAGGCATAAACCGCGTAACCTTGGAATCTGCTGATAAATCATAATCAATGTTGTCCTGTGAAAATAATTTCGTTGAAAAAAATATTGAAACAATTGCCAAAACTAAAATAGATTTTTTCATAATTGTTTTTTATTTTTTTGTTTTAAAATATTTTTAGATAAGTAAATGATCAGGATGAACTCAGTAACAGGGGGAACACAACTCACTCTTCACTCCTCCTTTCAACGGAATGAGTAGTTTACTTTAACTTGCTGAATTACGATTCAAAGAAGTTAAAAATTAAATTTTTCAAATACTATTTATAATTTACTTTTCAAAAAAATAATTGTATACAATAAAATTGGGGAATAAATAATAAAGCACTGAACATGTACGGATAAAATATTCCGTGATATCGAAAGAGTTGAGCTAGATTATTTTCTTACAGGAAGTATTACCCGAAGTGATTACCGGTGAATGTATTTTCAGATTGCCTTCTCATGTCGTTCACAAAGTCTGCGGCTTCTACTCTTTTCATTCCTTCAAGCTGAAGCTCAAGGATCTGGAGTAACTTATCATTGGTGCAAACAAATATTTTTTTTTTGATCAATGATTTTTTTGCCGGGAGATGATGCTGCTTCAATACCGGTTAACATACTCTTGTAGACCTTAACTGATTTTTTATTAAGATAAGTGAATGCGCCGGGGTTTCTTCTAAACTGAATATTGAATTATTACGATTTAATTATGTGATTGAAGATGCATAGATTAATATTCGATGATTCGATCTTCGGGAAATGAGGGAGTGAAATGAAATTAAATTGTAAATTGGTCAACGAGAAGGAAAATAAGATGACAGACATTATATCAGAAGTCAGATTGCAATTAGAAATTAGTTTGAATATTTTTGTGTCACTATTATTTAAGGAAAACAAAGGTGAATACTTCCTCTGATTCCCGTAAGTACATTTTCAAGAAAATTTGTGTTCTAAGTATTAATAAAATAGTTTCAATCGAATTCAATAATATTTAAATTCGAATCTATTTCCTCATCCTAATTATTTATGCCTGAAACTTTAATTGAACAATTACCAAAGATAGTTGCCGAAGGAAAGAAAGAAGCCGAAAAAATTCTTGAAAGGATTTCTTCTGCAAATAAACTTTCTTTACAAACCAATGAATTCGTTTTGCCGGCTAAGGACAGCAGAACTTTATGGAGCGGCAAAACTCCTGAATATAAATCTACTGCAATAGAAAACTTAGGTGACCCGCAACTTCAAATTCCCGGGACAGAAGGCAAAGGTCAACAAAAACTCAAAAATGAAATCGGTGGCGACTGGGTGAACAGATTAGTTTACGGAGATAATCTTCTGGTTATGGAAGCACTTCTCACTGGCGATGAAGCAAGCGGACTTCCTTCAATGAGAGGAAAAATTGATTTGATTTATATTGACCCTCCATTCGACAGCAAAGCAGATTACAGGACAAAGATAACACTTCCGAACGGAGACATAAATCAAAAGCCAACAGTGATAGAACAATTCGCTTATGCAGATACATGGAAAGACGGAACTGTAAGCTATCTCAAAATGATGTATCCAAGACTTGCATTAATGAGAGAGCTTCTTTCTGATAAAGGGAGTATTTATGTTCATATTGATTGGCATGTCGGACATTATGTTAAAATTTTGTTGGATGAGATTTTTGGTCGACAGAATTTTCGAAATGAAATTATTTGGAAATACTTTGGACCTATAAGTACAACTGATAATTATCCAAAGAAACATGATAATATTTATTTTTATACAAAATCAAATAAATGGTTTTTTAATCATTCTGCTTGCTTGATTGAATACGATGAAAAAGCAATTAAAAGATATGATAAAATCGATGAAGATGGAAACAAATATAAGTTATATAATGAGGAAGATGGAAAAGTTAGAAAAGCTTACTTAAAGGAAGGTAAACCAACTGAAGTTTTTCACATACCATTTGTTCAAGGAACTTCAAATGCAAGAATTAATTACAGCACTCAAAAACCTGAAGCATTACTTGAAAGATTAATACAAGCTTCTTCAGATAAAGATAATCTAGTTTTAGATTGTTACGCAGGTAGTGGCACCACTGCTGCAGTTGCAGAGAAACTTGGTCGAAGATGGATAATGTCGGATTTAGGAAAGCCGGCTTGTATGATAATGAGAAAGAGACTAATAGATCAGGAATCAAAACCATTTCTTTATCAGTCAATCGGAGATTATCAGAAGGAGCAGTTTGAAAAGAGTGAATTCAAA
>Ga0105044_10011176_pt1 | contig 12251 bp, 8 predicted proteins | sample MAT01_FD_78092 | JGI IMG/M metagenome (GOLD analysis project Ga0105044, IMG submission 78092) | Freshwater microbial communities from Lake Fryxell liftoff mats and glacier meltwater in Antarctica - MAT-01 | ecosystem: Environmental > Aquatic > Freshwater > Ice > Liftoff microbial mat | place...
GGATTATTATTTTGGTTACGAAGTTTTTATTGATCACATGTTTGCTGATGGAAATGGGAATTTATTTTTTGCGGCAACAGGAAATGGAGATATTCAAGTAGTGAAGCTGTTACCCGATGGTTCGTTAGGTTGGCACACTTCATGGGTGGGACCGTCAGGTTTTTCGGATGAAGTTTTTGAACTAACGCATGACCTTCAAGGAAATCTTTGTATTGCGGGAAGAGCGGGTTTTGCAAATAGTTGGTACGACATGTTACTTATTAAAATAGATCCCAACGGAAATATTATTTGGGATGTAAATTATGAGGGTTTAGCTGCTCAAAACGACGAAGCCAAAGGATTAGTAGTATCGCCTAATGGCAGCGTAATTTACATCGTGGGGTACAGCAGAGGCGCAACGGCGAATGCAGACCTCACCGTTGTAAAATATGCGCAAACTGTTGGAATCACTGAAGAGGGCAGTGTGAATTTGGTAACATATCCCAATCCTGTTTTGGAGAAATTGAATGTTCAGAATTGCCCTTCAAATCAACTTCTACGAATATACGATGTCACCGGAACAGAAGAGTGGAATGGTTTTCTTTCCGCACAAAAGACTATTGACATATCTCACCTCGTCTCAGGGTTTTATTCTCTCAGTGCATGAAAATTGTGCAGTCATTTTGTGAAGGAGTAGAATGGATCAGAGGGTGGTGCTGAGGAGTGGGAATATGGAAATATGAAAAGAGACTACAAACCAAAAGTGCGGATAAGTTCTTTTGCCTGAACTTACTCGCACTTTATAATCTTCTCCTTTCTCACACACCCTTTCACTCTGTGTTCGTAGCCCGTAGGGGAATCGAACCCCTGTTACCAGAATGAAAATCTGGTGTCCTAACCCCTAGACGAACGGGCCATTTTCTAAAAATGGAGTGCAAATGTACGTGCTTTTTCAATCGGTAAGGAATGGAATTGAAAAAAAATCCATTGAAAAATCAATGACTTGAAAATGAAGCATTTGACCCGCTAAAGGTTTCTGTGATATTCCAATACCGTTTCACTCTATTGGCCTTTATTATATACTCTAACGGTATTTACCAATGCATGCATGCAAGATACTGCAGCGCATTACCCATAAAGCTTCCAATGCGCAATGAGGGACGGACTATTTTATACGCAGAATTTGTATAATCACCAAGCTCCACAGGAGCGACATCCTACAATCATTTTATTTGTCTCGATCTAGGTCTACAAGAAGCTCCTTTGGTGCGATATCTTCCAATGTATTGGATGAGAATGCGTCCGCTTCGCGAGCGAGCTTTTCGGAGCGCGGGAGAGAGATTTTTTTTGGGGGGAGGGATGTAGTAAGATGTTGCTCCTAGGGAGCTTGGAATCAGAAATAGATACCACAAAAGCAAGCACCTTTCTTTGGTAGTAGTTAGAAAAGGTAATACCGTTTATGTGTCTGTAATATTCCAATACCGTTTCACTCTATTGGCCTATAGTAATTACTCTAACGGGATTTACCACTGAATGCATGCGAGATACTGCAGCGCATTACCCAAAACAGACTTCCAGTGCGCAAAGCAGGATGGACTACAGTTATAAGCAGAATTGGTGTAATCACCTAGAGCATAGGAGCGATATCCTACTGCATACTCTTCTCATTCAACCCAAACTGAAAACCCAGCCTCTTTCCCGTGGCTAATGCATGACTTTCGGTGATCGACTGAATTTCTTCTACACTTAACTGCTTTACATTTTCATATGGTGGAGCTAGCAGATCGAAATCGAGACAATGAAGTATGGCTTGTTCAACAATGTCGCACAAAACTTCATCGTTTAAAGTGCTATTGACAAAATCATTAAAACGAAAACCGAGATTTTTCTTTCCTTGTACCAAAAAATGATTTTCGCGGTTGATGAAAATTCTTCCCACGAGATAACCTACATCGGCTGTCCTATTGTACTTAAAAGAGTCGGCCAGAAAGTTGTAAATATTGATGATGCCTACATAACTATTTTCCGGATGATCCTTTAGATAGGTCGATTTCCATAGACTGTGGCTTTGGTCAAACTGAAATGCATTGGTATGCATGGTGAAGAAGAGTATGTCGCCTGCAACCTTTATCTCTGCCTGAAAATCTCCTTTATCGGCATAGCCAAAAGTGATCCGGCTATCCTTATTACCAAAGTCCTTTTCGAGTTTTTCAACACATGATTTCAACCTCTCCTTCAACTTCTTGAAGTTTTCTTGGGTGTTGGCAAAAACGTTTTGCTTCGTGATGCTCTTTCCTTCGAGCGCGCGCAGTATGTTCTCGTGTGTAGTCATGTGCTTTTATTCTTTAGTAGATCCCTCAATAGGCTCGAGCATACAAAACTCGTTTGCTCGACGGTTTACCCGTAACCATACACTTACCCGCTTCTTCTTTTGCATCGAGTGGTATGCATCGGATAGTTGCCTTGGTTTCGTTCTTTACTTTTTCTTCTGTTTCTGCTGTGCCGTCCCAATGCGCCGAAAAGAATCCTCCTTTGCTATCAAGAAGTCCTTTGAAAATTTCGTAATCATCAACCTCCGTAATATTATTATCTCTATATGTCAACGCTTGATTATAAAGATTCTCTTGAATATCGGTCATCAAAAATTCAATGTGCGCACCGAGTTCATTCCATAAAATGGCTTGTTTTTCGCCAGTGTCCCGACGGGATACTTCAGCAGAATTGTTCTCCAGATCTTTTGGGCCAATAGCCACCCTCACCGGAACGCCTTTCAATTCGTATTCAGCAAATTTCCAACCCGAACGTTTGGTATCGTCATCATCAAATTTTACGACTATGCCTTTGCTCTTCAACTCAGCCATCAGCGGAGCTATGCGTTCGCGAATTACTTCAAGTTGTTCGAGCCCTTTGTAGATTGGCACTATCACAACATGAATCGGAGCGATCTTAGGCGGCAAACGAAGTCCCTTATCATCGCTATGTGTCATAATGAGCGCACCAATTAATCGAGTTGTTACTCCCCATGAGGTGGCCCATACATAGTCCAATTGTCCTTCTTTGGATGTAAACTTCACATCAAAAGCCTTCGCGAAGTTTTGACCAAGGAAGTGACTTGTGCCGGCTTGCAATGCTTTACCATCTTGCATGAGTGCTTCAATACAATATGTATCAATGGCTCCTGCAAATCGCTCCGATTCTGTTTTTCTTCCTCGGATCACAGGCATCGAAAGCCATTTCTCCGCAAATTCGGTATACACATCGAGCATTTGTTCTGCCTCAACAATTGCTTCTGCAGCGGTCGCGTGAGCAGTATGTCCTTCTTGCCACAAAAATTCTGTAGTACGCAGAAAAAGACGTGTTCTCATTTCCCAACGAACAACATTGGCCCACTGATTAACAAGTATTGGGAGATCGCGATAACTTTGAATCCATCCTTTATATGTGTTCCAAATAATCGTTTCCGACGTCGGGCGCACTATCAGCTCTTCCTCCAGTTTGGCTTCCGGATCTACTATTATTTGACCGTCTTCGATCTTGAGACGATAGTGGGTCACTACTGCACATTCTTTAGCGAAACCAGCCACGTGGGCCGCCTCTTTGTTAAAATATGATTTCGGGATAAACAGTGGGAAGTAGGCATTTTGGTGTCCGGTGTCCTTGAACATCTTATCCAGTGCATCGCGCATCTTTTCCCAAATGGCATATCCGTAGGGTTTTATAATCATACATCCCTTCACATCGCTGTGTTGAGCCAAGTCGGCCATGGTTACAAGTTCGTTGTACCAGCGTGAATAATCTTGCTCTCGGGAGGTGAGTTTTTCGCTCATAACTTTTCGTTAACGTAGTGGTATGATCTTTGCCATTCTTAAGCGGCAAAAGTATTGTAACTATATCGTACTTTTATCGAACGTGAAAGGAATACACTATAAAAACTCAGGCGTTATGAAACATTTAAAATGGACAGCACTCGTTTTGACACTTTCTCTTTTCGCCTTTGCATGCACCAATACTGCTTATGTAACTACTGGTAAGTCTTACGAGGACGACGAGGTTTATTATCAACCTGGAGAAACTTTTATCTCCGATCTTCCTGTTGCTGAAGTTCAAACTTCTTCAGACGATTACTATGATGAAAGTTATAGTCAAGAAAATTATGATCAACAGGATGATTACTACAACGATCAAAATGCCGATATAGTAAACAACAACAATTATTATGGCGGAGGTAGTAATTGGAATATGGGATTCAACAATGGCTTGAACACACCGGCGGGCGGTTTTTGGAACTGGGATCCACTTTGGGGATGGAGACTTACCAACACATGGGGTTGGGGCGGTTTCAATGGCTTTGGATACAACCCGTGGTTTGACCCATGGTATTATGATCCATGGTTCAACGGACAATATGGCAGCTATTGGAATCCGTACTGGAATAGTCCATGGTACTATGGAAACGGTTTTGGAAACGGTTTTGGAAATGGTTTTGGAAATGGTTATTGTGGTTCTCCTTTCAACGGGGGCAATTGGTATGACAATACCGACGGCAATGGCAATGGAACTTATTACGGACCTCACACAGGTGTTTCTTCGGGTTCTGTAATTAACTCTAATTATAATGGGGGTGCACTTTTTTCAGATAGAATCACGAAGCCTAAAAAGCCTTTTCAAACATCTCCGTCTACCGGAGGAGCATTGGACGAGGATATGAGTATTGTTCGTGCACCTGCTCAAAGTGGAATGTTTCCAGAAAAAGAACCGGCTCGCAATAATTCTTCTGGAATTGGAAAACCAATTGATTTTAATCAGTCGAATACTCTAAATGCTTCACGTGATAATGAGCTATCGAGAATTGTATTGCCTAATATCTCGAAGCAACCGGATGTGAGTCGTAAACCGGCGAATGTGAACAGCAATGGTCAAGGTTCAAGGCCGAACAATACCAAAGAAAGGGATGACTACTATCGTCCTTCTGATAATAAACGACCTACTCAAGGGGAAGATAATCGTGGCAATGGAAACTATTCTCCAAAACAACGCCCCTCAAATGATGGTGGCGGAAATAATTCCCGTAAAGTGCGCGAGGAGAGAAAGTCAGACGACAAACAAGAGTCGCGTCCTTCAAATTCTTCTTCTCGTTCGTCATCTAAATCAAATGACAGCAAACCTTCATATTCACCTTCGCCATCTTCTGGAAGCAGTGGTGGATCTCGTCCTTCTGGAGGCGGTGGCGGAAGGAGTTCATCATCATCTTCTTCAAGTGGCAAAAGACGCTAAGAACAATTAACTTCTAAAATAAGAGGAGATGAATTTCAAGGTCATAATGGTGGCTACAGCGCTGGCAATGCCAATATTTTTGAAAGCTCAAAACGAAGTTGATGCATTGAGGTATTCTCGCACCGACTTTGCTGGAAGTGCCAGAAGTCTGGGAATGGGAGGTGCTTTCGGTGCGCTAGGTGCTGATCTTTCTGCTTTTACAAGCAACCCCGCTGGATTGGGAATTTACAAAAGGGGAGGAATCGAATTTGCATTTGGTGTTCACGATACGCAAAATAGAAGTCGATATGAAGACGGAAGTGCCGAAGGACAGAAAAGCAATTTTTACCTCAACAACGTTGGAATAGTGGGAAGCACCAAGCCGAAACATCCTTCGTGGACCGCTTCGAATTTTGGAATAGCTTATAACAAGATTAGCGATTACAATGAGAATTTATTGATTTCGGGAAATGCCTTCAATACTACACTGCTCGATGTTTTTACGTCTGAAGCGGCGGCAATTCACCCGGACGATCTCACAGATGCCGTTCCTTTTACTGCGGGCTTGGCTTATCAAACATTTCTAATCAATCCTGCCGATGATAATGGTACTTATTATCTTCCTGAGTTTAGTGGAGGTACAGTTTTACAAACCAAAAGAATAAATAGAACAGGACGTTCGTCGGAAACATCTTTTTCATACGGCGCTGCATATTTAGATCGATTGTATTTCGGTGTTGGAGTAGGATTTGTGGGAACACGTTTCAATGAGTCTGCCTTTTATAAAGAATCCGAATTTGAGGCTGATGAAGTATTGTCGTCTTGGTCATACAGCGAAGAACTCAGAACAAGAGGAACCGGTCTGAACCTGAAGTTGGGTGTGATTGGTCGGGTGCAAGAATGGCTGCGTGTAGGCGTAGCTTTCCATTCTCCCACATACTTGAGTTTATCTGATTCTTATTCTACAGAAATGAATTCATATTTCAAGAATGGAGATAAGTATGATTATGAATCACCGCTTGGAAGTTTTAACTATTCTCTTCGCACTCCTGCTCGATATATGGCGAATGTTGCTTTTGTATTAGGCAAGGCAGGTGTTGTTTCTGCTGATTACGAGTATATGGATTACAGCACTGCAAAATTGCGAAGTACTGGAAGTCTTAGTGATTATGATTTTTCGGCCGAAAATCAGACTATCTCAGACATATACCGAGGTACTCATACAGTGAAGGCTGGAGTGGAGTGGAGAGTAGCAGAGGCTATTCGATTGAGGACTGGTGCCGCCTACAGACAAAGTCCTTTTGTAAGTGGAGCAGCTATTAATTCTCCTGAAATCATGTATACAGGTGGATTTGGTTTTAGAAAAGATTCATTTTCTATCGACTTCAGTCTTGCATATCAGGATAGAGATGAGTCCTATTTCTTATACGATCCAAGTGTAGTTTCAGAAACGAAAATAGATAAAACCAGATGGTTCGGATTGCTTAGTTTGGGATTCAGATATTGATCCTTAGATCGTGATCAGATAAGAATAGCTTTTAGAGGCCCCCATTAGTATCTTGAAATTTTAGTTTTTATAAAAACAAAAAAACGCCGAAGTCATATCATTTTCACTTCGGCGTTTGTATTTAATGGTCGGTGATTATAACATTTGGATTAGCCCAGAATCCGCATTGGGATTCGCTATGAAGTGCTAATACCGTTTATCCCGCATTACGCATTAGGGCAATTTTTGTAGAATGCGTGCGGGATTCTCAAATCTAAGGGATAGAATACTGCATTCATCGGTAAAATTAGGGTGCAATTTTTCTATCGCTTGATTTGGGTTTATGTATCTGTAATATTCCAATTCCGTTTCACTCCATTGGCCTATAACAGCTAATTTGAAGGCATTTACCACTTCATGCATGCAAGATTCTGCAGCGTATTGTCCAAAACAGACTGCCAACGCGCGATACAGAATGGACCATTTAACAAGCAGAATTGGCATAACATGAGTGTTATTTAGTCAATAAAGGCCATCTACCCGGTGTGTATGGAGCATTGTTCATTTCAAGTTCGGCTTCAATGTTAGTGAGTTCTTGATCTAATTGTTTCAATGTTGCCAATGCTTTTTCAAATTCGTCGAATGCAATGTCATACGATTTTTTATATGTGCCGGGTACTTTTGCTGTCGACGACCAAATAGAACCTATAATACCCGAGACGCGATCATTTATGGAAGGGCTGGATTCAAATTCACGACGGGCTTTACTCGCATCTCCATTGATGCTAAGGTTCAGTTCTTGAAGTTTGCTGCGCAGTTGCGCAGTTTTGGCCAAAATCCCCTCCGCACGAGCCGGCATATCCAACATAGCCTGATTGGCATTTGCAATACGGTCATTCATTTCGGAGTGAATTGCAGTTAATGCACTCATAGCCTTGCGAAGTTCGGTTACCTTTTCGTAGAAGTTTACGTTGGCTTCCATATCTATATCCAGCGTAGAATTGTCTAAGAGTTTGCAACTAAATTTCTGCGGTTCTGTCAGCTTGCGAAGTTGTCCGTCTTCGAAAGCTGAAACGAAAATGGAGTAGGTGCCAGGCAGACAAAGATGACCTACTTCTGGACCACCGAAAAGCTCGTCGGGTGCTGGCGTGTATCTGTTATTTACAGGCGCAGGTACTCCCGCTCTGAAATCCCAAGTAATTCTATTCATGCCTTTTTTCGCAGGGGCTTTCAAGTGCCTAACTACATCTCCATCTTGAGACACGATTGTGAAGAGAAGATAAGGATCCGCTTGATTGTCTTCCATCCGAAGTGAGTCTATGGATGGATAAAATACCTTTTCCTTTTTTTCAGTTTTTTCTTTTTCTAGTTTCTTTCTTTTTTCTTTCAAAGTGAGAATGTCTTCCTTAAGGTGATATGTGAAGACCGCTCCAACCGGCGGATTCGAAGCAGTATAGTGGCTGCTACCCAAATGTCCCTTGCTGCGAAGTCCAACAGGATAACTTTCAATAAACATTAGACTTTCTTTCACAGGGAAAATCACTGCAGGTTTATCAAATTCTGATTTGGTAGCATTGCGAAGTGGGGTATAATCATCAAGGATGTAAAAACCTCTACCGAATGTTCCCAAAACCAAGTCGTTTTCGCGCCTTTGAATTTCAATGTCTCTTACTGCAATGGTAGGAAGTCCTGATTTCAACTGGAACCAGTTTTTACCTCCATTTTTAGAGCAGAAAACTCCGAATTCGGTTCCAACAAAAAGAAGTTGTGGATCTACATGGTCCTCTGCTATTGAATAAACACTTCCTCGCTCAGGTAAATCAGATTGAATCTTTGACCAAGTATTTCCTCCGTCAGTAGTCTTTAGAACATAAGGTTTAAAATCTCCATAGCGATGGTGATTAAAGCAAACGTATGCTGTGTTTTTATCGTGCAATGATGCGATAATTTGGTGCACATAACTCATATTCGGTACTCCCGGAAGGTTGTCAAATTTCTTCCAATTTTTTCCTCCATCAGCAGTCAGGTGTATCAATCCATCATCTGTTCCTACCCAAATAATATTCTCATCAAACTTTGATTCAGCAATACTTGTAAGCTGTCCGTATATATCTGTGCTTCCGTTTTTGGCAATGGCATCCACAGACCAAACCTTGCCCATGATTTCAATTTTATTGCGATCGATCTGCCTAGTTAAATCTGGGCTAATTAGTTCCCAATTGTCGCCGCGATCGTTTGTTTTGAAAAGTTTGTTGGCTCCGAAATACAATCTTGTATGACTGTGCTGACTTATCAGTAGGGGAGCATCCCAATTCCATCTGTATGCCGGTTCGTTCAAGCCTTCTATGGGCCGAATGGATAAAAACTGTCCACTCTTACGATCGAAGCGGTTTAATCCTCCATACTGACTTTGAGCATAGATGATGTCCGGATTCGTTGGGTCTACTTGTGTTTCAAATCCATCTCCAGTGGAAGTAACGTACCAATCCGAATTAACGATGCCATTTGCGGAAGTACTTCTGGAAGGTCCACCCATGCTGAGATTATCTTGTGTTCCTCCATGCACATGATAAAACGGATATGCATTATCAGTAGAAACTTTATAGAATTGAGTGACCGGCAGATTCGCTTTAAAGTTCCAAGTGCTGGCAAAGTCATAAGTTTCATACACACCTCCGTCGCAACCTGCAATGAGGTGATTCCGGTCTTTCGGATCAATCCAAATTGCATGATTGTCGATGTGTTTATTTATTTCTCCAACGTTAACCAATGTTTTCCCACCATCATGGCTCACCTTGAAATAAGTGTCTGTTATAAATATCCGATCTACTAATGTGGGATCACAAATAATTTCTTGGTAATAATTTCCACTTGTAAAGAAGCTGCTTCTTTTTTCCCAGCTTGCTCCTCTGTTGCTCGAACGGTAAACTCCTCCTGCACCGTCTTTTGCTTCCACTACTGTGTACAGAATATCGGGATTTACAGGGCTAATGGCGAGTCCTATCCTTCCAATGTCTCCTGAGGGTAAGCCACCTTCAATTTTTTTCCAAGTGCTGCCTCCATCAGTAGATTTATAAATGGCTGATTCGGGTCCACCACCAATGTATGTATGAACTTTTCTCATACGCTGGTGAAATGCAGCATAAAGGACATCCGGATTCCTCGGATCCATTACAAGGTCATTGCAACCGGTGTATGCACTCACTGATTTTACGCAGGTCCATGTTGTTCCTCCATCTACAGATTTGTAGACACCTCTATCACCTCCTTCCCTCCATACCGGTCCGTATGCCGCTACAAATATTATGTTTGAGTTGGTGGGATGTATCAGTATTTCGGCAATGTGTTCCGAATCTTTCAAACCCATGTTTTTCCATGATTTGCCTCCGTCTTCGCTTTTGTAAACGCCATCTCCATATGCTACGGAGCGCTGATTATTGTTTTCGCCTGAGCCAACCCACACAGTGCCGGGGTTAGATGGATCTATACTTACGCAGCCGATAGAATACGAACCTTCGCCATCGAAAATGGGTTCGAATGTGGTTCCCCAATTGGTGGTTTTCCATACTCCTCCGGAAGCAGATGCTATGTAATATTCGTTTTGATTCACGGGATTCATCGCAAAGTCGGAAATTCGACCGGAAGTCACTGCCGGACCAATGGATCGAAAAGATAGGGCCGAGAACATACCTGAGTTGAATTCAGGCTCTATGGGCGGATTTACTTTCTTTTGAGCATTCAGATTACTGTAAAAGCCGAGCGAAAGCCACAAAAGGATTGGGACGAATTTTTTCATATTTTGTATGGGTAAAGGTTGACCAAATGTATTCAAACACATGGTTTGAACATCTGTCTATACGGCAAATTGTCTGAGAATAGTGATGAGCGGTATTTCGACTACTATTTGTAAATGAAATATAATCGTTGTTGGATTGAGTATTATCTTGCTTCAAATTATCGAAACATGAAAACGCTACTTTCTTCCTTTGCTATTTTTTTTATTGTTATTTCTATGAAGGCACAAACATGCAGCCCAAATGGAAATGTGATGGTCTATTCCAATTACGATGGAGGTGTTCTCACCATCAATTGTGATTTGAATATTCCGAATATGAAAATCGGAATATGCACCTATGAAGCTGTTGAAGTGCACATCACCGGACCTTATGTGGGAAATGTGACCGAGGTTCTTTATGCCGGATATATTGGTGAAAATGACAACTGTGGTCAAGGCGTAACTAATACTACCATTAGTGGTGTTGCTCCTGGCATTACAGATATTCTTTTTGCTCCTCCGGTAACCTTTACCGATGCCAATGGATATCCCTTTATAATTTGCGGTTATAGCTGTGGTACCGGCAATCAAGGGGGATGCAATACTTCAATTCAAATTGCGGAATATTTTACGGATACTTTTGTTGGCACTTTGTTTTTATTCGATTCGCAATACAATTGTTGGAATGATGAAACGGTGAGTCTTTCGCAGGGAGGTAGCTGCTGTCCTTCGGCTATCCTAGTGCCTCAAGCGTTTTTTTCTTCGAATGATCAATTGTTGTGTTTGGGTCAATGCATCAATTTTTTTGACGAAAGTTCAGGAGTTCCTACTTCATGGTCCTGGACTTTTGCCGGTGCAACCACAAGTACTTCCGGAGCCCAGAACCCAGCGAATATTTGTTTCTTGAATGCGGGTATCTATCCCGTTACGCTGACGGCTTCTAGCACTAATGGGTCTACTACTTATTCTTCCAATATTGAAGTCATATCATGTGGAGTACCCGGATGCACTTATCCACAGGCAACCAATTACAACCCTGCGGCAACGGTCGACAATGGGAATTGTGGATTCCCTGTTTGCAACAACGACTGTCCTGCCGATTTAAATGATGATGGCGTGGTTGGAATCACCGATTTGCTTTCATTTATTGGAGTGTATGGAACAGTTTGTCCGTGAGGAGAAAAAAGTCAATTCCATTCACAGAATGGCCTGGACGTGGAGTTTTTTTTATGAATTTCTACTAGAAGCTCCTTAGGTGCAACATCTTCCAATGCATTGGATGATGAGGCGCCCGCTTCGAGAGCGAGCTTTTGGGAGCGGGGAGAGAGATTTTTTTTGGGGGGGATATTTATATGAACCGAGCAGCAGGTGAGGATGTCGCAATACCTACATTGCTTTAAGTTCCGACTCCATTGGCGCCTCCTACAAATAATGTTGGCACATTGCTTCCGAAAGCGACCATCATGGAATTGATAATGTTGTTGGTTGGGTGCGTGCCTCTGGAACTTACCCCTTTCCCTAGAGTGATTGTGTAGTCGGATTGTGAGAAGTGGTTATATTCGAGGGCTATCGAAGCCAACCATCAGAAACACAAAGTTCACCGCCTGCAATAGCGTCATGACCATTGCTTTCACTTGGATCTCCGAGAGCAATGCTACCCTCATTTGTGGCGATGTTGTTTACCCCGAAAGCCGCAGTTTAATGTCGTATATGTATCTGTCATCTCGGCTGAGTCAAGTCCAATTCCGTTTAACTCTA
>Ga0105044_10011177_pt1 | contig 12251 bp, 14 predicted proteins | sample MAT01_FD_78092 | JGI IMG/M metagenome (GOLD analysis project Ga0105044, IMG submission 78092) | Freshwater microbial communities from Lake Fryxell liftoff mats and glacier meltwater in Antarctica - MAT-01 | ecosystem: Environmental > Aquatic > Freshwater > Ice > Liftoff microbial mat | place...
CTGGGCCGCGACTTCGAGGCCAACGCCCTGCTGATCGATCAGGCGCGGGACAATGTCCGCCTGACCGGCTACGCGGGCCTGCCGACCTATTCGCGCGGTAACGCCGGGCACCAGTATCTGTTCGTCAACGGCCGCCCGGTGAAGGACCGACTGCTGCAGGGCGCGCTGCGCGGGGCCTATGCCGACTTCCTCGCCCGCGACCGGCATCCTGCGGCGGTGCTGTTCCTCGAGATCGACCCGCTCTACGTCGATGTGAACGTCCACCCGGCCAAGGCCGAGGTGCGGTTCCGTGATCCGGCCCTGGTGCGCGGCCTGATCGTCGGGGGCCTGCGCCACGCCCTCGCCGCCGCCGGCCACCGCGCCTCGACCACCGTCGCCGCCGACGCCCTGGCCGGGTTCCGCCCCCACACCGGCGTGCGTTCAGGCCCCGCCTGGAGCCCGTCTTCGCCCGCGGCAGCAGGCTTCAGCGGCTGGCAGGGCTGGGCCGCCCCGGCCAGCACGACCGCCCAGATCATCCCCGGCCTCAACGAACGCTCGGCCCGCGTCGAGCCCGGTGCCTCGGCCGACGGCTGGCCCGCCGACGCCGCCCCCGCCGCGCCGGACCTGATCGACTTTCCGCTCGGCGCCGCACGGGCCCAACTTCATGGCACTTACATTGTCGCCCAGACCCGCGACGGCCTCGTCGTCGTAGACCAGCACGCCGCCCACGAACGGCTCGTCTATGAGCGGATGAAGGCGCAGATGGCCGAGGGGTCAGTGACCCGTCAGGCCCTGCTGACCCCCGAGGTGGTCGAACTGGACCCCGCCGAAGCAGAACGCGTCGCGTCGCGAGCCGACGAACTGGCGCAACTGGGCCTGATCGTCGAGGCTTTCGGTGTCGGGGCCGTGCTGGTGCGCGAGACCCCGGCCCTGCTGGGCGACACCGACGTCCATGGGCTGATCCGCGACATCGCCGACGACCTGGCCGAACACGGCGCAGCCCTGGCCCTGTCCGAACGCCTCGGCGAGGTCTGCGGCACCATGGCCTGCCACGGCAGCGTCCGCGCCGGGCGTGTGTTGTCAGCCCCAGAAATGAACGCCCTGCTGCGCGATATGGAGGCCACCCCGCACAGCGGCCAGTGCAACCACGGACGGCCGACCTATGTGGAGCTGAAGCTGGCCGATCTCGAGAAACTGTTCGGGCGGCGTTAGCCCTTGGCCGGAAGGCAGAGAGCGACGACCGTCTCCACCGGTTTTGATCGCAGGTCCGCGATAATGGCTTCGCGGTCTGGCGAGACAAGAACGACCCACGCGAGGGCCGCCGACTGGACGATCACAACCACGGACAACAGGACCATCAGAGTCGGCCCCAGTCCCGATTTCCTCGTGGACATCACACCCTCAACCTCACTGACCACTGTTCTGCCGGGACACCGTGCGGCTATCAATCGGGAAAATGGGAAACCCGTGTTTCCAGCGCGTGGAGCCTCGGAGCGTGACAGGTTCGCTGCGGTCCGGTAGCTCGAAGCGACGATCCAACGGGAAGCCCATGTCCGAGATTTCGCAGAAGGCCTGAGGCCTCTCACATCGCTGAGAAGAGCCTCTGATCCACCCGCCGGCGTGACGGCGACAGCGAGAGCCTCCACGCATTCTCGGACCATCCACAATGAACATCTCCCGTGCGGAGCAGCGCACGCTGCACGCCTTGGCGCAGGGCGGCGCGATCCTGCTCGAACGCGATGGTGACGGTCGCATCCTGCGCGCCTACTGTTTCACCCGCGACAGCTTCCTGCTGACGGACTGTGACCTGTCGGTCTGGAAAAAGCTCAAGTCCAAGGGGCTGTTCGCCTCGATCGGCGGCGGACCGTACCGGGTCAATCGCGACGGCCTGGCGCGCCTGCACAGCCAGCTCGACAACCGGGTGTCAGCCCGTCGTTGGCAAAGTCCGGAGAAACAGCACCCGCGCCGCCCCATAGTCGCGCGCGTCCAGCCGTTCGTAGCCGGGCGTATCGATCTCCGGTTCGTCCGAACCGCGCTCGAACACGACGACGGCACCGGCCTTCAACCATTTGCCCTCCAGCAGCCGCAGCAGAGTCTGCTCCCCCAAGCCCTTTCGATACGGCGGATCGAGGAAGGCGAGGTCGAAGGCCTCGCCGTCGGATCCGGGCCGGCCGCCGAGGTCGGTCGCGCTGCGCCGATGCACCCGGGTGCGGCCCATGACGCCATAGGTGTCGGCATTCTCGCGGATCGCACCCCGAGCCTCCTCGTCCGTCTCGACGAACAGGGCGAAGGCCGCGCCCCGGCTGATGGCCTCGAACCCCAGGGCTCCGGACCCGGCGTAGAGGTCGATCACCCGCATCCCCTCCAGTGGCTCGGCCCAGGCGGCGTGCTCGAGCACGTTGAAGATGGCCTGACGCGCGCGGTCGGAGGTCGGGCGCGTGCCCTGGCCGTCCGGTGCCGCGATGGCCCGGCCCTTCAGGCTTCCTGCGACAATCCGCATGGATCAGCCCTTGGAGCGGGGACCGCGCGGACTGCCGCGCCCGCCGGCCGGACCGGCACCCGGGCGGGGGACGCCGGGCCGGGAGAAGCCGCCGGGACGGTCGCCGGCCTTGCCCGCGAACGGCGGCTTGGAGCCCGGCTTGCGCTCGAACGGGCGCTTCTCGCCAGATCGCTCCTCCGATCGGGCTGCAGGCCGGGCACCCGTGCGGGCGTCGCCGCGGGGACGGTCGATGAACTGGTCCTCGCGCGGCTTGAAGACGCGCTTCGGCCGCTCGCCGGTCGCGGCCTCGGCACCCTCGGGCCGGGCGCGGGGGGTAAAATTCTTCTTGGGATGCTCGAATTTTGGCGCGGCCTTGGCCCAGCCGGCCTTCTTCGGCGGACGGGCGACCCGTTCGGCGGCATCGGCAGCGGCTGTTCCGGCAGCGCGGGTGCGGCTGGGCTTGCGCGAGGGGTCCGACATCGCCGAACCCGACGCACCCTTGACGATCGGGGCCGAGGTTCGGCGGCCGGGGATGGGCGCCGGGGTGGAGACGGTGTTGCCCTGCGGCAGGTTGTCGGGGCGGATATGTTCGGCCAGCATCTCGCGGATCACGCGCGGCCCGACCTCCTCGACCGACCCCAGCGGCAGGGTGCCGAGCTGGAACGGCCCATAGGCCAGCCGGATCAGCCGGTTCACCGTCAGGCCGAGATGCTCAAGCACCTTGCGGACCTCACGATTCTTGCCTTCGGTGATCGAGACACTGATCCACAGATTGGCGGGGGCATTGCCCTCGCTCTCCCTGGCCTTGTCGAGGCTGGCCTCGATCGGGCCGTAGCGGACGCCGTCGACGGTGACGCCGTCTTTCAGAGAGTCCAGCTGAAGCTGGCTGACGCGGCCCCGGGCGCGGGCGCGATACTGGCGGACCAGCTCGGTCGAGGGCAGTTCCAGGGCGCGGCTGAGCTCGCCGTCATTGGTCAGCAGCAGCAGGCCCTCGGTATTCAGATCGAGACGGCCGACGGAGATGACGCGCGGCAGGCCGCTGGGCAGGGCGTCGAACACGGTGGGTCGCCCGCCCGGATCATTGTGCGAGGTCACCAGGCCCGCGGGCTTGTGATAGCGCCAGACACGGGTGGATTCGGCCGAGCCGATCGGTTTGCCGTCGACGGTGATCACATCGTCACGGGTCACCAGGGTGGCCGGGGTGTCGAGGATCTTGCCGTTCACGGCGACCTTGCCAAGGCCGATCAGCCGCTCGACCTCACGACGCGAGGCGATGCCGGCGCGGGCCATGGATTTGGCGATTCGCTCGCTGCGCTTGGGGCCTTCATCGGCTTTTGCGCCGGGCTTGCCGTCCTTGCTGAACGGCTTCCCGCCCGCGCGCGGCGGGCCCTTGTCGCCTGATTTTGCGTAAGGTTTGCGGGGGCCATCGCGGCTGTCGTCTTGACGCGGGCGCGGCTTCTTGTCGTTGTCTCTTGGATGGCTGGCCATGATGAGCGGTTCATGCACATGGCCTTGGCGTGTGCGCAAGCGGCGGCGGACGCGGGAGAGACGCCCGTCGGCTGCGTGATCGTCGACGAAGTCACGGGCGAGGTCGTCGCCGAGGGACGCAACGGGCCGATCGCTGCGCACGATCCGACCGCCCACGCCGAGATCGTGGCTCTCCGCGCTGCGGCCGCGAATTTGGGCAACTACCGTCTGACCGGGCTGACCCTGTATGTGACACTGGAGCCTTGCGCCATGTGCGCCGGGGCCATCAGCCATGCTCGCATCGGGCGGGTGGTCTGGGGGGCGGACGATCCCAAGGGAGGGGCTGTGGCGCATGGTCCCCGCTTCTTCGACCAGCCGACCTGCCACTGGAAGCCCGCGGTCGAGCGGGGAGTCCTTGGCGACGAGGGTGCGGCGCTGCTGCGGGGCTTCTTCCGGGCCCGTCGGAAAGGAACGGCGGCTGCGGATGAACGTTAGCCTGACCGGGCCAATGGCCCAGCTTGTCCGGGAGCCATGATGAAACGCGCCGCCTCCGCCCTGATCGGGGTGATCATCGTCGCGTCCTGCGGCCCCAAGCCGTCCGCCGCCCCCACAGACGGCGACGCAGTGCGCGATCGGGCCCAGCAGGCGCAAACGGCCCGGCGCCGCACCGGGGCCGAGGCCCAGGACCGTGCCGTCAACCGCATCGTTCGCACCGTCTATCTGTGCAGCGACAGCGAGCGTCTGTCGGTGGATTTCGACAATCCTCGCCGCATGGCGACGGTTCGGAATTCCAGCGGCGCGGCGGTGGACCTGTATCAGGAACAGGCCACCGAGGGCATCTGGTACAAGGCGTCCGGGCACGAACTACGTGGCCGGGGCATCATGGCCACCTGGACCGCCGACGGCCGCCCGCCGACCGAGTGCCGCGCGGTCGATTAGAAACTCGCCAGCCGCGCATCCAGCCGGTCCCGAACGCCGGGCCAGTCCATATCCGTGATCGAGAACATGACGGTGTCGCGGACGCGGCCTGTCCAGGTCGTCTTGTGGCGTCTCAGAACGCCCTCGCGGACGGCGCCCAGCTTGGCGATTGCGGCTTGGCTGCGCGCATTGATGGCGTCGGTGATGATCTCGACCCGCACGATGCCGCTGTCGAAGGCTTGCTGCAGCAACAGCCGCTTGCTGGCCGGATTGACCACCCCTCCCCGCGCGTCCGGGTGAAAGAAGGTCGAGCCGAGTTCAACTCGCCGGTGATCGGGAACCAGATCGTGCAGACTGCTGGAGCCGACCACCCGCGCGTCCGCTACGCGCCGGACCGCATAGCAAGGGCCGCCGCCGGCCGCCATGTGTCCGATCCGGCCGTCCCACCAGCCGTCGAACGCCGCGCCGGCGGCGTTGCCGGCCATGATCGACCAGGCGGCCTCGTCGCCGCTTATCGCGGCGCGGACCTCCTCCTTCACCGCAGGCGACACGGGCTCCAGCCGTACCCAGCAGTTCTCAAGCACGGGCGCTTCGATCTTCATGTCGCGCCCTCCGCCACCAGAAACGCCCTGACCGCCTCGAGATCGACGTGACGGGCGACGAAGGCCTCGCCGATCGCCCGAGCCAGTATGAGGGTCAGACGACCGCCTTCGGCCTTCTTGTCGCCGCTCATCCTGTCCAGTAGGCCATTCGCCGTGAAGGCCCCGACCTCAGCCAGTCGCGTGGGCAGGCCGGCACCGGCGATCACGGCCTGGACCCGGTCGGCCTGATCCGCGCCGCACAGACCCGTCGCGGCCGAGAACCGCCAGGCCAGGACGCAGCCCAGGGCGACCGCTTCGCCATGCGTCACGACGGCCTCGTCGAAACCCGCTTCGGCCTCGATGGCGTGGCCGAAGGTATGACCCAGATTCAGCAGGGCGCGCCGCCCCGCCTCCCGTTCGTCTTCACCGACGATGGCACTCTTGATCTCGACAGAGCGGACGACGGCGCGCTCCAGCGCCGCCGGATCGCCCGCCGCGCCCAACGCGCCCTCCGCGGCCAGCCAGTCGAAGAAGCCCGCGTCGCAGATAAGACCGTGCTTCAGCACCTCGGCCCAGCCGGACCGCAACTGGCGAAGCGGCAGGGTCGCCAGCAGGTCGATGTCGGCCACCACCAGCCGTGGCTGATGGAAGGTACCGACCAGATTCTTGCCGCGCGGCGTGTCGATAGCGGTCTTGCCGCCGACCGAAGAATCGACCTGGGCCAGCAGGGTCGTGGGGACCTGGACGAAGTCGATCCCGCGCATGAACAGGGCGGCCGCCAGCCCGGCCAGATCGCCGACCACGCCGCCGCCCAAGGCTATGATCAGGTCGCTGCGGTCGAGTCCGAAGGCCAGCAGCCGGTCGATGACGCGCTCCAGTTCCGCGAACGACTTGGAGGCCTCACCCGCCGGTACGCTGAGCAGCCGGGCCCGAACACCGGCCGCCTCCAGCGACGCCAGCGCCGCCGGACCATGCAGGGCCGCGACGGTTTCATCGGTGACGATCACGGTCCGACCCCTTGCCATGGGCGCGACAAGCGACCCCAATCCGGCCAGCACGCCCCGGCCCACGACGACGTCGTAAGCCCGAAAGCCGCTTCCCGTGACCGCGAGTCTTGTTGTCACGTCGTGATCTCCGCCGCCGCCCACCAGGTTTCCAGCGCCTCGCAGATGGCATCGACGGCCTGGGCGTGGGCCCCGCTGGCGACATCGACGGCGAGGTCGGCGGTCTCATAGATCGGGTATCGGACCTCGGCCATGGCCTGGAGGGCCTCCAGCGGATCGCGACCCCGCAGAAGGGGCCGGGTGTCCCGGCGCTGGACCCGCTGGGCGACCGTGTCCAGATCGGCCCGCATCCACACTGTGACGGCCCGGGCCTTCAAAGCCGCGCGGGTATTGGAGTTCAGGATCGCACCGCCGCCGGTCGCCAGCACCATTCGCGGGCCGGCCAGCAGACGCTTCATCACCCGCGCCTCGCCGGCCCGGAACTCGGCCTCGCCCAACTCTGCGAAGATGTCGGACACGGTCATGCCGGCCGCCGCCTCGATCTCGATATCGCCGTCGGCGAACGGCAGGCCCAAACGCTTGGCCAGCCGACGCCCGACGGTCGATTTCCCCACGCCCATCAGGCCGACGAGCGCTATGCTGCGGCGATGAACAGGAATCGGTTCGTCGTCGATCGCCATGGAAGTCATCACCGGCCTTGCGCGAGGCGGCGGGGCGACGACGGAGCGGGTGGAAGCAGGCACGGCATGACCCGACCACCCTCTACACCAAGCGCCGCCGTCGCAAAGCGCCCGCGCGCATGAGCACCCCGCAGATCGAGGCCTTCCTGGAGATGATGGCCGTCGAACGCGACGCGTCGCCCCATACGCTGTCGGCCTATGGGCGCGATCTGGCGGACGCGGAGGGCGGGATCGCCGGTGGTCTGATGCGCGGCGACGAGATCGGCGTGGAGGCGTGGTACGGCGGCCTCGCCAAACGAGGGCTGTCGCCCGCGACACAGGCGCGGCGGCGGTCGGCAGTGCGCCAGTTCTATCGGTTCGCGCTGGGTGAGGGCTGGCGGACCGATGACCCCTCGCGGCGACTGGACGCGCCCAAACAGGGCCGCAGCCTGCCCAAGACGCTGGAGGGCGAGGAGGTTGAACAGCTGCTGTCGGCCTGCGCGACGCGCGACGGTGCGGGCGGCCTGCGCCTCGTCGCCCTGGTCGAACTGGCCTATGCCTCGGGGCTGCGGGTGTCGGAACTGTTGGGCCTGCGCGTCGAGGCGGTAAGGCGCGACCCGGCCTGGCTAATCGTGCGCGGCAAGGGCGGCAAGGAGCGGCTGGCCCCGCTGAACACCTCGGCCCGGCAGGCGGTGAAGACCTGGCTGGTCGCCCGCGACGCCGCACGCCCCGAAAAGGTACCGGACAGCCCGTGGCTGTTTCCTTCGGCCTCGGCCAAAGGCCACCTGACCCCGCGCCGGTTCGCCCAGATGCTGGATCAGGCGGCGATCGACGCGGGCATCGACTCCGCCCGGGTCAGCCCCCACGTCCTGCGCCACGCCTTCGCCACCCACCTGCTGGAAGGCGGTGCCGACCTGCGCGTGGTCCAGACCCTGCTCGGCCACGCCGACATTGCCACGACCCAGATCTACACCCACGTGGCGACGGATCGGCTCAGTCAGGTGGTGCGGGAGAGGCACCCCTTGGCGAGGGACGACTGACGGCGCATATTCAGGCGATGAGCCAGTCCTTTTGCGTCAAGGCGATCTGGGACCCCGAGGCCGAGGTCTGGTGCAGCGAATCCAACATTCCGGGGCTGGTCATTGAGACTGCGACCTTGGCCGAGTTCGAATTGTTGGCGCGGCATTTCGCGCCGGAACTGCTGGCAGAAAATCTTGGAATTCAGGGGGCCGTACCCATCAGGTTCGAAGCCGTGGGCGGCTTTGAAGTGATGGCCGCTTGAGACGGCGTGTTTTGGCGAAGTCGCCTACAACGGCGGGTGCGTTGTCGGGTTTTGATGGAGACGCGACGGTTGCGCATCGATTCTGAGCGAGCCCGTCATGCCCAAGGACTTCTATCCCGAACTGACCGCCCTCCTGTACGCCGCTGGCTGGCGACGTGTCGGAAACGCAAAGGGTAGCCATGAGAGGTGGAGACATCCCGCCACGGTGAACACCGTGTTCGTCCCGCGTTTCAAGAGTCGCCACACCGCCAATGAGGTCCCCAAACAGGCTGGTCTGCCGAAGGCCTTCTGAACCGTCCCTTGCCCCCCGGCGTTGACCCCACTAGGTTCCGCCGCCTTCCGATGCGCCGCGCGGCGCGCTGAGCATGAAGACGCCTTGATGGCTACCCACTACCTCGAGTTCGAAAAGCCGATCGCCGATCTGGAGGCGAAGATCGAGGAGCTGAATCTGCTCTCCTCGACGTCCGGCTCGTTCGACGCCGAGGTCGAACAGCTACGGCAAAAGGCCGAACAGTTGAGGAAGAAGACCTATTCCGCCCTCGACCCGTGGATGAAGACCCAGGTCGCCCGACACCCCCAGCGTCCGCATTTCGTCGACTATGTCGAAGGGCTGTTCACCGACTTCGTCGAGCTGAAGGGGGACCGCCAGTTCGGCGACGACCAGGCGATCCTGGGCGGACTGGCCCGTTTTCGGGGCGCGCCCGTGGTCGTCGTGGGCCATGAAAAAGGCCACGACACCCAGACCCGCGTCGTCCACAATTTCGGCATGGCGCGGCCCGAGGGCTACCGCAAGGCGGTGCGGCTGATGGATCTGGCGGAACGCTACGGCCTGCCGGTCCTGACCTTCGTCGACACCGCCGGCGCCTATCCGGGCCTCGGCGCCGAAGAGCGTGGCCAGGCCGAGGCCATCGCCCGTTCGACCGAACGCTGCCTGACGCTGGGCGTGCCCTCGATCGCCACCATCACTGGCGAGGGTGGCTCGGGCGGAGCCATCGCCATCGCTGCGGCGGGTCGGGTGCTGATGCTGGAGCATTCGATCTATTCGGTCATTTCGCCAGAAGGCGCGGCGGGCATCCTGTGGCGCGACGGGGCCCGGGCCCGCGATGCCGCCATGGCCATGAAGATCACCGGGCCCGACCTGCTGGAGCTGAAGATCGTCGACAGGATCATTCCAGAGCCGGTCGGGGGCGCCCACGCCGACCGCCCGGCTGCCATCGCCACGGTGGGCGATGTGCTGGCCGAGGAATTGGCGGCGCTATCCGGTCTGACGCCGGATCAGTTGCGCAAAGCCCGCGCCAAACGCTTCTACGCCATCGGCCGCGTTATCGAGCGTTAACCATTTCTTCTACCCTAGCGTGCTGCTATTTGTCGCACGCCCCGGGGGGGAAGTGTCTTGGAGATATACAAAGCATGAGCGCGCTCGGCGAGACGCTGCGCGACAGCTCGGTGATTAATCTCACCGCAGCCGTGACCATGGTGGTGGACGATTCGAATTTCGCGCTCGATCTGACCACCCAGGCTTTGCTGGGTTTCGGAATCCGAACGCGTTACAGGTGCCAAAGCGCGGCCGGGGCCATGGAAATCCTTCAGGACAATCCCGTCGATCTTCTGGTCGTCGACTGCGAAATGCCTGATATGAACGGTTATGAACTGGTCCGTTGGCTGCGCGGGTCGAGGCTTGGCCCGAACGCCTTCGTGCCGGTCGTCATGACCGCCGCGCACGTCCGGCGCTCCCGGTTGTCACAGGCGAGGGATTGCGGTGCCAGTTTTGTCATCAGCAAGCCGTTCAGCGCTGCGACGCTGCTGGAACGCATTGTCTGGGTCGCGCGAGACAACCGCCCGTTCCTCGAAGTCGGCGACTATTTCGGGCCCGACCGCCGTTTCCGCGAGACCGAACCGCCGGGCGAGGAGCGCCGAGCCTCGATGATCCGAAGGGCCGAGTTCGAGGCGGAAAAGTCGGAGACGAAGCCACGGGAGAGGCAAGCATGACCGTAATCACCCATGCACGGCGCAAGTCCAATCTGGCGAAGATGATCGACTCGGCCGGCGGCATCAGCGTCGGCGTGGCGCTGGAGCGGGCTCGCGCCAATATCGAGGCGAAACGGGCCGAGGCCCTGGCCGTCGTCGACGGCCAGATCAGCGCCCTCGAGCACATGGCCGCCCCAACGTCGTTGCAGGATACCGCAGCCCGTCTGGACGAGGCCTATCGCGCCGCCAACGCCGTGATCGACGCTGCGGCGCCGTTCGATCTGATCGACCTGTGTCGGGCCGCCATGGGCCTGTGCGACCTGATCGACGCCGCCCGTCCCGGCCAGGCCTTCGACTGGCGGATCGTCACCGTCCACGCCCGCTCCATGCGGCTGCTGCAATCCTTGCCGGTTGAGGCCGACGAAGCTCGCGCCCAGGTATTGGACAGTCTGCGTCTGGTCGCCGACCGCAAGCTGGCCGCGCCCAGCCAACCCTAAACCGTCTGACGCTCGGCCTTCGCGCCCCGCGTCTGTTTGCGCCACAGCGCGGCGTATTCGCCGCCCAGACGGGCGACCAGCTCGTGATGCGCCCCGCGCTCGACGATGCGCCCGGCCTTCAGCACCAGAATTTGGTCCGCGTCGGCGATGGTCGACAGGCGGTGCGCCACGACCAGGGTGGTGCGCCCGGTCCGCGCCTTGCGCAGCGTCTTCTGGATCGCCGCCTCGGTCCGGCTGTCCAGCGCGCTGGTCGCCTCGTCGAGGATCAGGACGCAGGGATCGGCCAGCAGGGCCCGGGCGATGCCGACCCTCTGACGCTCCCCGCCCGACAGTTTCAGGCCGCGCTCGCCGACGCGGGTCTCCATGCCTTCGGGCAGGTCGCGGATGAAGTCGGACAGTTCCGCCGCTTCGGCCGCCGCCCAGATCGCCGCCTCATCGGCATCGGGCCGGGCAAAGCCTATATTTGAGCGGATGCTGTCGTTGAACAGGGCCACGTCCTGCGGCACCAGGGCGACGGCGGCGCGCAGGGATTCCTGCGTCACCTTGCGGGCATCAAGCCCGTCGATCAGCACCCGGCCCTCCTGCGGATCCAGCAGGCGAAGGGCCAGTTTGACGATGGTCGACTTGCCCGAGCCGGACGCGCCCACAAGCGCCGTCGTCGTGCCCGGCGGCGCGAAAAAGCTGACGTTCTCCAGTCCGCTGGCGCGGGCATCATGCCGGAAGCCGACCTGTTCGAAGGCCAGGGATGCGCCCTTGGCGTCGACCGGACGCGGCAGGGCAATGGCGGTCGGCGCGTCGGCCACCTGGGGCGTCTGCCGCGTGACCTTCAGCATCTCCTCCATGTCGATGAAGGACTGGCGGATTTCGCGATAGGCGAAGCCGAGGATGTTCAGCGGCGCATAGAGCGAGATCATGATCAGCACCGCCGCCGTCACGTCGCCGGGACCCATCCGCCCCGCCGCCGCCTCGAACCCGGCCATCACCGCCATGATCCCGAGGCCGACGTTCATGATCACCGCCTGCATGACGTTCAGCAGCGCCAGCGAGCTGTTCGCCTTGAGCGCGGCCCGGGTGTAGTCGCCAAGGGCATTGTCATAGGTCCGGGCGGCGCGGGCCTCGGCCCCGAACGATTTGACCGTCTCATAGTTCAGCAGGGCATCGACCGAGACGCCGGCGGCCTCCGTGTCGGCGGCGTTCATCTCGCGCCGGTGTTCCAGCCGCCAGTTGGACAGGGCGAAGGTCGAGGCGGCATAGATGGCGACGACGCCCACGGCCACGGCACCGAAGCGCCAGTCATACTGTGCCGCAAGCACGCCGGCCGCCAGCACCAGCTCGACCCCGGTCGGAACGAGGTTGAAAGCCAGGATGCGCATCAGGAAGTCGACCGAGCGCGCGCCCCGGTCCATCGTCCGCGACA
>Ga0105044_10011178_pt1 | contig 12250 bp, 7 predicted proteins | sample MAT01_FD_78092 | JGI IMG/M metagenome (GOLD analysis project Ga0105044, IMG submission 78092) | Freshwater microbial communities from Lake Fryxell liftoff mats and glacier meltwater in Antarctica - MAT-01 | ecosystem: Environmental > Aquatic > Freshwater > Ice > Liftoff microbial mat | place...
CAAAGAGTGCGGCAAGCACAAAAAGAGCAGAAATTCGGAGCAAGTATGCTGGAGGGCACATCGTTCCGAAAAGTCGGAGATTGAGAAAATTGTTCATAATAAAACTGTTTTGGTTGGTGAAAAATATGGTTTAATTTATTTTAAAACATTGATAATGTGATGTTTATATTTATTGTTTTGCGCAGAACGTTACGCTTCCCGAATGTGCGACGCTTAGGAGCAATTTTCGGGAAGCGATTGTTAGCATCATATTTATTATTTCACTATTTTAAAAGCCCTGCCAAATCCTGCAACTGCATTGTCAGGAAACATAAGCAAGTCATTAAACCATACTTGGTCACACACGATTGAAGAGTTATTACCATTGTCTTTTCGCACGAAATGACATTTTATAGTATCCAAGTCTCCATTCTCCCAGCGTATGTAAGTGATTGGATATTCTTCATTTTCGGTATCGTTAGGTGTGATACCGATCCGTTCGCTACCAAGGTCATTGAGAAAGCATATACCTCTGGGGCAATCCAGATTAGAATTGTAAACGGTATAATTTTCTCCGTTTAGTTTGTATATTAACTTTATAGAGTCCGGGTTAATAGCATTGGGAGTTGATCCCAAAAGCAAATTTTCTCCATTGGTGTTTGAAATAAAAATTTCAACCCCAATATCAATTACCTCACCTTGTGGTTTTTCCTTTGAGCAGGAAGCAAGTATTCCAAGTACGCAAAAAATTAAATATTTCATTTTGAAAAAAATTTAAAAGTGAAAAAATTATGGTTGAATGTTGTGAGTGAAATTTTGGGCATATTGGTAATTACCTAAATTAGAATTCCATGAATTATAGTAAAACCACCCATTACCACCATTCGTCCCCCAGCCCCAATTCATGTGGAATTTTAAAATTGAGTAACAACTATTTTGATGCCGCTCGTAACCATCGCACACCCACATGTGACAATTAGAATATGTGTAAAACAACCCAAAGAGCCATTTTTTTCTTGTTCGACACCCGTCGAGAAGTACTGGTTTGTTTGCATCAATATTTTGAATAACGGTTTGATAACTCCCAGAACTATAATTGCTGTAAGTCGCGGAAGCATAACAAAAATCATCCTTAAACGCATTATCGGTTTTATCGCCATGAGCACCGGAAGCATCACATCCATAATCCATATCTACGGCATCTCCCACATCCCTCATCATTCTTTGCACTTCACTGTTGCCAGAGTTATTGGGCATTGTTGCATAGGTGTAGGCCTGTGAGCATGGATGCGCTCAATATCTTAAAATTTGTGCCATAGCGGTAGCAACACAACCTGTCCAAGCATTCTCATTTGAGAAACATACATCATCACAATCTCTATCAGGGCATTGCTCATTGTAGGTGCAGCCTTGATTCCATCTGGTTGTCATGAGAGGTCCCTTTATCGTTGTTGTATAAGGAGCGCAAGGGTCGCCGCCGCCGCCATCACAGTGTATGTCTGGCTCACCGCATCCGATGGTAGGGTGAGTCAAGCACTCTGGGTAGTTGGGACACTCCGGGCAGCAATCTTCAACAACCAAATATTCTTCTTCACCAATATTTTTGATTACCCTTACCCATTCACCGTCCGCAAACTGGGTACTGTTTATTACCCCTGACCTTAAAAGCAAAATGTTCTCAAATGTGATATCGAACCATTCAAGCAACATTGATGGCACTTCGGCTACTTCATATCTTCCCTGTTCTGTTAAGGCACAGATTGGTTCGTGCCTGTCGTCGGCCGATATTACGACGTAACCGTCGTCGGCATAGTTAGCAATGTACATCACTGGGGTGCCAAGGCTATCCGAAATAGTGAATAGGCTATCCACGGTTCTGACAGATGTGGATGCGCCAACCCTCATTACTTCGGATACCGTCAAATTGATTTTTTCAGCCACGGATTTGGCTACATAGGCTGGTACGACATGGTCATTCCCGAAAAGTGAGGGCGAATTTTCCCGTGACTGAACTTGGGCTTGTTCGGGTGTTTTTGTTGCACTCTTCACTTTTTCCGGGTCTTTACTACACGAAAATAGGAAAATCGCCATGTAGGATACTGTCACGACGGACAAGAATGACTTGAAATTTTGCATGATATTGACAAGATTATTGGTTGTTCGGCAACCTGACCGTTTGGGAGGTATTCCCGTTATCTTCAACTTTTTTTATTTTTTGTTGATGCTAACGTGAGCCTCTACGCCGTGCCGACGTTTAGGAGGCATGGGCGTAGATGCATTGATGGCGGCGTTATTTATCTGCGTCAAGACTTGATGTCTTGCCTGTAGTATCGGACACATAGGGTGCAATAAATCTTACAGGTCGCAGAACGCAATTTATTTGAACCAGTCTTCTTCCATATGGGGTAATGACATATCAAGATGACCATCACCTCCTGCCTGGGCTGAATAAAAGCAGCCAGTTTTAGACTTAAATACCATTGCTTCAGAGCCGCATACAATGGAGCAGGCTCTGCCATGTACAACGTAATAAAAACCATCTATGGTTGTGAAAGAGATTTTATACTCAAATAGTCCTGCGTGCAAGTTTCCCTGTGGATCTCTTCCATCCCAAGCAAACTCAAGCATATCGGCAGCATCAATGTCTTGAACATCATACAATTTCCCAGAAGTAGTATCATCGGCTACTTCCCGTTTAATGGTCATGTAATTTATGGCTTTAATTTCTTCATTTAGGACAGGCATAAATTTATCGTTCAATCCATCTTGATTAGGCGTAAAGACATTGGGCACAAAGACATAATAAGTAGTACTGCCTGGGACCATGAATTCCACAGGATCGGTGCCGCAGCATGATTCATAAACCTCGCTACCAGTAGGGTCTGGCTCCTGACTACAGCCATAAGTGGTAATAAACAAGGAAGTTGCCAGAAGAAAAAGAAATTGGATGTTTTTCATGTCAAACGAATTTAGGTTTGTGATATCAGTTTTTATTGTCTTGATTTTTCAAAAAGAGCAGTCTTTCGAGTACCTGAATAAGTCAGATTGATAGCATATGTGCCCGACGGGTACGCTGATATGTCAAATCGTCCATCACCAAGATGTCTATTTACAAGAATGGTACCGGCCATGTCGAGGATGATGACTTGTGCATCTAAAGGAATACCCTCCGTGTTGAGCATGAAAACGCCTGTACTTGGGTTGGGTATTACGCTCAGTTTTCCTGCACCAGAAGCGGCAGATGCTTGATCTCGGTCTGCGACACCAGTATTGGGAGGAGGAGGCAGGCAAGCGGTGCAACACAGTTTGCGCTTGATGCGGTTGCCAGCTGCGTCGTAGCTGATGCAGATTTCATTTTGTGCGTATGCCGCACCTGCAGACAAGAAAATGCAACAAAAAAATATCAGTCTTTTCATGTTTTAGTTATTTATTTGATGAAACGAGTTGTGCTGTCAGGCTTTGTTGGCATAGCGTGAAAATAAAAGGTGTCTGTTCCAAAAGGTCCACCCGTGAGCAGTAGTGTTGTGTCATTCAATATTTTTCCGGAATACTGAGCAGTTGGGTATCGTGCTCCACTTCCGCTATGCCAATGTTCTAGTTTTATTTCAGGATAATTTACCAAAAAAACGCCCCATTCCATGGGTGTCTGATTAGAATCTTCTGGATGTTGAAGTAAATGTTTCCAGTATCTCAGTGCGTCATTAAAATTTTTGCTGTAAGTTCCTCCAAACATCACACCATTGCTGTAAAAATGGAACTTGCAATACCTTTTACTGTAATAAAACCCGTCCATTCGGAAGTCGTTACCGTGATAATCCGTTCGTTGGAAATGCAGTGGCATTCGGGACGTTGGGCTGCATGAAAAAGTAAGCAACAGGATGCCCATTGAGATTTTCATGTTTTTCATGATTAGAGAGCTTACCAATGCGTGAAAGGGTTATGCGTCCTGAAACTGCCGAACAGTTGCTGGCCAGCGCTTGCCCGTGGTATCCAGGCTTGTGGCTTAGCTATGGTATGGGCAAATTTGTTTTGAAAGGCGAACCGCACATTGTCGTGGTTCCACCCAAGTTCATATCCTTTGTACCCTATCGACAAAGCTCCCATCCGGTACTTGTTAATGGCATCGCCAGCAACCCATTTTCCTTTCCAACAATTTTTCCCCAGTGGCCCACACCATGGTCCGGTGTCTTTTTCAGTAAAAGTACCTGGGTCAGTATCGTTGCCCATAACTCTCTTTCCCGTAAAAAGCCTAAGCGTGACATTGATGTCTTTGTACCCGATAGAACCTGCCGCTGTTCGGTAACTATCTCCACCATCTCCCATGGCCTTCCATGTTTCGCCAAAAGGATAACCGTCGTTCTCATAACTTGCCGACCAAGAACCAGCTCTTAACCTTCCATAACCCAGTCGCTGGCTCGTTTCACCGCTGGAGAATTTAGTCGTGGCCAGCGTGATCCCATAAGTGCCATCATCATACCCTGCATGTGCGCCAGTCCTGAATTCAGACAATACTTTACCGGTGCTCGTAGCACTACTGAAGTTGGTAAAGCCTACACTGACACCGATGCTAAAATCGCCGATTTGCAAATTGGCATTAAAATTTAAACCCACGCCAAATCCGTGGCTTCCGTAAATGAACGCTGGAGAAACAGACAAAGTAAAATTACCAACCTGGATGGGTATCCCCGGCATATTTGAACTTATTGCCGATGCAAACCCCGAATAGGCCCCGGCTGCAATGGTACCAGCCCCCGTTGCTGCCAAAGCTCCGGCCAATGCCCCCATGCCGAATGCCTTGACTCCGGCCCCAAAGCTTTGCACATTGCCCATAGCGGCCTGTATCCCCAAATTCAAGGTGCCTGCTACCACTGCGGCAACGATAATTGGCGCCCACACGATTTCTCCAGTCGGGTCAGTGTACCGCAGTGGGTTGTTCAGCGCATAACTATACCGATTGTAGTTTTGAGTAAAATCCGGCATCTGCACGTTGTTGTCCGCGCTGAGCATCCGCCCCACCATAGGGTCGTACATCCGCCCGTTCATATTTATGAGGCCGAACAGCGGCAGATGCTCATGGCCTGTGAAACCACGGTAGAGCCACGTTGGTACGGCCTGTACGCCTACATAAGTCCAGTTGGCCGTGTTGCGCTTGCGCCCCCAAGCATCGAAATTTTGTTCCGCGATGATTGCGCCACTGTTATCGGTCACGGTAAGAATGGAGCCGATATGGTCTGTATAGACGTAGTTGTAAGTATCTGTACCGTTTTCCCGAACCACTATGGCAATCAGATTTTGCCCGTTGCTGATGTAATGCAAATGCTTGGTCGAACTGCCTGCAATATCTTTTTCATAACCCCCAAAATAGTACCGGGTGTTGGTGGGGCTGCCATTTTGGGCAAGCACACCTTTTATGCGTTGCTGATCGCTGCCGTAGGTGTAAGTGAGCAAATAGCTTCCTTCCGATACCGTAGCTGGTTGAAAATAAGGGGGGTAAGTAACGTCTTGAGTCTGCCCTGAGATATTTAAAGACGGATTGGTGACTATGGTGACCGCGTTGATCTTTGCAGAGCCATAAGTGTAGTTTCCGGCGTCAGTTTTGCTGGTTATATTGCCATTCCCCGCAAAAGTCAAGTCCAGGGTTGGAATCCCAGTTCCGGAAGAAGAAAGTAGGCGATTCAGGTTGTCATAGGTGAATGATTCTGTCTTTGCCTTGACGGCATCAAAACGGCTAGTAAGGTTGCCGCTTTGGGCGTTCCACGTTAAGTTAAGGTCCTGCACACCGGTGGTGAAATAGCGGGTTGGTGTCCCAAAGTCGTAGGTATTGACAGAAGCCTTGCCGTTGCCGAGGTTATAATTTTTGTATTGATTGAAGCCGTTCATCCCTGTGTTGGTAAACAGCGTCACACTATTGTTCCCGTTTTTAAGCGTAATGAGGTAGCCGTTGGCATCGTAGGTTTGGTTCAAGGTGAAGCCGGATGGGTAAGCCATGCTGGTCACATTACTATATGTGTCGTAGCTATAGGTTGTGGTATGGGCTATTCCGTCCACTGTAGTTTTGTCTGTACTTGTACGGCCATAGATGTCGTAAGTGTACTCTTGGATATCGCCAGAGAAACCAGTTGTTTTTTTGATTTTATTGGTAGAAGCACCAGAACCCGACGAAAAATATTCGTTCGTCGTAGCCCCCTCTGGCCCGGTACGCTGCGTCGATCGGCCCAATAAGTCATAGGTAATCGTTGTGGTCTGGTTCAACGCACTGACCTCGGAGATTGCCTGCCCCAAAGCGTCGTAAGTATATTGGGTCACTCCCGCATTGATGTCAGTGAGCTTTGTTTGACGGGCATAAGCATCATATTCATTCAATACCAAGACGGTAGAACCTTGATTTACCTGCTTCAAGTTGCCCTGACTGTTATATGAATAAGTGAGGGTACCGCCATAGTCGGTTGCACTGATAGTTTTGCCACTCGGGTCCGTGATTTTAGAGGACACCTGTCCTGCCGGGTTGGTCGTAGTCGTGGTCAGGTTACCAGAAAGGTCATAACTATATGCAATAGTAGCAGTCCCGATGCTGTTCGTTGTGCTTACCAATCGGTTGTAGGCATCATAACTATTGGTATTGGTCAATATTGCTTCGCCTGTTTTGTAAGGAGAAGTATTTGTCGCTACGTTTCCACGGGAATCGAAGGTAGTCTTGGTAGTTATCCATTGGTTCTGAAAGCCTTCGGTCTCGCTTTTCTTCTCACGGTCGAGCAGGTCATACCATACTTTTATGTCCGGTTTGCCGGGGTGGGAAGTCAAAAGGTAGTGAATTGTACCCTCTCCAGCATTGATGCCCCAGGCGTAAGTTTGGGTAACAGCCCACCCTTGAGGCATAGTGGTCGTTTGTAATCTTCCAAAGGCATCGTAATTGTAAGATGTGGTCAATCCGTCAATACCTGTTTCGCTCAGTGCTTTGCTCCATCTAGAATCGTAGGTGGCCGATGCCGTTTGCCCAAGGGCATTGGTTATGGTGAGGGCATATCTTCCCTTGGCATCATACGCACTTGACCCGCTCCGCGCTGGCATGCCTGTTGGCATGACCGTTATACCAGTCTGATTGCCCAGGTTGTTGTACGAATACGTTGTGGCAACATTTTGTGCCTGTCCGCTAAAATCGGTTTTACTGGTGAGTTGCCCTAGCGCATTGTACCCATAGGTGCTTGTCACAGAATAGGCAGGGTTGCCACTCCTAAGGTAGGAAGCTGTCACAGAAGTCGGTTTGGCTGGGATAGGAGTGCCGAATGCGCCATACAATGAAGTAGTTGTGATTGATACTACACCGTCATCGCTTATGTTATTTATTACGTTGCCGTGACTATCATAAGTATTGGCAGAAGATGTGTACCTTTTCTCAAAGGCTTTGTTCTCATAACTGCTGTTCATCCGAATCCAGACACGTTTGCTGCCCGATCCGCCTTGCTGAACGAACTGATTGGTCAGCGTGGTTTCATTGAGCAATGTATTATTGGATGCCAAGTACATACTGGTCTTGTAAGGTGCTGCAGCGTAAAATGTGGTGTTGAAATCCGATTCATTTACCATCTTTATCCCGGAGGCCAAATTGTTCGCTGTTACCTTTTTGATTCCTAAAAAGCCTTTGCCCTCTTTGTGCAGTTTAACTTCCTCATAGGAATAATCTACCGTTGAAAACCCGCCGATACCATTCTCTGCTTTAAACTGTGAAATAAAATAGAGCGGCAACTGAAGGTTGTTGACCGGGTGGGACGTGATCGAACCGCGTGTGTAAAAATTGCTGGTCTGGGTCAATCTTTTGTATACTAATTCAACATCGTGGTCAACACCATTTTTTATCTTTTGCAACAGGTGTTCCTGACCCTCTTTTCTAAGGTAAAAAATGTCAAAAGGGTCCTGGTAATGATTCCTGTTTACCAAATCGGTTCGGCCATCGCCATTTAAATCGTAGGAGATTAAGGGTACAAAGCCGAGCACTTTGTTGTTTACATGTTGTAGATAATAAAAATCATCACCTTTTGAGTAATAGAGGTCAAGCCTCGAAGTTGATGCTGAACCGTTCACAAAGTAATCCCACGCATGGAAAATGTCTGCCTTGCCATCACCGTTATAATCGCTGATCACGAGTTTATCATCAGATGATAATCCGGTAATGTCTGGCGTATGGTTAAAAGAAAAAGGAGTTCCCACAAAACCAGTACCCGTGCTGATTGATTTGTACCACGGATTATTATTATTCGAGGTACTTGTTCTGCTCAAAATATCCGTTTTGCCATCACCGTTTAAATCTCCAACGTAAAGCAGGTGCCATTTAGTAGGAAAGCCACCAGCAAATCGTTGAGTAGATTCCCAATTATTGTTCCATGTGAGGTCAAAACTGAATATCTTTGTTTCCGAGTCTTTTGTGAGCATAAGTTCGCTTTTCCCATCGCCGTTAAAATCAATGATGTTATGATAGTCGGCACCCAACCATACCCCACTTACATAGCACCCGCCTGTAACATCCTTGTTCATCACCCCTGTACGCGGGAACGAAAGGAAAACTTTAAATCCTAATCCACTACCAAGTATGGTTACGAAATCCGTGGCACCATCTCCATCATAGTCACCCGGAAAAAAATACTGTTTGTCACCAGAAATGCTAATTCTGTCATAAGTATTTGAACAGTCCAACGTCTGAGTTGCAGGGGAAAACGTGGTTGTAGTAAAAGTACAGGCAGTTCCGCCAGTAGATGTGCTTGTATAAAGCTTGTAATTTTTAACCTTGTACTGTGAACCGGTTATGTATTCCAACTTGTTAATTATAATATCATCTCGACCATCGCCAGTAAAGTCGGACGAATAGAAGTTAATATTCTTGGGCGTGTTTACTTTGTTCACTACCTGCCACAACTCTCCAGATGGAAATGTTTCGTCATAGGCCAGTGAGTAGGCGCTACTGGTTGCTGTCCGTTTGTAAATTTTAAATCCAGTATGATACTTGATGTCGTTATTGTGATATGCAAAGGTGGCCGCAAGAATGTCAGAGTATCCATCAGCATCAAAGTCCCCGGAAAACAGATCAACACTTTGTCCTGCGATTACGTCGGACGAACCGGTCTCAAAACCAATGGGAATATCCCCATACTTAAATATGGTCGAATTCAGAAGCGTTCCATTACTTCCAGCTTCTTTAAATTCTGTCAAATATGAACTTATGTTATTGTGTCCGTACCTAAGGTAATATGTTTTAAAAGCTTGACTATTTTCTGCGGTAACAACTATGTTGTCAAGCAGGGAGTTGCTTTTTACTGGCGTATTTACTTCATAAGACGTGGTCTTTTCCAGTCTTTGAAGAAAGTTGAATTTGACCTTGTTGTATGGAAGAAGCCCCGCTGCTGCATTTCCAGTGTAATTTATCTCGTTGATGAGCGATTCGTTGTTCGAAACGACATATTTGTATTCAATGTAATTGCCATCTTTGTAGGAGATCTTGTTCAGTCGCCAAAATAACACTTTGGTATTATCATAATTCAAAAATCTTGAATCTGTGCTGTTGCCATACTCCATTACCACACCATCCTTCGATTCTAACTTAAACCACAACGGGCCACCACCAAAGGTGCCATTCGAAACTATGGTTGAGAAATTTTCTACCTCCGGCCCATAAGTAGCCCCGTCTGCTCCATAAGTGCCACTTTTGCTCAATAGTCGCATGCCGTCCAGTACAAAACGGTCATTAGCATCCAAATTCACTGGCGAGGATTTACCGTCATGATAAATGGTTTGTCCCACACGGGCAATGGTTGAAAGCCCACTGATACCCCATCCTTGTCCGACTATTCCATTGCCACCCATTGAGTTATAGGCTATAGTTACTGAGGGCGCAACACCATTAGTTCCAGGCGGTATCGCAATGGGAATGGAATAAGTGCCCGCTCCTGACATGGCATCCGCGGAAGCGGCGACGGTTCCGACGGGCAAGGTGACATTTACTGTTTTTGTAAAAGTCGCATTCGTGAACAGGGGGTCATAGCCTATGTTTTGTGCGTATGCCTTTTGGAAGGTCAAGAAGCATAGAAGCAGGGCCATGGGCAAGTTGGCTACTCTTAGCAAAAGATGTTTCATGTTTATAAATTTTAATTTTTTCGGCCAAAAAATCCAGAACACGAAACTCAGAACTCGTATTCTGTGAATGCTGCACAGGTTTTGCAAACAGCACGAAATCAAATATTATCCATGTCATGGCGGAAGTTGCGTAATTCCCAATCGCAGAGAAAGATTCCAATCTATGCCCGTCCCAGATGCCAACTTTCCGCCACGCCTGAAACCGAAAACTCGCCGGATAAATGCTGAATAAATCTCACAAGCAGCACGGAACCAAGTATTTATTGTCGTCGTCTCAGTAGGGACTCGCTTATTCAGTGTCGAAGTTCGGCTTATTATTTATGTCTTGATTATTGCCGCCATCGTGAGCACTCCTGCCCGTGCGACGTTTAGGAGTCATGGACAGGAGTGCAAAGAAAGCGGCTTCATTATTATTCACGCATTTCAGGCTTAAGAGCTCGATAATTTTCCTGAAGGCCTACCTGAAAAATGAAAAAGGTCTCCATTTTAGTGGTCGCTAAACATCACTAAAAAGAAGACCCGTGCCGTTAAGAAATATACAAATTTAGTCTGATAACGTGATACGCAAACCCTCCAGTCTGACAGGTACAATGTTCATTTCTCTAAGCCCAAGCGAAGCGAAATTCCTATTTTTGAAAAATTTTGAACCATTTCCCCGTGGTAGGTGGACGTATTATTTAAAACTTCAAAACGCCCATGTGTGATCCATCCAAAACTATAATTTCCGACCAATCCAATGGCCAAAAAAAAGTTGCTTCTAAGGTTAAAAAATATTTCCGGATTGTATTCCACACCAAAAAGCAAGGATTTCCTGCCATACTTGTAATCAACCCGGCCTTCCAGGACAGGATCCGTATAAGGAGGAAATTGGAAGTCTGATCCGCTAAGTGGAATACCTAAATATCCATTTTCCTTGTGCAATGGAATTACCATTGAACAAGTAAGTGACTGGCTCAGTACTTGACGCTTTAGTAAATGGCTGCGGGATATCCCCAAATTACAAATGCCATAGATTCCAAGATCATTGACACCAATTTCCCTTGCAACTGGAAATCCATCAGATGCAAAGTTGCTAACCGACTTGAAAACTAAAGTAGCCGCCCTATATCCGATGCCAAGATGTACAATGCTACTCCATAAATTATGATTTCTAAATGGAATTTCTAAAAAAAATCCAATCTGGGGTATCGCAATTTCCCTGCTTTTTACCGAAAAACTATCTATTTGTGGGATGTGATAAATGGCAGGGGAGGGCCTGAAATACTGACTATTAATGCTGATCCGGTATTTCGTCTTTTTTTGGGTTAACGTTATTTTTTGGGTGGTACTTCCTTTTAAAGTAGGTTTTGCTTGTTTTTTACTTAGGTTAGCAAAAAACTTCAGCCCAAGTTCTGAGTTGTTTACACGATAAGTCCCTTCAACAGTAGTCGCAGGCCCTCCACTATGTAAGTTTCGGATGTACTGCCTGCCGTTTGTTATTTTTTGAGGGCTAAGCGCCGCATACAGTTGTAAATGGCCGATTATATTTTTATAAATCTGCAAATCATGCTTATATCCAATATTAAACCTTAGATAGGCGGGAAATGTAATGTCCACCGTTGGAGTATTGGTTATTCCAAAGCTGGCACTCTCAATCTCTCCCAAATCCTGTACAATACATAAACTACCTTCGAGGCCTAAGGAAAGCCACCCTTTCGATTTGAAGACCTTTAGTGATTGACCAAAACCGAATAAGATGCTTGGGTATCCGGCATGCAAAATGTTAGAAGTACTCCAAATCGTCAGGCTATCGCCAAAGTAGTTAGTTTGATGATACCGCAACCCCTGGGTTGTCAATCCAGCCTCTGCATACCATTGCTTTTTTCTCGAGGATGTCCATTCTTTTTTAAATGTAATTGAATATGCAAAACCAATTTGTGGCCTTACAATTACATACGGGTTCTTAGTGTTTTTAAGGAACACTGGGGGGGTGAGGTGGAAGCCAATTCCAAAATATTTCTGCGCATTCAATGGCTGTGAGGCCATCATGATGAGCCAAACCAAAAGGCAAATAGGCGAAGCCCTCCTTATAGAAGGCCACGCCAATTTTATCGTCGAAGTAAACTTCATTTAACTATTATTTTTTCAAAACTAAACCATATGGATGGGA
>Ga0105044_10011179_pt1 | contig 12250 bp, 10 predicted proteins | sample MAT01_FD_78092 | JGI IMG/M metagenome (GOLD analysis project Ga0105044, IMG submission 78092) | Freshwater microbial communities from Lake Fryxell liftoff mats and glacier meltwater in Antarctica - MAT-01 | ecosystem: Environmental > Aquatic > Freshwater > Ice > Liftoff microbial mat | place...
AAAATCCGGCGTGCAAAAAGCCAACAACAACCAAACATTGACCGCCTGCCTCGTAGCGTAATCAACCGCCCTCTGGGGTCATTGATTCAAAAACGCGCCGAAACTGCATGACACGTGTGCCGACGCCGAACGTTAGCGATGAAGTATCCGTGAACTGCTTACCGTCGGAAGCTCCTCCAAAATCTGTCCCGTCCAAATCCTGCAAGTACCCCAACAAGGATCGCCCCGCCAACAATACAAACGACTCCCGCCGCGCCTGAATCGTAAATGTGAAGCTTTGGCCTGCCCCATACCCATAGACCAATGGCCCCGCCAAGTACTGCTCCAAACAGGAAGTGGAACCAAATGCGAACCAATCATTGAGGGCGTTCTTGTGCATAATGGCTCTAAGTCGCCGAACGCCAGAGGTGAGCGACCGCCGCCGACAGAAACGGTGGAGCGGAAATGGCGCGTCGTAACTGCCTCCAAACCTGGAGCGGAGAAGCGGGGCAGAGGTTCGTTCGACCGATCTTGTTGGGTCAGAAAATCATTTCGCCTCCTTGTGCAGGTCGGGCAAGACAATGAGGACGATAAGCCCTATGCAACCGGCCAAGCCAACCAAGCCAACCCACTTTGAGTGTCCTTTCCCTTCGGCGTAATTCATGCAGCCCCAGGTGAACACCGGTAGGCTGATGAGAATAAGCAATAAACCGATAACGGCACCAGTCTCCCCAGCCTTGGACAGAGCAAATCCGGCCAATTGAAGAATGATACCGATACCAACGCCCATGTTCGTATTGGTTTTCTTTTCTGATAGCATAGTGGTGTTGGGCCAGTTGCTCATCGCTGATGGGAGCCATCGACTGCATTGGAGCTTAGCCTTGCTCTAACCTCTTGCGGAACAGCACACGGGAAGCTCTGTGGCCCATAAAAGCCGAGGGTGTTTCCACTGGATGCCAACATGGAGAGGTTGCGCTGGCCGTCATAGGCCCGGACCCGTTTGTCGTTTTCAATGAAAATGAATGCGCCCTGCTGGGCTCTCCAGTCGCTGGGGCGCAACGTGGCACGCTCGGTGGGTGAGAGCCGGGAGAGGCGCAACCCAGCGCCGTATGAGCTCTCCACATGCCAGCGGCCGTTGGTCGAACTGTGGCCAGAACTCACCCAGACAATTGTCGCCCCCGATACCAACTCCGGTGCCGACACTTTGGTCGTCGTGGTTGCAGGCTGTTCGAGAAGGATGTGCGGACCATCAACTAGCATTTGGTGAGCATTTTCAACGAGGGCAAACTGCGGCGGGAGGCAACTATCCGGAAATCCCGGATAGTTCGAATCGAGGGGGCGAGGCAGGTGACCCGTGAAGTGGAGCACTACAATCTTGATGCCATCCCCGCCGCCGGCCTCCGCGTTCGCAGCCATTGGAAAATTTGTTTCATAACCGGGAGGAGCGCGCCCTTCTGGAACCACCTGGAGGATAGGGAAAAGAAAGATTCCTTCCCACGCGGGTAAGGGGGCGAAATCTGCGACCGTGAATGTTTCGGGTGAGTTCTAGGAGTCCACGAGCTTCTGGCCTGCTTCCAGAGAATGAGGGAAAGTCAACGGTCTGCGGGTCGATGGTGATTTAAAACTCATTAGGGCTCGGAATTTGCGCCCAGACCGGACTGACCAACCGACACCCTACTGAGGTCGATCGTCCGCGCTGCCGGTGGGGCACGGCTTCTTTGTTCGCGAACCACTTCATCCCCTTCCCCCTTCCCCCTTCGTGGCTTCGTGGCTTCGTGCCTTCGTGCCTTCGTGCCTTCGTGCCTTCGTGCCTTCGTGCCTTCGTGTGAACCTTCGGACCTCCCCGGCTTGGGCAAATCCGCCGAAATCGCCAACTGCGAGCCAGACGTTTTCCCAAGCGCTTCAAACCGGGGTTCCTACCCCTCACTCAGATGCAGGCCCGGCGGCAGGGACTCGCCGAAGGCCTGTCGCTCTTCCGCAACTTCGAGGGTGCCACCTTCCCGGACCAGGATCTGGAGATGTTCCGGAGCTTGATTCTGGACCAACCAGTCGCTGACCGCCGTGCGGGTCGTTTCCAAAATATCGCGATAGCGGTCGCCCGTGCTGCGCGCCAATTGCACGGCGGTAAATAAAGCTTCGGAATCGGCAGCGGGCGCGCGCAACAGACGTTCCAACCAGCCTTCAGCCACCTCCGCGGGTACCAAGGTATTTAGCGGTCCGTAGGCGGGAACGCGCGCTCCCACGCGACCAAAGGCCCACCAGCCGGCCTTGAGCAGGGACGGTTCCAGACGCCGTTCCAAGCGCTCAATCAGATGCGTGCCGATCTCGATCTTGAGCGGAACCGTCAGCAGTTCGAGCGATCCCAAGAGACGCCAGAGTTCGGCCGTTTCATGCGGACCGAAGTGAGCCTTCCGCCCCCCCTTTATCCGGAAGGCTGTCGTCAGGGGATCCATGATCGCGCGCTGATGGCCGGCTCCCAAACCACCCGCCAACCGACGCCACAAAATGCACCATTCGGCCCGGCACATTTCATTCCGGGGAAATGCCGTCCCGGCCGAGAACAACCGCCAGGTCTGTTGCACGCGCCAGTCGTCGACGGTGTAGCCATAGCCCGGACGCAGGGCGAAGCCGAGCAGACTCAGCCATCGCGATTCGTGGGCGACGTCCTTTCGTCGCCCGGCCTCAACCGCCATCAGTTCTTCCCAGAGCGCCCGCAGCAACGGCAACGACCATTCGGTGCGGTCTAGCGTGGTGGCGTTCTCCAACTGCCGGACCAACCCGGCCGGATCCGCTCCCGCTGCCTCCGCCGCCGATCCAAAGACCTGCCGAATCAAACGCGAACAGGTAGTTAACACGTCCTCTTCGATCGATTCGCCCGTGCCGGTGGCGACTCCCGCCGCCGCCCGACGATTCCGACGCGAGGTACCGCGCACGTCGAACTCCAGCTTCCACGAGCGTTTGCTCCCGACGTCGACACAACGGACGTCGAGGGTGCCAATCTCGGTGAGGCGCGTGTGCAATTGGACCTCGGCGGTGCCGGCTTCGACAGAACGACCGGCCCGAATGACCGTGCTGACGGGCGGAAGGGCGGTGAGTTGGCAGGGATCCGCGTCCACCAAGTCGCCGGGTTGGTCCCGCACGCGGGTGCTGGAGGTGTAGAGCGCAAATTCGACCGGTTGCCGCAGTCGGAGCACTAACCGTTGTGGTAATTGCACCGACTGACCTTCCTCCAATCCGGCCGGCGCCAGACACACCGCCCCCGGCACCGCCCCGGCCGCGCGTCCTACTTGGACATAATACGCCCGAGCTAATCCCGCCGCGATGCGCCGGCCGCCTTGACGCCGCAGGAGGTTGGCGTAGGCCGCTCCCCGGGCCACTGCCAGGTCGAGTCGTTCGTTGGGCAGGATGATGAGGGGAACGGAACTTCCCGATTCCAACCGCCACCCTTCCAGCACCGCGCGCAGGCGTTCCCGCAGGATCGGCGATTCGAAGACACCGCCGTTGAACAGCAGTTGATCGGGAAACACGGAAACGCCGGGGCGAATCGTGCGGGCGTGATTCGCCAAAAACGCGGCCAAGTGTCGAGTCACCGCCGCATCCGCCGCGTAGGGCAGATCAAACTCCTGAAAGCCAGTACGCACGGTGGCGGGACGCTCGTCCCGACCCACGCGTGGAAAAAATCCGTCTAATATTAGAGCGCGAACTTCTTCGCGTGTGACTTCGGTTTGGAGGGCGCCGCCCAGCAGTCGGGCACCGCCGGCAATACTAACACCCATCCGTTCGGGTGCCTCGGGGCCCAACAACGTCTCCTTCACTTGGCGACAGGTCTGAACCAGCAGACCCCAACGGCGCGGATCCAAGCGGCCGCCGCCTGCCAACTGTCTCTCCAGATGATGGGCCAGCGCCAAGTCCATGTTGTCGCCGCCTAAAATGAGATGCTCCCCCACCGCGACCCGATGAAAGCGCACTAGGCCATCCTCGCCGAGACGGGCTTCAATCAAGGTAAAGTCAGACGTGCCGCCGCCGACATCGCAGATCAGGGTCAACTGACCCGGACGGACATTCTTCAGGCCCGCCGGACTGCTCCCTTCCAGCCAGGCGTAAAAGACCGCCTGGGGCTCTTCGATCAGCGTCAGGCGCGGCAGGCCAGCCTTCTCCGCCGCGCGGACGGTCAGTTCCCGCGCGACCTCATCGAAGGAGGCGGGAACGGTCACCGACACCTCTTGTTCGCTGAGCGGATGTTCGGGGAAGGCCCGATCCCAAGCGGTCCGTAGATGAGCGAGGTAGCGCGCGCTGGCTTCGACGGGTGAGATCCGGATGACCTCCGGGGCCCCGTGCCAGGGCAAGAGCGGTGCAGTGCGATCCACTCCAGGATGGCAAAGCCAGGACTTGGCGGAGGCGATCAGTCGACCCGGAGATTGCGCGCCATGGCGTTGGGCAAACCAGCCCACCAAAGGCGCGTCGGGAGCGCTTCCATTGACGCTCAGCGAGCCGGGCGGAAATTCTCCAGCAGCGGGCTCGTATCCGAATGACGGCAGTACCGGACGCGCCTCGATTTCACCCGGGGCGACGATTTGCGGAATGGGGAAATCTCGGACCCGCGGGTCATTCGAGCCGGTATCCACATACGCCAGCGCGCAATTCGTCGTCCCCAGGTCGATGCCAATCAGGTAACGCGCCGGCCGAGGCTCAGTGGGAAGGGAAGCAGGAGCGTTCAAAGTCTTAGAAGTTCACACCTCGGCGTCGCGCACGCTGAATTCGAGTTTCCAGCGGTCGTCCGAAACGGCGCTGACGCACCACAACTCCAGCACGCCGAGTTCGGTCAGGCGGACGTGAAATCGCACCGGCACAAAATCGCTTCCACCGCCGGCGGCGGGCGGCAACGTGGCGACCAGCGGTGAGGTCTCTTGGAGTTCGTCCTCGGTCCAGTTCGTGACCACGGTGCCCGGCGAATCCTGACGCGTCAGCGAACTGAAGAACCGGAACTCAGCCGGTTCGCCGGTGAGGAGACCGATGGTGTCCCCCGGGACCTCCAGTTCGGTGCCTTCCTCCAGATCGCGCGGCACCACGCACAAGTGTCGCAACGGCCGGACGATTCCTGGAATGGCCGGGCCGGTCGCTTCGATTCCGACGTAGTAGGATCGCGGCGCCCCTCCGCGAATCCGAATGCCGCCTTCTAGCTTGGCCCGACCGTAGTAGGCCGCACCCCGAGCCACCGCTAGGTCGAAATCGCGATTGTGATCCAATTCCAGCGCGCCGGTTTCGAGGCCGTACCAACCCCCCACCGCCTCCAGGACGCGATGTCGGAAGAAATCGGATTTGAACACCCCGCCATTGAACAACACGCGGGTGGGTCGCACTCCGGATTGCTGATTCAGAAAGTGGGATAGGTGACGCGTGATGGCGGGGTCCGCCTCGAAGGGCAGCCCCAATTCCTTGAAGCCCGATTGAGCACGGCGGGCCGGACGCGCCTGCAGTGTTCCCGGCGGAAAGAACCCTTCGGTCAAAGCCGTCACGACTTCCGCGCGCGTCAGCTCCACCGAGACACTTCCGCCGATCAGGCGACGTCCGCGACCCAGTACCGTCACCGGGCAGGAATCCGGACCCGCGGGGGCCAAGAGCGTTTCCTTCGCGGCCCGACAGGCATGCCAAAGGGCGACCGACTGCCAGGCGTCCAGATTGACCCCCTTCTCAGCGAACCGGCTTTGGGCCAGTTGCGCCAGAGCGAGGTCCATGTTGTCACCGCCCACGAGGATATGATTTCCCACGGCCAGTCGCTTGAGCACTAATTCGCCGGCTTCGTGCGTCACGGAAACGAGGGTCAGATCCGTGGTGCCGCCGCCCACGTCGCAGATGACCACGACGTCTCCTTCGCGCACGAGTTTCCGCCAGTTCTTCGACTGATCAGCCAGCCAGGCGTAGATGGCGGCCTGGGGCTCTTCCAGGAGGACGAAAGTCTCCGGCAACCCCGCCTGCAGCGCCGCTTCGCGGGTGAGTTCCCGCGCCACCGCGTCAAACGAGGCCGGCACGGTCAATACCACCTGTTGCTCTAGAATTGGGGCTTCGGGATGCGCTTGCGCCCAGGCAGCCAGGGCGTGTTCGAGCACGCGTCGGGAGGCTTCGACGGGGGAAATTTTGGCCACCTCGGCGGGCGCGTTCCAAGGCAGGATGGCTTGTCGGCGGTCGACCCGGCTGTAGGCCAACCACGATTTCGCGCCGGAGACCGTCCGGGTCGGTACTTCGGCGCCCTGACGGCGAGCCCAGTCGCCGACGGCCAGGGGTGGTGTGCCCCAGGGGAGCCGGAAGATCCCCTGCTCTACTTCCTCTGGAGTTCCCAGATAAAGGAAAGACGGCAACATAGGCCGAGCCTCCACGGTGGACGGAGCGGTCAATTGCGGAACAGGGACGACCTCGGGAGTCGCGCCCTCCTGACCGAGCGGGATAGAGGCGAGGACGCTGTTGGTCGTACCGAGATCGATACCAACTGAAAACGTGGCAGCCATGAAAAAGTCGTGAAGAAATTGAGCGTTGAAGAGTGGGAGCGGAGGAAGCCGAGTTCCGGACGCCCAAGGTCGTTCCTAACTTTAGCGGAGCTCCACTTCAGCCGGAGCGATGACGCGTTCGGACGCGGCGGTACCGGTCCACTCGGGAAGTTCGCAGCGGCGCACCTCCCACCCGGGATGCGCCACGGTGCCTTGCCAGGGAGGCGTTCCGGCCACCTGACCGGTCAGACGGATGCGAGCCGGATCGTATCCGGGTTCGACGCGGAAGCTGGCCCCTTCGACAGCCGTCAGGGCTGGAAAGGGATCAAAGAGCCGGACCAAGGCGGCCCGGCAACCGCGATGCACTTCGCGAACCGCCGAACCGATCTGAACATCGGTATACGAATCGATGGGTTCCTGGAGAAAATCCACCAGACGACCTTCCCGCTGAAAGACCGCCAGCAGCGTCAACGCCTCATGGCGACGGGCGGGCGGCGGCACGGCGGCCGGCTTGGCGGGAGCTGCCGGTTTCTCCGGAAGTTCCAGACGGGCGACCCGCTCCGCGAAGGCGGCATCGCTCAAGATGCGAAAGAAAACGCTGAACGCTTGTGACAGTCTCATGGGCTGAATCCGCCACCAACCTCAGGCCGGCCGGCGGACGGGGATCATCGTTTGGCGGAATTCGGGAACAAGTTCATTCGACAGCCCGTTTGCCCGGCTGTCTTGCCTGATTTCCGCTTCAGTGCGTTTCGTTCACGACCGGTTGCGTCTTTCGCGCGAAATAGACCGCGCTCGCCAGCAGACAGACCACTCCTAGCAGGGACATGAACCAGGTGAATCCCGTGAAGAATACGAACCGCGACGCCGAGCTCGCCGCCAGATCTTTGTACAACTGCACGCCCACCGAACCCGTGTAGCCAATCGCATCGGCCAGATAAATGGCAAAGACCGCCGTCCCCATTACCCGCGTCGAGGCCATCAAACGCTCAAACAGCACCGAACCATACGGCACGTAGGCCAGGTAAGAACCCAAGCCAGTGAGTGTCATCCACCAAAATCCACTGATCAACCCCGCCTGCAGCAAGGCCGTCGAAACCCCCAGCAACAAAACGCCGCCCGTCATAATTCCGAAGGCGCACAGCAGCCCGAGACGGTTGTTCTTCACCAGATTCAACAGCGCCAGCACGCCCATGACGCCGAAGGTCACGATGAGTTCCGCCCGAGAGATAATGGTCTTGTTGTCTTGGTAGGGGTATCCGAGTCCGTCGAAGATTTCGACCTGATAGTTGTCGCGGAAGTCGCGATAGGCCGTCAGGAAAAAATACGCGAAACAGAGCAAGGTTAGCCCGAAGGCGAACTGCTTCATGAAGGCTAAACGGTCCGCCCCGGTCATCGGCTCCCGCTCAGCCCGCGCGGCGACGTCCGCGACACTTGGGCGCGGCAGTTGGTTCAAGACCCACACGGCTCCGAGAAAAACGGGGACGAAATGAAACCCAGCCACGGCGGGCATCCAGCCTTCGCTGACCTTGCCCAGGAAGCCGCTCATGAATCCGCCGATCAGCGGGACGGCGGTCCACCATCCGGCGACGGTTCCTTCCATCAGCGCCCGTCCAAAATCCTTCACCACCCCGCTGGCCAGAATGTAAGAGAGGCTGAGTCCCGCCAGTAGCAGTTCCGAAGTGCGTCGGCCTTCGAGATACCAAACGACCAGTCCCCAAATCATCCCGAGCGGCAGTCCGTTCAGGAAAATGGCGACGACCTTCCAGTCATTGGGCAGCACTCCGTAGAGCACCAACGCGCCCTGGGCCAGCCCGACGAGACCGACCAGCATGATGGCCCGGCGCGGTGCAGTAACTTCGGAGCAGACCTTTATCCCAATGTATTTCGACAAGGCGTAGCCAATGATCTGGCTGATCACGATGGCGGTTTTTAAACCCACCGCCGTCCCAAAAAAGTAGAGACCCTCGAATTTCGCCGCCGCGAACGGCTTGCGAAAGGCGTACATGGCGAAGTACGTCGAAAAGGCCGCGGCGATCGCCACCGCTACGAAAACGGGAGCCGGCGCACGTTCGAGCCACTGGGTCAAGCGAGAGGGGCGGCGGAGGCCCGGGGACGAAAGCGACATGCCGGAGGCAGGAAACCCGGTTCCTGCGCCCGTCGGCAAGCCACCAGTGCAATTGTCAGGTCACTTTTCGGCGCAAAACGACGCGAGAGAGCCGAAACGAGTTCGTTAAAGACCCGAAGCGAAGTCGCACCTGGCATCGAGGGACTGCGAATCAAGGAAACGATGAGAGAGACCGGAACAGGAAGTTGAACCACAGAGAGCGCGGAGGACTCGGATAACGCCCCTTCCCCCAGCCCCTTCCCGCCTTCCTCCCCGTCTTCGGCCCCCCCTCCCCCAGGTCGGCCCATCGCCAGGGTTGCCGCCCGAAGCAGCCAGGGTAAGCTCAAACCGTGGTTTACGATCCCTCGCTCGAGACATTGCTGCAGAAAGTTTGGGATGGCCGCCGGATCGACGCCGCTGAGGCCCGTCGCCTCAATGCCCTCCCTTTGGAAGAGCTCGGCGCCCTGGCCGACCGCCGCCGTCAACTGCTCCGCCGCGCCGCCCACCAAGGTCGGGGTAACGATATCATCACCTACATCGTCGATCGCAACGTCAACTACACCAACGTCTGCAACGTCTACTGCAAGTTTTGCGCGTTCTGGCGGACGGAAAAGGATGCTGATTCCTACGTGATCACCCACGCGGAAATGGACCGCAAAATCGAGGAAACGATCGCCCTTGGCGGCAACCAGATTCTCATGCAAGGCGGGCACCATCCGAAGCTCACCAAGCAGTGGTATCTCGACCTGTTGAATCACATCCGGACGAAATTCCCCGGCTTCAACATCCACGGATTCAGTCCGAGTGAATTCATTCACTTCCAGGAGGTGTTTAATGAACCGGTGGAACAGTTGCTGCGCGAATTTGTCGCCGCCGGCTTGGGGAGCGTTCCCGGAGGCGGGGGCGAAATCCTGGTGGATCGCGTCCGTCAACGCATCGCGCCGCTGAAGGCCAATACCGCCGATTGGATGGGCGTGATGGACACGGCTCACAGCCTCGGTTTGCCCAGTTCGGTCACGATGATGTTCGGCCATGTGGAGACGCTCGACGACCGGCTTGAGCATTTGGAAGTCGTCCGCACGCAACAAGACCGATCCCTGGCCCGCCTCGCTACGCGCCACCCGGAGCTCGCGGCTTTATCGGCGGACGACCCCATGGAACGAACGCAGGCCTATTCCCTGGCGTTGGAGACCGGTGAACTGTCGGGAGGTGCGTTCACCGCGTTCATTGGCTGGACCTTTCAGCCCGACAACGCCGTCTTGAAGGTTCCGACCGCCGGAGCGCACGCCTATCTCCGCACCCAAGCCTTGAGTCGCCTCTATCTCGACAATGTGCCCAGCGTGCAAAGTTCCTGGGTTACCCAGGGGTTGGAAGTGGGTCAGGTCGCCCTGAAATACGGAGCCAATGATCTGGGTTCGATCATGATTGAGGAAAACGTGGTCAGCGCCGCGGGCACTACGTTTCGCATGACGGCTGACGATATGCAGCGGCTGATCCGCGACCTCGGTTACGAACCCCGGCAACGCAACAATGCCTACCAATTGATGCGGCCGGCACCGGTGTCGGCCGTTCAGTAACCGTTTCCCGCCTCTGGGACCGCCCCGACAATCGCGATTCCCGAACTCGTTCCGAGGCGATTGGCTCCCGCTTCGATCATCGCCAAAGCGGTGGCTTGATCGCGGATGCCGCCGGATGCCTTGACCCCGAATTTTTCGCCGACGCAAGCGCGCAACAAGGCCACATCGGCCAACGTCGCCCCACTGGAACTGAAACCGGTGCTAGTTTTCACAAAACGCGCCCCCGATTCTACACTCAGCGAGCAGCTCCGGCGCTTCTCGTCATCGGTCAAAAGACCGCATTCCAGGATCACCTTCACGGGCACGCTCTCGGCCGCTTCCACCACGTCCCGCAATTCGCGCAGGATATATTTCTCATCGCCATCCTTGAGGCGTCCAAGGTTCAGGACGATGTCGATTTCCTGAGCCCCGAGGTCGATGACACTTTCCGTCTCGAAGCGCTTGGTATCGGAATCCATGGCGCCCAGAGGAAAACCGACCACCGCGGCGACCAGGACGGCGGTGTCCTCCAGCAAATGCACCGCCTGAACGACTCGGGAGCCCGGGACACACACGGCGTGGAACCGATATTGGGCCGCCTCCGCGCACAGGCGCTGAAAGTCCGTCGCCCGTGCGTCGGGTCGGAGGAGCGTATGATCAATGAATCCAGCGAGTTGAGCGGACGTAAGTGACACGCCCCGACGCTGCCTGGAGGGCTCGGGGATTTCAATGTCTCCGGCATTCAGGGCCGGCCTTCCCCCTTCCAAACCGGTCACGGCGCTACCGCACTGCTAAAGCTCCACCCTCGCCCCAACGGGCCGCGCCGCGCCGCGTTGTGGAGTGTGCCTGTGCTCCGGCGCTTTCAGCATATCATCAAGGTTCAGTCGGCGCTCGCATTCTGGAACGTCCCCCGGTTCTCAAGAGGACTACCTCACTCCATTGGGTTGTCTCCTCCAATCGGATTCGGTGTTCCGTTGTCAGTATCGCCCGGCCCGCTTACAAACGCCCGAAACCATGGTTCGCCGCCCGTTCCGCACCGCTCGTCGCTTCCTGGAATTCCTGGTCTTCAGCGTGACGAGTGTCCGGGACTTCCAAAAAAACGTCCGACCTTACGAATCCTCTGGGATCGATCACCGGAGACGCGCGGAATGGACGCAGCGCCACGCCCGACGGTTATGCCGTATTCTCGGCTGCACCGTCGAAACGGTGGGCACGCCGCCTCCCGCCGCGCTCTACGGGGCCAATCACCTGGGGTACCTCGACATCGTCACCCTGGGCGCGTCGACTCCCGTGGTGTTTGTTTCGAAAGCGGAGGTCCGGGGCTGGCCGATCTTGGGTAAACTGGCGGACTGCGCTGGCACCTTGTTCCTTCAACGCGAACGTAAGGGTGAATTACGGGACATTGCCCAAGCCTTTGCACCCGTGATCGCCGCGGGAATACCCGTGGTCATTTTTCTCGAGGGGACCAGTAGTGGCGGTGACGACGTCTTACCCTTCCGTGCCGGCCTGCTCGCTCCCGCCATTGCCGAAGCATGGGCCGTGGCCCCGGTGGCTATGGACTATGAGGTCAGCTCCGGGCGGGTGAGCGACGATATCGCCTATTGGCGAGACGACACCTTCTTGCCCCACTTCATGAACCTCCTGTCACAGGATTGGATTCGGGCTCGCATCGCGTTCGGATCGGCCCGCCCACCCGGTGAGGATCGGAAGCTTTTGGCCCGGGATCTAAGAGACCAAGTGGTAGGACTCCGCAGGATTCGCCCCTCATAGGTGGCCTGTTCCCCTCGTATTTAAGGGGAAAGCGCAGTTGAAACTGACCACCGAGATACAGAGATACAGAGTATCAACGACCCACGAACGAGAAAGCCCCGAAAAAAGACTCACCCGCAGAAGGATGCCTTCGGAGAATCAAACTCAGGCCCCTATCTTTGGTCTTTCCCTCTCTGGGCCTCGGTGGTTCAACTGCCGGTCTTAGTTTTAAGGGGGCTCTGTTCAAATTTAAAACCGGCACTTAACGCCCGAGGCGCAACCCCCTAAGCTGCCCTGGTGCCCGTCGAAATAGCGATCACCGTCCCCCACTACAATGAGGCCGAAAATGTCCGGCCACTGGTGGAGGAACTGCGTCGAGT
>Ga0105044_10011183_pt1 | contig 12248 bp, 9 predicted proteins | sample MAT01_FD_78092 | JGI IMG/M metagenome (GOLD analysis project Ga0105044, IMG submission 78092) | Freshwater microbial communities from Lake Fryxell liftoff mats and glacier meltwater in Antarctica - MAT-01 | ecosystem: Environmental > Aquatic > Freshwater > Ice > Liftoff microbial mat | place...
TCATCCCGATGTTCGTCGCAATCGATGTTTTCGGTGTCTTGCCCATGTTCATATCACTCACGGATGGAATCCCGCTCCACCGTAAAAAGCGGCTTATTACTCAGGCGAGTTTAACGGCGCTTGGAATTTCGTTAATCTTCTTATTTTCCGGCCGAATTCTTTTCAACTTTTTGGGAATTACCGAAAGTGATTTTCGAATTGCAGGAGGGATATTGCTCGTAGTACTCGCGGTGCGAGATATGGTTTCTGTGTCTCCCATGGCCGGACGAGGCGTCAATCCGAATGATCACGATGACGCCTTCAATGATACTGTTGGAGTCGTGCCAATCGGCATTCCTCTAATTATGGGGCCCGCTGCACTCACGACTATTTTAATTTCCGCAGAAGCTCACGGGGTGATGATCACCTTAGCATCTTTGTTGATCAATCTTGCGATCGTTTGGGCTGTCTTTAGAAAATCTGATCTCGTTCAAAAATTTATTGGTCGAGCGGGTTCTCGCGCAGTTGCAAAAGTAATGGCTCTTTTCTTGGCTGCCATCGGGATCATGATGATCCGCATGGGTTTAAAAGATTTATTTTTCTAAATTTGAACCACTTATTGATTCAAGACATAGGCAAAAACAAGCGGAGCCACGATCGACGCATCCGATTCGATAATGAATTTTGGCGTCGCTTCGTTCAATTTTCCCCAGGTGATTTTCTCGTTGGGTACCGCGCCCGAATAGGATCCGTATGACGTAGTCGAATCTGAAATTTGACAGAAGTAGGCCCACATGGGGACGTCAGTTCGTTTCAAATCTTGGTGAAGCATTGGAACGACGCAAATAGGGAAGTCTCCGGCGATACCGCCAGCAATTTGAAAAAATCCAATGGGAGACTTGGTCGAAGTATTTGCATACCAGTCAGCCAACGAAATCATATAGTCGATTCCGCTTTTTACGACAGGCTTCTTGAGATCTCCCGATATATGATAAGAAGCGTAGATATTTCCCAGCGTAGAATCTTCCCAGCCTGGAACCACCATCGGTAGGTTTTTTTCTGCAGCGGCAAGCAGCCATGAATCTTTGGGATCGATTTGGTAAAATTCTTCGAGCTTTTTGCTGAGGAGAATCCGGTAAAGGTATTCGTGTGGGAGGTAAGCCTTTCCTTCCTTCTCAGCCAGTTTCCATTCTCCAATCACAACGCGTTCAATTCGGCGGATGGCTTCTTCTTCGGGAATGCAAGTATCAGTAACTCGGTTTAAATGTCGCTCCAAGAGAGCTTGCTCATCTTTAGCTGTTAGATCTCGATAGTGAGGGAGTCGAACGTAATGTTCGTGAGCAACGAGATTAAAGACGTCTTCTTCGAGATTTGCTCCGGTGCAAGATATACCGTGCACCTTGCCCTGCCGGATCATCTCGGCCAGGGAGATTCCGAGCTCCGCCGTACTCATAGCACCCCCCAGGGTAATAAACATTTTTCCACCCTTATCTAAATGTGTCTTATAAGCCTCGGCTGCATCGATCAAAGTTGCTGCGTTAAAGTGTCGAAAGTGGTGCTTTAGATAAGTAGATATGGGTCCTAGCTTCATAGCCCCAAAGATTTAGCTCTTAAAGTAGCCAAAAGCAAATAAGAGCAATGATCGTGGGAGGAAGTGCCCAAAGAAACAATTTACCTGGTCTAATTCCTTCTTTTCCAAATGACGAATTCAAGATTCCGTAACCTGCGGGGTTGGGAGCATTTGCGATTACGGTTAATCCACCGCCCGACACAGCACCGGCAACGAGTGCGTATTTCGCGGCGTCGCTGAGACCTTCTACTTGAGACCCCAGATACGTAAGAGCGGCATTGTCAGTAATAGCAGTCAGTGCCGCTGAGCCCAAAAAGAGAGGAAATAAATCGAGTTTGGAGAGAAGGGGTTGGAGCCACCACGCTTGAGGTCCTCCCAAAATTACAATTCCCCCCAAGAAAAATCCAACGAGGAGTGCTGATTGGATTCGAAGAGGTGACTGATATTCACTGGTAACTGCCGCCAGCCCTAAGAAGAAAAGGAAGAGCCCGAGGAAAACCACCATATGATGCGCGGAGAGGACAACGAGAACCAGAAAGAGCAAATGAAGTGCGCCTACCCAAAGAGGAATTTTCGCTTTTTGATCAATGGTCTTGGTGATTGTGAGTTTAGAAATATCCTTGCGGAAGAAAAAACAAGTGAGAATTGTGGAAGTGAAGACACCAATAATGGCCTTCCAACCAAAGTTTTCGAGCATGAATGCAAGATCCCAATTCCACTTCGCAGCGACCATGAGCACCGGAGGTGCAGCGTAAGGTGTTAAAACTCCACCGATTGAAACATTCACAAAAAGCAGTCCCAAAACTGCATACCTAAATCGCATGGAAATAGGCTGTGAGAAAATTTTGGACAAAAGAATGAGGGCCGTTACGGTCATCGCAGCGGGCTCTGTAATGAAGCTGCCGAGGAGCGGACCAACAATCAAAGTCGTCGCAAAAAAGCTCATCGGCCTTGACAGGGGTAACAAATGAGCAATTCGATCGATCAAATTTTCTGCCATATTCAATATGGGCCGAGTCGAGCACAGCGTCATAATGACAAAAACAAAGGCGGGTTCTAGAAAATTCTGTCTTTCTAAAAAGGCAACTCCATCGGCTACACCAGTACTCAGAATCAAGAAGACTACGAATATCCCCGCCCACAAACCGAAAACGACTTCAACTTCGCCCAGCAGATGAAAGAAGTTCTCTCCGACTGAGCCTTCGGGATAGCGATTTCCTATCGTTCGAAGCTTTGAAACCATAAACGTGTGTAGGACGGCAATTGCGAATAAACTCGTTGCTACTATCTGGGCAGTCGTAGGTTCTAACATCGAGACTCATTATTCGCGTCTCAACGTTAGAAGTCACCGACCATTTCATGTTAGATTCTAGCGATGAATCCCAATACCACACCAGAACTCGTCGAAGCAGCATTCAAGAAAATGGAATTGAATTTAAAAATTGTGCGAAAACGTTTAAATCGACCGCTCACATTGTCGGAAAAAGTTGTTCTGGGGCATTTGGATGATCCTGAAAATCAAAAACTTGCGCGAGGGGATGCGACCCTTCGATTGAGGCCGGATCGTGTCGCTATGCAAGACGCCACCGCGCAAATGGCCATACTTCAATTCATGCAGGCTAATATTTCTCAGACGAAGGTTCCCTCGACAGTGCACTGTGACCACTTGATTCTTGCGTATCAAGGGAGCTCGGCCGACACAAAGACCGCCGCTAGTACACACAGCGAAGTCTATGATTTCCTCGAGACGGCGTGCCAAAAATATGGAATTGGATTTTGGGGGCCAGGCGCTGGAATTATCCATCAAGTTGTTTTGGAAAAATATGCATTTCCAGGCGGCCTGATTATCGGCACTGATTCGCATACTCCTAACGGAGGTGGCTTAGGGATGTGTGCAATTGGAGTCGGTGGTGCGGATGCCGCCGAGACGATGGCAGGACTTCCATGGGAAGTGCTCCATCCCAAATTAATCGGTGTGAAACTCACAGGTCGTTTAAATGGTTGGACCGCACCCAAAGATGTAATTCTCAAAGTTTGCGAAATCCTTACCGTCAAAGGCGGAACGAATGCGATCGTCGAATATTTTGGCCCAGGCGCGCAAACCATTTCGTGCACCGGCAAGGGAACGATTTGCAATATGGGTGCCGAGCACGGTGCGACGACTTCTATTTTTCCTTTTGACGCCTCTATGGAGAAGTATCTGAAATCGACCGACAGAAGTTCACTCGTCGATATTTGCAAAAAATATGCTCACCTTCTTTCGAATGATCCAGAAGTCGATCAAGAACCTTCCAAATTCTACGACCGAGTGGTTGAGATTGATTTAGATAAACTGGAGCCGCATATTTGTGGGCCCCATACTCCGGATCTCGCAAGGCCAATTTCTAAAATGAAGGCTGACGTTCAAAAGCATGATTATCCAGATCAGCTTTCGGCGGCTCTCATAGGCTCATGTACGAATTCGTCTTATGAAGATATTGAGCGCACAGTGGATGTCGCGAGGCAAGCATTGGCTGCGGGGATCAAAGCGCCTATCAAATTATTAGTAACACCTGGTTCAGAGCAAATATTTGATACTATCAAGCGCGATGGATTGATGGAGATCTTAGAGAAAGCAGGTGCAACTGTTTTGGCAAACGCCTGCGGTCCTTGTATTGGGCAATGGAAGCGCGATGATTTTAAATCCGGGCAAAGAAATTCCATCCTGAATTCTTACAATAGGAATTTTCCTGGCAGGAATGATGGGAATGCAGAAACTCTTTCGTTCATTGCATCTCCTGAAGTGGTGATGGCAATTGGACTTTCAGGACGACTCTCCTTTGATCCTACCAATGACGTACTCGAGGTTGATGGTAAGAAACTTAAATTTAAGGCTCCTGCAATTGCGCCCGAGGTTCCCGCTAAGGGCTTTGCAATCTCTTGGGCAGGTTATATCGCTCCAGCCTCTGACGCTTCTAAAGTAGACGTGAAAGTAAGTCCGACGAGTGAAAGAATTTCACTTCTTCCGCCCTTCGATGCCTGGGACCAAAAAGATTTTGAAAGCCTTCCCATACTTTTAAAAGCCAAAGGTAAATGCACGACGGATCATATTTCTCCAGCAGGAGTATGGCTCAAGTTTCGCGGACATTTAGACAAAATCAGCGACAATATGTTTTTGGGAGCAATCAATGCTTTCACCGGAGAAGCCGGTAAAGGGCTCAATCTTTTCTCCAATGAAGCGGGCGTAACCTTTTCAAAGATTGCTCGAGATTATAAAGCCCGCGGCTTTCGCTGGGTTGTCATTGGTGATGAGAATTACGGCGAAGGAAGTTCGCGTGAGCATGCCGCGATGGAGCCCCGATATTTGGGATGCAGAGCAGTTGTTGCTCGAAGCTTTGCACGAATTCATGAAACCAATCTAAAGAAGCAGGGAGTTCTTCCATTGATGTTCGAGAATCCAGCAGACTACGAGCTGATTGAGCAAGCGGACCGATTGAGTATTGTCGGGCTGAAGTCTTTGGCGCCGAAGACATCGGTGAAGGCTGTCATCACAAAGTTGGACGGCAAAAAAATTGAGATTTCGTTAAAGCACACGATGACCTCAGAGCAGATTAAATGGTTTCAGGCGGGATCCGCACTTAACGCCGCGAGAGCGGCCTGAGACTAAGCCCCGTCTAAGGTCGGTGGTTTTTGTTTTGCCGTAAGTTCGATTACCCCTTATTCCTTAAATGATTTCTATTTGGAAATATCAGCCCTCGTCGGCATCTTAGTCTTGCCTTTCGGCAAGTTTCTGCGCCAAGCTAACAGGGTTAAGGGGGGAATATGGGGATATTTACTTTCAGAATTTTGGGCTTTTTTGCGGCACTGAGTGTTGTATTTGCAGCATCCGTTCAGGCGCAGAATAAAGTTCTCGAGCAACTCGAAGCGGGCGGAGTGGTTTCTGACAAAGTTGGCGCTGCCATTTTAGTTCAGATTCTCATTAAGAAGGACGCTGAGACCGTCCTTAAAGCACTCACCGAAGACATCAAAAAACTGCCCGCATCAGTGCCCCAGATATCTTTGGCTCGACCTTATACCATCGAGAAAAGAAATCTCGTTTACTTAAAACTTCGGGGTGCGGGTGACGGAGTCGGCGTGCTGATGGAAATGAAAGAGGGGCCAAGCGATGGATTCGTCAATGCGCGAGAGCTTATAAAAAGCGCGGGTCCGGGAGTGTTTCGAGATGCTGCGAAGTCCGAGCTCGAAGATTTACCTAACTTGAATTGGCAAACAGATCTTTCAAAGGGAGACCCGAAATCTGGAATTAAGCGCGAGATAGGTCGAGACACCGTGGTTCTCTTGGAAGGTCCCCTGAATGAAATCCCTCAGGCGCCGTCGCTTAGATTGTCGGTACAATTTTCGGTAGCACCCTATAGAGTTGAGCTGCCCGCTCCGGCGGGAGCGAAGGCTTCGGATCCGCTTAAATACGCACTCTTTCAGGTGAAGGTGGCTTTTGGAAGTCAGGCCGTCATTGGATCAGAACTCGGCGATTACAGAGGCTTCGGGGATAGACAAATCGAAATGGCCAAGAGTGTCGGTGAGACTGTGGTTCGATCAATCAAAGCGCGTTTGGAGGGGAAATGAATCGGACTATTGGATCAGCACTTGTTCTTTTCACACTTGTTGGATGTCAGGGCGGTCGAGATGCTCAATTGCCTTCTCAGTCAGAGGCCTTAAGAATTAAACAGCAAGCCTTAGTTCATCCAAGCGACGGATACTTTTTGGGTCAGGTTCAGGTCAAATTACAAGATTCAGCTAAATTGGAAGACGTCATTAGCAGGATGAACTCAGAGAGCGGAATCGAGCTTTCTCCTTTGGAAAAAATTTATGGCGAGCCAATCTATTTGCTTCAAGTAAAGGGTGATACATCGCTTGATCAAGTTGTTCCCAGCCTTAAGAAGGATCGAGATATCGCGGCAGCGTCTCGTTCTTATCAAATTAAGGGAGAGCAGGCTCCTGTGGAGCGCGCACGCTTTGACACAATCGATCCGATGCTCGCAAAGCAGTGGGCACTTTTCAATGACGCTCAAGAAGCGCCGAGTGGCTTGGCAGGTTTGAGCGGCGCTGACATTTCCATGGGAGGAGTTGATACCGGGGGCTCCAAGAATGTGGTGGTGGGAGTGATTGATACGGGGATCGACTATACGCATGAAGACTTAGCGGTTACTCAAGTTATCGACGGCAAGATCGTCGTTCTTCCCGAGAGCAATATTTGGATTAATCCCCATGAAATTCCATTGAATGGAATCAACGATGATAACAACGGAGCGGACGGATTCTCATTCGTTGATGATATGCACGGTTATAATTTCGCAATGAAAAACGGTGATCCCATGGATGACAATGGCCATGGAACTCACGTTGCAGGGACGATCGGAGCGCTTCGAAATAATCATTTAGGAATTTCGGGAATCGTCGGAAAAGTTTCTTTGATGGGTCTCAAATTTCTTGATGCCACGGGGGGCGGATCGGATTTCGATGCTCAAATTGCTCTCAAATATTTTCGAGATATGAAGAAGCGAACTCCTGGCATGAACTGGATAACGTCGAATTCTTGGGGCTCAAGTGGCAGGAATTCCAAGGATGGTGATGAGGATGACTTTTTATTGATGGCTTTTGCTGATGCGGATCGCGACGGGATTTTAAATATAGCGGCTGCAGGGAACTCGTCTTTAAGTAATCGCTTTTCGCAGTCTTTTCCTTCGAATTATATGAATAAGTTGAGCGCCTTCATATCGGTGGCATCGACAAATAATATGGATCAGATGTCGTTTTTCTCTTCTTATGGATCAGACATCGTGAGCTTGGCCGCTCCAGGGTCCCTGATTTTGTCGACAGTACCTCCGAGCGTATTTAATGGAACGAAATACTCGACGTTCAGTGGAACGTCCATGGCCACTCCCCATGTGACCGGTCTCGCCGCTGCAGTTTGGGCCGCGAATCCAAGCATGACCGCTGTCGAAGTAAAGGAGCGCATTTTAAATACCGTGGATCAACTTCCACAACTCAAAGGCACTTCTTTAACCGGCGGTCGAATCAATGTACGACGCGCGCTCTTGAACGAGCCGAACATGAATATACTTCCAGTGCCGGAGATCATTCCGCACACAGCAGAAAGTCCGAGAGGCAATGATGGAAATCCGATTGATCTCATGACTCCCATACGGGTCGAAGGGGCCAAGGAGATTGCCGTATGTTTTGCGCGAATCGATTTGGTTTCGGACTATGACTGGATTGAAGTGATGGGCAGCGACTATCGCGTCAAAGACACAATCACTGGAACTCACGTAAATCGAAATTATAAAAACCAAACCCGCGAGGTTTGTACGGCTCCTGTGGCAGGGGACACCATTTATTTGCGACTTTGGAATGCGGGCCGCTACCTCGTGGATCTGGGCGGATTGGTTGTGGACATTGATGCAAGCTTCCCAGGATTTCAGGGCTATCAAACTTCTTATTTGAAGGTGGTGAAGTAATGAGAAACTTAATCTCAAATTCTCTAGTGGTGGGCGGATTAATTTTTGGACTAACGGCTTGTGGGTCTTTTCCTACTCAAAAGGATCCGCCGCTTGGAGAACTTATGAATCGCCAAGATGTGGATGTTAAATCGTTTCAATTGAACCCAGATGACCCACTTGCAATCATGGGAGTCGGCCTTATGTGGAACAAGTCGTCGGGTAAAATGCCCGATGGGGGGCGAGTGATCGTGGCGGTTCTTGGAACCGGAATTGATTACACCAATGAGGATCTTCGCGAATCGCTTTGGATCAATACCGGCGAAATCGGTGATCGTTCTACGAATAATAATGATGATGATGGCAACGGCTATGCGGATGATACCTTTGGATATGATTTCTATTCCGGAGATGGACGTCCCTATGACTGGTTTGGTCACGATACTTTTACCGCCAGTGTGATCACAGCGACTGGCCGAAAGAATCCAAAGGTTGTGGGCGTTGCACCGAATGCCTCTTTGATGGCACTTCGCTATATGGGACCCGATGGCTACGGAAATGGAATTGATGCAGCACTAGCCATCGACTATGCAGTCGCGAACGGGGCGAAGGTAGTATACTTAAACTGGCCAAACGGCGGATTTAGAGCCGTTCAGGGATTTGAGTCGGTCATTCAAACTTGGCCATTAGTTGTTCAGTCCATCAAGGATGCGGCAGTCCGAAATGTGATCGTAGTGATTCCTGCAGGGAACTCGTCGAATCAAGATGTTCCAGAATTTTTGGCTGAAGTTGCGGGGCTTGAGCATGTATTGGTCGTTGCGGGAACTCTTTCAGACGGCCAGATTTCGAAGCGAAGCAATTATGGAAAAAGACTAGCCGCAACAGCTGCTCCGCTTGAGGGTGGATTTGGATATCTGCCGGGCGGCGTTGTTTCAAATGATATCAAGACGACGTCGGTTGCAGCGGCTTATGCTGCTGGAGCGGCAGCCTTAATTGCGACCATGCCTGGTTATGGAAGCGCTTCTAAAATTAAGAAGGCTCTATTGTCGGAAATTGTGCCGAATAAAAAAGGCGAAAGTCTGGATGTGCTTTCTCAGGGAGTTCTGTCGATCAGTAAATTCAAATAGGGAATTGATCCAATGTCTACGAGTGCCAATGCAAATTCGAACAAGCTTTATGTGGGCAGTTTGCCTTATACGACAACCGATCAGGAATTAAAGACTCTCTTTGAACCTCACGGTCATGTGGTTTCTGCCAGAATGGTCATGGACAAAATGACGGGTAAGTCCAAAGGGTTTGGATTCGTTGAATTCGATTCTGCTGAAACGGCGGAGAAGGCTTTTCAAGCCATGAATAAATCAGAGTTCGGCGGAAGGAAAATGGTCGTGAGCATCGCTCATCCACCTAATCCTCGAGATCAACGAAATCCCTTGCAGGTTGTTGAAAGCGCTGAAAAGTAGTCCGTCACTCTCCGGAGCTTTCAACACTCTGCAAGTAATTAATCTTCAGTTTCGAAAAGAGATTCTGGAAGCTTCACTCCGGACCTCGCCGCTTCATCCAGAAAACTGGGTTTGATTCCAGTCGCACGGAATTTTGTTTCTAGATCTCCGTTTTTCTTGGCCGAGATTATTTCCAAAACAAAAATATCATTCAGAATATAATTCCCAGATTCATCGAGTCCTATGAGCTCGGATATATGTGTGATGCGCCGACTTCCGTCGCGAAGGCGGTTGGCTTGAACTACTAATTGAATTGCGCTGGCAATTTGACTTCGAATTGCAATGAGAGGCATTTCAAGGCGGTTCATCATGATCAGAGTTTCAAGTCTCGCAACCGCTTGCTTTGGATTGTTGGCATGAAGGGTGGACATTGAGCCTGCATGACCCGTGGTCATAGCCTGAAGTAGATCGAGAGCTTCTGGGCCGCGGACTTCTCCGATGACGATTCGATCGGGGCGAAGTCGCAATGAACTTTTCACAAGTTCTCGGATATCAATATTGAGCTTATCGTTCTTAAGCACTTCCATTCGTATCACGTGGGGCTGCTGCAGCTGCAGCTCCGAAGCATCCTCGATGACAATGATTCGCTGGTCTGCAGGAATGAATCCAGAAATTGCATTCAGCAAAGTCGTTTTTCCAGAACTCGTGGCACCGGAAACAATCAGATTTTTTTTGAGTTGAACCGCGACATGAAGGAAGCGCGCCATTTCTACGGAAAGTCCTCCGAAGGTGATGAGATCTTTAACCTGAATGGCGTCTTTGCCGAATTTTCGGACAGCCATATAGATTCCGTCTTTTGCGCAGGGTGGAATAACAATATGAATTCGACTTCCATCTGGAAGACGAGCATCGAGGATCGGATTGTCCTCGTCGATGCGTCGTCCTACATACTGAGCAACATTTCGGACGGCGGCAAAGAGGCTATCTTCAGAGTCAAAAGCGGCATCTGATTTTGTGAGTTTCCCCTTTCGTTCAATATAAATTTGATCAAATCCATTGATGAGAATTTCGGTGATGCTTTCATCATCCAAAAATCCAAGAATTGGTGCCAGAAATGATCTGGTCGTATCGTTTCCAATGATCCCCAAAGTACTTCATTATAACGCCGAAGGTGGGGCTGCCGTGTCGCCCAAAGGTGAGCGGGTACGCCTTAAAGCCGTCAATACCTCGATCTGGGGGGTGCATCCTGGCACAGCGCTTGCAACTCTTAAGTTCGCTAGTGGACCCAACGAGGGGGAAGAATGAACCTAAGTTATCGAAATTCATGGTTTTTTATGAAAACTCGGACTCTGAAAGTCGCAGTCATCAGTCTTTGGATGTGTGGACTTCCTGCCGCAGCCTCATTTGGGGCTTCTGAGGGGCCTTCTGACAATATGGATAAGCTCGAGCGACTTTATATCATTCGAGGGCAGCAGATTCCGCTTCTCGAAGACTTCATTAAAAAATATCCTAATTCTCCGCGGCGTCCTGATACGTATTTCCGACTAGGAGAAGCTTATTTTGAGACAGCTAAATACCACGATTTGAAGGGCGACAAAGTTGGCAGTGAGGCTCGCATTATGAAAGCGATTCAAATGCTGGAAGATTTGCGCAAGGAACATCCGGGTTACCAAGATTTGGATAAGGCACTTTTTGTTTTAGCCAATGCCTATATGGAGCGTCGAATGGTGGCTCAAGCTGGTTCTGTTTTGGCGGATATCGCTGATCGATATCCCGATTCACCGGTGATTCAAGAGGCTTCACTTTTGCTAGGAGATCATTACTTTGCAGAAAAGCAATTTGCTCGGGCCGAATCTTATTATCTCAAAGCAGCGACCGATCCAAAAATTAGATCCTATGTTCACTACAAACTTGGCTGGGTAGCAGTGAATCAAGATCAACCTGCCAAAGCTCTTAAATATCTTGAGATGGTTTTGAATGAGCGCGGCGGAGCAAATGATTATTCCAAAGATGCAGCCAAAGAAATGATTTGGCCAGCTGTTCAAGTGCACGGAGTGAACAAAGTTGTCCCTTATCTTGAATCGACACTTAAGGATCCACAGCTTGTCGAATCAAGTCTTTCGAGTCTTGCACTTGGTCTTCAGCAAAAAGATCAGCATACAGCCGCTTCTCAACTCTATGAATCTTTGCGATCAAAGTATCCTACGTCCGCTTCAACAACTGAATGGATGATGGCGCAGATCAAATCCGAGGAAGCTCTAGGTCATATTCAAAAAGTTCAGCAGCTTGTGACGGAAGCCGCTGGAACAGTAGATGCGAATAATCCACAAGCTCTGGCAATGCTGCTTCAGAATGCAAATAAATTTCATTCCGAAGCTCAAAAGGCAAAAGACCTTCAACAAAAACTAAAGAGCTATGATATGGCGATTGTTTACTATCAAGCCTATACGAATAAAATTTTGCCCACCGATCCTGGCTATCTTCCCGCGCAGTTTTATCTTGGCGAAGCACTCTTTTCGCGAGAGCGCTTTGTAGATGCGCGTGCCGCCTATGAACTGGCATCTAAAGGACCTTCAAGCGAACAAACTCAAGCGGCTTGGAACTGGCTTTTGAGTGCTGAAAAACTCGCCGATGGATTTTCATTCAAAGGTTCAAACTTTCAGGCCACAACTTCGAACGACGAAAAGTATTTGGAAGCGGCGCGATTTGTTCAAAGCATTCCCGGAATCACACTGGCTCAGAAGCGTCGAGCAAGTTATCAGTCTGCACGACTTCTTTATCAACTAA
>Ga0105044_10011187_pt1 | contig 12245 bp, 14 predicted proteins | sample MAT01_FD_78092 | JGI IMG/M metagenome (GOLD analysis project Ga0105044, IMG submission 78092) | Freshwater microbial communities from Lake Fryxell liftoff mats and glacier meltwater in Antarctica - MAT-01 | ecosystem: Environmental > Aquatic > Freshwater > Ice > Liftoff microbial mat | place...
CCGTATGCTCCGATCGACTGATACGCATGATCGTCTGAGAAGATGAAGACGATGTTCGGCAGTTGTTTTTCAGAGGGTCCAGCGGCTTTCGCAGCGGTAGCCTCATAACAGAAGATCGCGAAGGCAAAAAGAATCAGTCGCGCTGAAAAAAAACGAACGTGCATCAGGGTTGATCTTTCAGATATCGGCATCGCCAACGATCTATTAACGGCTAAATTGAAAAAGCACGCGTACCGAACGCGAATCACTGATCAAAGGGATTCTGTGCCCGGTAGGCAGCATCGATAGCATCCTGTTTTGCATCCACCATTATCCTGGACGCATCCATGCTCTTTTCCTGCGCAGGCGTGTAACCGGTCTTATCCGACAAGGGGATTTCGGTGACGCCCGTGTTTGCACCACCACAACCAGTCAGCACGAGAGCACTTGCGGCAACCAGACTACAGCAGAAGTTTTTCATCGATTCGATACTTAGAGGATAGTAAACAGTTCTGTCGCAAACAAAAGACTTCCAATATCGTCGAAAGGCACTGCGCAATGATTAGGGGAGCGGATCGGTTTCGCCGCCTCGAACGCTTCCGGCAGCGCCCCAAATTCCATACCTGCTCTTGTTTGAGCTGGCATTGGTGTTATCAGAAAGCGATTGATTGCCCGCATCGACACTGTCGATCACGAAACGCACGCTGGCGTCAACCATCAGCACATGAACACCACCTTGATGACGACTTGTTGCGGTTGTCACGGCATTGGTCTCGTTACCACCAATGCAAGACGGGCCATTGGGAGGATGCATCGTCAAAAAACCTGTGTTCTTCGGCAACCCGTTGGCCCAGTCCCCGCCGTGACAAACGTCAGGCAGTAACGTATAAGTCGCTATCGGCAATGGGTTCAAATAGTATCTAGGTCGAGCTGGATCAATGTTTGCTGTGCAGTTTTTAATCACGGGGTTGTTATTCGCAGAGTTGGGCCCTTGAACGACACTCCGATGATTTCTCGTCCACCAGCATCTAACGCGATTTCACCCATGGCGATCGTATTGCTTGTGCCGTCTTCGATATCACGCATTCGTCTTCCTGCATAGTTCTTCGGATTTAAACCTGGGTAGTACGCCGGAAAGAAGACGCCTCGCTTGTTAGATCCACCTTGATTGGCTACTTGACTAGACGCGTGACCCCAGCAATCGCCATAGTTCGTTGCCGCCTTTGTGATCGGAATCACTGGGTCGCTTGGGCACCGATACGTATTCACCTGCATCGCCCATGGTGGATATTGTGCCGATGTCGAAGTATTCGGCGTAGGTCCAAACGCCTGAACAATCACGACTGGCGTGTCGCCTGGAAGACTGACTTGAAGCGGATTGCTGATTACTTCTCAAATCGCTTGTTGCTCGATGTACGGAAGCAAGCCGACAAACGCGCTAAGTTGACCAGAGTTCGAAGCCGTCAATGGATTGAGAATGGCTGGCCTCAGCCACGTGCCCCCCAGGCCAACCGGAAAAAAAACAAAGGCTGCACTATAATTTTGCATGCCCAAGCCGAGCTGCTTCATGTTGTTGCCACAACTCATCCGCCGAGCTGCTTCTCGAGCCGCTTGGACCGCCGGCAGTAACAAGCCCACCATCACACCGATGATGGCAATCACGACGAGCAATTCAACCAACGTGAACCCTGTTCGTGAAAGACGCCGAGAATTCATTGTGACCTCCAAAAAAACCAGACTTTTATACAATGACACAGTACTTTAAACGGGAATCCAGCGATGTATTTTTCAGCGACGCAACGTTTTTCCGAAAATATTCGAAAGAAATCGCCGTCATGGCTTCGGAAACGTTGTCGCTGTACGACGGACATCTTTGTCCGTCGTGCCTTTCGACGGAATTGGAGTTCCCCGTACGGTAAGGTCTTATCTGCCGCTCGCCTTACTGTCGCGTTGCCTTCTCTACCTCGCTTTTTCCTTGGCGAGTTCCCGCGAGCATTTCTGTTTGCTTGGCTTGATCACCTTGCTGCGTCATCCAAGCATCAAGCTGAGCCTGTAATCCTCGCTTGACGCACGCAAGCTTTGGGTCTGCAGCAAGGTTTGCAGTCTCATAAGGATCAACAACTAGATCATAAAGCTCTTCGCCTGGACGGTTAAATAGCCAAGCAGTTCGTGCTGCGAGCTTCGCGTCGTGGGCCGCATCATCTTCCCAAGATACCGCTAGCTCACTCTTGTGCAACCCGTGAATCGAGTACGTCTCGTCGGGTGTTAGATTTCGAATCAACTTGTAATGAGCATCGCGAACAGCTCGCATGCTGCTTCCTTGTTCGCTAACGAACAGAACCAGCGTGTTTGTTGCTTGCGTCGTTTCATCAAGCAACGACATCAGTGCGCCCACTTGTTCATCAAGCTTGCTGATCTCGCCATAGTAGCTGCCAAGCGCCTCGCGCGTGGCCGGGCTGTCGTGCAAATATGAGGGCACCGTTAATTTATCCGGGTCATATTTCGGCCCACGATTCCAAGGTTCATGCGGATCGTTGGAGGCAAAGACCAAAAACCACGGCTGCGTTGCATTTCGCTGGATAAACTGTGACGTTTCACTCAAATCGTCAGCGCCTGGAATATGTTCGTAGGGAAACGAAGCACTCGGGCCAACGTGCCCTTATTCTGCAGCGCAACCCGATATCCAGCGGACTTCAAATGCGTGAACAAGCTCTTTGTTCCATAATAGACGCGCGTGTGATTCGGAAACGCGCCGCTGCGAATCGGATAGAGTCCGGTGTAGAGCGCGTGTCGCGTCGGCGAACAAGACGTTGCGGGGTTAAACATCTGTCGCAAATGCATCGACTCGGTACAAAGCTTGTCGAGATTCGGCGTTTTTACATCCGCATTTCCTTCATAGCCGAGATCGCGTCGACATAAGTCATCCGCGATAATGATGAGGAAGTTGGGACGAGTTGCGGTTGGGAGCTTGGCCGCGCTAGTATTGGCTTTTGTCTTTTTTCGGGTTTGCTTTTGCTTTCGGGTTTGCCGGCTCAGGCTCGTCGTGCTTACCAAGCTTGGCGCGGCGGTCTCGTTGATGACGATCGAGACGGGTAAAAGTGCCTTCGACGGCAGGTTCGTGCGCTTCCTTCGCGAGCGCCACAAGCTTTTCAAGAATCGCTGGATTCGCCAAGGCAATATCGATCGCTTCGCTTGGATCGGAAGCGAGATCGTAAAGCGTCCAGTCCTTCGATTTCGGTGGCTTCACCGCGCGCCAATTGCCTTGGCGGATTGCTGTCCAGCCTTCATGTTCCCAATACAAATAGTCATGAGTCGCTTGTTTGCGACCCATTGCCGCTTCGCGCATCAGCTCAGGCAAGATCGAAATCCCGTCGGCACCTTTTGGCAGCTTCGCATTGGTGGCTTCCGCGATCGTTGGCATCACGTCAGGGAAGTAACCGAGATGGTCACTCACTGTTCCGGCGGCGATTTTTCCCGGCCAGCGAGCGACAAACGGAATCCGCAAACCACCTTCGTAGAGCGTTCCCTTGGTACCGCGATACTCAACACCAGTCTTTGGATTCTTGTTCGCTTGATGCACACCACGTGGAAATTCAGCAGACGCGAAGTAATCATTTCCTCCGTTATCACCGCTGAAAAAGACAAGCGTGTTGTCGTCGATGCTAAGCTCTTTAAGCAATTGAAAAATCTCGCCTACCTGACGATCGACCATCGTGGCCATCGCGGCATAACGACGCGCGGGTTCCGGCCAAGGCTTGTCTTTGTAGATCGCCCAAGCCGGATCGGTGTCCGGAATATCGAACAGCCCATGCGGCGGTGTGTAGGGCAAGTATGCGAAGAAGGGTTCTTTCGCATGCTCGCTTATAAACGACTTGGCCGCGTCATGAATCACGTATTGCGAGTAATTCTTTCCGGTGCTGCCGCCAAGATTCCCTTCCAAAGCAACCTCCTCGCTGTTGCGGATCAAGTAAGGAGGATAGAAACTGTGCGCGTGAACTTGATCGTAATAACCGAAGAATGTGTCAAATCCATGCTTCTCTGGGACTCCCGTCGAATCACGTCCGCCACAGCCCCACTTGCCGAAACCGCCGGTTGCGTAGCCTTGTTCCTTCAGCATCGACGCGATCGTTGCTTCGTCGGCGCGCAAAGGCGTGCCACCGCCATTCGCGCGCACCGAGGTATGACCGCTATGCTTGCCCGTCAGCAGAGTACAGCGCGTCGGCGCACAGACGGGCGCGCCCGCGAACAGATTGTTCATGCGAGTCCCTTCAGCAGCCATGCGGTCAAAGCTTGGCGTCTGAATCGTCACTCCGCCCATGAACGCAGGTTCGTAGTAGCCGAGTTCATCGATGATGATGTAGACGACGTTGGGGCGTTTCGTTTGCGTTTCGACTGCTTGGATGGCGTCGGCTTGCAGCACCGAAAACGCGGCGACTAAGGCGGCAAACGGAGCGGATTTCATAAGTAAGACCTAACGAGAAGCGTTCGATTATTGACACCCAACCCAATCGCGGAATGCGATTCAGCTGCAAATTCCACTGGTACAGGGTAACGAGATTGGCGTTACCGCGACAGCAATATCTCGCAGGTGCCTCCACGCCGTCCCAAAAAAGCCTCTGGAATTCTTGTGGATTAGCTGTGGCGACCGAATTAAAGACACCATGTTCGTTCTTCTCGATCCGCTCTTCAATAAAAAATCCAGTCATGACCTCGCGCATCGCCAGTTGCCTTTCCTTAATTTTTGTCGTCGCTGTCGTCGGTTGTGGTGGCCCTCAGAACGAGGTCATCGTTCCGGCGAAGCTAGACCCAGCGGCGCAACAAAAAATTTACGACGATTACGACAAGACCAGCGCAGCCGCTCCATCGTAATCGCTCATGGCCAAATGGCGCATCGCCTTTTAACGCATGGCCTATTGGCACCTGAACAGAAACTTTCGCTGGTGAAGTGGTTGTCCGAAACGATGGTGCGGTCGCACATACTTGAACGGTAGGTCGTTCACAAAAATACAGCGGTTGCTCTAGATACCGATCGTCTTCTTCGTAGGTCCCTAACAAAGTTGAGTTTTACAATGAAGGGTTTAGTGAGGTCGGAAAGGCGTCACGGTTTCACGCTGGTGGAGCTACTTGTCGTGATCGCCATTATTGGCGTCATGGTAGGCTTGCTATTGCCCGCTGTTCAGGCAGCCCGCGAAGCTGCGCGGCGAATGAGTTGCGGCAATAACATGAAGCAACTTGGCTTGGGCGTGCATAACTACCATGCTGCGTTTAACACAGACAAGCTGGCATGGGGCCGTACTCAGGGAAAACCTTTTACTCGGTGGCTTTGGCGATAGCCTCGAACTCCTTGCCGTAAACGCTGGCTTGCAATTTCGATTCCTGCGACTCATCGTGCCGTTGGACCGATGCCAAAGCCCGGGCGCGACCATCAAATGCCATCCGCAGATTCTTTAGCACACTAAGAATCAAGCTGGAGGAACTGTCTTTTTTCAAAGCATCGAGGTCTAAGATTACTTTGTCAAACTCGACCAAAGCTGTCCCATAATCTTTGGCCAAAAGCAAAACTTCCGCGCGACGCCGCTGCGCATGCGCTAAAAAGACGCGGTAGTCTTCAACCTTTAGCGATAGATCCCGACAAGAATTAATTGCCTCCTGTGATACCGTTAGCGAATCATCAATACGCCCAGCCTTACTAAGAACATTCGACAATTTTAGCAGGGATTCCATGTGGGATGCCGCGTAGATCCACTCCCCTGGTTTTTCGACCACTAACTGTCGAGAAAGCGATCCGGCATACTCGATCCGCTTGGCGATGACATTGCAGGCATCTGGTGATTGCGTCGTGACGAAGCACCACTGAAGTGTCGTGCTCAATGCGAATCGATACTTTGGATCATTGGGCGACTCATTAACAAGTTGTTCCAAGATTTGGATTGCCAGCTTGAGCCGCTCGTCTTTTAGTTCACCGTTATTATCAACCGACCGATCGGCGTTTTCGCGAAGACACAACGCCATTAAGTAACTGGCTTCGCGATTGCTCGGGTGACGATCAAGGAGCAATTCAAGGACTTCAATCGCTTCCGCAGTCGGGTCAAAATATACCGTGGATCGATGCTGGTCAGTAGGCTCCACAAAATCAGGCGAGAGATCGCCGTCTACTCTGCGGCCACGGCGTCCGATCAGATACAAAGTCCTCGCTAGTTCGAATTGAATTTCAACTTTAGTGATTTGCGAGACGCTGTAATAGCGAAGTAAGTTTAATACTTTCTCGTGTTCTTTGCGCGCTTCGATAAACCGCTGATCCGTCTAATAGGCCGTTCCGAGTTCGTTAAGAACTTGTGCCTGTTCAAGTTGAAGTTTGCTTTCCGGATTCTCGCGGACATATTGGTTTAGACGCGAGCTAGCCATTTCGTAGGAAGATAAGGATCGATCGAAATCGCCCAGTCGCAAATAAATCAGACCAACCCGCCTAAGCGCTGAAATGCCTACCAGTAATGGTTCTTGGAGCGTAGGTCGGATTTTCCGGCGAATTGCTCCGGTGGCGTGTACCGAAGTGTTCCTAGTAGATTGTCGGATCCTGTGAGATTGCCTTGGTCTTGAATCTTCGCAAGACCAAAATCGCTAAGCCAAACGTGGCCGTCGCGGTCCAGTATCAAATTGCCCGGCTTGATATCTCGATGCAACACCCCTTGCGAGTGCGCATGATCAAGTGCACCGGCGATTCTGGCCCCGATGTAAGCGACGTTCTTCCAATAGCAGGCAGGAAGGTCGGACACGGATTGAGGCGTGCGAGTCGCTGAATGCTCGCCGCCATGACTCGCTACTTTGTTCGCTATCGCATTTGGTTCGGTCGAGTGGTTGGAGGGAACCAGTGAGGGGCTAAGTAATAAATCAAGTGCTGTCGAAGTTTTGTTGAGATCGCCATTTGCCGCTCGAGCATCTTCTACCGAACTTCGGTCGATGCCGACGCGATTTCGTAGAGCTGCGATCAAACGATCAAGGCTAGCCCCGTCAATGAATTGCATCACGCAAAAGCGGACGCCTTGCTCAACACCGGTGCCGAAGACCGGAACGATGTTGGAGTGGTGCAGTCGCGCCGACGCGTCCCGAAACAGTCGCCCAGTGGGACAGCCTTGCCGCCGAAGACAAAGATCGCTTCGTCCACTTGATGGCCGTCTACGCAGCCTGCATCCATCGCTTGGACAAGTCGATCGGTGACCTAGTCAACGGGCTTAAAAAACGAGGAGTATTCGACAACACGCTCGTCCTCTTCATCAGCGACAGCGGCGGTAACGCGGAAACTGGTCCGAACGGACGCAGCAACGGCGATCCCACGAAAGCAGATTCCAATTGGTTTTGTGGACAGAGTTGGGCTTATGTCGCAAACACGCCTTTCCGGCTCTACAAGCATTTCAATCATGAAGGCGGCGTCGCTTCGCCGCTCGTCGCACACTGGCCGGCTGGTATCGCGGCCAAGAATGAGTGGCGCACGCAGCCTTCTCATTTGATCGACATCATGGCCACGTACATGGATGTCGGTGGCGCGACGTGCCCCAAAGAGTTTAAGGGCCATTCCATCACACCGCTCGAAGGACGAAGTTTGGTGCCTGCGTTCGCCAATAAATCGTTCGATCGCGAAGCCCTCTTTTGGGAGCATGAAGGAAACGCTGCCGTCCGCGTTGGTGATATGAAGCTGGTACGAGAGACGGCGAAGGGGCCATGGGAACTTTACGTTATGAAGGCTGATCGAACCGAGCAGCATATCCTCGCTCAGCAACAACCGGAACAAGTCACCGAGTTGCCCGGCAAATGGAATGTTTGAGCAAAACGAGCTCAGGTCATTCCCCGTCCACAACAGGACGGTACAGTTAAAGAGGATTCAGAAAAACCGAACAAGAAAAAAGACGAAGGGTCTTGAAACGGAAATGCTCGCTCCATCTCGTCAAGGCAAGAGCGACGAAGCGAGCGAAGCCCGCGATCCGAAAGCGATAGGTAAGAAAAAAGAAGGCTCAGAATAAATGAGCTGGCTAACGTCCATTCACCCATCAATCTCTAAACAACTCCAACACTCTCACGAATTACTCTGAACATGAAAAATCTACAAACGCGATTTTTTTGGAATCGTATCCTGCCCGCAATCGTTCTTATGACTTGCCTCTCCTGGACTGCGGTTGCGCAGGAGATCGTCGATTCATGGCAATTCACGCTTCGTCGTCCAGCCAGCGGTTGGCAGATGAGCGATTTTGACACGGGCGAATGGAAAGCAGCGAACGGTGGGTTTGGGACTCTCGATACCCCCAATGCCCGTGTCGGGACGGTTTGGGACACGAAGAGTATTTGGCTACGAAAGGAGTTCGACTTGAAGTCGGTTCCAGAAAATCCGGCCTTGTTGATTCATCACGATGATGACGCAGAAGTGTTTATCAACGGCAAAACAGTGGCGACGCTCAAAGGATTTTCAGCGAAGTACGAAGTCATCCCCATTTCAATTGACGAACGTTCGGCGCTCCAGGTTGGCAAGAATCTGTTGGCCGTACATTGCAATCAAGATGCCGGTGGGCAATTCATTGATGTGCACGTTATTGACTCCAACAAGGTGCCTGAACTTCCGCCAGCGAAGCGCGATACGAAACCGTTTCAGTCCGAGCTGACTACCAAGTGGGGTGAGGAAGTGACGGCTGAAAATGCGTGGACGGAATACCCTCGCCCCCAACTACAACGCGGGAGTTGGACGAATCTCAATGGTAATTGGGACTACGCTGTGACTTCCGTAAAACAGCTGGATCAGCCGAACGATTGGGCTAGCAAGATTCTGGTGCCGTATTGCCTTGAATCAAAGCTTGGCGGAGTGCAACATCTACTCGATGGCCGCGAAGCTCTTTGGTATCACAGAACGTTCAACGTCACGTCAATTGACAATGCACGAACTCTGTTGAACTTTGAAGCCGTCGACTATCGTTGCGAAGTGTTCGTCAATCGCAAGTCCGTTGGCAGGCACGTTGGCGGCAACACGCCTTTCAGTTTCGACATCACCGACGCGGTCAAAGCGGGAGACAATGAGTTAATTGTTCGCGTCGAAGACGATACCGAAAAGTATCAACTGCGAGGCAAGCAGACGCTGAACGCACGAGGCATTTGGTACACGCAAGTTTCAGGCATTTGGCAAACGGTCTGGCTGGAACAAGTTTCAAATAGCTATATCCAAGATCTGAAAATTGCCACCAGTGCCGAAGCGGGGACGATCACGATCAAGCCGGTCGTGATGGGAAGTAACCCTGTGAAAGCGACCGTCAAAGTGACAGTGAAAGATGGCGATACGATTGTCGCCGAAGGTTCCGACACCGATTCGATTCAGCTCAAGGTCGTGGCTGCAAAATTGTGGACGCCTTCGAATCCGCACTTGTACAACATCGAGGCGACGTTGGTTGATAGTGCCGGTAAAGCCATCGATCGCGTCCAATCGTATACGGGTATTCGAACGGTTGGCAAAGTCAAAGATGCCGATGGCGACTGGCGATTTTCGCTCAACGGCAACGTCATCTTCCATTGGGGACCGCTAGATCAAGGTTGGTGGCCGGATGGATTGCTAACACCGCCATCGGACGAAGCCATGTTATTCGACATCCAGTGGCTGAAGGACGCGGGCTTTAACATGGTCCGCAAGCACATCAAGGTGGAACCGCGACGTTACTACTATCACTGTGATCGACTGGGTATGATGGTTTGGCAAGACCAAGTCAGCGGCGGTGTGAAGGACAAGGACTGGCCTGAATGGACTCGGCTGAAACCAAACCCTGAAGACGCTCAGTGGCCTGACGACCAGCACTCGCAATGGATGCTGGAACTTGAACGAATGATTGACAACTTGGAGAGCCATCCTTCGATCGTATGCTGGGTTCCGTTCAACGAAGCCTGGGGACAGCATCGTACGATGGAAGTGGGCAAGTGGCTGGTCAACCGCGATCCATCGCGGCTGGTGAACGTTGCCAGCGGTGGTAATTTCTGGCCCTCGGGCGATATTGTCGACGAGCATCGCTATCCGCATCCAGGTTTTCCATTTGAGTTGGATACGAATGGGCGCTTCGACAACTTCATCAAAGTCATGGGCGAGTTCGGTGGTCATGGCTATCCGGTTCAAGGACATCTTTGGGACGCCAAACGTCGCAATTGGGGTTATGGCGATTTGCCCAAGACCGAGGCTGAGTACAAAGACCGTTATGTGACTTCGATAAATATGCTCGATGGACTTCGACGACAAGGCATCGCGGCGGGTGTGTACACGCAAACGACTGACGTCGAAGGCGAGATCAACGGCTTGATGACATACGATCGCAGAGTCATCAAGATTCCAGCAAGTGATTTAGCCAATCTGCACAAGATTCTGTTTTCTGCGATCGGACAGAAGCCGTAAGACCGTAATTAATTTCACTATCAAGGGGCTGGTAGCCTGAGCAACGAAAGAGATCCATCCATGAAGAAAAGTTATCTATTTGCCATCGCTTGCATGGCCTTGGTCTGTGGGCCAATATGCACAGCAGCTGAACGTCCCAACATTATTCTTGTGCTCATTGATGACATGGGCTGGGGCGACTTTTCGTGCTTCGGCAACAATGATGCAAAGACTCCCAACATCGATCGCCTCGCTACCGAGGGAATTCGATTTGAACAGTTCTACGTCAACTCGCCGATCTGCTCACCATCGCGAGTGGCGATCTCGACCGGTCAATACCCGCAGCGCTGGCGAATCACTTCGTTCCTGAACGATCGGAAGAACAACGAAGAACGCGGTTTGGCCCAGTGGCTCGATCCCAAAGCGCCGATGTTGGCTCGATCGTTACATGCGGCGGGTTATGCGACCGGTCATTTCGGAAAATGGCACATGGGCGGTCAACGCGACGTCAATAATGCTCCACCGATTACCGATTACGGTTTCGATGCATCGCTGACCAACTTCGAAGGCATGGGGCCAAAGTTACTTCCATTGACGATGAAGCCCGGTGAGGAGAAGCCAGGACGCATCTGGGATCAGTCTGAAAACCTTGGCGAAGGATATCGATGGATGCTTCGATCAGAGATCACGACCGGTTTCGTCGATGCCGCGATTCCATTCATTGACAAGGCTGCGAAAGCCAATCAACCGTTCTATGTAAACGTTTGGCCAGACGACGTTCATGCACCGTTCTGGCCGCCGGTCGAAACATGGGGAGATGGTTCGATGCGAACACTCTATCGGTCCGTTCTAGAATCCATGGATAAACAGTTCGGAAAGTTGTTCGACCGAATCCGAAACGACGAAGCGTTGCGAGACAACACGCTCATTCTGGTTTGTTCCGACAACGGTCCAGCCCCGGGCCTTGGCAAAGCTGGCCCGTTTCGCGGCTGTAAAGCGAAACTCTACGAAGGAGGTGTGCGATCACCATTAGTCGTGTGGGGACCAAAACTGCTGAAGAGACAAAACCATGTTGACACCGAATCGGTGTTCGCGGCCATCGATCTGGCTCCGACACTGCTATCCATGACGGGGACACCATCGCCGAAAGATGTCACGTTGGATGGCGAGCCGCTGGTGGGAACGCTACTCGGTGAAGGTGGCTCGCGTCAAAAACCGATCTTTTTCAGCCGCCCCCCGGACCGCGATGCGTTCGACGGCGAAGGCGACCTTCCCGATTTGGCTATGCGTTCCGGAAAGTGGAAATTGCTTTGTGAATACGATGGCTCCGATCCACAACTCTATGACATGGTATTGGATCGCTCAGAGAAGAACAACGTTTCGACTGAGCAGGAGCCGGTTGTTGCAGAACTGACCAAAGCACTCCTTGAGTGGCACAAGGCAATGCCTGCTGACAATGGGGCGACCTATCGTGAGACAACAACTCGAACGAAGAAGTGATCTGAAACTGCAAGCATCATTTTTATAGACCGCTTATTCCTTTTTCGTATTCGAAGCATTCTTGGTTTTTTTCACTGCCCCTGGCTCAATGAGTGTCACGGGTTCACCAAGCAAAAGCGGCTTACCCGAAACTAGTTGTGTGTCGCTTTGTTGTTTCATCCATGCATCCAATTCGGCCCGCATGTTCACGATTCGTTCGGTTTGATTCACATCAGCGGCAAGGTTGCGAAATTCGTACGGATCGGCTTTAAGGTCGACGAAACTAAGGTGCCAGGAATCTTAGATGCTAAATTCAGTCGTAACGACTCCTAGAACCTTAGTTCTTTCCCTTAACAGCTATGCCCCCGTTTCGGTTCCCCGAACTGAAACAACCCAGACA
>Ga0105044_10011188_pt1 | contig 12245 bp, 12 predicted proteins | sample MAT01_FD_78092 | JGI IMG/M metagenome (GOLD analysis project Ga0105044, IMG submission 78092) | Freshwater microbial communities from Lake Fryxell liftoff mats and glacier meltwater in Antarctica - MAT-01 | ecosystem: Environmental > Aquatic > Freshwater > Ice > Liftoff microbial mat | place...
GACTTTGCGGGGCGGGCGGCAGGCACAAGGCCATAAAGCCCGGACAAACCCCCATCGTACCAGTGACAATTGCGTGACCACACCGTGACATCGCCGCGATCTCGCTCCCAACCCTCCCGAGCATCTCCGCTGCCGAACACTATTGGCTGGAAGCCCACGATCCGCACAGCCAGGATGGCTGTGTTCCGTCGCGGAGCCGACTTTTTAGACGCCCTCTTGGAGTAGGAAGGGGTGCCTAGCCCTCAATGGTATTCATCTCCACGGGCTCGACTTTGATGCCGAGCTCTTCCAGCCAGACGATGGCTTTTTTGATCTCCTCGCGCTCGCCTTCGAGGGAGAGGGAAACGACGCCGATTTCATCAGTGACGCTGCACTGGCGAATATTGGTGACGACTGGAAATTTCTGCCCGAGTTCCCAGAGCACGGGGCGCGTGACGAGCTTGGTGGGAAACATGAGCCAGAGGCGCTGCTTTTCGGACATTGGGAAGAAAGGGTTGAGAGCTGAGAACTGAGTGTCGAGTGACGCGCGGAGTGGGTGAAAGCGTGAGGCGGGTGAAGGCGTCACTCAACCTTCTAGCCTCCAGCGATGGCGGGGACGATGCTGATTTCGTCGGTGTCTTTGACGACGGTCGCTTTCTCATCGAGAAAGCGAATGTCTTCGCCGTTGACGAAGATATTAACGAAGCGGCGGACGTTTCCGGCTTCGTCGCAGACGCGGTCTTTCAGGCCGGGGAAGGCCAGGTCGAGGTTGTCGAGGAGCTCGCCGACGTTGGCCCCGGCGGCGCTGACTTCTTCGAGTTCGTTGGTGAGTTTGCGGAGCGGGGTGGGGATGAGGACGGAGGGCATGTGAAATTTGGGATTTAGGATTTAGGATTTAGCATTTTGGAGCGTCAGGCGGCGGCGGTGTCTTTGCTGTAAACTTGCTCTTCGAATTCGCGGAGGCTGGGTTTGATGAGGCGGGGTTCGCCGCATTTGCCGATGATGGCTTCCTGCGTCTTGAGGCCGTGGCCGGTGATGCAGAGGACGGCGCTGGCGTCACGGGGAATCTTGCCGGAGTCGATGAGCTTTTTTGCGCAGGAGACGGTGACGCCGCCGGCGGTTTCGGAGAAGATGCCCTCGCACTCGGCGAGCAGGCGGATGCCTTCGACGACTTCCTCATCGGTGCAATCCTCGGCGCAGCCGCCGGTCTGCTTCATGGCATGGATGGCGTAGTAACCGTCGGCGGGAGTGCCGATGGCGAGGGATTTCACGATGGTCTCTGGCTTGGGGACGGGTTTGACGATGTCCGTGCCGCGTTTCATCGCGTGAGAGATGGGGGCGCAGCCGGTGGCTTGCGCGCCATAGACTTTGAAGGCGGTGTCTTCGACGAGGCCGAGCCGGGCGAACTCGCCGTAGGCTTTGTGGATTTTGGTGAGGAGCGAGCCGGAGGCCATCGGCGCGACGGTGTGGGTGGGGATGCGCCAGCCGAGTTGCTCGCAGATTTCGTAGCCCATGGACTTGGAGCCCTCGGCGTAATAGGGGCGCAGGTTCACGTTCACGAAACCCCAGCCGTATTTGCCGGCGATCTCGGAGCAGAGCCGGTTCACCTGATCGTAGGCGCCATGGATGGCAATGACGTTCGTGCCATAAACGAGGGAGCCGAGCACTTTGCCCTGCTCCAGATCGGCGGGGATGAGGACGTAGCTTTTGAGCCCGGCGCTGGCGGCGTTGGCGGCCACGGAGTTGGCGAGATTGCCGGTCGAGGCGCAGGCCACGACCTTGAATCCCAGCTCCCGCGCGCGGCTGAGCGCTACGGAGACGACGCGGTCTTTGAAACTCAGCGTGGGATAATTGACGGTGTCATTTTTAACGTAGAGCTCGCGGATGCCGAGGGCTTTGGCGAGCCGGTCGGCTTTGACGAGCGGCGTGAAACCGACCTGCGTGCCGACGGTGGGTTCGCCGTCGATCGGCAGCAGCTCGCGGTAGCGCCACATGGTGTGCGGGCGGGATTCGATGACCTTGCGCGTGAGCACGGGGCGGATGGCGTCGTAGTCGTAGGCGGCTTCGAGCGGACCGAAGTCGAAGTCGCAGACGTGAATGGCCTGCTTCGGATAAAGGCGGCCGCATTCGCGGCATTTGAGGTTCGAGAAGAAGGGCGATGGTTTGTCCATAGTTGTGGCGCACTTCCATCGAGGATCGAGTGGCGATGAGATCAAAGATTCGAGGCTGCGACCGTGGAATCTCTTCTCATCTTTTCCTCCGGCGCTGACGCCTTCGGCTGGATTTGGCACCCGGTCCCTGCGGAGAGTTGAGAGTTTTCAGTTGAGGGTTGAGAGCCGTCTTTTCCAAGACGACCGCGCTTTTTCCAGCGCGGCTCTCAACTGACAACCAACAACTAACAACTTTCCCCAAGCGGTTGCCGTGACTTCATTGGGCCAGTCCCTCGGTCACTCTTGATGAAAGTGGGCGGACGGTAGGGAGGTGCGGCGGGCGCGTCAAATGGTTTTTCCGCGCTTGCGGTGCCGCCCTTCTTTTCCGAATCTGGCGCGTGTTTAAGAACCGAAAAATCGATCTCATTGTCCTGCTCCTCGTTTGTTTTGCGGCCTTTTGGTGGCGTCTTGGGACGCTGGGACTGATTGATCCGGACGAGCCATTTTATGCGCAGACGGCTCGTGAGATGGTGCAGTCGGGCGATTGGGTGACGCCGCAGATTTACGGCGAGCCGCAGTTTGAAAAGCCGATCTTTTACTACTGGCTGGTCGCCGCGTCGTTCAAGGTGCTGGGGGAGACGGAGTTTGCGGGGCGGATGCCGGCGACGCTTTTTGCCACGATCCTGACGCTGCTCGTGTGGTGGTTTGCCTCGCGGGTCTGGAATGCGCGGGCGGGATTCCTCTCGGCGCTGGTGCTGGCGACGGGACTGGAGTTTTGCGTGATGTCGCGGCTGATGCTGACGGACGTGCCGCTGGCGACGTTCATCGCGGGCTCGGTCTTCTGCTATTGGATGGCGGTGCGCGAGGAGGAGCACCGCGACAAGTGGATGTTCTGGCATTTGGTGTGGGCGGGTTTTGCGGTGCTCACGAAAGGTCCGCTCGGTTCGCTGGTCACGGTCATGGCGACGGTGGCGTTTTCGCTCGGAACAAAGCGCGGGCTGCTTTTCCGCGGACGCGGATTCTGGTGGGGCGTGCTGGCGTATGCAGTGATCGTGGTGCCGTGGTATGGGGCGATGTTTGCGTGGCATGCGAAGCCGTTTTGGGAGGAGTTTTTCATTCGCGACAACTGGTTGCGCGTGCTCGTGGCCGAGCATCCGTCGAACAATCACTTCTGGTACTATCCCGGCCTGCTGCTGCTCGGCTCGCTGCCGTGGATGCCTGCGGTGGCCCTGACTGTGCGGCGCGCGTGGGGTCGGTTGCGGGAGGATGAGGCGGCGTTTTTCCAATGGTGCTGGCTGCTCACCAGCCTCGTCTTTCTCACCATCTGTCAGTCGAAGATTCCGTCTTATGCGTTCTACCTGTTCGTGCCGCTGGCGGTGCTCGTCGGGCGGACGCTGGATCAGCTCCTCGCACGCGGGTTTGCAAGTGCTGGCGAGCGCCGGCTCGTGATCGGCTTTGCCGTTTTTCAGTGCGCTGTGGTCGGGCTTTTTGCAGTGCTGACCTATGTCGAGGTGGGTCCGATCCCATCGGCGTCGTGGCTGGCTGGCAAGACAGCATCGCTGACCCGAACGCTGCGCCCGTTTGAAGTGCCGGTGCTGATGGTCTTCGCGTGCCTCGCAGTGAGCCTCGTTTTTCTCGTGCGGAAAAACCTCACCACCTGGCTGCTCGCCAGCTCGACGGCAAGTCTGGCACTGCTCGTCGGCGCGTTGACGGTGGCCTTGCCGGCGGTGGAGGCAGAGAGTTCCGCGCGCCCGGTGGCGCAGATGCTGATGCGCGAGCGCCGAGGCGACGAACCGCTCCTTACGGGCAAGTTCCTCGCGCGGGGAATCATCTATTATACCAATACCGATGTGCGTGCCGCCGAGCCGACCGTGCGGGTGCTCGCGAAGAAGGCGCAGCCTTTTTGGGCTCCGCATCCCATCCCGGTCGTGGTGTGGAAAAAAGGGTTGCGCGAGTTTCTCAAAGAGCATCCTTCGGCGCTCTGCGCGCTGCGCAAAGGAGACTGGAGGGGCTTTGAGAAAGAGGAGGCCTTTACAGCGCGCGACGCCTTTGCCGAGTTCGGCGAAAACGTGGTCGTGCGCGCACTGCGCACGCCGGCCCCCGTGGTGGCCCCGCCGGAATAGCCGCCCGGCCTATTTGAAGAGCGCGCGAGCCGCGCGGCGGAGTTCAAAGACGAGCCGCTTCGGGTTCGTGAGGAAGCCATTGCGCAGCTTGCGTGCGGCCTCGATGACGAGGCCGCCGCGACGCCGCCAGGCGCGCTGACGGGCGAGCGGAGCGCTCTGCTTGGCCTCGTTCCACGGAAAGGCGCGCGACATGGCGCGTGGCTTGGGCGGCACCTCGAAGGCGAGGATGTAGGCCCGGCGCGGCTCGTCGGTATTATTTGGTCCGGCGGAGTGAAGCGTGCGTCCGGCGTGGATGGTGCAGCCGCCGGGCGGGATCGGGCAGGCGACGGCACGCGAGGCGTCGAATGCCGCGGGATCGGTCTCGATTGCATGGACGGTGGCATCGCCACCCGGCGCGCGGTGCGGGAGAATTTCGCCTTTGTTGGTGCCGGGGACGTAGCGCATGCAGCCATTCTCGAGCGTGGCGTCCTGGAGCGGCATCCAGATGCTGAGTTGGTTGTAGTCGAAATTGGGATCGGCGCGATGGGCCTCGTCCTGATGCCAAGGAGTCGCCGCGCCATGCCGGGCGGGTTTCAAAATGGCATGCTCGAAAGCCGGTGCGGCATCCGGCCCGAGAATCTGGCGCGCAACGCTGAGGGCATTTGCGCGGAAGATGGTTTCGCGCAGCTCCGCGGCGTAATTGATCGGGTTAATGATTTGCGCGAGCTTCGGCGGCCCTTCCTCACCTTCCCGGCCCAGCAAATCGTATTGCGCGCCTTCACTAAATCCGGCCTTCGTCGCGAACAGCCGGTCGAAGACTCCGCGCAAGACCTCGACCTCTTTCGGGGTGCTGATCGCCGGTAACACCAGAAAACCCTGCTCGTCAAAGCTACGGATTTGCTCTCCGGTGAGAGTGACAGTCGGGTGGCCGGTATTGGTGGGTGGCTGGATGCTGGTCGCGTTCATAAGGATCGGCGTATGGGGATTTTCCAAGCACCCGCTACGCCAGCGCAGGCCGGCAAGCTGACAAAGACGCTGGTCGAAAAGCGAGCCTTCGTTTTGCCCCCACGCTTTTAGCCGCCAAAAGCCTGGTATTTCCGCACGCCCCGGGCCCAGAGGATTTGCGCGCATCCCCACGCGACGAGGAGCCACCCGGCCTGGATCGCCAGCCCCTCCGCCAGCGCCGCGCCCTGCACGCGCTCCATCGCGACCTGCGCGGGAAAGAAAAGTTCGTAGGTGAACGGCGACCATTTGATGAAGCCCTGGAGCCAGGCGGGCATGATATCGAGCGGGAAGATGTGCCCACTGAGGAAATATTCGAACGAGTAGCAGAGGAAGACGATCGTCGAAATCTCCAGCACCCAAAACGCGATCATCGCCAGCGAGTAGGCGATGAAAAACTGGAGCGCCGCGGCCATCGCCGTTGAAAGCGCAAAGGCGGGCCAGGTGATCGCGTGCTCCGGCAGGCGGATGGCATCGCGAAAAATCCACGCGAGCACCAGGATCGGCCCGAAGACGACCGCGATGTAGAGCAGCCGATAGCCGAGATACGTGCAGATGCGGTAGCCGAGATAGCTCATCGGCTTCGTCAGATATGCGCTGATCTTTCCGTCGCGGATCTCCGCCGCGATCTGCCACTCGTCCTCGGTCGGGGAGATGAGATTGTCGAGAAAGACAGTGATGAGAAAATAGAAGATGATCCCTTCATAATCGTAGCCGCTGATCGTCCCCTGCTTTTCCGAGAAGATCGCCTGCCAGATGAAAACCATGCCAAAGAGCGGCACGATGCCGAAGACCATGCGGAGGAGGAAATTCCACCGATAGACGAAGGTGTTCTGGAGCCCGATGTCGAAGAGCTTCCAGTATTTTTCGAGGCTCATGAACGGGCGAGTGCGGCCGCGAGGTTGATCGCGGAGATCATGGAATCGGGACGCGCGATATTTTTTCCAGCGATCTCGAAGGCGGTGCCGTGGTCGGGGCTGGTGCGGTGGAAGGGGAGGCCGAGCGTGACGTTCACGCCGGAGTCGAAGGCGTGGAGTTTGAGCGGGATGAGGCCTTGGTCGTGATACATGCAGAGCACGCCGTCGAACTCGCCGGCGACGGCGCGGTTGAAAACGGTGTCCGGCGAAAACGGGCCGTCGAAGAGGGGAGATGAAAGGGCGAGAATGGCGGGGGCAATGACTTCGATTTCTTCGCGACCGAGAGCGCCGGATTCGCCGGCGTGCGGATTCAGGCCGGCGACGGCGATGCGCGGCTCGCGGCCGAGGCGCGTGGTGAGAAATGCAGCGAGCAGTTTTCCGACGCGGATGATTTCTCCCGCGGACAAAAGCCCCGCCACCTCGCGCAGCGGGACGTGCGCCGTCACGAGCGCGACGGTCAGCGCTCCGCCCGTCAGACACATCGCAAAATCCTTCACCTCGGCGCGCGCGGCGAAGAACTCCGTCTGGCCCGGAAACGCGAAACCCTCGGCCTGCATTCGCGCCTTATGAATCGGCCCCGTCACCACCGCGGCGATATCACCCGCCAGCGCGAGCCGCGCGCTTTCCTCCAGCGCCGAGCGGGCTGCGCGCGCCGTTGCGGGCGTGGGTTCGCCAGGCCGGGAGTCCGCGCTTTCACCGATGACGCGATACGAAAACCCCGCGTCCACTTTCCCCGATCGCAGCGCTGCCGCCACGATCTCCGGCCCGATCCCCGCCGTGTCCCCGAGCGTGATGCCGATGACCGGCATCGCCTAGAACATCTTGATGAATGCTTTCTTCCGCAGCTTGGCGATCCAGTCCGCCTGAAGCTTCTGCCGCTCAAGCTGCATGAGCCCCTTCTCAATGTCGTCATGCACCTCCTTCAGTGGCTTCACCGTCGCCGCCTTCTTCGCCTCCGCATAGAGCAGATAGTAGCTGCCGCCGAGTTCGATGACCTTGCTCACCTCACCGGCCTTCATCGCGAAGGCAGACTTCGACAGACTTTCATTCAGCGTGCGCCGGTCGATCCAGCCCCAGTCGCCATAGGCCTCCTGCTTGTCATCCTCCGAATACATCCGCGCCAAATCGCCAAACTCCGCACCGTCCACGATCTTCGTCCGGATTTCCTCCGCCATCTTCCGCTTCGCCTCATTCGCCCCGCTCCGCCGCAGCGTGATCGTCCGCAGCTTGAGCTGCTCCGGCGTCCCGTATTCCTCCGCATGCACCTTGTAGTATTCGGCGATGCTCGCATCCGAGATCGCCACGTTTCCCTTGATCGCCTGCCGGCGCATTTCCTGCACGATGATCTTGTCCTTCTCCAATTGCTTGAACCGCTCCAGCGTGAAGCCCTGCGCGGCCAGCGTCCGGATGAACGCCGACCGATCCCCGCCAAATTCCTCCCGAATGATCGTCGTCACGCGCTCATCGAGGAAATAGTCCGGAATCTGGAACTGCTTCGATTTGAACTCCTGCAAAATGAGCTGCCGGTCGATCAGGTCATTGATCGCTGCGAGCCGGATTTCCTTGATCTTCGCCACCAGCTCCTCGCCCTTGTAGGTGTCTTTCGCGGATTTTTCCTTGGACGAGACCAGTTCGCGCACCTGCGAGAAAGTGACCACCTCGTTGTTCACCACCGCAGCGATCCCATCGAGCACCTCCTGCCCGCGAGCGCCCCCCACCAAGCTGAAGAACAGGCTGGCGGCGGCGAGCAGGGGAGTGAGGCGGAAAAGGATTCGGGACATGGAAAACGCGTGTGAGTGAGCGGAAATTTCGGGAGCGCGAGCGTAAAACGCGCCCCTTTGAAGTCAAGCGGCAGTCAATCGTGGGAGTGCTCGGCGAAAACGCGGCTGGTCTTTTCCCGCAGGCGAACGATCCTCCTCGCGGCTGGCAGATGATCGCTGGGGACAGGGCGCGAGCCTTTTCCGCAGAGGAAAGTCCGAACACCACAAGGCAGCATGCCGCGCAAAACGCGCGGGAGCGCGCGGCGAAAGCCGGGCGCGACGGAAAGTGTCACAGAAAATAAACCGCCCGCGGCAGCGTCGAAAGATGAGGTCGCGGGTCAGGGTGAAAAGGCGGGGTAAGAGCCCACCGCCCGGCGCGCAAGCTCCGGGGCACGACAAACCCCATGCGGTGCAAGACATAACAGGGAGCGCGGGCCGCCTGCCCGCCGCGCGCAAGCGTGGCAGCTCCCGGGTATTAGTCGCATCAGCGCTCCGCGAGGGGCGCGGCAGTCCGCTCCGGCGGGCTGAGAGAAATGATCATCACCCGGCGCGGGCGACTGCGCCGGGACAGAATTCGGCTTATCGCCAGCCACATGGGAAGGCGCTCTCCGCGAGGGGGGCGCCTTCGCTTTTTCGCTTGAGCGCGCGCGCCGTTGCGGCTGACTGCGCGGATGAGCAAGCCCGCGCAATTCTGGATCGTGAAGCAGGAGCCGACCGCCTATGCGTGGGCGGATTTCGTGAAAGACGGGCGCGCTGCATGGACCGGCGTGCGGAGCTTTCCGGCACGGCTGAATCTGCGCGCGATGCGCAAGGGCGACGCGGTGCTTTTCTATCACAGCGTGGTGGGAAAGGAGATCGTCGGAATCGCCAAAGTCGCCGCCGAGGCCTACCCCGACGCGACGGCGACGGAGGGCGATTGGTCCTGCGTGGATCTCACGCCCGTGCGGGCGCTGAAGAGACCGGTGACGCTGGAGGAGATCAAGGCCAGCGCAAAGCTGCGCGGTCTCGCGCTGGTCAGGCAATCGCGCCTGTCGGTACTGCCGCTGACGGCGGGGGAATATGCGGAGATCGTGCGCCTCTCGGAGCAGTAGCGTTTCCCGCGGTCCGGGTTTTGTTCATGCCGCGGGCGGGGCGAAAGAATCGCGCAAATGTCCTCTTGCCGATGGCGGGAATGGGAGTGAGTTTTTTCGTGAAGAAATTGGGAAGAATCACCGTCTGTTCCAATCAACCATTGATGACATGAATTACCTCACCTCTCTCCGCATCCTCGCTGTTGCCGGTGCCGTCTTCACCGCCCCGGCGACCGGTTTCACCAAGGATAAGCACCACCACCACTACTCGTCCCACGGCCACGGTTACGTGCAGCCGTATTGCGCGCCGCGCGTGAGCTACGGTTACCGGCCTTCCTACTACTCCCGTCCTTCACTCAGCGTCGGGTTTTATAGCGCACCCGCCTACTACGGCACGTCGAGTTACTACGGCACATCGGGCTACTACGACTCGTATCCCACGACCCGCACCTACTACCGCAGTGCGCCGCGGACCAGTTACAGCCCCAGCTACGGCGACGATCTCGCGGTCGATGTGCAGCGCGCGCTCGCCCGGCGCGGCTACTATCGGGGCGGGATTGACGGCGATGTCGGACCCGGCACGCGCGCGGCCATCCGCTCCTACCAATACGAGCGCGGCCTCACCGTGACCGGGCGCATCGACGGTTCGCTGCTCCGCTCGCTGGGCCTGAGCTAAACGCGCGGAACTCCCCTCGGAGCCAAGCGCTCCTGCGCGCCGGACCAGCGCGGCCGCCGAGCCACTCCCCGCGCTCCGGGAGCGCGCGGTGGTCGCGCAGGAGCGCTCCGCTCCGGTGCCACGCGAGCCTGTTCGCCGGCTCCGCTCATTGACACTCCGCAGCGTGCCGACATTATCCCCGCCCGTGCTCCGCATCCTGTCCGCCATTTCGGCGGCGCTCCTTTTTCTTCCACCGCTCCGGGGTGCCGAGCAGCAGGCACCGGCGCCGATCCCCGCCACTTCCGTCATCTTTTCGGCGGTGGATTCGCAGGCTCTCGATCTGCTCGACGAAAACCCCGCGGTCACGCGCCGGATGGTCGATGCCCTCGTTCTCGCCGTCACTCAGCAGCCAGATGCGGCCCGCGCCTGGCGCACGCTCGTGACGCCGGCGGATCGTGTGGGGATCAAGGTCTGCGCGGCCGGCGGGCGCTACTTTGCATCCCATCGCGGGATTGTGGAGGCCATCGTTGCCGGGTTGGAAGAGGCGGGCGTCGCACCCGAGCGGATCGTCGTTTGGGATCGCGATGCTGCCGATTTGCGCGCCGCCGGATTCGTCGCGCGGAAAGGTGGTTATCAAGTGCGCAACATCCCGCCCGTCACTGGCTACGATCGCCGGGCGCAGATCACCGCGCCGACGCTCGGGAAGCTCATCTGGGGCGACGTGCTTTTTCAAGACCAGCGCACCCGCGGCGGCAAACGGATCGCCGCCGCCGAGCAGCTCAGCTCCGCGAGCCACGTCGCCAGCGTCGTCAGTCGCGAGATCACGAAGATCATCAACGTCCCCGTGCTCTCGGATGAAAGCGGCTGCGGCATCGCCGGCGCACTTTACAACATGACCGTGCCGAACGTGGACAACTGGCGCCGCTTCACCCAACTCGAAGGCGGCACCGCCGCCATCCCCGACCTCTACGCCGACGCACACCTCGGCCCCAAAGTCGTCCTCACCATCATGGACGCCCTGCGGCCGCAATACGCCGGCGGCCCGCGCTTCAACCCGAACTACGCCTTTTCCTGGCACACCATCTACGCCAGCAAAGACCCCGTGGCGCTCGATGCCCACGCCCTCCGACTCATCGAAGGCTGGCGCAAAGAAGCGAAGTTGCCGCCCATCGGCAAACGCGCCGCGTGGCTGGAAAGTGCCGCCCAAGCCGGGCTGGGGAACTTCGCCGAGGGGAAGGTCGCGCTGCGTCAGGTGGAAGCGAAATAGCGGGGATTCGGCCCCGCTACATTCATTGATTTTCCCGCCGCCATCGCGAAGATGCGCGCCCATGGAATCCGCGCGGATCAACACCACAGACCTCGGCGGGCCGCTGCTCGCCAGCGTCTCGCGCTCGTTTTACCTCAGCATCCGCCTGCTGCCGGCGGCGCTCCGCGGACCCATCGGCCTCGCCTATCTGCTCGCGCGGGCGAGCGATACCATCGCGGACAGCCCCGGCGTCCCGGTCGCCACGCGGCTCCACCATCTGGCGGCGTTTTGGAAAATGATTCGTACTGGCGAGCCGGACGGGATCGAGGAATTGCGCGGTGAAATAACGTCGCCCCACGATGGCGAATGCACGCTGATCGCCTGCCTCGACGACTGCCTCACCTGGCTCGCCATGCTCAGTCCGAAGGATCGCGGCGAGATCCTCGGCGTGCTCGAAAAAATCATCCGCGGCCAGACCCTCGACCTGGAACGCTTCGGCGACGGCGAGCGCATCGTCGCCCTCCACACCGCGGCCGAGCTCGAGGAATACACGTATCTCGTCGCCGGCTGCGTCGGCGAATTCTGGACGCGTCTCTGCCTTCACCACCTCCCGAATTGCGCCAATCTCGGCCTCGCCGACCTCCGGCGTCTCGGCGCAAATTTCGGCAAGGGCCTCCAGCTTGTGAACATCCTCCGCGATCTCCCCGCGGACCTCCGCGCCGGCCGCTGCTACCTCCCCGAGAGCGACCTCCGTGCCGCCGGCACCTCGCCCGGGCCGCTCGCGCATGATCCGATGAAAGCCCAACCCGTTTTCGATCTCTGGCGCATCCGAGCCGCCGCCTATCTCGACGACGGCTTCCGCTACATCTCCGCCCTGCGCTCCCCGCGTCTGCGCGCCGGCTGCTTCCTCCCGTGGTATCTCGGCGTGAAAACGCTCGCGCTCCTGGAAGCGACCTCGCCCCTCGCGAGTGCCGAGAAAATCAAGGTTCCTCGCGCGACCGTGCGCCGGGCCCTCGCCCTCGCCGTCCCCGTCGCCTTTTCAAATGCCGTGCTGGCGTCGTTGCATCCCAGCGGCGCGGAACCCGCGCCGGCAGCCTGAGAGCGTGGACCGAAAGTCACGGGTGTCATCCTGAGGAACACCAACCCGCGGAGCGTGATTTTTGGTGCGGGGATGACATTGAGCATTGGGAAACTCGGCATCTTCGGCCGGAAAAATCCAAACCCTCTGCATCAACGACTTGTACCGAACACGTTTGAAAACCGGACCTTCCCCGGAGCCGAAGGCTCCACGGAAATTAGCCGGTGGCGTCAGCCACCGGACCTGATGCGAAACCGTCAAGCCCCGGCAGGGGCGACAGAGATGC
>Ga0105044_10011189_pt1 | contig 12245 bp, 8 predicted proteins | sample MAT01_FD_78092 | JGI IMG/M metagenome (GOLD analysis project Ga0105044, IMG submission 78092) | Freshwater microbial communities from Lake Fryxell liftoff mats and glacier meltwater in Antarctica - MAT-01 | ecosystem: Environmental > Aquatic > Freshwater > Ice > Liftoff microbial mat | place...
CAAAAGTCTACAAAATCAGCCTGATTTGTGTATTCGTAGCCCAAGGCGGGTGCCTCTTGAACTAACGAATCGATCACCGGATGCTTCCCCACTCGACGGAACCAATACTTGCTGTTGAAGGCGTCCGGTTCGCGTCGGTGCATGATGGTGTGCCAGAAACTCCCTTCGACCGAGTGCAATTCTTGGCTGATTTCGTGGGATTCGTTCAGGAAATCGCAACGCAACCACATTCCCGCCTTGCATGCGGCAGTCAAATCTAACGATTCTAAATTCGCACGAAGTTCTTCGCGCGGGGTTCCCGGCCCGATCGGCGAAAGCGGCAGTCCCGCAAGAATGCGAACCACAGCGGGGCCGTAAGCATTCGGATCGAAGTGTTTCGGCATCGCAATTCTCGATGGATTCGGAAGGCATATCATAACCCTCATGAAACGAATTCGCATCGGCAACGGCTGCGGTTTCTGGGGGGATAACCTCGATGCCCCGGTGCGCCTCGCCGAGGCCGGCAAGCTCGATTATCTCACGCTCGAATATCTGGCCGAACTCACGATGTCGATCTTGGCGTTGTTGAAGCGGAAGAATCCCGATGCCGGCTACGCCCACGACTTCTTGGATGTTCTCACCCGGCTCGTTCCACAATTACATTCCTAACACGATTTGAAAATCGTGACCAACGCTGGGGGTATGAATCCGAAAGCCTGCGCCGGCGAGGTTCGCAAAATCCTCGCGGCGAATTCGCTCGAGCATTGGAAGGTCGGCGTCGTCTCCGGCGATGATCTCCTGCCGCGGTTGGATGAACTGATCGCCGCCGGGCATTCTTTCGATCACCTCGATACCGGCGAGCCGCTGGCTGCGGTGCGCGATCGCGTGGTGAGCGCGAATGCCTATCTCGGGGCGGAGCCGATTGCCGAGGCTTTGGGGCGGGGTGCCAACATCGTTGTCACCGGGCGTGTGGCCGATGCGTCGTTGACACTCGGGCCTTGCGTGCACGAGTTCGGCTGGAAGATGGACGATTGGCACTCGTTGAGTGCCGGAACCGTCGCCGGTCACCTGATCGAATGCGGGGCGCAAGCTACCGGTGGATTGTGGATGCACGCGGACGAGAGCACGAATCTCGCCGAGGTCGGCTACCCCATTGCGGAGATCGCCGCCGATGGAAGCTTCACCATCTCGAAGCCCGATGGTACCGGCGGCGCGGTGAATCTGGAAACGATTGCCGAACAACTGCTGTATGAAGTCGCCGATCCCGCAAAGTACTTCACCCCCGATGTGGTCGCCGATTTCACCTCACCCCAGTTTCGGCAAGCCGATACGAACGTTGTCGAATGCACCGGCTCGAAGGGATGGCCCGCGACCGATTCGTACAAGGTTTCGATTGCCTACCGCGATGGTTTTACCGCGGCGGGTACGCTCACGATCTTCGGCCCCAATGCGATTGCCAAGGCGAGGCAGAGCGGGGCGATGCTCTTGGCGAAGTTGAAACAAGCCGGGTTCGAGTACGATCATAGTTACGTTGAAGTGTTAGGTTCCGGGGATTGTGTGCCGGGGGTGTTGAAGCCCGCGAACGATCCCCCAGAAGTTGTCATGCGTGTCGCCGTGCGCAATGCGAATCGCGCGGCGGTCGAACGGTTCACCAAGGAGTTCGCCCCGTTGGTTACGTCGGGCTTCGCGGGCACGGCGGGATATACGACCGGCCGTGCGAGTGTCCGCGAGGTCTTCGCCTATTGGCCTGCGCTCGTGAAGAAGAGTGCGGTAAAGGGCACAGTGGAAGTAATTTGACCGCTTGAAAGCGGGGGACATTGTCCCCCTGCTGAGTGTAAGCAGGGGGACGATGTCCCCCCAGCTTTCGGAGAGCGAATGACCCGAACCCCTTCGATCTCCATCGCCTTGTGTACCTACAACGGGGCGAAGTATCTCCCTGCTCAACTCGCAAGCTTAGTTCAGCAAACGCAATTGCCGTTCGAGTTGATCGTCTGCGACGACGGTTCCTCGGACGATACCTTGAGTGTGTTGCAGTCGTTCGCCGGGCGTGCCCCATTCTCGGTGCATCTGCATTTCAACGAAAATAACTTCGGCAGCACCAAAAACTTCGAGAAGGCCATCGGATTGTGCTCGGGCGAGATCATCGCCACATGCGATCAAGACGATGTTTGGCTACCGGGGAAGTTGAAACGATTCGCGGAAATCTTTGCGGCGGAACCCGAGCTCGGTTTGGCCTTCAGCGATGCCATGCTCGTCGATGACGAACTGCGTGACACCGGCCACAGCTTGTGGAATTGCTATCACTTCCCGGAGAGCCTGCAAATGAAGCAGGTTCCGTGGCTCGATCCGAATCTGTTGATTCGTTTCAACGTGGTCACCGGGGCTTGCATGGCCTTTCGCCGTGAACTCGTTCCGATGTTCGGCCCGATCCCGAAGGAATGGATTCACGATCATTGGATTTCGTTCATCGCGTCGGTACTATCGCGTGTCAAACTTGTCCCTGAGCCGCTGATCCTCTACCGCAGGCACCAAGCCCAACAGGTGGGTGCAAGCCCGCTCACGTTACTCCGCCAAATTCGCAACGCCACGGCGTTCACCGAAAAATACTTCCTCGATCGCGCGAACGCCTGGGAGCAAATGCTCGATCACTTGCGGAAATCCCCGAGCGCGGGCCACGAATTACCGGTGTTGGCCGCTATCCGCGGGAAGATCGATCATTCCTTGGCCTCAGCATTGATGCGTGGCAAGAACCGCATCCGCCGTATCGCCCTCGCAGCACGGGAACTCCTTCATGGCCGTTACCACCGGTATGGCTTGGGGGTGAAATCGTTCTTGGTCGATGCATTTTATCCGTAATTCATTGCCCAAACCGGGAATCGCACCGCACAATAACCGCAGCATTCCACTCACCGCGAGGAAACGCCATGGGCCTCTGGGACAAACTCACCCGCGAATTCATCGACATCATCGAATGGACGGAGCCATCGCAGAACGAAATCCTCGCGCACCGCTTCCCGCGTTCGGATAACGAAATTAAGAACGGGGCCAAGCTGATCGTGCGCGAAGGTCAAGCCGCGGTGTTTGTCAAGGAAGGGCAACTCGCCGATGTGATGATGCCGGGGATGTACACCCTCGACACCAAGAACATGCCGATCCTATCCAAGATTCTCGGTTGGAAGTACGGTTTCGAATCGCCATTCAAATGCGAAGTCTATTTCATCGCCACGCGGCAGTGGACGAATCAAAAGTGGGGCACGCAGAACCCGGTTATGTTGCGAGACGCCGAGTTCGGCCCGGTTCGGCTGCGGGCTTTCGGCAGTTACGCCTTCAAGATTACCGATCCGGGTACGTTCTTGAAGGAGTTGGTGAGTACCGATCCTTCGTTCGAAGCCTTCGAGATCACCGGGCAGTTCCGCAACGTCATCGTGTCTCGGTTCATCGATAGCATCGGGGCCGCGCAGATCCCGGTGCTCGATCTGGTGGGCAATTACGAGCGCCTCGGCAAGCTCGCCCAAGATCGCATTGCTCCAAGCTTGGCTACGATGGGCGTGAGCCTCACGCAGTTCTTCGTGGAGAACATATCGCTGCCGCCGGAGGTGGAAGCCGCACTCGATAAACGCACCCAGATGGGCGTGTTGGGGAACCTCGATCAGTACACGAAATTCCAATCGGCGGAGGCGATCCGCGATGCGGCGAAGAACCCCGGCGGCATGGCCGGGATGGGGGTCGGTTTCGGGGCCGGGGCCGCGCTCGGGAATGCGATGGCCGCGGGGGCCGCGGCTCCGAGCCAAACCAGCGTGCCGTTGCCGCCACCGATTCCGCTCGCAGTGACGTTCTTCGTAGCGATCAACGGCGTCCAGCAGGGGCCGTTCGATATTCCCACGCTCGCTTCAAAGGTTCACGGCCGCGAGATTCAACCGGGTACTCTCGTATGGAAGGCCGGCATGGCGAATTGGGTCGCCGCGGAAAGTGTGGCCGAACTGAGCGGCCTCTTCGGCAGTGTGCCGCCGCCGCTGCCGAAGTAGAATGCAATTACTATTCGATTGGAGGAATCATCCATGAGTGCTGTACTGGAACTGCCGGTTGAGGCGGGACTTGAGGTTCCGGAGTTCGTTCCCGATCCGATTCATTGGTCGGTAGCGGAGTTCTGCGAATTGATGGAACTTCCGAAATTCCAAGATCGAAAATTCATCCTCATCGATGGGGAGGTTCTCGAAATGCCGATCCCTAATCCCCCTCATGACACTGGATTGGCGCTATGCCAGCTCTTGCTTGGAAAAATCTTCCATGATGGCTTCCTTGTGCGTAACCAATGCGGTTTCCCTCTCGATCTGGATATCGAACCGATTCCCGACTTGGCAGTTGTGCCCGGAAGTATCCGCGACTATGCGACACAACATCCCAAAATTGCATTGCTTTTCGTTGAAATCTCGGATTCAACCCTCCGCTTCGATCTCAAAGTGAAATCCCATCTCTACGCCGCAGCGAAAATATCAGAGTACTGGGTAGTCGATGTCACCAACAACCTATTGCACATTCACCGCGAACCCTTAACGGACGCCGATGCACCCCGAGGTTTCCGGTACGCCTCCGTCCAAGTTCTGACAGCCGCTGATTCGTTTGCCCCGCTCGCATTCCCCGAAAAAACAATCCGAGTCGCCGATCTCCTCCCATAAATCAACCCATGCCCGACGACCTCCCGATTGCCAAGCCCGTGAACCGCGAACCTCCGGCGGGCCGAAAGTTCCCGTGCCCTTCCTGCGGCGCCCGGCTCGATTTCGATCCGTCCGTGCGCGGGTTGAAGTGCCCCTATTGCGGCTTCGAGCAGAAGATCGAAAGCGAAGGCGACGGCGGGATCGCCGAGAAAGCCTACGACGAGTACATGGATCGCGAAGAATCGGCGAGGAAAGCGATCCCCGGGCGATCCTCGGAAACCCGTTGCCCCGGCTGCGGGGCGATGGTGTTACTGGAAGATAACGTCGCCACCGAGAAGTGCCCGTTTTGCGCCACGCACTTGGAGAACGAGCCGGAGGCCGTGCACGCGATGATCGCGCCGGAATCGGTGTTGCCGTTCGCGGTGAATCTGCGCGGCGCCCGCGAGGCGTTCACCCGCTGGCTGGGCGACCTCTGGTTCGCCCCCACCGAATTGAAAAAGATCGCCGCGCTCGGCGAATTCTCCGGCGTGTACCTCCCGTACTGGACGTACGACGCGATGACAAACACCTTCTACACCGGTGAGCGCGGCGAGAACTACACAGTGCAAGAACAGTACACCGATACCGATGCCCAAGGGAACCGCGTCACGCGAACCCGCGCCGTCACTTATACGAATTGGTACCCGGCGAGCGGCGAAGTGAGGCACTTTTTCGACGATGTACTCATATGCGCTTCCAAGAGCCTGCCATACGATCTGCTCGACCAAAACGGCGATTGGCCAGTGGAAAAGCTCGAACCTTTCCGCCCCGATTACCTCAGCGGCTTCCGCACCGAACGCTACGGCGTGGGTTTGAAAGAAGGTTTTCAGAACGCCAAACGGGCGATGGAATCCACCATCGCCCGGCTCGTTCGGCGAGACATCGGCGGCGACGCCCAACGCGTTCATAGCCAAAAGACGCGCTACTCGGCCATCACGTTCAAGCCGCTGCTGTTGCCTTTGTGGGTCGCGGTGTACCGCTACCACGATAAGACGTACCAGATTCTGGTGAACGGCCAAACCGCCCGCGTCGCCGGGTACCGCCCGTGGAGCACGATGAAGATCGCCCGGTTGGTGGCGTTAATCATTCTGGCAATCGTGCTTATAATGTTGTTGATCAATGCGTTCCAGAAATAGCCAGATTCTCAGGGCAGCCCGGCCCACTTGCGCACGCCCCATTCGCAGCACAGGAGCAGCAGTATGGCCGTGAATGCCCACCACGAACTCCGCAATGGCTGTACGGTGCGGTGCTCGACGACCGCCGATTGAGAGAGAAGCAGTTCCGTGAGTTCTTTGATCTGGCTCGGTTCGTACACGCGGCCGTCGGTGATCTTCGCCAACTCGTTCAACAATGCCCGGTTCGCGCTCAACTCCAACATTTCCTCGCCCTCCAGCGGCAGCACTTCAAAATCGGAACTCAATCGCTTGCCAGAATGATCGAGCAATTGCTCGGCCCATTCGGGGATTTCCAATTCGATGCGATATCGCCCCGGTGCTAAATCGTTGGCGGTACCCGCGAGCTCGTGGGGCCGGCCCTCCGGAGCCACCAGTGGGAGGATGGAAACCACTTTTTCCGCTTCCCCTGGTTTCTCCGCACGTTGAATGATCCGAGCGCCCTTCAACGCCGCTACGGGCAGCGGCGGGATCGCTTCGCTCGAACGCACCACGATCTCTACCGGTTGCCCCGGCTTAAAGGTCGGTTCGCGCGTGCCGAAGCGGATCGTGCCGGCGGGGTTACTGGTCGGCAACAATCGATCCGACGCGGCCCATTGGGCAACCTGCCCCCAGAAACGGTGGTGGTAGCGATCACCCACCTTGTAACGCCAACGCCACGTCGAATCGATACCGAGGTATAACACTCTGCCGAATCCGAAACTCTGGCGGACGAGGATCGGTTTGCTATCGGCCGAGGCCAACACCTCGGCCCCGGCTTTCGGTTCCCCCGTTACGGCCCAATAATGCGGGGGGAATTGTTCCCATAAACTTTGGCTCTCGCCGCGGGTGGAAGCGATTTGCAGAAACCAACTCTTCGACCCTTCCGGTGTGGGCGTTAAGCGGAATCCGAGTTTCTCGCTCCACACAGTGGGATTGCGGATCGGTAGCAACCGGCGAATCGGATCGTTCTCCGCGCCGAATGCCAATGGCATCGCCCGCTTCCCGGCGACAAAGACCAACGTTCCCCCGGATTCCGCGACGTACTTTTCCAACCGTTCGCGTTCGTTCAAACCGAATTGCTCGGGTTCGACATCGCCGAGGATGATGCAATCGTAGGCGGAAAGCGCCTCGGCATCGGTCGGCATTCTTTGGGAAGGTATGCCGAATTTGCGAACGTCGTCGTCGCTCGCATTGGTCACGCGCGGTTGGCGAAAGACCACGCTGCGCACCTCCATATTCGGATCGCGGCCGAGGGCCGTGTGAAGGTAATGGAACTCCCAGCGGGCTTCGCCATCGATCAGCAGAATGCGGGCGCGTTCCTTCACGGCGTTCACCCGCAACGTTCGTTTGTTATTGCTGGGGAAGCGATCCGGAGCACTTTGCGATTCCGCTTTCACGGTGAGCGATTGCGGGCCGGGTCGATCGAGCTTCGCACGGAGTTGCACGCGGTAGGTCGCATCATCGCCGGGGTGTTGGATCATTTCGATCATCGGCGCCGGGCGTTCCCCCTTCTCGTTCGGCGGGAGTTCGAGCGACACTCGGATCGTTCCCTTCGGCCAGCGCGTCGCCCGCACCGCCACTTCGATGGGTACCGTCGTACCTTGGAACACGGTGGAAGCTTGCGCGATCGCTTCCGTGATCGCCACGTCCGATGGGGGATCGTCCGGGGCCATGACCACGGGGAATATCGGTACTCCCCGCGCGGAGAGTTCGTGGGCCTTGGCGTTCGGCGGGCTTCCCCAGTTGTGCCGGCCGTCGCTGAGGAGAACCACGCCGACGAGTCGGCTCGTACTATCGGAAGCGATGTCCCCGGCTCTCATGAGCGGTAACTTAAAGTCGCTGGCTTGGCCATTGGCGGCTGTGGTGTGGTTGGCTTCCAAAGTTTGATCGAACCCGACGATCTCGACGATGTGTTTCTTGCGCAGTTCGGCATTCAACGATTGCACGATCCTATTGGCGATCTCGATCCGGGGGAGCGTTTCCCCGCGTTCGATGTCGATCATTCCCATGCTTTCGGAGGTATCCACGGCGAGGAGCACGCGGCCCGGTACGTTCTCTTTTCGCAGTTTTACAATCTGCGGATCGAATAGCACCGCGAACAGCACGGTGAACACCAGCAAAGCCCGCAAAGCGAATAGTGCATAAGCGAATGGCCGTGCGATTCTTCGCATCTCGAATCGGTACAGAGCAATCAGCACGGCGAAGCCGAGCGCGATGGCGAGCAACGCAACCGCGACTTGCAATCCAACGGGCCAATCTGCTAGGGGCGGACTGAACTCGAAAATCGAAGCGGTGAAGGGCAGGGGGATCGTCATCGGGAAGCCCCCTCCGGAATGGAGTGTTCGCCCGATTTGACCAGCTTGCGGGTGAAGTAAACTTCGCCCAAGAGCACGCCGAAAACGATGAGGAGCAACAGCCACCACAATTCGCGCGGTTCGCTCCGCTCCGCGGTATTGAATTGGATCGTGTCCGTTTCCCCCCAGTATTTCAGGGGGTTTACGATCTTGGTGACCCGTTCGCGGTCTTCCGAACTGTTCGGCATGAAGTCCGATTCGCGCGGGTCGTATCCCACGGCGTACCAGTAACGGCGGCCGCCGGAGGTGGTGAGTTGATACGCCCCCGGCTCGCCGGTGCCTTCGATCACCGCCGGCCATGCTTTCGCCGGGATGCTGCGCATTCGCCCATCCGGCATTCTCAAACGCACATCCCCTGGCGGTTCATCTCCGATGGGCCGGAAGATCAACGGCTGGCCCGGTTGCAGGTTCCGTTGCGCTGCGCGTGTACCCGTGAGGTAGTAAAAAAGCTCGTGCGAAAGTCGGACGAAATCGGGCAGCCTGTGCAGATTGGTCTTCCACGAATCATCGAACGGGTGTGCGGATAAAATCACCCGGCCGCCGCCGAAGGAACTCTCCACCATCCACGGATCGCGGTTGCTCAAACTGGCGATGGGCGTACCGGTGCTTCCTTTGGTGCCCGCGTTCGCATCGAGCTTCCAATATTTGGGGAAGTAGGCCGTGGCGAGGCCACCGGGAAGCGGTTCCTTGAAGATTTCCATCGCGGGGTGCATGAAACTCGCGGGGAGGGGGCGCGGTGCCCCGGCCATCGATTCGGGGGTGAGTTCGCCCATGGCGCTGACGATACGTGCGGGAAGGAAACCCTCGCCGGCGCGGAACGCGAGGCGGTTCCACGCGGCGGCATCGCACCGTTCGCCGATCGCTACGAAGATGCTGCCCCCCTCGCGCAAATACTTTTCGAGTTGCCGAGTTTGCTCGGCACTCGGGTGATCGATGTTCACGAGGGCCACGGCGCGCGGGGCGGTGTTCGGCCCGCGAATGTTCTGTTGCAACGTTCCCGGTTGCCAATCGCCCAGGGGAATCGACTTCACGAGAAAGGCCGGGGTGGTGTCTTTCGGGGGGGCCAAGGCATCGCGGAGGAAACTGCCGCTGTTGCCGCCTTCGACGATCAAGACCGGAATGCTCGGCAGCACTTCCAATGCGTAATCCTGCCGATTATCTTCGGCGAAGCCATCCGGTGGCAACTCGAACGTGACGATGTGTGAACCGGCCGGGAAACGGTGAGTGAAGGTAATCGCCACGGGGAGTTCGCTCTCTTGCGGTGATACGTTCAACGTGTTGACCGGTAACCCATCGACGAGTATCCGCACGGTGGCGGCCGCCTTCGTTCCGGCGAACCGCACCGCCGAGCGGAACGCAATTTCCCGCTCCGCCACGGCAATGGCTCGATCGCTGCGGATCGGATCGAGTTGGGCATTGCTCCATTCGCCTGGGGTCGCACTGCGGAAATTCACCACATGGATGGGGAATCGCGGGCTGGAACCTTGTGCGACCAACGCCCAACGCGTCATCGATTCCGGGTCGGCCCATCCAAATCGTCGATCGTCGGTGAGAACGACGATTTCACGTTCCCCGCTGCCACCTTGCAGAAGTGAATTCGCTTGTTGAATCGCGGCGGGCCAATCGACCGTGCCCGCAGATTGCGGCATCAATTCCAAGCTGTTGCGGAGTAGTTCCCGATCGGCGGAGAAATTCTCCGCGAGAGGTTGCGCGCGTTGTTTAGCCACCCAGAGCGAAACCCGCTGTTGCGAACCGAGGTTATCGACCCAATTCCGCACATAATCTTTGACGCGATCCGCGGGGGTGTTCCCTTCCGTACCGCGCGCCATACTCGCGGAACCGTCGATCAGAATAACGATGTCACGAGCGTTTCGGCTCCCGCTCGATAGCGATTGGCAACCGCGGAACTGCGGCCCGGCGAACGCCGCGGCGAGCAGGGCGATCAGCATCATTCGCAACAGCATTAGGGGTAAGTGTTGGAAGCGGAGGCGTTGCGAAACGTTCGGCGAGGCGGGCAGGAACATCACCGCGGCCCAGGGCACCACCTCGTACCGCCGACGGTTCAACAAGTGAACCACCGGGGGAATGGCGAGCGCCGCGAAGCCGAACAGGAATGCCGCGTTGAGGAACGTCACGGGGAAATGATACCGGTTCGGTCAAAGGGTCGGCTGTTGGGTTTCCATCGCGATGCGTTCGAGGTTCGCCAAACCTTCCTCGAAATCCTTGCCGACCGTCGCATCCATGTTCATCGATATCGACATTCCTTTGAAGATGAAATCCTTTTTGCCATCCATGATCCACGCCACTCCGGTGCCCTCATCCGCCGGGGTCATGGTGAATCTCACGAGGTTATCGGCTCGGAACGGGCGGTTGAACTGCAAGTTCATCGCCACGAGTTCGCCCGGTTTGCTTTCGGTGATCGCCATCTTCCCCGAGCCGAATTTGTTGTTGCCGTCCCAAGAGTAGCTGCATCCGGGGCCTTGCGGAGGACCTTCGAGCGCCGTTTTCATGTTCGGATCGCGCTTGTCGTACGGGGACCACCGCCGCCATTGGCTGAGATCGTTGACGATGTGGAAGATGGAATCGGTAGATGCGGCGATGACCCGGCTCCGTTCGACGCGGAATGCGGGCGCGCGCGTGGCGATGAACGCCACGAAAATGAGGGCGAGCACGAGCAACCCGCCGCCGATGTAAAGCACATATTCCATGAGTCGATCCGTGGGTGATATTGTGTTGTTCCGACTTCGCTCGGCTCACGCCATTTCTAAGCCGCGCATCGTACCGGTGCTGGAAGCGAATTTCTCGGCTTCGATGCCCATGCGTTGGAGCATGTTCACGAATAGATTCGGCAGGGGATAATTGCGTTCGCGGTCGAAAGCGAGGTGTTGCCCGTGCTTGAAACCGCCACCGGCGAAGAGGATCGGCAAGTTGGTGGTTACGTGCGTGCTGGCGTTACCCATGTTCGAGCCGTAGAGGATCATGGTGCGATCGAGCAAGGTCGCGTCGCCTTCTTTCACCGCTTTCAGATCGCCGAAGAGTTTCGCCAAGAGCTTCATGTGGTTCTCGTCGATGGCCTTCAATTGCGCCACTTTGGCGGGCGATTTGCCGTGGTGCGAAAGATTGTGGTACGCTTCGCTGAGTACGGTATCGGGGAGATCGATCACGGGGCTGCTCACGCTATCGAGCATCAGAGTGACACAGCGGGTGCTGTCGGTTTCAAAGGCGAGCCGTGCCATATCGTACATCAGGCGGATTTTCTCCATGTATTCCTTGGGGGCGGTGCAATCCGTTGGGACGGCGGCGGGGGCTTTGGGCTTCGGTTTCAATTCCCATGCGCGGGCCTGCTGCAATCGGCTTTCGAGATCGCGGAGGCTGGTGAAGTATTGGTCGAGGCGTTGTTTATCCCGGCCGGGCAGATTCCGTTCGAGGGCTGAGGCTTGCCCGGCCACGGCATCGAGGATACTCCGGCCTTGATCGAGTTGGTTCAGTTGGGCTTTCACTTCAGCGGCATTGCCTTGAACGAACATGCGACGGAACACGGCGGAGGGTTTCTCTTCGCATGGGATCAGTACGCCGGAGCCGGTCCACGAGAGGCTGCGGGCGCCGTTGGTATTCACGCCGAAGGTGAGGGAAGGGAACCGCGTTTTCGAGCCGATGCGCTCGGCGATGTATTGATCGAGGGAGATCGTGTTGCGGAAGCCGCCGCTGGAAGGGTGCGGCGCCGCGGTGAGGAAACAGTTGTCCGCCGGGTGGCCGCCATCGACTTCGGGGTGCGAGACGCCGCTCATCACAGTGAAGTCGTTGCGATAATCTTTCATTCGTTCGAGGTACGGTGAGAGTTTGTAGTTCTTGCCCGCGGCGGCCGGGAAGAATTGTTCGGGCAACAATCCGAGGTTGTTGCAGATGCCGAAGAAACGCCGAGGTGGCGGTTCCTTTGCGGAATCGGCGCGGCCCGAGGAATCGAGCATCGGCAGCGCGAGTGTGACCCCGGCGGCACGGAGGAATCGTCGGCGGGTGTGAGTGGGCATAATCGTTCCAAAAATCGGGGGTGTGAAAGCGGGGGG
>Ga0105044_10011193_pt1 | contig 12243 bp, 9 predicted proteins | sample MAT01_FD_78092 | JGI IMG/M metagenome (GOLD analysis project Ga0105044, IMG submission 78092) | Freshwater microbial communities from Lake Fryxell liftoff mats and glacier meltwater in Antarctica - MAT-01 | ecosystem: Environmental > Aquatic > Freshwater > Ice > Liftoff microbial mat | place...
CGAAACAACCCAGTCGCCCTTCGCGCCCACGGACCGGGCCAGCGCATCCTTGGCCTTGGCCACTCGGTCCTTGCGCGTCGCCTTCTCCTCCTCGGAGATCGCTCGCTTGGGCTTGTCGGCCGCCGCGGCAGCCCGACGGGCTTCAACTTCCTGGAGCGGGGTGAGCTTGGGGCCGGTTGCCATGGAACTATTCCTTCAGGTTGGGTGCTGCAAAGCTACCTGCCCGACCGCCGTCTTCGCCGCGCACCCAGCCTGCCACGACGACCGAGCATGCTAGGAAGAGCATCATGACCAACGAACATGTCGCTGCGCGCGTTCTCAATGCCGTCGACGAACGCCAGCAAGAGATGACCGGGCTGCTTGCCGAACTCGTGCGTATCCCGAGCATCAGTGGCACATCTGACGAGAACGAGGCAATCGCTCACGCCGCGCGGCTCTTCGCCGACCGTGGGCTCGATGTGGACCATTGGCAGATACCCCTCGACGAGATCACCACCCGGCCCGACTTTCCCGGCATGGAGGTGGAGCGCACTGAAGCGTGGGGCGTGGTCGGTCGCCTGCCCGGCACTACGCCCGGCAACGCTCGCAGCCTGCTGTTCAACGGCCACCTCGATGTGGTTCCCGTCGGCGATCCACAGCAGTGGTCGGGCAATCCGTTCGACGGTCGCATCGTCGACGGTTCTTTGTATGGTCGTGGCAGTTGCGACATGAAGGCTGGTTTCGTCGCGGCGCTGTGGGCCATCGAGGCCATTCGCCACGCAGGAGTGCAGCTCACCGGCGATCTCCTGATCACCGCTGTGCTCGGCGAGGAGGATGGTGGGCTGGGTACCTACAGCACCCTGGCCCGCGGTTGGCGCGCCGACGCGTGTGTCATCCCCGAGCCGACCGCCTTGGACCTCGTCCCTGCCAATGCGGGTTCGCTCACCTTCCGGCTGTCGGTACCGGGGCTGGCCACACATGCGTCCCGACGCACGGAAGGCGTCAGCTCGATCGAGAAGTTCGTTCCATTGCTCCACGCGATGCAGCAGCTGGAAACTCGCCGCAACTCGAATCCAGTGCAGTCCGCCAGCCGTTGGCAGATTGCCTATCCATTGTCGATCGGCACCATTCACGCAGGCGACTGGGCGTCATCGGTTCCCGATCTGCTGGTGGCGGAAGGCCGACTCGGTGTGGCGCTCGACGAGCCGATGGAGGTCGCGCGGGCGGAGCTCGAGTTCGCCATCGCCGAGGCCTGCAGCAACGATCCGTGGCTGCGCGATCACCCGGCAACCATCGAATGGTGGGGTGGCCAGTTCGCCAGTGGCCGCATGCCCGAGGACAGCGATCTGATGGAGCGCGTTCGTGCTGCCCACACCGCTGTCGGCGGCGCAACCCAAGAAGCGTGGACGGCCCCCTACGGCAGCGACCTGCGTCTGATGACCGGTATCGGTGGTGTACCCACGCTGCAGTACGGCCCCGGCGAGGCAGCGCGAGCACACGGCCCTGACGAACACGTGCCCCTCGACCAGGTGTTGACCACCGCTCGAACATTAGCGCTACTCGCACTCGACATGTGCGAAGGCTGAGGACCTACGCTGCGGCTCATGGATGCACCTGTCACTGTGACCGCATTCGACCATCTCGTGTTGCGATGCGCCGATATCGATACGACGCTTGCGTGGTACGTCGACCTGCTGGGCATGCAGCCGCTGCGCGTGAAGGAGTGGCGCGCCGGAGAGATTCCGTTTCCATCGGTGCGCGTCGACGCAGGAACGATCATCGATCTCGTGCGCGGCGTTGCTGCTGGCAGTGGCTCACTCGACCACTTCTGCCTCGTTGTCGACGAGGTCGATCTGGTCGCACTCGCTGCGTCGGGTGAGTTCGACGTGGTCGACGGCCCAGCCACTCGTTATGGCGCCCGCGGCAACGGAACCTCTCTGTACGTGCGCGATCCGGACGGCGTGATCGTCGAGCTTCGCCACTACTGATTGCCGCGCCGCTACTGTCGTGATGTGAGCGAATTTGCCGACTCGGCAATCGACCTGCACGTGGTGGAGTCGGCGATTGCGGCGGCCATCCGTGGCGACGGCATCAACAGCCTGCGCCTGCTCGGGCACGGCGAGATCAGCATCGTGTTGGCCTGGCCACAGTTCGAGCCCACCGTCGCGCTCAAACGCGTTCCCCCCTTTCGCAATGCGGCTGAGGCCCAGCGATACGTGGATGTCTGTCACGGCTTCTTCGACACACTTCGTACGGCGGACGTCGCGATCTGGCCCACTGAACTGCTGACGCTGGTTCGCCCAGATGGCAAGGCTGTCGTGTATCACCGCCAGCCGATTGCAGACACCACCCAGCTGGGCAGCAACGTTTTGCGCAACGCCACGCCAGTCGAGTCACACGCGATGCTCGACGCGATCGCCGACGCCACAGCGCGAGTGTGTTCGCCGACGGTCGGCTTCGACGTGCAGGTCGCGAACTGGCTGTGGGACGGCACGACAGCGACGCAACTCGACTTCACTTCGCCATTCACACTGACCTCGAACCGCAAGGACATCACATACGACTCGCACGCTTTTCTGCAGGAGTACCCGCTGCTGCTACGCCCCTATCTCAAACGTGAGCTGACCAAGTTGATCCAGCGCTACACCACCGCCGAGGGTGCCCTCGCAGACATGGTGTCGAACATGTTGAAGGAAGGGCTCGACGCCTGGGTCGACCCAGCCATCGCCAGCATCAACCAACGACTGGGAACCAACCTGCAACGTGCGACGGCGCAGCAGATGCTGGACCAGGACAGCGCATTCATGCCAATGGTCTTGAAGCTGAAGAAGTCGCAGCGATGGTGGCTGCATCACACTGGCCGGCGCTATGAGGCGCTGCTGCCCGACGAAACCACCTACGACCACGCTCGGCCGTAATCAGGGGGCTGGCAGTGCCGCGCCGCCGCCGGCTGCGCGCAACACGGTGCGGTTGAAGTCCGCAGCCGGTGACGGTTCGGCGCGATAGATGTTGAGACCGCCCGGGACCGAGATGGTCAGGCCCGTGGTGCCATCGGCGAGGATCTGCTCGAACCATGGCGCAGTTCCCGTGCCCCAGCCGATCACTGTCGAGCCGTCACCGAGTCGTCGGGCGCTGCCCAGTGTTCCCGCGACGAATGTCGCCGGGTAGCTCCATACCAGCGTTGCGGTAATCGGCTGAATCGAGTACTCGACCGCTCTCGAGAGGGGCTGAGCAGCACGAAACCGGTTGTCATGAATCGTGATATTGCCGTTGGGCAGCACTCGCCCATCGTGCGGAGTGACGGGCCCGAGTCGGGGATCGTCGACTGTGGTCAGATCGACACCCTGCATCGGGGCCGTGCCGCCAAGCTTCCACTCCACGTTGCCAGTGGTCTTGTCCACGCGCATCACGGCGTCGAGGTGGCGGGCCGTGACCAACAGGTCGCCGTCGGGGAACACGTCGACCGCATTGATGTGCACCAGGTCGAGACCCCACTCCTCGCCTGCGCCTGGATCGAGGTCGAAGCACAGCGGGTAGGTGTTCTCACTGTCGTCAACGTGCTCGTCGCTACGCCACCGCCACACCACATCACCCTCAGGGTTGACCTCGAGGATGTCGCCGTTGACGATGACGGTGGCCTGTTGCGGAGTCCCCAGAGAGTCTGCGCACAGTTTCGTGGTCAGCATCGGCAACTCCTCGCGGGCGTACACCACGACCAAGGCGTTGCCGTTCGGCAGCCGGAGGAACTCATGCCAATCGACCGCCTCGCCCGGCAGGGTGATGGTGCCGACCAAGCTGCCATCGAGCGCGCGCCGCTCCATGCCAAGTTGCGCTGCTTCCGTTGGGAACCCACCACCTGTCCACCTGCGCCACGCGAGCCCGCTCGGCCCGTCCGAGAAGAGACCGACCACTGGGTACGGCGTCCGTTTGTACCAGACGGGAACGCCGAACTCGTCGAGAATGAACGCAAACGGCCCCGGCGAGAGCGACGTCGCCCGGTACCAGCCGGGCGTCGGCGACACTCCGGTTGCAGCGAGAGCGGGGAAGTCGGGTGGTAGGCAGCGCAGGAAGGCGCGCTCGGTTCCGGCGGGGCCAGTGGTGTCGATCGCGACAACGCTGTCGATGGCCATCGCGCGCGTCACGTCGACCGAGGCGGCGGCGGTGCTGCCGGCAACGGAGACGGTCGCGCCGGGCGTGGCCAGCGCTGCGATGCGAATCGGGCCGCCACCGACGGGGCAGTGCACTGTGTGGTCCGGCTGGCCGGGGGCGGCCGCCCGATCCAAGCCCGGCGAGGCGCCGAGGGTGCGCAGAGCGGATGAGGTGCCGTGCACGGCGATCAGGTCGACAACGACGTGCGTGCTACCGAACGACGACAGACAGACCTCGCCGCCAGCGCCCAACCCCACGGTCACCAGCGATGACTCGGCAGAGGTAGCACCGGCGCGGAAATTGACGACCGAGGTGGTCGGCGGAGTGGTGCCACATGGGTAGGCGGTGAGGTAGCCGGCGTCCGTTGCGTCGACCGCAATCACCTCCAACTGCACAGCGGTGGCGCCCACCGCAACTGTGTCGAGCAGCCGGAGCTGACGAACCTCGCCCGAGGCGAACCGTGTCGACCAGCCACCGGTGCCATTACGACTGTCCGCGAGTCGGCGGGCCTGCAGCTCACGCAAGGGGCTGCCGGGGACGACAAGCGGGACGCCGGTGGTCGGCGAGTCGTCGCCGAACCAACCGGTGATATCGACGATCACATCGGCACTCCGGTCGACGAAGACGCAGAGGTCTCCGCCGGCGTCCAGGCCGACCATCGCCGGCGCTCCCCGGTCGAGCCCGGGCAACGTATTGACGGTCGAGGTGCCGGGCAAGGAGCCGCATGGAGCGGCGGTGGCGAAGGTCTGCTGCGTCGCATTGGTGAGCGTGACCACGGCGGCAACAGCTCGCGCCTCCTCCGGAAGCGAACGTCCGGCAAGGGGAATGCGGATGGTGGTGCCGTCGCGGGGTCGTCCCGGCGCAAGGCCGGGGGTGCGTGGCGCGCTGCGAGTGTCCAGTACTCGCAACGGTGTGAGTTCGTGCAGCGGCGAGCCGGCTGGTGCGTACCAGCCCGTGAGGTCGACGAGCACCTCAGTGGTGTCATCGACGTAGATGCAGGCTTCACGAGTGGCATCGAGGGGCACAATGGCGAGCCCGGGGACGGGGTCGCTGGGGCGCGGGTTGAGGTGTGAGACGAAGGGTCGTGCACTGCCGCAGGCGTAGACCGTGAGGAACGTCGGACGCGGCGCCCCTGCGGAGGTCACCGTCAAGACTGCTGCCGTTGCGCCGACCGGCGCCGACGAATCATCGAGCTCCACGCGCAATACGCATCGAGCCTCCACCGACATCTGCGGCGCGCCGACGCCTGAACGAGTATCGACCAGACGCACCGGTGCGACAGCCAGGAATCCAGCGGAGTCTCCCGACACCGCAGCGGTCGTTCCGACGGGCGGCGCAACGCACGCGGCTGCGGCGGCGATGTCGGGTTGCAGGGTCGGTACCGCGCCAACCACCAGGCAACTCGTCAGGATCATTGCGGCGCCCGCTCTTCGTGTCAGTAAGCGCATGCAACACTCTCTCACGCTTGTCCAAAAAGGTCCGGTCGGCCAGTTGTTGGCAACGGTGTAGAAATGTTTTCCCGACGCGACGGATTTCGGCTGATCGGCGGCGCTGGAGGGGTGATGAGCACACAGACCTGGGACGTCAGCAGCGAGCAGGGCTTCATGGCCTGCTATCGCGCAACGTTGCCAGAGGTGTTTCGCTACGCCGCGATGCTATGCGGTAGCGACCGGGCGCTGGCCGAGGACATCGTGCAGGACGTGTACCTGGGAGCGCTGTCGGCGGCACGCGATGGTCGGGTCTCTGAGTTGTCCATCGGCTATCTGATCGTCGCCGTGCGGCACCGCCACCTGGACCGGCTGCGGTCGTCTGCTCGCGAGTCGCGACGCTTGCGATTGGTCGCGTCGGCGCCGGTCAGTGTTGAGGCCTTCGTTCCCTCGCTGCTGGCGTCGGTACCTGAGCGCGAGCGCGCAGCGTTGGTACTTCGGTACGTCGACGACCTGCCTGTTGCACAGGTGGCCAAGGAACTGGGTGTCAGTTCGCACGCGGCCGAATCGTTGTTGGCGCGTGCAACGCGTCGGTTGAGGAATCAGGAGGTTCGAGATGCGTGATCGCTGGCTCGATGAACATGTAGGCGGCGAAGCGATTGTCCGCCCGGAGTTCGAAGCGTCGTTGGGCGAGTCGTTGCAGACGGCGTGGCGCCGGCCTTCTGGCTCGGCGGCCGCTCGGCGGCCCACCGGACCGTCGCGCCGAACCCAGGTGTTGATCTGGTCGGCTGCCGCTGCGGTGCTGCTGGTCGGCGGCGCCGTGGTGCTGACCCAGACAGGCAAGTCCTCCGTCACCTCCAACACCGTCGATGTCACGGCGCCCGCCACCGTCATCGCCGTCACGACCGTTCCATCGGAAACCACCATCGGACAAACGACCACCGCCGTCGAATCGACGACATCCGTGCCGGCCACCACCAGCGTGTCGTCGGTGGTTGCAACGTCACCCGAGCAACAGACTGTCCTCGACTACCTGACGGCACTGGCCGATGGGCGCTATGAAGATGCCGCCAGGCTGCTCGGCGAGAGTGGCCTGTCGCTGGAGGATCGCTCCGACCTGCGCCCCTTCCTCAACGCCGACGGCCAGATCCCCGATCTCGCTTTGTCGTTGAGGACGTGGTGTCAGGCGGCGCTGTGCCAGGTTCCAACTGCGCTGACGAGCGTTGATGTACCCGTACGGGTCGCTGCCACCTTTGCCGCCGGCGGTGTTGAACGCACCAGCATGTTTGTCCCCGGCTCCTTCGAAGGCTCGAGGTCCGTCCGTGGCCTGCCACTGCAACTGCCGGCCGGCTCTTCGCTCGCCGACACCGTGCAATGCCCCACTCGACCCGTGGAAGACACGGCTTATGTCGACCTCAACGGCGACGGCTGGTACGAGACCGCAACACTCACCGATCTGGGAACGGGCAACGGCGGCATCATTGCGGTCTGCGGCACGACGCTGGCAGTCGGCGACCTCCTCTGGCCCGAGACCGGAGCCGACGAATACACCTCGGCTGCACTGATCCCGCTCGACATCGAGGGCGACGGCGTCGACGAGATGCTTGCCGCCCTCTACCCTCCGGACGACCTTTCGGCTGAGGTGCTGCTGCTGCGGGACTCGACCCTCGTCCTCACCGGGCGGACAGTCACGAGCTCGAACATTGTCGGCTCAGGTGGCGGCCTCAGCTTCGGATGCGTCGACCTGGACGGGGACGGCATCCGCGACCTCGTCAGTTACACGTACTCGTTCGTGGGGGGCTTCGACATCTCGACCAGTACGAGGCTGGACTACACCGCATCGCTCGGCAACATCCGCACCACGGGCTCACTGGCACTGCCGGCACAGGTGGACGAAGCCTTTCGGCTGATCTCGGGGTATTGCGGCAACTTTCCAACCCAAACCGGATAAGCCGAAGCATCTCAAAAGTACTCTGTCACACCCCTTGAGTACCTTTGTTCGTATGGACGTCACGGCGGTTTGTCAGCGGGTGCGAGCGGTCGCATCGGTGCGGTCGGCTCCCGACGCGGGCCGGGTAGAGCTGGAGGGCGGGTTGCGTTCGGTGGCTGTCGTGCGTTCGTGGCTGGCGGCTGCCGAGGCGGATCTTGCGGTCCGGTTGGCTGGGTTCGCCTCGTTTCCGGAGCAGGCAATTGCGCAGGCTGGTCGCGGGTCGCAGGATGAAGCCGGTCGTGTTCTCGAGCGGTCGGGCACGCTGGGCAAGGTTCCGTCATTGGCAGGGGCGCTGAACGATGGGTCGGTCACGCCGGGCCATGTCGACGCAGTCACCAAGGTAGCGAAGGGATTGGAGGGTGATCAGCGTGATGCTCTGCTGGAGCGTGCCGACAAGTTGGTTGCCATCGCGCGTCATGGCACGGTGGCAGATTTTCGTAAGCGGCTCGAGAGTGAGGCGAAGTCGCTGCGCGCCGATGACGGCATGGCCCGGTTCGAGCGACAGAAGCGGGCCGCTCGGTTGCGGCGCTGGACCGACGGGGACGGGATGTGGTGTTTGCAGGGTCGGTTCGATCCGCTGACCGGGGTTCGGTTGGACGCCCGCCTGACCGCGGAGATCGAGGCGGCGTTCGCAGAGTCCGTGCCAGAGGGTTGCCCCACCGACCCGCTGGAGAAGAGCCAGTTCCTGGCCGCATGCGCATTGGCACGAATCATGGAGGACGGCGGTGTCGCCCAGCGGGCTGGGCGCCCCGAGTTCGTGGTCGTCATCGAGGCCGACGCGAAGGGCGAATCGCCAGCCACAGTCGAACCCAACCAGGGCGGCGCGCCCGCCTCGGGTCGACCCAACCAGGGCGGCGCGCCCGCCACGGGTCGAACTCACGGTGACACTGCGACCGATGGTTCGCCTTCCGATAGCCCGCCTTCCGATGGCCCGCCTTCCGATGGCCCGCCTTCCGATGGCCCGCCGCCCGGTGATCCGCCGCCCGGTGATCCGGCTTCCGATGGCCCGGCATCCGATGGTCTCCCTCCTGGTGATCCGGCTTCCGATGGCCCGGCATCCGGGCCGCCTCCCAGTGGACCGCCCTCCGATGGTCCGGCTTCCGATGGTCCGGCTTCCGATGGTCCGCCTCCCGGTGGTTGGCCTCCCGGTGGTGGTCGCCCGCGGGTGGATTGGGGGTTGCCGGTGGAGGTGCCGTACTCGGTTCTGATCGACTTATTCGCTGACGCAGATGTGTATCCGGTGATCGTGCGCAACGGGGTCGTGCTCTACGCACCCGGCGAGCTGAACCTGGGTCGCACGACGCGGCTGGCGAATCGTGCGCAACGGCGGGCGCTGCGAGCGATGTACGCCACCTGTGCGATACCCGGCTGCGAGACACGATTCGAGCGGTGCAAGATTCACCACGTCCACTGGTGGCGCCACGGCGGGCGCACCGATCTGGAAAATCTGCTGCCAATGTGCGTGCATCACCACACCAAGGTCCACAACCACGGCTGGGTCGTCACGCTCGGGCAAGGCCGCACGCTGACGCTCCGATTACCCGACGGCACCATCCACAACACCGGGCCACCCGGTCGCCGTGCGGCCTGACCGCCGACCACTGTCTTCCTCAGGCCGGCCAGGGCACCGCGCTACCACGACCCAATGGAGGCACGACGGCGGGGTGGCTCGTTCGGTAGGTGTGGCCCGGCGACCAGAGCGACTGCGCCCGGCAGCAGCCCGTCGGGTGCCGCCGCAGCCGTCCCTCGGCCGGTCGCGCTGGCCAACGGTCGCTACGACGGCTCGCGGCAAGCGGCCCTGGCGATTGCCAAGCGCCGCCGCAACGACGTCAATTTCGCAAGCGGCCCTGGCGATGGCCAAGCGCCGCCGCAACGACGTCAACTTGTGACTGTGTGCCCAGGGCGACATCGGCGGTACCCAAGCAAGAACTCGGCCGCGAAATCGATGCCGGATGCGGCTATTGGAAGAACCCCAATCTCATCCGCTCAACACCGGAGGTGCGGCACGCGCGTTCACTCGGTGACACGGTCGCGGACCATGCTCTCCGGAGAACGCCACACGGAGGCTTGGCTGCGGAACTCCGAGCCACGACCATGTCATTCGCCTGACTGCGGCACGTGCGGCGAATCGATGACATGGTCGCGATTTTGCCGCACCCGTAGGCGCTAGACCGGAGCTTCCACTCCGGGAAGCGGTGACTTCATCGCGGGTTGGTGGTCCCAGAGGTCGGCGAGCAGGTCGCTCTGCAGGGCAGCAAGCGAGGGGTCGTTCCAGCGGTTGATGCGTTGCAGCGGGTCGTCGGTCAGCGAGTAGAGCTCGCCTTCGGTGCCGTCGTGAACGGTGCCCGGCAGGTAGGTGGTGCACACCCAGCCATCACGGCTGATCGTGCGCAGGTGTACGCCCACTCCGAACAGTTCGCTGTCCCACTCGGTGAGCACTCGTTCGAACCCGCGACCGTCGGCATCGGCGTCATCGATGGGAAGCGCCTTGCCCTCCATCCACGGAGCTGCCGGCAGACCGGCGATCGCACAGAAGGTGGGCGCGAGGTCGATGTGGCCGACGGGCTTGCTGACAACGGCGGGCGTGGTGCCCGACGAGGGTGCCGGCCGCCAGATCAGCGGCAGGCGCATGAGGCCTTCCACGTGATACGGGCCCTTGAACAGCAGGCCGAAGTCGCCGCCCAACTCGCCGTGATCGGTGGTGAACACGATGTCGAGGTCGTCGTCCCAACCGCGCACACCGATGGCATCCAGTACGCGGCCGATGGCCTCGTCGATCAGCTCACACTCCACCGCGTTCAGTGCGGTTGTCTCGCGAATCTGATCCGGCGTGAGGGTGGCGGGCACCCAGGCGGCGGGTGCCTCGTAGTTGGTCACCAGTCGGCCGTCGTACCAGGCACGGAAATGGCGCGGCTTGGCGTCGAGGATTGCCTCCCGCTCGGCGGCATCTTCCGGATAGCCGGCGGGCAGCGGTACGTCGCGCCAATCGATGCGGCCGACCTCGCTGGCCGGTGGGTCCCACGGGTGGTGCGGGTCGGGGAAGCTCATCCAGCAGAACCAGTCGTCATCGGCGCCCAGCGAATCGAGCCAGCTGATCGTGCGGTCGGCCACCCAATCGGTGTGGTACCACTCCTTGGGAATGTCGTTCACCCACGCCTGCGGTGCGCCGGTGTCGCCACCACCCATCGCATTGACTTCCAGCGAGCTGTCCAGCACCGGATAGAACATGCCGACGGCTTCGGGGTGGTTCGAAAGGAGCCAGCGCGCGTAATGCAGCGGACCCGCAGCACCGTGGGTGGCGGACTCGAAGTGCTCGAACCCACGGTGGGGCCCGAACGTGCCCTGACGAGCGAAACCGTTCTCCGGGAACCGCGCGAACGGATCGAGAAACGGTTCGAAGTGCGGCTTGCCGATGATTGCGGTGCGGTAGCCGGCATCTTGCAACACGTGCGCTACCGACGGCGCATCCTCGGGCAATGGCACACCATTCATCCACACACCGTGCGTGCTGGGGTGCTGGCCGGTGATGATCGTGCTGCGCGCCGGCATGCACACCACACTTTGAGGATGGGCGCGTTCGTAGCGCACGCCCTGTGCGGCCACGGCGTCGATGACCGGGGTGCGCGCAATCGTGCCGCCGTTGCACCCGAGCGTGTCGTAACGCTGCTGGTCGGTGGTGATGAAGAGAATTTTGCGGCCCATCAGAGACCTTCCATCTGTCGTTCCATCTGTCGTTCGGTGTGTCGTTCCATTTGCAGTTTGAGTTCACGAAGTGCCCCGGCCGTGCCGCCGCCGATGACCAACGCCATCGCACGCGGATCGGCTTCGGTGGAATAGACGACGATGCACGATTCGTCGGTCAGTGCGATCACGTCGATCGTGCCCCGGTGGTGCTTGAAGATCGGAATGGTCAGCCGGTATTGGAAGCGGCGCTGCGTGTTGTCGCAGACCAAGATCTCCTCCGGCATCGACACGCCGGAGCCGGTGACGATCACCCGCGAGGTGCCGTCAACCGTGCAATCGACCACACCCGGGAACCAGTGATGGAGCTTGCTGGCGTCGCCCGCCAGCGCCCACACGTCGGCCGCCGAGCGGGCGATGCAGATCTCATGGCGAATGGTGCCGTACATCAGCATCTGCCGTTCATCGGGCCGGCGTCGTGTATCCGGGCAGCGTCGTCCAACCGAACAGCGTCGTCCAACCCGAAAACGTCGCCCAACCGGGCAGTGCCGCTCACGTCTCCGCCGGCGTTGCGGCGATGAAGTCGACGATCACTTGCGCCAACTCGGCACCCTTGTCCTCCTGCAGGAAGTGGCCGCCGCCGACGATCGTGGTGTGCGGCTGGCCCTTCGTGCCGGGGATACGACGCAGGAACGGACCTTCGCCGCCACGGGTCACCGCGTCCTTGTCGCTGAAGGTGCACAGCCACGGTTTGGTCCATTGTTCCAGCACCTTCCACGCCTGACGGTTCTCCGCCGCACCTGGATCATCAGCCAGGCTGGGCACCAGCGACGGGAAGATGCGGGCGCCGGCCTTGTAGGTGTCGTCGGGGAACGGTGCGTCGTAGGCCGCAATCACTTCCGGCGAGAGGTCGCTAGCGGAGCCGCCGTTGACGATGCCGCCGATCGGGAACACCTCGGATTCGCGGGAGAACTTCTGCCACGACAGGAACGCTTCGCTGAGCTTGCCGTCACCCTC
>Ga0105044_10011195_pt1 | contig 12242 bp, 9 predicted proteins | sample MAT01_FD_78092 | JGI IMG/M metagenome (GOLD analysis project Ga0105044, IMG submission 78092) | Freshwater microbial communities from Lake Fryxell liftoff mats and glacier meltwater in Antarctica - MAT-01 | ecosystem: Environmental > Aquatic > Freshwater > Ice > Liftoff microbial mat | place...
ACGCCGGCATCATGACCATCGGGGGCGTCGAGATCAACTTCGGCCTCAACCAGTTCTTCTTCCGCACGCTCATGGTCATCGCGGCCCTCGGCACCGTGTTCGCCGCCGGCTACCTGCTGTGGATGTTCCAGCGGGTCGCCTTCGGGACACCCACCGCCGAGTTCGCCGACGATCCGCACATCACCGATGTGCAGCCGGCGGAGTGGATGGCGTGGGTGCCGATCCTGGTGCTCATCGTCGTGTTCGGTGTGGCTCCCGGGCTGATGTTCAACGTCATCGACCCGGCCGTGACCCGGACCATCCAGGAGATGCACGCCATCACGATCGCGGGCGGGGGCTGATCTCGTTGCTCCCCACCCCGCTGCTCGCCTTCACGGCGCCGTCGATCGACTTCCACGCCTTCGCGCCGGAGATCGTCGTCGTCGCCGTCCTCGTGCTGGCGCTGCTCGTCGATCTCTTCACCGACGAGGGCAGCAACTGGGCGCCGTCGATCGCCAGCGTCGGGCTCCTGGCCGGGATCATCCCGCTGATCACCCTGGCCACCACCGACCACGAGGTCTCGATGTTCGGCGGGGCGTACATGGTCGACAACTTCGCCCTGGTCCTCAAGGCGCTCTTCTTGATCTCGGGCTACCTCGTCGTGCTGCTCTCGATGAACTACATCGGCGAGGGCGACTACTGGGAGGGCGAGTACTACCAGCTCATCATCGCGTCGGTGCTGGGCATGATGGTCATGGCTTCGGCCCGTGACCTCATCTCGATGTTCATCGCCCTCGAGCTCTTGTCGATCCCGGCCTACATGCTCGCCGCGTGGAAGAAGAACGCACTGAAGGGCAACGAGGCCGGCATCAAGTACTACCTGATGGGTGTGTTCGCGTCGGCGGTGATGCTCTACGGCATGTCGTTGATCTACGGGCTCACCGGCTCGACGCTGCTCGCCGACATCGCCCCTGGTCTCGGCGCGCCGGAGACATCCACCCCGATCATCACCCTGGCGATCGTGTTCGTGCTCGTCGGCTTCGGCTTCAAGGTCTCCGCGGTGCCGTTCCACGCCTGGGCTCCCGACACCTATGAGGGCGCACCCACCCCGGTCACCGCCTTCCTGGCCGTCGCTTCGAAGGCCGCCGGGTTCGTGGCGCTCATGACTCTCGTCTTCGTCGGGTTCCGCTACCGGTCCGACGTCTTCCAACCCATGATGTGGGCGCTCGCCGTGCTCACCATGGTGGTGGGGAACCTCATCGCCCTCCGCCAGTCCAACGTCGTGCGCATGCTCGCCTACTCGGGCGTGGCCCAGGCCGGCTACATGCTCGCCCCGTTCGCGGTGTACGGCTACGAGGGTGTCACCAGCCTGGCGCTGTCGTCGATCGTCTCCTACCTGCTCATCTACATGGTGATGAACCTCGGGGCCTTCGCCGTGATCATCGCCCTGGCCCGCAAGACCGGATCAGCCGAGATCACCTCGTTCGGCGGCCTGCGCGAGTACGCCCCGGGCCTGACCCTCGCCATGACGATCTTCCTGTTCTCGCTCGCCGGCATCCCGCCCCTCGGTGGGTGGTTCGCCAAGTTCGGGATCTTCCAGGTGCTCGTGTCGTCCGGCTCGGTGTGGGGGTACTCGCTCGCCCTCATCGTCGGCGTGAACTCGGTGATCGCGCTCTTCTACTACGCCCGGGTCGCCAAGGTGATGTGGATGGAGCCGGTGCCCGACGGCGACCTGAGCCCGGTCAAGATCCCCGTCTCACTGGGAACCGTGCTGGTCATCACCGCGGTCGCCACGGTCGCGATCGGCGTCTACCCGGGCATCGTCACCCGGTTCAGCGGCTCCACCTGCCTCAGCTCGGCCCCCACCGAGTGCCAAGCCGTCACCGCCGCGCCCTGATCGCGGCGAGCGACCGGTGAGCGACGGACCCGGCGCCGACCGTCCGGTGGCCCGCACCCCCCTCGACGATGAGGTCGCGGCTCGCATCCGGCGGCGCGGACCGATCCCCTTCGCCGAGGTCATGGACCTCGCCCTCTACGATCCGCAGCACGGCTTCTACGCCGCCGGCGGCGGGGCCGGGCGGCGGGGCGACTTCCTCACCAGCCCCGAGGTCGGACCCCTCTTCGGCGCCGTCGTGGCGCGAGCGCTCGACGGCTGGTGGGAGGAGGCGGGTCGTCCCGATCCGTTCGTGGTCGTCGAGGCGGCCGCGGGGAACGGCATGCTCGCGCGCACGATCCTCGGCGCCGGACCCGTCTGCGCGGATCTCCTCACCTACGTCCTGGTCGAGCGGTCCGCCGCGCTCCGGGCCCGCCACGACGAGCACCTGGAGCTGGTGGCGCCGGAGTTGGCGTTCCCGCCCGAGCTCGACCCGGATCGTGACGCCCCGGGCGACGCCGGCCGGGCGGTCGAGGCGTCGGCGGCCACCGGTCCGCGCGTCGTCTCGCTGGGGTCCCTGCCGGCGTTCCCCTGCGCCGACGTGGTGCTGGCCAACGAGCTGCTCGACAACCTGCCGGTGGTGCTGCTCGAGGCCACGGGTGACGGTGACCGCAACTGGGCCGAGGTCCGGGTGGCGCTCGGGGCCGACGACCGCTCCCTCGTCGAGCTCCTCGTGCCGGCGGCGCCGGCGCTCGCGGCTCGCGCCCGTCGCCTCGTCCCCGACGCGGTACCCGGGTCCCGGATCCCGCTGGCGACCGCGGCGGCCGACTGGCTCCGCCAGGCGCTCGACACCGTTCGTCACGGCCGGGTCGTGCTCCTCGACTACGCCGACGACACGCCGGCCCTGGCCCGCCGCCCGGTGCACGAGTGGCTGCGCACCTACCGCGGGCACGAACGGGGTCTCGACCCGCTGGCGGCGATCGGGACCCAGGACATCACCTGTGAGGTCCCCGTCGACCAGCTCGACGCGCTGATGCCGATCGACCGCAACGAGTCGCAGGCCGCGTTCCTCGCCCGTCATGGGATCGAGGAGCTGGTGGAGGAGGGACGCCGCACCTGGACCGAGCGAGCCCACATCGGCGATCTGGAGGCCGTGCGAGGTCGGAGCCGCATCCGCGAGGCCGAGGCGCTGGTGGACCCCGAGGGCCTGGGGGCGTTCCGGGTCCTCGAGTGGCACCCGCGCGGAGAGCCCCGCCCGTCGGGCCCGGTCGGCCCATCGGTGGTGTCGGCGTGACGCCAGTACCCTGAACCGATGGCGATGACCGAGCGGCTCCCGCTGACCCGCGAACGCATCATCGCCGCCGCCGTCGAGCTGGTCGACACCAACGGCGTCGATGCGCTCAGCATGCGCAAGCTCGGGGCGGCCCTCGGCGTCGAGGCGATGTCGCTCTACAACCACGTCGTCAACAAGGACGACGTGCTGGACCGCATCCTCGATCAGGTGCTCGCCGAGATCGAGCTGCCCGACCCGTCGCTCGCGTGGGACGAGCAGATCCGGGCCCTCGCCCACGGCTTCCGGGCCGCCGGTCACCGCCATCCGGGGGTCTTCCCCCTCTTCGGGTCGCGGTCGATCACGTCGTTCGAGGGCTTCCGGCCGCTCGAGCAGTCCTACGCCGCCCTGCGCGACGCGGGCCTGTCGACCGATGACGCCCTCGACGGCTTCACGGCCCTCTCGTCGTTCGCGTTCGGCTACGTCCTCACCGAGCTCGGCGGCCTGGTCGACCGCGCCCTCCAGCACCCGTGGGAGATCGACGACGTCCGCGTCGACCGTCCCTCCCTCGTGGAGATGGGCGCCTCGTTGGCCCGACGGGACGCGGATCGCCAGTTCCGTTTCGGTCTCGACCTGCTGATCGGTGGCCTCGCCAACATGGTGGCTGCGGCGGACCGAACTGCCGGCTGACCGACCGACCTGCGTTCTCGCCGCGACGGACGCTCAGGCGTCCTCATCGCCATCGTCGTCGACCTCGGGGCCGCGCTCGAGCTCGTTCTCGATGTGGGGCAGATCGATCATCGGGGCGGGGATCAGGGTGCCACCCTCGACGATGGCATCGGCGTCCGGGGTGACCCCGGCCCGTTCGGCGGCCTCGCGGTCTATCACCATGAGGTTCCGACCCGAGCGCTTGGCGGTGTACATCAGGTTGTCCGCCACGGCGACGATGTTGCGGAAGGTCGTCCCCGCTTCGCTGTCGGTGACGCCCCAGCTCGCAGTGAAGTGCAGGAAGCTCCGCGCTCGGATCTGGTCGGTGAGCGAGCGCTGCAGCCGGGTGATGGTCTTCTCCGCCTCCGCGACGTCGGTGTCGGGGAGCAGGATCACGAACTCCTCGCCGCCGTAGCGCGACGCGATGTCGGTCGGCCGCAGGTCACCCTTGAGCACGGCCGCAAAGAGGCGCAGCGCGCTGTCACCGGAGTCGTGGCCGTGGCGGTCGTTCAGCTCCTTGAAGCGATCGAGGTCGGCCATGGCGATGGTGAAGGGGCGGTGATCGAGCAGCAGCTCGCGGGCCCGGTTCTCGAGCTCGCGGCGGTTGACGAGGCCGGTGAGCCCGTCGGTCGAGGCCTGGCGGTCCCGCTGCTCGGTGCTCTCGAGGATCCCGAGGCGGCTTCCGGTCTCCGAGGCCAGGACGGTGAGGCGCTCGACCTGGCGCTCGTGGGGGAGGGCGCCCTCCGGCGCCACGAGGTGGATAACGCCCGACGCCCGCCCGTTGAACGTGACCGGCACGCACACGGCCGAGCACGGCGTGTCCTCGTGCTCGGGGAGCTTGGGACAGACGTTGAGCGTGCGACTGCTGTCGTAGCGCATGGTCTGGCCCCGCCGGAGCGCCGCGCACTGGTCGGGGGTGTCGACCGGGCAGTTCGCCGCGCCGCGCTCGGGGTTGGCCTGGGCGCGGCGGAGGTGGGCCTGGCTGTCGTCGGTGAGCAGCAGCTCGGCGCGGTGGTCGGGGATGACGTCCATGAACGCCCGTCCGACCGCGGCGAGCACCTCGTCTTTGTCGGTGGTGGTGTCGAGCGCCTCGGCGAGGTTGTTCCGATAGGTCTGGAACTCGTTGCTCTCGCGCTGCATCCGCTCGGCCCGCTCCAGCTGTGACGTCTCCAGGTGGATGCTGCGGCCCAGGGGTTGGAGGAGGAACGCCACCGACGCGGTGGCGGTGAGCAGCGTGGTGGCGAGGAGCGCGAGGGTCATGGTCCGCTGCCGGCCGACCTCGATGACGATCTGGTCGTGGTACACGCGGACCGCCTTCTGGAGGTCGGCGGCGAGCTCGACGTACTGCGTGCGGATCGTGAGGAGCTGGGACTGGTTCTCCGCGTTGGCAGCGAGTTCGGACCGGCTGAGCAGGGAGATGTCCGTCGCCGTCCCGGCGTAGCTGCGGACCGCGTCGGCCACGGTGTCGGGCTCGCGGTTGTAGATGGCGTCGAGCTGCGGGCTGACGTCGGCAGCGGTCAGCACGATGCCGTCCCCGCCCGTGAGGAGCTGGTCCATGGTGCCGGTGAGGAGCGCGGCCTCGAGCTCGAGCTCGGTCTGCCACCGGTCGAGCTCCTCAGCCGATGCCGTGTCGAACTGGAAGACGATGTTCTCGGCCATCGACGCGATGCGCAGGACCCGCGTCGGCTGCTCGGAGGCGGTCTCAGCGGCCCGGGTGAGCTGGCTGATCCGGTGGTTCGACTGCAGCGTTGCGAGGGTTGTGACCGCGGCGACCGCCACCAGCAGCCCGAGGGCGACCGAGTACCGCCAGGTGAACCGGCGCGCCAGTGGCACCCGAGGCGTCGCCGGCTCGACTGCGATGTCTGATGATCGACGTGCGTAGGCCGACATCCGGGAGGGTTCCTGTGGGGGGATCGGTCCCCCTTCCATCGGCAGGTGGACCGTCCGTGTTGAGCATCCGAGGGGCCTCCCGCGGGCGGGACGAAAGCCCGCCTGCGCCCCAGTCAGGAGGATCGACATCGGCGAGGTGACGGCCGGTAGGGTGCCAACGGCCGGACCGCACGGCCGTGAGGAGGACAGCGAGCGCATGGGTGAACCGACGATCGAGGACTACTTCACCGAGGATCGCGTCTTCCCGCCGTCGGCGGCCTTCGCCGCTGCGGCGCGGACGAGCGACCGCAGCCTCTACGACGAGGCCGCCGCCGACCCGGAGGCGTTCTGGGCTCGTCAGGCGCGCGAGCTGGTGTCCTGGGACACCGATTTCGAGACGGTGCTCGAGTGGGACCTTCCCTTCGCCCGTTGGTTCGACGGCGGCACGTTGAACGTCTCGGTCAACTGCCTCGACCGCCACGTCGCCGCCGGTCTCGGCGACCGCGTCGCGTACCACTGGGAAGGCGAGCCGGGCGACACCCGGACCCTCACCTACACCGACCTGCTCGACGAGGTGTGCCGCTTCGCCAACGTGCTCAAGGACCTCGGCGTCGAGCGCGGCGACCGGGTGGCGATCTACCTGCCCATGGTGCCCGAGCTGGCGGTGGCCATGCTGGCGTGCACCCGCATCGGCGCGGCGCACTCGGTGATCTTCGGAGGCTTCTCGCCCGACTCCATCGTCGACCGCGTGAACGACACCGAGGCCAAGGTCATCGTCACCGCCGACGGCGGGTACCGTCGCGGGGCGGCCGCTCCGCTCAAGCCCAACGTCGATGCCGCGTTGGCCTCCACCCCGTCGGTGAACCACGTCGTCGTGGTGCAGCGCTGCGGCAACGACGTCGAGATGGTCGAGGGCCGGGACCACTGGTGGCACGAGCTGGTGCCCGCGGCATCCCCCGAGTGCCCGCCGGAGTCCATGGCCGCCGAGGACCTGCTGTTCCTGCTCTACACGTCAGGGACCACGGCCAAGCCCAAGGGCATCATGCACAGCACCGGCGGCTACCTGACCCAGGTGGCGTTCACCCACAAGTACGTCTTCGACCTGCAGCCCGACCGTGACGTCTACTGGTGCGCGGCCGACATCGGCTGGGTGACCGGCCACAGCTACATCGTCTACGGGCCCCTCACCAACGCCGCCACCAGCGTCATCTACGAGGGCACCCCCGACACGCCCGATCGTGACCGCCTGTGGTCGATCGTCGAGCGGTACGGCGTCACCCAGCTCTACACCGCGCCCACCGCCATCCGCATGTTCATGAAGTGGGGTGAGCAGGAGCCGGCCAAGCACGACCTGACGAGCCTCCGGGTCCTGGGCACCGTCGGTGAGCCCATCAACCCCGAGGCGTGGATGTGGTACCACGAGTTCATCGGTGGCGAGCGCTGTCCGATCGTCGACACGTGGTGGCAGACCGAGACCGGCGCGCACATGATCTCGCCCCTGCCGGGGGTCGTCGCCACGAAACCCGGCTCGGGAACCTTCGCGCTGCCGGGCATCGCGGTCGAGATCGTCGACGACGACGGCAACGTGGTCGAGCACGGCGGCGGCTACCTCACGGTCACCCAGCCGTGGCCGGCGATGCTGCGAGGCATCTGGGGCGACCCGGAGCGCTACCGCGACACCTACTGGTCCCGGTTCGAGGGTCGCTACTTCGCCGGTGACGGCGCCAAGATCGACGACGACGGCTACATCTGGCTGCTCGGACGGGTCGACGACGTGATGAACGTCTCGGGTCACCGCGTGTCCACCACCGAGGTCGAGTCCGCGCTCGTGGACCACCCGGCCGTCGCCGAGGCCGCGGTGGTCGGAGCCACCGATGCCACCACCGGCCAGGCCATCGTCGGCTACGTGATCCTCCGCGGCACCTTCGAGACCAGCGACGAGCTCGTCGAGGAGATCCGCCAGCACGTCGCCACCAAGATCGGGCCGACCGCCCGCCCGAAGGCGGTCATCGTCACGCCGGATCTGCCCAAGACCCGGAGCGGCAAGATCATGCGACGCCTCCTGCGCGACGTCGCGGAGGGCCGCGACCTCGGCGACACGACCACGCTGGCCGACGCCAGCATCGTCACCGACCTCCAGCGGCGCGCCAGCGAGTCGCCCCAGGAGGACTGAGTGGCCCGGGGCGACTTCGACAACTGGCACTGGCGCGACGGCCCCGTCGAGGCCGGCGAGACCATCGTGTTCGACATGGACGGCGTCCTCTCCGACGCCGCCGGGCGCCAGCACTTCCTCGAGTGGCCGGCGCGTGACTGGGAGGCCTTCTTCGCGGCATGCGGGGACGACGCCCTCATCGACGAGGTCGCCCGCCTGCTCGATGTGATCAGCGCCGACCACCGCATCGTGCTGCTCACCGCCCGCCCGATCCGGGTCCAGCCCCAGACGCTGGCGTGGCTCCGGCGCTACGAGTTGCGCTGGGACCTCCTGGTGATGCGGAGCGCGTGGGACCACGAGTCCTCGCAGGAGTTCAAGCGCCGGTCGGTGGGGGAGCTGCGCGACTACGGGTTCGACTTGCGCCTGGCGTTCGAGGACGACCGCCGGAACTACCTCATGTTCCACCAGGAGGGCGTCCCCTGCATCTACATCCACTCCGGCTACTACGACTGAACCCGGCTTGCCGACGGCGGTCGGGAGGCCGTGTCGAGCGCCGTCGGTAGGGTGACGGTGCCGCACCCGGGCGATGGTCGGGATGAGGCCACGAGTAGCCCACCGGACCCAGGGGAGCGGTCGATGGACGCGTTGGACCCGACCTCGCCGAGCGCCCGTCGCCCGGCGCCCTCGCTCCGCCTCGCCAGCCCGGCCGGGCGCTGGCTGGTGGCGGTGTGCGTGCTCGGCAGCGGCATCGCGTTCATCGACGGCACAGTGGTCAACGCCGCCCTCCCGTCGATCGCCGACGATCTCGGGGCCGACCTCGCCGCCCTCCAGTGGGTGGTCACCGGCTACCTCCTGACCCTCTCCGCGTTCGTGGTGCTCGGCGGCTCCCTCGGCGACCGGTACGGGCGCAAGCGGGTGTTCATGATCGGCCTGGGCGCGTTCGCGCTGACGTCGCTGCTGTGCGCCGTGGCCCCCACGGTCACCTTCCTCATCGGCGCACGTCTCGTCCAGGGGATGGCCGCGGCGCTGCTGCTGCCGTCGAGCCTGGCGCTCATCTCGGCGTCGTTCGCCGCCGAGGACCGCGGCGCGGCGATCGGCTCGTGGTCGGGACTGGGCGGGATCGCCGGCGCCATCGGGCCGTTCCTCGGCGGCTGGCTGATCTCGGCCGTGTCCTGGCGGGCGGTGTTCCTCATCAACGTCCCGCTCTGCGCGATCGCCCTCGTCCTGGCCCAGGTGCACGTGCCCGAGACCCTCGACGACGAGGCACCGGCGCACCTCGACCTGCTCGGCGCGTCCTCGCTGGCGATCGGCCTCGGCGGGGTGGTGTACGCCCTGATCGAGGGTCCGGCGTCAGGGTGGACCACGGTCACCGTCGCGGCCGGCGCGCTCGGCGCGCTCTGTCTGGTCGCCTTCGTGGCGATCGAGCGGTTCTCGAGCCACCCGATGGTGCCGCTCGACCTGTTCACGTCACGCCAGTTCAGCGGGGCGAACGCCACGACCCTGTTCGTGTACGCGTCCCTCGGTGCCACCACGTTCTTCGTTGTGGTCTACCTCCAGACCAGCCTCGGGTACTCGCCCCTGGCCGCCGGAGCGGCGTTCCTTCCGCTGACCATCTTCATGCTGCTGCTCTCGGCCCGCGCTGGCGCATTGGCCCAGCGCATCGGCCCCCGGTGGCCCATGACCATCGGCTCGCTCGTGGTCGCGGTCGGCGTCGCCCTCTTCGTGCGGGTGCAGCCCGGTGTCTCCTACGTCGCTGGCGTCCTCCCCGCAACGGTCGTTCTCGGGCTCGGTCTCACCCTGACCGTGGCCCCGCTCACGACGGCGGTGCTGGCCGCGGTGTCGGACAACCACGCCGGCGTCGGCTCGGCGGTGAACAACGCGGTTGCCCGGATCGGGGCGCTCCTGGCGGTGGCGGTGCTCCCGGCCGCTGCGGGCCTCACCGACGAGACGGGCGCCCTGGATCTGGCCGACGGGTTCACCCGGGGCATGCTCCTGGCCGCCGGCCTGGCGCTCATCGGCGCCGTCGTCGCCTTCCTCACCGTGCGCACGGCGACCCCGGTCGCGGAGGTGACCGTCGGAAACGTGGCGATGGTGTGCCTCGACCCGTGCGTGAAGGAACGAACCGGCGAACCGGGTTCGGCGGCGGCCTGACGGATCGACCCCCTCGCGCCCGGCGCCGGGCCGGGACGGACCGACCGGCGGGCGGGCGGCGCAGCCCTGGATCAGTCGCGGAAGTTGTTGAACTGCAGCGGGATCCCGAAGTCGCCCTCCTTGAGGGCGGCGATGACGGCCTGGAGATCGTCGCGCTTCTTGGCGGTGACCCGGAGCTGCTCGCCCTGGGTCTGGGACTGCACTCCCTTGGGGAACTCGGCCTTGATGAACTTGTTGAGCTCGCGGGCCTTGTCCGAGGAGATCCCGGCCTGGAGCTTGGTGGCCTGGCGCACGGAGCCGCCCGCCGCAGGCTCGACCTCGCCGTGCTCGATGGCCTTCAGCGAGAGCTTGCGCTTGACGAACTTCTCCTCGAGCACCTGGCGGACCGCGTTGAGGCGGTCCTCCGACACCGACCGGAGCTCAATCAGGTCGTCCTTGTCCTTGAGCTCGATGGACGAGTCGGTGCCCTTGAAGTCGTAGCGCTGGCTCAGCTCACGCTCGGCCTGATCGACCGCGTTGCGCACCTCTTGCATGTCCACTTCGGAGACGACGTCGAAACTCGGCATGACCGGAACCTACAGCTCGGCGGCCCCGTCCGCCCGCCGGCGGCCTGACGCGGCGCGGCCCTCCCGAGCGCCGGAGCGGTCGGAAGGGCCGAACTGGTGGGCCGGGATGGATTTGAACCATCGAAGGCAATGCCGACGGGTTTACAGCCCGTTCCCTTTGGCCACTCGGGCACCGACCCAGGTCGTCTCGACGTGAGACGGGGCGAGGATAGTGGGTCGTCCGCCGGGAATCGAAACGACAACGGCACGGTCGGCGTGAGGCCGAGCGGCGCCGAACCGGGCGAGGGTGGTGGGTGGTGCGGGCAGGGCCGGTGCCGGGTGCGCGACGACCTGCCCGACAGTCAGTCGTCGGGATCGGCCGAGGTGAGCAGGAGCTGCAGCTCGACGACGTCGAGCCACCGTCGGAACTTCCGGCCCACCTCGCGCTCGGTGCCCACCAGCTCGAAGCCGGCGGCGCGGTGGAGGGCGATCGAGGGCTCGTTGCCGCCGACGATACGGGCGATGACCGAGTGGAAGCCGTGGCGGGAGGCGATGGCGAGCAGCTCGTCGAGCAGGAAGCGGCCCACCCCGGCGCCGCGCTGGTCGTCGCGCACGTAGACCGAGTCCTCGACGGTGGTGCTGTAGGCCGGTCGGGTCCGGTACGGCGACAGCGACCCGAACCCGATGACCTCGCCGTCGTCGTCCACTGCGACGATGGCGGCGTAGGCGCCCGACCGCTCACGCAGCCAGGTGGTCTGCTCCTCGATGGAGCGGGAGCGCAGGTCGAAGTTGAGCGGGGTCTCCACCGCGGCGTTGTAGATCGCCGCGATCGCGTCGGCGTCGCTCGGCTGCGCCAGTCGTGTTCGCACGGGGGCACGCTACCGGCCGATCGGAACCGCCCGGGGCGAGGGTGGGTCGCTCGTTCGACCGGGGATCGGCGGGTCGAACGATCAGGCGGCGACGTGGCGCGTGCGCTTGGGAGCGTCGCCGCCGGTCGGGCGCTCGACGTGGTCGGTCGGCTCGATCACCCGGAGGTTGCCCGTGAGGGCCTCGACCCGGGCCCAGGCGGCGACGTCGGTATCCTCGGTCAGCAGGATCACCTGCTGGCGCTTCGAGGCCGCGCTGATCTGTTCGAGGAGCTGGGCCTTGGCGGCGGCGCCGAGACTGGTGAGGGGGTCGTCCAGGAAGGCCGGGAAGCTCTCGCCGCCGGCGCCGAGCGTGCGCAGCTCCTCGAGGCGCCGCAGCAGGGAGTGAGCCAGATCCTCGCCCGCCTGCTCGGGGCTCGGGACGGTGGGGGCGACCGGCGGAGCCGGGTCGGCGGAGGCGAGGCGGTTGGCCTCCTCGCGCACGAGGCGCCGCTTCTCGATGGCCCACTCCACCGGGATGTCTCCCGCGAGCAGCTTCCACTCGATGATGGCGGCCCGGTGGTACTCGGCGGCGAGGACCAGCGCCCGTCGGTGCTGGTCGCTCGCCAGCGACTCGTTGACCCGGTTGATCTGAAAGGTCAGGTAGGAGTGGGCTCCAGCCTCGCGCAGGGCCTGCTCCTGGAGGGCCCGAGCGCCCTCGAGCCGGCGCCAGAACACGATCGACAACGCGGTGGTGACCGCGGCGGCCAGCACCAGGGGGATGGCACCCCAGGGACCCATGGTCACCGCCGCCGGCACCGCGCCGATCGCGGTGATCCCGCCGACCATG
>Ga0105044_10011196_pt1 | contig 12242 bp, 11 predicted proteins | sample MAT01_FD_78092 | JGI IMG/M metagenome (GOLD analysis project Ga0105044, IMG submission 78092) | Freshwater microbial communities from Lake Fryxell liftoff mats and glacier meltwater in Antarctica - MAT-01 | ecosystem: Environmental > Aquatic > Freshwater > Ice > Liftoff microbial mat | place...
AAGAAAAATATGTACCGTGCCTACAGCATTAAAGGAATGTATTGGACTGCAGCCACAGACTGAAGTCTGTGGCTACAATATTCTCCAAGCCTACGGCTGTTATATTGGATTAAAAGCCTAATTTGAAATTCAAGAATCTACTTATATCCGGACATTTTACGTTTACTAAACGACATTGCATCACCATTACCCCACTAACAATTAACAATTAACAATTAACAATTAACCATTTTCCATTTTCCATTATCCAATAACGATTAACAATTAACATGTAACAATTAAAAATTACTCATTAACCATTAACCATTGTCCATTGTCCAATGGCAACTAAATATTAACCATTATCCACTATTCTAATTGTTTCGTCGACTATTAATATCAATTCATATAGTACTTTGGCTAAGAGTAGTACTATGTATTGCAAGGTACTATAATGTTTTATATCTTTGCCGTATAAATCATCACATAAAATTTAAATCAAACAGCACATGAAACTATTTTTAATTTTGTCATTTATGATCCCTTTAGCCCTTTATTCCCAATCGAAAACTAATAAAATAGTCATGGTAGTCAGTAGCTATGGAAAGGACTTAGGGAAGACACGACCAGGCTATGAAATGGATGAATTTTCTCAAGCTTATCATATTTTTAAAACAAATGGATTAATTATCGACGTAGCAAGTGCGCGTGGAGGAAGTGTAGAGCCAAGTCGATTTAATAAAGAGAAGCCTTACAATAAAGCATTGATTGAAGATAACGAGGCAATGATGCTTTTGCAAAGTACCAAATCCACAGCGACACTAAAGGCAACTAACTATGATGCAATCTACATTGTAGGTGGTAAAGGTCCGATGTTTGACCTTGTAGTTGATCCTTCACTCCAAGATTTGATTTCTGAGATGAATGATCAAGGAAAAATTATTTCAGCTGTTTGTCATGGCACCATTGCCTTAGCAAATATTAAAAAGGATACTAGTTACCTAGTTGTCAATAGGTTACTTACCGGGTTTTGCAATGAGGAAGAAACCATGTTTGGCAAGACAAGTGCTGAGTTTCCATTTTTACTTGAGGATAGGTTAATCCAAAGAGGCGCTAATTATCAAAAAGGGGAAGCAATGTTGCCATTTATGGTGAGAGACAGAAATATGATTACTGGACAAAACCCTTATTCAACAACCGCGGTAGCAGAGGAAATCGTAAGATCGCTAGGAAAAGAACTTGTAAAAAGAAAAAAGTATAAAGATGAGATGAGTATGGAACTTATTAATAAATTTATTCAAGGCGAAGTAGTATGGGCGAAGCAAGCTTTAAATAGCGATAGAGAAGAATATGATTTGGAATTGATAGCTGTATTTGGATACTATCAAGCAATGTTTGCTAAAGACGACATTATGAAGATCAAAAAAGGTATCTCCATCATGGAACTCGTCACTTCATACTACCATAATGAAGACTTATACATAAAACTAGCTGATTACTATTTGAAGGTAAATGATAGACCTAAAGCAATACAAACGCTTAATAGTGTGATCGAAAAGAATCAGAATTCAAAAGCTGCAAATACGCTTTTGAAAAAAATATTAGAATAGTATTTTTAATACCCCATAACCTGACGAAGAAGAAGGAAATTTCTTTGACACATACGAAGAACTTTATAAATATGGATTTTAGATATTAAAGTTGCAGAAATGATCGATGTGTTAGGGCTTTTGCGGTAGAGATAGTTGATTTCAAAATCTTAAAGAAATAACAGATTAAACGAGTAATTTTTACCTTTGCACCATGCTTTATTTTGTTGGAATAATTATCTCATTTTTTCTTGCATTACTCATCTTTTCAAAGAAAGAGAGACAATTAGCTGATTTGATATTAGGTACTTGGATGGTTATTATTGGATTACACCTCATGATGTTCTACAGTACAATCAATGGCACCATTTTTGAATATAGCCACATTATGGGTATTGGGTTAATATTGCCTTTCTTGCATGGGCCTTCCCTGTATCTTTATACACTATCCATTACCAACCCTGCCAAAATAAATTGGATTAGGGTATTTTTGCACTCGATCATACCAATTTTTGTTTTATTAGGTATAAGTCCATTTTTTCTCTTGTCGCATAGTGAACAAGAATATGTGATGAGACATAAAGGGGTAGGGCATGAAACTTTAATTTTTACCATGAACATAGTGCTGACCATTTCAGGTATTGGCTACGTTTTCTTTACTAACTTATTACTTCGAAAACACAAGAAAAGAATTTCTGACCAATTCTCAAATCAAGAAAAGATCAATTTAAATTGGCTTAGATTTTTATTCTATGGTATGGCAGTTATATGGATATTGATTATATTTTATAGTGATGATAGGTATATATTTACACTAGCTACTTTATTTGTGATTTGCATAGGATATTATGGCATTAGGCAAGTGGGGATTTTTACAAATCCTAAAACTTTAGAAGTCCTAGCTGAAAATGAACTTCTTGAAGAGGTGGTAAATTTTACAACGGTATATAGTAAAAAAAAATATGCCAAATCTGGCCTGTCAGAAGAAACAGCGAACGAGTTACGTTCTAAACTAACCTTGCTAATGGCGAATGACAAACTATACCTTGAGCCTGAACTTACCTTGGTTGATCTTGCTTCAAGATTAGGTACGCACCCTAATTATCTCTCTCAAGTCATCAATGATTTAGAAAATGTAAACTTCTACGATTACGTAAATGGTCTTCGTGCACAAGAATTTAAAGAGAAAGTTTCAGATCCTGAAAACAAGAAATTCACACTCATTGCTATTGCCTACGAATGTGGTTTCAATTCTAAGTCAGCATTCAATCGATTTTTTAAGAAAATAGAAGGACTGTCACCCTCAGAGTATATTAAAAGTAAGAACTATTAGGCGAAATGCCACATAAAAACGTGCCAGTTTACAAGCAATGTTGCCTGCTTGATAATTTGCACTTCTATTAAAGTATTAGAAATCAATAGTTTATAGTAAATTAGGGTTCATCTTGTAGGCATGGTCGTTAACTTTATTTATTTGAGTCAATTTTGCGGCTCAAACAAATAAAGTTATCCAATTATGATTAAAAAATTTAGAATTTATTATTTCATTTGCACGCTCGCTTTTGTAGTATTTGCTTCTACAATAGGGATAAGTCAAAAGAATCTGCGAATTTCTATTTTCAACGAAGCCACCACACTCCCATCTTCAAATATATTGCATTTCCCAATTCATCCTGGTTTTAGCATCGGTACTGACATCTGGATTAAAAGTGGTAAACATTGGCATCGATCTATAGGCGCGGAGGCTTCCTTTTTCCATCATCGCCTTTCAGAAAATGCATTAATGATTGATGCGACATATGCAATTGGTTATAAATTTAAATTTGGGTTGCAACCGAAATTATTGACTTCCATAGGATATAAGCAGAGCTTTGCAGCGGGTGAAATATATGAAATAGCAAATGGAGACTATATTTCAACCAATCCTGCACAAAAGTCTCAAATTAACGTGAAAGTCGGCTATGGTGTTGAGTACAGTCTTAATGAAAGACTGAGTCTAGTCGCTGATTACCGCATCATGGTGGCGAGCCCATTTTCAGAATTACTCCCTTTTATGCTCCACAATTTTTTTTCTTTAGGAGTAAAAGTCAATTTCACTAAACTTTAAAATAACCTCTTATCATGAAATTTCAATTTAGAATTAAAACAATCCTAGTATTATCTACCTTATTAATGTCTTGCGAGAAAATCACTGATTCCTCTCCTTTTTTAGCATGTGAAAAAGGAATAAAAAATCATCCAAACAGCATGAGATATCAGAAAATGGCTGATGCATTGCGCGCGAACGGGGTAGTAGGTGCTAGCCTTACAATTATCTCATCAGAAGGCACATGGAGTTCAGGTATTGGCATGGCTGATATTAAGTTTAAAATACCAATGACTCCATGTCATACACTTAGAGTCGGTAGTGTTTCTAAGATATTTGCTGCCACGGCCATCCTAAAACTCCAAGAACAAGGCAAGCTAAATATCGAAGATAAAGCAAATAAATTTCTGCCGATTGAATTTACACAAAATATAGCAAATGCAGATAAGGCTACCATTAAGCAACTATTAAACCACACATCGGGAATAGTCGAGTATCTAGACATCGGTAGTATTTTTAATATTCTTAATCTTTCGACAAAGCAACAGAGCGCTGAGCAAAATTTACGTTCAATTTTTGGTAAAAAAGCTGATTTTGAGGTGGGGATCAAAGATCAGTATTCTAACTCCAATTATCTTCTATTAGCAATAATCATTAAGTCTGTTACTGGGAAATCAGCTCATGAGTATATCACTACAGAACTTCTAAAGCCTAATGCTATCAACGAGGTATTTGCTACTACTAATCTGCCTAGCTCGATGAGTCGTGGGTACTTTGACATCTATGATAATGGGAAAATGGTAGACAGAACAGAGATTGATAACAATGCAGTAGGTGGTGATGATATGCTAGATGGAGGCTTAATTGCAAATTCTTTCGATTTGGCTTTATTCCATGAAAAGTTGATTACTGGCAAAATTCTGAACGAAGCCTCAATAAAAAGCATGATTAACTTCACTCCTTTGACCCAAGAATTGGGAAACTTTGACTTTATCAAAGGCTATGGATTGGGTATGATGAAAATAGAAACCAATTTTGGAACTGGTATTGGTCATTATGGCAATGTGCAGAGTTTTAATGGTATGGTTTTTTACTTTCCCGAGCGAAAAGTTACCATTGCCCTTATTCGCAATTCTGATTCTTCAAAAATAAAAAAATTCATCGAAAGTAAAGACTTTTTTGATAATCTCTTTAAGGACTAAAATATGAAAGAAGCAACTTTAAATTCTATTATCAGCGATAGCAATTCCGAAGGAAACCAATATAGCTTTAAGAAAATCATTCTTATTTGGTTGCTGTCCGCCTTGCCCATGGGCTTCTTGGCTTTTGTTGGCACTCCGCTACTTGGCGGTATTGTGGATTGGCCTGTAGAGATAGTTTATTGGTGTATGATAAATGTAGGCTTGATCTGGCAGTTTTTTTTATCGCTCATTATTCTCAAATTAGATGGAAACACCTTTGATAGATCAACCGTCATAAATCGATTAAAGTTTAAAAGCCCGGTAAATCCCAAAACAGGTAAATCAAATAACTGGCTTTTGTTGTGGGTTGTGCCATTCATATTGATTAATGCTTTTCTGCAGACTGGCATTGGGATACCAAATTTTGATCATCTTTTGGCTTTCATCACAGACTATTTGCCAAAATACGATCTTTCTGTATTGGCGACAAGAGATTACAAAGGTGCATGGTGGTTGCTCATTCCTTACTGTATCACCTTTATTTTCAACTACTTTCTAGGGGAAGAGCTCATATACCGAGCCATATTACTACCTAAAATGAATGGTGTTTTTGGCAAATGGGATTGGTTCATAAATGGAATACTTTTTGGATTCTATCATCTCCACAAACCGCATATCATCGTCGGAACAGCATTGTTTTTCGGATTTGTATTTGCTTTTCCTTCAAAGCTTTTTCAGTCTAGTTGGATGAGCTTGATCATTCATGGTCTTGAAGGCATACTAGGCTTCATCATCATTATAGGTGTTATATTAGGTATGGGCTAATAATCTGAAAATTAGCATGAAACTAAAGAAAACAAATATTTTTTAAAACCACGTTTAACGTCAAAAACGATGGATGCTATCCATTGCTTATTTTATATATTTCAAAAATACAAATATCATAACACAAATGAAAAAAATTATTTATCCAATACTATTCCTTTTATCTAACATGAGTGCAGCTCAAGACATAAAATCATCACACATCTCTTTGGTGCAAAGCGTCAGTACAGATGGTCAATTGAGTAAAACTCAGAATTACTATTTTTCGTTAAATATATTAGCGGGTACGGTTAGCAGTATAAAAGGGTTTGAGATTGGAGGCTTATATAATCAGAATAATGGCAATATGACCGGGTTTCAAGTATCTGGTTTAGTAAATAACACAAAAGGCACAATGAAAGGCTTCCAAACTTCTGGAACATACAATGAATCAGGAAATGTACTTGGGGCTCAGAATAGTGGCTTAGCTAACTTAGCTCAAAATGTAAAAGGAATACAAGTTGCTGGACTTTTTAATAGCGCAAAAGAAGTAAAAGGAGCTCAAATAAGTGGCATATTCAACAAAGCTACTAAGGTAAATGGCATTCAAATTGGACTCATCAACATCGCTGATACCCTAGAGAGTGGAGGTATTATAGGATTAATCAACATTCTTAAAAATGGAGGCTATAGCGAGGTAGAACTCTCTGTTGCGGATTATCAAAACATTGGCTTTGCTTATAAATCAGGGCCTAGGTTTCTATATACGATCGTATCGATGGGATACAAATTTAATGAATCAAATTCTTCATTACTCATATCAGGCTTAGGCCTTGGTGGTCTCATCCCACTCGCTAGAAAATTATTCCTCAAGCCAGAATTAATATGGCACAATTACTTTCCAGATGATTTTAAATTTAAGCGAAATACACAAACTACCCATTTCAAGTTGGGTTTGATGAAGCAAGTTGGCAAAGTTGCATTTACTTTAGCTCCAAGTATTTACTATGGTAGTATATCCAGAAATCAAACTGATGACGTCACAAAAATTAGTCATTTTAAACCAATTGTCCAATATGACAAAGGGCGTATTGGGTATGGAATAAGTTTTGGAGTTGGATTGGTAAATTAAGAGTGTTATGAGTTTATGTAGATGAATGGAGAAATCTATAATTTGTGCTATCTAACATGTAGATATAATTTTCTACTCCCACTTTTCCTTTGTTCATTTGATTTTTTCCTGCATTCAAAATTTTGTTATAGATTTGAAGCTACTCTCTATATAATTTTGGCTTGTAATTAAATATCTAACATATAAAACAAGTACAATGAACAGAGAATTGATTTTTTTAAGAACTTTTGCAATAGCTACCGTAATTGGTATGATTTTTATCACCACATCAGCTTTCAAACAAGCTGCCAATCGAAAATTTACGGAGATTGATGTAGAAAGAATTAATATTGTAGAAAAGAATGGGACTGTAAAGATGGTGATAACTAATGTAGCTCGATTTCCTAATGGTAAGGACAAAATCAATGCGAGGCCTACTAATGAAGATCGCAAAAAACGATCAGGGATGCTGTTTTTCAATGAGGATGGCATGGAGTGTGGTGGGTTTATCTATGATGGACAAAAGACTAAGGGTGGACACAGCTCAGGGCTCTCACTCACATACGATCAATACGATGGTGATCAGGTAATGCAGTTGCTTACAGAGGATAGTCGAGAGGGAGATAGAAGGATGGTAACTAGTGGGCTGATGTTTAACGATAGACCATCCAAAGAATCGCAAGCAACAACGGGTGTATTGATGAAAGAACTTGATGCACTTGGAAAAAAAGATCCTCAAGCTGCACAGCAAAAGTACAATGACTACGTGGCACAAGGATTGCTAGGAGGTGTACCTCGTATGATGTTGGGTAAGTCGGGAAGCGAGAACAATGGTCTTTTCCTATTTGATGACAAAGGAATGCCTAAAGCAATGTTTTATGTAGATAAAGAAAACAATGCCAAACTTGACTTTTTTGATGATAAGGGAGGTATTATCGCATCATTCCCTGAAAAAAAATAAAGCAATGATGGTCATATATTGTAATAGTCCTATAATTTTGCAGGACTATTGCAAGATATGCTTCTCCGTATTACAATGAAAAAATGGCTTACTAAAATAGGTGATAACCGATATTTCTTGCTGTTCATATTGCTGTTTGCATATGTGCAGTCGATTTACCTAAGGTTTTTGGTCAGGCAAGATATCAATGCATATACATTCACTCCTGAGGCAGCGCTATCATCCTTGTGTGAAGCGGGAGTGTTGTTTGTAATCATCCTTTTCTTTATTAAAAGGATGCAACCAACTGGTGTTTTTAGGACTAAAGTAATGATCAAGGTATTTGGCTCATCGCTTTTCACCTACCTTATTGTAATGAAGATTATTAGTCTAGTTATTGCTATTTTATTTGACAATATTGAGCGAAATTTCAATGGACAAACAGTTATTTACACTGCTTTTTCCGATTTTCTAGATGGCTTTATTTACGGTAGTTTTTTCCTTACCTATTACTATTATCAAAAAAATATACAACACCAAAAGCAATTATCTATTTATAATCAAGCACTTGCAGAAAGTAAAATCCATCAATTGAAGGCACAGCTCAATCCGCATTTTTTGTTCAACAATCTCAATGTTTTGGATCAATTGATTGAAGAGGACAAACACAAAGCTTCAGATTTTTTAAATGAATTTGCTGAGATATATCGATATGTGCTACAGGCTTCCGACAAAAAACTCATTAATTTAATTGAAGAATTGGACTTTGCAGCGCAATATTTCAACCTTATACGATATAAGTATGGGCAAGCGTATCAAATGAGAATAGACAGCAAAAATGTGAATGGCTATATAGTACCACTGACCTTGCAACTTCTCATCGAAAATGCCATCCACCATAATCTTGGTAGTATAGAAAAACCAATATGCATCACAATTACAGTTGCTGAAAACATCTCCATTGCCAACAATATTATCCTCAAACCAAATCGTAAGCCAAGTTCTGGCAGAGCATTGAACAATCTAAGGGAACAGTACAAACTATTAACTGAAAAGCCTATTTTAATTGAGCAAACAAAGACCACTTTTTTAGTGTCAATACCGAGCATAAACACGCACGAAATATGATAAGAATAGCCATCATTGAAGATGAAATACCTGCAAGAAAGAAGATAAAGCGCCTACTTGATGAGGTAGATGGCCAAATTAAAATAATCACAGAAATTGACACCGTAACAATGAGTGTTGCCTTCCTACAAAATAATACTGTCGATCTAATATTCTCAGACATTGAATTACTCGACGGCAATTCATTCGAGATTTATAACCAAGTAAGTATTTCTTGTCCCATCATTTTCACAACAGCTTATGATCAGTTTTGGATGAATGCCTTTGACACTAACGGCATAGATTACTTACTAAAACCTTTCTCTAAAGATCGTTTTCAGAAAGCTTGGAAAAAATTTCTCTTACTCAAGCAAGCACCCAATGTTGATGATCAACTATTAAGCCGTCTTACAATGGTAATAGAACAAAGTTTCACCAAAAAATCATTTAAAAAGAGATTCACCGTTCAAAACCACCAAGGCATTTACTTCCTAGATACTAACAATATCACCTATTTTGAATCAACCGAAGGCTTACTCTTCGCTTATGATACCCAAGGAAAAAAGCATTTACTCACTGAGGCTACCCTGAAAGAAATAGAAGAACACCTCGATCCCGCAGATTTCTACAGAATTAACCGCAGCGAACTAATCCATAAAATACATATCGAGAGAGTCCAACGTTATGCTAAAAATACGCTTTCAGTTAAGCTGAAAGGGTATGAACAACACTTAGTGACTAGTCAGAATAGTACGGCCGGGTTTCGAAGATGGGTGGAGGGTTAAGTTCTTTTTAGCTACTTGATTGAGTCTTTTTGAATAGGTAAGAATGACAAGTTTTATAAAATTTTGATTCGAAAATTTAAAGTTACTTTCTCTTAGGTTTTCTTTCTAATAAATTGACTCACCTTCCTATCAATGCTGCACTGCTGGTAGGCACAGAATTAGGTGTAAAAGGAGGTAAGCACTGTCAAAGGATCAATTTCCCAGTAAACTTACCCTATGTTATGTTTATTGAGAGTTTGCCTCAATACCTTTGCTCAAAATAAATCACAATGAGACATACCTTCACCATTTCACTAGTAGCTTTAGCCTCTTTTCTTTTAATCTTTGCCCCTAAGATTTTGATGAAATTTGATATTGCTATCATAAATAATGCTTTTCTAAATGGTTTTATAAAGTACCAAATATTTGCCTTATTAATTGCCTCAGTTGTTTTATTGATTACTTTGAAATATACTCCCGAAAGTAAGGCTATACTAAGCTTTGGCAACTTAGATACCCTAGCTAATAAAGAACAATGGATGGGTATCAATGGCACTACGTCTTGGAAAACTAATGGATTGCAATTGTTGTTTTTCATAAGTTTGGCAACAGGTATTTTTATGTTTTTAGCGGTAAAATACACAAATAACCTCTACAACTTTCAATTGTATTTTATTCCTTACATTTTACTTTTTGCGTTCTTCAATGCACTATCAGAGGAGATTATTTATAGAGTAGCTATCAATGGTAATTTAATGCAATATATCCCCAAGTTCACAGTATTATTGACTTCAGCGATATTATTTGGATTGCCACACTATCAAGGCTATCCCAATGGCGTTGCTGGAGTGCTGATGGCTGGAGTGCTAGGCTATGTATTGTCTAAAGCTACCTACGAAACCCAAGGAATAGGCCTAGCTTTTATCATACACTTTATACAAGACATCATTATATTTACGGCTTTATTGATGATGAATATAAAATAGATGGAAGATTTAGGCATAGTGTTTAAAAGGATGTTTGATCCGTATTTTGATGCTCCCCTTGAAATATGGAATTATTTTGCACAGCAAGGGGAAATAGTTGAAAGTAACAAAGATGACATTTTAAAGAGAAGTGGCACGGTTGAAAAACACCTCTACTTTATATTAGAAGGGTCTGGTGGCGTAATGCTTTATCACAACAATAATTACATCTGTATAGACTTATGCTACGAAGGCGATTTTTTTGGAGACTATCTTTCTTTTTTGACATTTAAAAGTACAGAGCTCGAAGTAAGGTGTTTTGAAAAAAGCACCTGTTTCAGAATCAGTAGAGAAAAATTTGATTCCTTATCGCACACAGAATATGGAGTGCTGGTTTGCAAGGCCGCATCTGATGGTTTGTATGTTCAAAAACAATTACAACAGATAGATTTACTTACCAAAACCGCTGAGCAAAGGTATTTAGAAATGCTTGTAAGCCAACCTAATATTATATTTAGAACACCCAGTAAGCATATTGCTTCTTATTTGGGTATTACTCCTGAAAGTCTCAGTAGAATAAGGAAGAAGATAATGTAGAAAGTGGCTCTTAGCTGTTGGGTATTGGCTCATTGGTTTCAAAAACATTAGCATCTCTATTCCTTTCGTCTTTCTCCTTTTTCCTTTCGCCTTTTCTTATCCTACGATAAGTGATTTAGAATAGCTTTTACTCAATTTTGCATTTTAATCTAATGAAATCTAAAATGAGAAAAGTAATTTTATTTGTAAGTGTCATAATGTTATGTCAAGCTATGGCTGCACAAGAATACATAATTGAGGGGCGTAAGAGATTGAACTTTGCCAAAACCTACTTTGAATTGGGTAGTCAATTTGCGCCTTCATTTATTGGGAAAAAAATAGGACAAGACAATACTATTCAGACCTTTAAAAATCCAGCAGCCTTTGTACCCTATCTCAATATTGGTGGCCTACATTTTTGGGGTCATGCAGAGTTTTATATTTCAATACCAATAGCCCAATTAAGATTAAAAAATAGCGATAGCCTCAATTTTAGTTACAGTAATTCTGTAGTAACAGGAGCAAGGTTATTGCCATGGGCCTATAAAGACAAAAAAATCAGGCCTTACTTAGGTGCAAGCTGGGCAGTGGTAAACCTCAATCAGAATTCTGAGAATGAACTTGCAAAATCATCTTACCTAGAAAATAGAATTCTCCTAGATGGAGGCTTAATCTATGGTAAAAAAAACCTGATGGCTCGTATTGGAGTCAATTACAACCCAAGCAGTCAATGGAACTACCCTATATCTAAGACTACCTTTCAAAGCATCAGTACGCCTAGTTTGATTCCTTACTTTGGCTTGGTTTATAGTTATGAATCCACACGTTCTAAAGGCATGGAAAAACAGAATGCAATACTTAATCAATACCCCGTACTTTCTTCGCCCTCGATGGATGCAACAAAGAAAGGCGATTGGTTTGTAGGTATAGGCCCCTCTACTTCTTTTATTGTTTCGAAGTCTGCATACAATCAAACTGTAAATCCGTTTTTTACTTTAAAACCTATCTCTACCACTTTCTGGGATGTTGCTCTTGGCTACCAATTCAATAAAGCTGGGCTTGTTACTGCCATCAGCTATCGATCGCCAAGTTTTAAGAATGAATCTTTTGGGGTGAGGCAAGTAATTATGAAACAATCCG
>Ga0105044_10011197_pt1 | contig 12242 bp, 9 predicted proteins | sample MAT01_FD_78092 | JGI IMG/M metagenome (GOLD analysis project Ga0105044, IMG submission 78092) | Freshwater microbial communities from Lake Fryxell liftoff mats and glacier meltwater in Antarctica - MAT-01 | ecosystem: Environmental > Aquatic > Freshwater > Ice > Liftoff microbial mat | place...
AGGCTCGCGCTGTCTGGCTGCGCCTTTCGCGGGAGGCTCGCGCTGTCTGGCTGCGCCTTTCGCGGGAGGCTCGCGCTGTCTGGCTGCGCCTTTCGCGGGAGGCTCGCGCTGTCTGGCTGCGCCGATTGCGGGAGGCTCGCGCTGTCTGGCTGCGCCGATTGCGGGAGGCTCGCGCTGTCTGGCTGCGCCTTTCGCGGGAGGCTCGCGCTCGATGAGGCGGCTGCGTTGGCGGGCGACTCGATGAGGGCGGCGAGGCCCCAGTCGACGACCTGGGTCTCGCCGAACTCGCCGACCATGATGTTGGCGGGCTTCAAGTCGCGATGGATGACGCCGTGACGGTGAGCCCAGGCGACCGCGTTGCACGCATCGAGCACGTGGCGCAGCAGGTGGCGGCGCTCGCCGGCGGTCGCGGCCGCTTTGATGGCGGCGACGAGCGAGGTGCCGCGCACGATGCGCATCGCGTAATAGAGGTTGCCGTCGGGGAGTCTACCGGCGTCGTGAACCGGGACGATGCCCGGATGGTCGAGGCGAGCGGTGATGGATGCTTCGCGCACGAGGCGTCGCTCGCGGACCTCGACTTCGGCGTCTGACCCAGTGCGTATGACCTCTTTGAGGGCGACCTCGCGCGAGAGGCGCCGGTCGAAGGCCTGGACGACGCGACCCATGCCGCCGATGCCGATGACGTGCGCACGGACATAGCGCCCGGACTCGGGCAGGTCGAATTCGATCGAGCCTCCCGCGAAAGGCGCAGCCCGCGAGCCTGTCGCATCGTGGGTGGAAGTCGCCGCGTCAGGGGTCACGCCCTCGCTGCTAAAGGCGGCGTGGCTCCCTCCATCGAGAACGAAGCGTCGGTCCTTCGAGTCGTTCACATCTCGTGGTCGACGACGTCGCCCGGGTAGAGGAGGAGCTCGAAGTTGCCGGCGCCGTCGGCGCGGATGAGGTCGGCACGGATGCGGTTGTCGCGCAGCTTCTGGCGGAGGCGGGCGAGGCTCGCGTCCCACTTGCGCCGCAAGGCGATGAGGTCGTTCGCGTCGGGCCAGATCTCTTTGCTGATGGCCTCCCAGGAGAGCGGCTGGGCGACGTCCGCGAGCTCGCTGAGGATGCGCGCAGCGATGCCGCTGAGCGCCAGCGGCTGGTCGCCTTCGCGTTGGATGTGGGCGTTGTCGTAGCGCAGGATGAGCGTGAGTGGCGACTGGACCGAGCCCAGGGAGACGGTGATCAGGTGGCCGGCGAGCTCGAGGGCGACGGAGACCGCGCGAAAGGTGCGACCCGCGACCTGGAAGGAGTCGCCGGGGACGAGCGGGCGGTCGAGCGGCGCGCTGGGGTCGGAGGCGGGGAAGTCCGTGTCGCCCAGCACGCGCACAACCCAGCCGAGGCCGTCGTGCCAGAGGGTCGCGTCGGCCTCCGGGACGAGGCCAGGGAGGAGCGTCGGGCGCGGCTCGACCCGAAGCGAGCAGACGTTGCTCAGGACGTGTGAGGCGAGGCCGTCGCCTTCGAGGGCGAGGACCTCGTTGGGGAGGGTGATGGAGGCGACCTCGATGCGGAGGTCATTGGTGAGCCAGATGGCCATGCCAACGCGCAGCTCGACCTCGCTCGCGGGGCGATCTTCGACCGCGAAGCGGCCGCGTAACGCGAGCAGCTTCAGGGCGCTGCCGCGCAGGCTGACCATCGCGTGGGCCTCCGAGATACGGGGGTCGGACAGGCGCCAGGCGGCGTTCCAGGACCGACCGATGAAGTCTCCGGAGCGAAGCTGCACCAGGGTCCCATCCTGAGTCCTGAAGGTGACCAGCGCCTGCATCGATATCCTGAATCAGGGGAACCAGGGTCGGACCGCGACCCGAACGCCATAGCTAACAGGCGGGTCGCGGGGCGTCCAGCAGGTAGGGCCTTGGCCGGCCTTGGCCAAGGCAGCCGAAGGCGATACTGAGGCCCTGGGGGGCCTCCCGGCCAAGGGGAGACCGGGGCTATCGCCAGGAACCCGAGCGTGGCGTGTCGCTCGGTGGGAGCAGGCTACGGACGCGCGCTTCGATCTCCGCCGCCGCGTCCGGTTGGAAGCCGATGTGCACGAAGCGCACGACGCCCGTCTGATCCAACACGAACAAGGTCGGCATCTGCCTGACCGGGTAGCGCGCCATGATCGCGCCGCGTGCATCCCACACCGTCGGAAAGCGTGGCATCACCTCGTCGACGAAGCCTTGCGCCATGTCGCGGTCGTCATCGATAGCGACGCCCACGACCTGCATCTGGTCATCGCCGACGCGTGCCAGCAACTCACCCCAGGCGGGCACCGCATCGCGACACGGCACGCACCACGACGCGAACACGTCGACCAGCACCACCTTGCCTCGCAGATCCGCGAGCCGCAGCGAACCCGCCACGTCCAGTCGCTCCGCCGTAAACTCCATCGTCTCGCCGACGAACGACTCCGCGCTGCGCATGGCCGGCGCATGCGCACAGCCCGTGAGCACCCATCCGAGCACCGCACCAAGGACCCGAAGAACGTGCTTCATCGCTAGAATCTATGCGGTCGCGCGAGGTCCGGCAAGGGGCCACCATGCTGGATACGAATGTTGCGCCGAGCGCGAATGCGCTGCTCGAAGTCTGGCCGGGCCTGTCCGCGGACGAGCGGCTCGACTCGGCGCGAGGTGCAGGCGCTGATGGCCTACGTCGAGGACGAGGCCGGAGGTCTGATGTCGCCGCGCTTTTCCCGCGCACGGCCGGACATGTCGGTCGACGAGGCGCTGTCGTATCTCCGGCGTCAGGCCCGCGGCCAGGCTGGGTCGCCCGTCGGAGGGCGGGCCCCGCTCGAGACGACCTACTACATCTACGTGCTCGACCCGCACCAGCACCTGCTCGGCGTGGTGGCACTCGGCGAGGTGAGGCTGCGCGATTGGCTCCGCATCCTACGCCGCGAGCTGCTCGTCGGCCTGGCACTCGGCGCCATCCTCGCGACCATCGGCACCTTGCGCATCGCCCTCTGGGGCGAGTTCTTCCACAGCTACGGCGAGCACTTCATGCTGGTGGCACTCACCGTCGGCCTGAGCCTCGTCGCGATCGTCATGTGGGGCACCCTCGCCGGCGCGATGTTGCCGTTCCTCCTGCGCCGCGTCGGCCTCAATCCGGCCAGCGCGTCGGCGCCCTTCGTGGCGACGCTCGTCGACGTCAGCGGGCTCGTTATCTACTTTACGCTCGCCGAAGTCGTGCTCGGCGGCGCGCTCTTGTGAGTCACAGGTGGGCGCGTAGCCCCGCGAGCTCGTCCCGGCCCGAGGCCAGATTCATGTTCTGGAGGCACTGCGTCGCGGCACCCTTCAATAGATTGTCGAGCGTCGCGACGATGACCGCGTGCGCATCGGTCGCTTCCAGCGTGAGCCCGCCAATCGTCACGCCGTGGCGGCCGGCATTGTCGCGCGGCAGCGGGATCGCGTCCTGCAGCGTGATGAGCGGCTCGTACTTATAGCGCTTCGTGTAGCGCTCCCAGAGCTCGTCACGCGTGACCGCCTTGCGCAGCGCCAACGACACCGTCAGCACGATCCCCGAAAAGAACGGGGCCACGTGCGGCATGAAGAACACCTTGTGGCCGAGCTGCCAGCGGATCTCGTTCTCGTGCGCATGCCCCGCGAGCGCATATGGCACGAGATTGTCGGCCAGCACTTTTGGATCATTGCGCGGCGATGGCGTCGTGCCGGCACCCGAGTAGCCCGACACCCCAAACACGTGGGCCGGCCCTTCCAATAGGTCCAACACCGGGTAGAGCGCCAGCTGCGCGCCCGTCGCGTAACAGCCCGGGTTCGCGATCCTGCGCGCCTTGACGATGCGGTCGCGGCGCACTTCGGGCAGGCCATAGACCCAGGTCTGGTCGAAGCGATGATCGGTCGACAGGTCGACGATGAGGTCTTCCGGGCAGTGCGCTTCGATCGCCGTGACCCACGGCTCGGAATATCCATTGGGCAGCGCCAGCACCCAGACATCGATGCCGCGCTCATGCAGTCGCGGCACCTCGGATGGGTCGACCGTCTCGAACGCGAGGTCGAGCGCGACGCCCGGCATCTCGTCCCGCACTGGCTTCCCATCGAGGCCGCGGCTCGTCACCAGCACGACCTCGAAGTGCGGATGTGGCACCAGCAACTTCAGGAGCTCCGCCCCGACATAGCCGCGCGCACCGATCACCGCGACGCGGTCCTTGCGTGCCGGTCCATCACTACGCGGCGTGACGACGAACTCCGACGACGACGGCCCGGCACTGCCCATCGGACGCGTTGCAGCGCACATGGCCTAGCCCTCCGCGATGGCGTGATTGCGCAGCGACGGCGGCATCGCCAGCGCTCGCGCGATGCAGTCCTGCACCTCCGCGAAGCCATCGAGCCCATACCAGAACACAACCCAACGATCGTCGCGCAGGCTGCCGTCGGCCTTGGTGAAGTACCACGGATTGATCTGGTGATTGTCCACGCGTGAGCGCCAGAAGAGCTTGGGGTTCTCCTTTCGGAGCCGCTCCCAGAGCGACGCCGCGAGCCCTTCGCCCTGCGCTTTCGAGGTGACCGCGAACTTGTCGAGGTAGGGGATGGGACCCTCGTCGGTGAGCACCGCCGTCGCGCGATAGGACTCGGTCACGTAGATGCGCACAAAGTCCTTGTTGTCGAAGTAGTCGTCGACCAGGGTGCGCTGGAACGAGCTCTCGAGGAGGCCTTGCAGGCGCGGCCGATCGACCCCTTCGAGGCCACCTTCAAACACCAGCACGCGCTCGCCATTGCGAATGAGCGTGCCCGATCCACGATGCGTGAAGAGCTCCTTCGGGAGCTCCGGCGGCGACGTGATAGCGACCGACGACGACAGCGGCAGACCGGCGAGGAGGGCCTTCACCTCCTGGATCTTCAGGCGCATGCCGCCCGACACCCAGGGCGCGTTCATCAACGTCTCATAGTCCTCGGCCAGGTTGATGGCCGAGATGAGCTGGCCATCGGCATCGAGCAGACCCGATGTCGGCGTCAGAAACACGATCTTGTGCGGCTCGATCTTCTGCGCCAGATGCCGCGTTGCCGTATCGGCATTGATGTTGAGGAGCTGACCCGTGCGCGTCTCGGCGAGGCTCGACAGGACCGGAATATCGCCGGCCTTTATCGCCGAGCGAATCGGCTCGAGGTCGACGTCGGTCACCTCGCCGACGTAGCCCATCGTCTCCATGTCCGAGGGCTCGGCCTCGAAGACGCCCGTCGGGATCGGGCGCGCGCGGGTGCCTTGTGCTTCGAGCGCGTCGCAGATCTGATGGTTCACGCGCGCGAACACCTTGCGCGCCATGCGCAGCGTCTCGGCGTCGGTCACGCGCAGCCCGTCGACAAACGTCGGCGTGTGCCCGTTCATGCGCAGCGCTTCGCTCAGTTGTTCACCCGCGCCATGGATGATGATCGGATAGAGGCCGACCTTCGATAGGAACGAGAGCGACGACACGAGGTCGTCCAGCCCGTCGCGGATAATCCCACCGCCGACTTTTATCACCGCGAATTTCGCGGATTCGACCTGGGCATATTGCTTGAGATATTGCTCGACCTCGCGCTGCGAGCCGAGATTGCGAAGCAGCTGCGAAATCAGCGCGCGCGTGTCGTCCACGTCGGTACCTCCCGTCTGCCCGCTAAGCCTTGTGCCCGCCGCCGTACTTCCAGAGCAGCTGATGCATCAGCGCCTTCTGCACGTGCAGGCGGTTTTCGGCCTCGTCGATCACCATCGATTGCGGCGAGTCGATGACGCCATCGGTCACCTTCACGTTACGGCGCACCGGGAGGCAGTGCGAGAACAGCGCGCCGTTGGTCAGCGCCATCTTCCGCTCGTCGACGATGAAGTGCTTGTACTGGTCGCGGATCGGTTTCTCTTCGTCCCAGCGGCCGAAGTACGGGATGGCGCCCCAGCTCTTGCAGTAGACGACGTCGGCGCCGGCATAGGCCGAGTCGATGTCGTAGCTGATGTCGAAGCGACCGCCGTTCGCGGCGACATTGTCGCGCGCCGCGTCGAGGTACAGGTCGTCGAGGTGGTAGATCGGCTCGGGGCACAAGAGCGTCACGTCCATGCCGAACTTGGTCGCGATCTGCAGGCTCGAGTTCGCGACCGCAGTGTTGAGACCCTTGGGATGGTAGGTCCACGTCAGGAGGTACTTCTTGCCACGCAGCCCCTCCGCGTCCTTCACCCCGAGCCGCTCCTGGAGCGCCAGCATGTGCGCCAGCTCCTGACACGGGTGGGTGATCGTCTCGAGGTTGATGACCGGCACTTCCGCGTACTTGGCGGCCTGCTTGATGACCCGGTCCTGGCGGTCGAGCGACCAGTCCTTGAACTTCGGGAACGCCCGCACCGCGATGAGATCGCAGTAGCGCGACAAGACGCGCGCGACCTCGGCGATGTGCTCCTCGGCGTCCTGGTCCATCACCACGTTGTCTTCGAACTCGATGGGCCACGCGCCCTTGCCGGGCTCCAGCACCAGCGCGTGCCCACCCATCTGCTTGATGCCGAGCTCGAACGAGCTGCGCGTGCGCAACGACGGATTGAAGAACAGGAGCGCAATCGAGCGGCCCGCGAGCTGCGGCTCGAAGCGGCTCCGCTTCAGCCAGCGCGCATCGTCGAGCAGGCTCTGCAGCTCGGGCTGGGTCCAGTCTTGGGTCGTAATGAAGTGTCGCATGCGTGTCACCTCGAGCAGTCGCGCGCGCGTGCCCCGGAGCACCCGTCGGCTCGCCGACATAGGCCCCACGCGGTTGGGTGTCAACGCGGCAGCGCGTCAGGTTCAACGCAGCAGCGCGTCAGGTTCAACGCGGCAGCGCGTCAGGTTCAACGCGGCAGCGCGTCAGGTTCAACGCAGCAGCGCGTCAGGTTCAACGCGGCAGCGCGTCAGGTTCAACGCGGCAGCGACCCAGCCGGTATCAGGTCTCCTGCAAGTCGAAGCGCGGGATGGGCGTGCTGGCGAGGCGTGGGACCTTGACCCGAAGGCGGGCGGGGTCGTGCGCGGTCGTCAGCACCTCGGGCTTCAGCAAGAGGATCTGATGGACGCGCGCCATGAACGCTTCGGCCACGCGCGCGAAGCGGCAGCCGACGATCTCCAGCCGGAACAGCGTATGGCGCGTCGGATCCGGGAAGGGCAGGGCGACCGCCTTCGGCCCGAACCAGAGCGTGCCTTCGAGCATCGCCGGCAGCCCGGCTGGCGCCATGCCTTCCGTGAAAACGAGGTACGCGAAGGCATCGGGCAGGAGCTCGATGAACGTCTCGTCGCCGACCGTGCGCTGTGCCTTGGGCGCCATGATCTGCGCGGTCCTCAGATAGGTCAGGAGCGCCTTGATGCCCTGCTCGGACGCGCGGAAACCAGGGTTGCCGGGCACCAGGACATGGTCGTGCGTCGGCTCGGCGCCTTGCTCCGGCTTTGGCCCGTCACCGCGCGCTCGCGGCACGATGGCGACCGTGCCGTGGCGTTTGAAGACCGTGCGCGGATCGATGTGTACTTCTGGCCTGCGTTCGCGCCCCGACGGGGGCGGCGGGTCGTCCTGCCACACGTGGTTGGGATCGATGCGCGAGCGCGTCTTCACGACCCGCGGCGGCCGCGGCATGGTGGTCGTCTGCAGCGCCGCCGGTTCCTCTGGAGCCAGGGCGGCGACGCGCAGCTCGGCCGGGCACTCGAGCAACAGCGGTCGTTCGCCCGCCAGCGTCAGCAGCAGGAAGCATGGACCATCGAAGCCGAGAAGAAGCGTCATGGCTACCCATGAAGTAGCGCGATGCCAGGCACTTGTCACGCGCCCGCGCGGCAACGATCTGCCCACGACACGCCGCGACACCGATCTGATTGCTCGGCCCTGGCGCGATGGCTAGAGTCCTCCGCTGGAGCCCCCATGAACATCACGACTGGTCTCATGCTTCTGAGCGTGCTCGCAGCGGGCGCCTGCCTCGGCGACACAACGAAGGGTGCGAGCGATACGCGCGTCGACGCGGCCGATGGCGACGCGCTCGACACCATCGCCGCCGATACGGCCGTCGACAGCACGCCCGATGCGCCCGATACCCTCGACATGACCGACACGACCGTCGCCATGGACACGCTGCTGCCCGAAACCAGCGCGCCCGTCTGCGGCGACCACCTCCTCAGCGCGAACGAAGGCTGCGACGACGGCAACAGGTGCGCGGGCGACGGCTGCGCCGATTGCCGGAGCGAGCCGACGCTCGTGCTCACACGCCTCGCCCTCTCGGGTGCCGTCGGCTTCGACCTCGACGACAAGGATGGCGACCGCGATCCGCATACCGGCGCCGACAACCGCCTCGGCGCCTCGACCGCGGTCGCGAGCCAGCTCGACCGCTATGTCGCCGACCTCATCGCGAGCGCCGCCGTGATCCAGCTCGCGACCCTCTCCGGGCTCGACGACCTCACCAACGATCCGACGTTCGATCTCGTGTTGCACCCCGGTACCGATCCCGCCTGCCGCACGACCGGGCCCTACCCGTGGCTCGAAGCGCCCGGCTCCGAGCTGAATGCCAGCGTCTTTTTCGCCTGCCAGCCGCCCGTGATCGTGCGCGCTGGCGACCACCCCGACAACGGCCTTGTCGCCGGCCACCTCACCGCCGCCGCCCCGAACATCGCGTTGGCGCTCGGTACGCTCGGCACCTTCCCGATCGCGAACGCACGCCTCGAAGCCGACCTCGCCTCCGATGCAAGCGGCATCACCGCGCTGCGGGGCGAGCTCGGCGGCGTCCTACCGGCCGCGGCGCTCTACCGCATCGACCTGTCGGCCCTCCTGCCCAATTGCCCTACCGCGCTGCACGCGGTGCTCGGCCTGGCCGGCCACCTCGACCAGGATGCCAACGGCGATGGCCGTATCGACTTCATCCGCTGGACGACGACGGCCAACACCGTGCCGTGCATCTCCGGCCCCGTCGTCATCTCGGGCTGCTGCATCGGTGGCAACTGCGGCGACCCGGCCAGCGTCGTCGAAGGTCGCGACTGCGCACTCGACCCGCGCATCAGCGACGGCTACTCGGTCGGCTTCGAGGTCGGCGCGCTCGGCGTGCACATCAGCGACGCGAGCAATGCCGAGTGCGCGCCATGAGCCTCATTGCGACCGCGGCACGACCGAGATCATCACGGCGCCTGCCGACATCGGGTCGTTGACGATCGATATCGCCATCCACGCTGTCTCGTTGGTCATGGTCGCAGCGATGGTGCACGACGGGGTCGCATCCTCGTCGTTGCGCATCACCACCGCACTCTTGATCGACCCGTACTTGTGCTCGTAGAAGTCGCACACCTCTTTCAGGGGCTTGCGCGAGCGCACAATCATCGCTTGGGCCGACTTCATGATCATCGAGGCGTCATCGGGGAACTCGACCCCGAACGCAGGCGGCGGCGGACCCCTGGGCTTGTCCGGCCGCGGCGCCAGGGCGTTGCGCGACAGGATCAGATAGTAGCGGTCGCCCGAGGGCGAGAATGTGATGAAGCTGAAGGGGCTCGACTGCTCGGCGATGGTGATGCCATTGGCCGAATCACTCACGGTGTACTTGCCATGCAACGTCGCCTTGTAGAACCCGACGACGTCCTGCGGCGGCAGCGCCGTCTCGTACATCTCGGCCTGCGACGACGAGTTGATGAGCGTCGCTTCCTTCGGGATCGGGAAGCCATCGATCGGCGCCCCGGCCTCAACCGTGGTGGTCGGAGGCGGGCCCGCTGGATCCTTGGCCTCGTCGGGATCCTTGGCCTCGGCGGGATCCTTGGCCTCGGCGGGATCCTCTCCGGCCCCTGGCTCCTTGCCAGCTTCGGGGTCCTTGGCGGCCTCCGGATCCTTGGCGGCCTCCGGATCCTTGGCGGCCTCCGGATCCTTGCCAGCCTCCGGATCATTGCCAGCCTCGACGACCGGCGCGCCGCCGAGCAGCGCATTGCCTTTGCCCGCGCCCGGACCGATCGCCAGCACCACCCCGACGATGCCGCCGACCAGCAGGAACGCGACCAGCGCCCAGATCCACGGCGACACGGCCTTCTTCGGGGTGGTGCCCGGCGGCACGTAGGCGCCTCGGCTCGGCGGCTTGGTTCCTTGCGCCGGGCGGGGTACTTGCGCCGCACGCGCTCCCGCGGTCGGCACCGACCCGCTCGGGAAGCCGCGCATCGCCTCCGAGAAATCGCGCAGCGCCACCCGCACGTCGCGCTGCATTTCGGCGACGCTCTGGTAGCGATCGCTTGGGTCCTTCTCGAGGCACTTCAAGAGCAGCGACTCGATGCGCGGCTGGATATCGAGCCCCCCGGCCGACGGCACCGGCACCGGCTCGTTCACGTGCTTCATCAGGTAGTCGATGGTGGTCGTGCACATGAACGGGTGCCGCCCGACCAACATCTCATAGAGGATGATCCCCAACGCGTAGATGTCCGAGCGCGCGTCGACGGGCTCGCCCTTCACCTGCTCGGGCGACATGTAGCGCGGCGTGCCGAACACACTGCCCGCCTGCGTGAGCGTCGGGTTCTTGCCGCCGTCGTGCAGCTTGGCGATGCCAAAGTCGAGCACCTTCACGTAGTCGGGATTGCCGTGCCGATCGGCCAGCATGATGTTCTCGGGCTTCAGGTCGCGGTGCACGATGCCCGCCCCGTGCGCCTCGATGAGCGCCGAACAACATTGGTCGAGGATGCGCAGCGCGCGCGGCTGCGGCATCGGCCCAGCCGTCAACTCGCTCGCGAGGTCGCGGCCCTCGATGTACTCCATCGCGAGGAAGAGCTGGCCGTTGTCCGCCTGGCCGAACACGAACACCTGCACGATGTTCGGGTGGTTCAGCTGCGCGACCGCCTTCGCCTCGCGCCGGAAGCGCTCGATCGCGACGTTGTTGCCGGACGTGAGCTCGGGATGCAGGACCTTGACGACGACCTTGCGGTCCATCTCGATCTGCTCGGCCAGGAAGACGGCTCCCATGCCGCCGACCCCGAGCTTGCTCAACACCCTGAACTGGCTCGCGATGACCTGACCGACGAGCGCATCATGGGTGTCCGACATGGTTCTCCTGCTCCTCCGCTCGCAACGACTTCGCCCCGTGTGACGCGCACCGTATCACAAGCGGTCTATGACCGCGCATTCGACTTCGCACCCGAGACGGGCAAGCGCCACGCGCGCTGGGCTACTCGTCGAGCACCGTTCGCACGCCCGCGCCCCACCAGGCCTTGCCGGTCGACACCTGCGCCTGCACCGCCCCCGTGGCGAGATCGATCACCAGCACGTCGCCGCCCGCGTCGAACGCATAGACGCGCCCGGCCCAACCGGCCAGACCCCACACCTCGGTGTAGCCCGCGAGCGCCGCGACGACCGAGGTGACGAGGCCCGTCGCCGGGTCCACGCTGACCAGCTGGTCGGGTAGACCCGCGCCCTTGTCGACCGAGGCGAACGTCCCGACGCCCTCGATCGAGAAGGCGTCGCCACTGGACTGCCAGCTCGATCCGTAGTTGCCGACCGGGGTCGTCTGCACGCGCGTGACCCCGCCTGCGTGCACGAGCTCCATCCGCCACCAGCCGCCGTCGAGCGCCACCCCGATGAGCGCGTCGCTGGTCGTTCCGAGCACGCCCTTTGGGACGAGCGTCAAGCCGTTGAAGGACTGCGGCAGGCTGGCGATCCGCCAGCACTCGGCGGTCGTCGGGTCGATGATGAAGACGTCCTCGAAGCCGATGCCCCACATCACGCCGTAGCGATCGATGGCGATGTCGGTCATGCGCCCATCGAGCGTGCCGCTCGGGAAGTCGAACGCGCCGATGAGCTCGACCTCGAGCTGTCCTTTGACGCCGAACTTGTAGAGCTCGGACGCGGTGTGCGCGTAGACGGTGTTCGTCAGGACCACGCCCGGCCGCGCGGCGTCGTCGGGAAACGGGTCGGCCAGGTTGGGAATAGCGTCCCCGTCGCGGTCATCGTTCTCCGGGTCGCAGACGTTGCCGATCCCGTCGCCATCGGCGTCCGCCTGGTCCGGGTTGAAGAGCCCGACGCAGTTGTCGACGCCATCGGGGATCGTGTCGACGTCGATGTCCACGCTCGGGTCGAGCGTCTCCGCCCCGACCTCTGAACCGTCCCCGCCAGCAGCGTCGAAAACGTCCCCGCCAGCAGCGTCGAAAACGTCCCCGCCAGCAGCGTCGAAAACGTCCCCGCCGCCAGCGTCGAAAACGTCCCCGCCGCCAGCGTCGAAAACGTCCCGGCCCGCGTCGCCATCCGACGCTCCCGGCCTTGCGCTTCCGTCTCCTGGGTCCGTGCATGCCCAGGCGCTGAGAG
>Ga0105044_10011199_pt1 | contig 12241 bp, 10 predicted proteins | sample MAT01_FD_78092 | JGI IMG/M metagenome (GOLD analysis project Ga0105044, IMG submission 78092) | Freshwater microbial communities from Lake Fryxell liftoff mats and glacier meltwater in Antarctica - MAT-01 | ecosystem: Environmental > Aquatic > Freshwater > Ice > Liftoff microbial mat | place...
AGTTTCCGCCCCGCGCTTCGCTACGCAAAGCCTGCGCGGCGCGGCTAAACGCGGACGGAACCCACTTCGCGCAGAAGTTCCGCCGCATCGCGAGCGTTCTCGAAACCTTCCTGAATCGTCTCCGCTTCCGTGACGAGTTCCGGGTCCAGCGGCGAGGTGATCGAATATCCGCCTTCTTCCTGCGGTTCAAACGTGAGCATTAACTTGCCATCCGAAACGGTGTATCGCGTTTGTTTTTTCGCCATCGCAGTTCCTCAAAATTGAACGCAATCGTCTGCCGAGGGGCATCCCACTATCGTATTAGGACAGCGACATCATCGGCGTCCGAAGTTCGTCGCGTTCGTGAAGGAATTGGAGCCGCCGCGCGAACCCGCACCCAAGCCGCGCGCGGCGAAGCACGGGCTTCGATGTATCGGTTGTCGCACGATGATTACGAGAGTTTCCGCCCCGCGCTTCGCTACGCAAAGCCTGCGCGGCGCGGCTAAACGTTGCAGACAATTTCGTGAAAACTCCCACCGGGATCAACCCGGTGGCTCGTAGGGCGGCTTTTGCGGATGAAATGTGTGGATGTGCTGGCGTGCAATCAGGTGGCAATGGCTTGTTTGTGTACGGCGGCGAGTTGCTGCTGTTGGTGCAATGGCAAGAGTTCTTGACGGTAGATGGCCACGTCGCGCGGTGCTTCGATTCCCAGGCGGATCTTGCCGCGGTCGATGTCTACGACCGTAATGCAGATATTTTCGCCGATGTAAATCTTCTCTCCGAGCTTGCGACTGAGAACCAACATTGCGCCACCCTCCTGCTGTGCGTCTTGTGCTAATGCGATATGCGCTAGCTTACGCCACGGAATGACTCCGCGCCGCGTAGGTAGGGTGGAAAGTATGGGGGTGATACGAATCGGTTGTGGCGTAGTCAGAAAACACTGCTCTCCCCTTACAATCGGACTAAGCGGAGCCGCGAGATTTGTTCTCGCTTTACCGATTGTACGTCGGCAATCGGGAGACTTGCGTCGATCCCCGCACCGTTCCGTTCATTCCCATCGGAAGTTTTCTGAACAATCGCCATTCTCGTTACGGTCGAAAATTGGGGGATGGTGGAATCCCGTTGACATCCCCCCTCGCTTGATGGACGATGCGTTCCTTCGGAAACTCTGCCAACACGGGTGATCGCATATGTTCTCTTTCTGGAAACGCTGCGGAATTGCAGTAATCAGCGCGGCCTGCCTGATGCCGTTGCCGATCGCGCAAACGCCGCCAGTCGTGCCCGACGATGTGAAATTCGAGGCGGGCGTCGAGTATGCGAACCCCGACGATCAACACTTGATGCTGAACATCGCGCGGCCAAAAACGGGCGATGGCCCCTTCCCCGCGATCGTCTGCATTCACGGGGGCGGCTTCCGTGCGGGTAAGCGCGAAGGTTACGATGGACTGATTATTCGCCTCGCGCAGAAGGGTTTTGTTGCGATGACGGTGTCGTATCGGCTCGCACCGAAGTACCCGTTTCCGGCAGCCGTCCACGACACGAAGGCCGCCGTGCGCTGGGCACGGGCGAATGCGGCGAAGTACCAGATCGATCCCGCACGCATCGGCACGACGGGCGGTTCGGCGGGTGGGCACCTCGCGCAGTTTCTGGCTCTGACCGCAGGCGTGGCGGAGTTCGAAGGCACGGGCGGCAACGCGAAAGAGTCGAGTGCGGTGGCCTGCGTGGTGAACGTCTACGGGCCGAGCGACTTCACGAAGTCGTACGGCAAAAGCGTCGATGCGGCCGAGGTGCTGCCGCTGTTTCTCGGTGGCAATTTAGAGACGGCCCGCAAACAACACTTGAAGGCCAGCCCGCTCTATTGGGTGACGCCGAACGCCGCCCCAACGCTGTGCATTCACGGCACCGAAGACAAATACGTCGCCCACGAACAAGCCGTCTGGCTCGTCGACAAGCTGAAAGCGAGCGGCGCAGAGGCCGAGTTACTGACGCTCGAAGGCGCAGGTCACGGCTTCAAAGGCAAAGACGCGGAGACATCCGATGCCGCTCTGTTCGCGTATTTCGCCAAAATGCTGAAGAAGTAACCCCGCGATAAATTCGCGACAAAATTGTGCAACCCCTTCAAGACCGCAGTATCGCGCGGGCGGTGTCTATTGTTGCGGATGCGCTGAACAATTCGCCGCTTTCCATTCTTGCGATTACGCGGGCAATCACATCCGCACGCACGTCGGGCGTAGCGGCGGTGAGTTTCTTCGCTGCCGACAAATTTGCGGCGTTGCGAATACTTCCGGAAGAATTCCTCTGCATATCCGCCCCAGAGTTTTTGATTTTGTACGGAACTTCATCCTTCGTCTGAGACTTTATCGAATACGTACGCAAAACTTTTGCGTTTCTTTGCGGAAAAGGCAACTTTCGGCGGTTGGGCTTCGATTCATGATAGGCAGGAACTCGCGTTTCGTGCCCCGCTACATGCTTTCCCGATTGGTACGGTAATGACAATGATGCTTATTTCCGAAGCCCAGCAACTCACCGGGGAGGTCGATCTCCTCGCGGTGATCGACGTCAATACCCCGATGATGTTGATGCTGAACTGGCTACTCGATAATTCGCTCGTCATGCCGGAAGAGTGGGACGAACTGGCACCGCTCTCGAAATCGCTCGTCTGCGATAGCCCGACGATCGAATCGATGATCGACCGGCTCGTCGATTTTCATTTGCTCACGGAATATCAGGCAGAACTGACGAAAGTCGGCCGTGGCGATCAGGCTCGGCTCGGCTCCTACCGGATTCTCGACGAGATCGGCCGCGGCGGGATGGGTATCGTCTATCTGGCGGAACACACGTTGTTACGCCGAAAGGTCGCGATCAAAACGACGACGCAGATGCTCGAAAAAAGTGCGCGACTGTTGCACCGCTTTTATGCGGAATCGCGTTCCGTGGCGCGACTGCGTCACCCGAATATCGTTGCCTGCCTCGATGCGGGTCGGCATATCGGCGGCGATGCGAGCCACCCGCGGACGATCGATTACTTCGTCATGGAGTACGTACCGGGACAAGATCTCGATGCGTACGTTCGCAATCACGGCCCGCTTTCGGTGCCGAAAGCCGCGGATGTGTTTCGACAGATTGCGGACGCACTTTCCGAGGCGCACAAGCACGGCCTCGTTCACCGCGACTTGAAACCGAGCAATATCATCGTCACGACCGATTGGCGAGCGAAACTGCTCGACTTCGGGTTGGCACTCCACCCGACGCACCAAATGACCGAACCGGGGACGCTGCTCGGCACCGTGGGCTACATGGCACCGGAACAGGCACGCGACCCGCACGCGGTCGATGGACGTGCCGATTTGTTCGCGCTCGGTGCAACCATGTTCTGGGCGCTGACGGGTCGCGAGCCGTATCCAGAAACGGGAAATCCCGTCAGCGACCTCAGCCGTCGCCTGACGGCGGCACCGCCGGACATTCGCCAAACGCGGGGCGAACTGCCTTTGGACCTCTCGGAAATGATCCTGCAATTGTTGCAAGTCGACCCCGACCGACGCTATCAAACGGCGGCGGATGTCGCAACGGCCCTGGAGCCGTTCACGCGCTGGACGCCGAAATCCCAGTCGGCTACGAACGGCCTGTCCGACCGCACGCGCGTACTTATCGTCGATCCCGATGCGATGTCGCGAACGCTCGTAAACAGCTTACTAGCAGGCGAATTTGAAATCGTCGAAGCGCGAACGGGTATTGAAGCGCGTGCGGCACTGGAGAAATATCCGTTCGATTTGTTGGTGCTCGAAGCGAACCCCGAAGGTTGCTCGGCTGCCGAACTGATCTCCGGCGTGCGCCGAATGAACGTCGATCAACCGGTGATGATTCTGGTGATATCGGGCACGGTGCCGGTGGCGGTGCTCAGCGGGTTAGTGTCGGTCGGCGCAGACGATTTTCTCACGAAGCCGTTCACACCGATCGAACTGCGTTCGCGGATTCGCGCGCTACTCGGACGCCGCGACATGGTGCACGGCCGCCGAGTTTTGACGATGGAAACGATGCGTCTCGGCATGAACGAACTCACGCGCACGCCTGCACCGGCAATTCGACCTGCCCCGACGACAAACTCGTGGGATCTCATGACGGTCACGCTTTCGCGGTTGATCGTCGAAGCGGGATTTCTTGCGCCGGGGTTCCGTTCCCGCATCGCGCGGTATGTCCGAGCGATGTCGCAAAAAGTATCGGGAACCGGCGAATATGCTCGCCTGAAAGACAGTAGCTACCTGACAATGCTCGCGGCGTCGGCATCGCTGTTCGACATCGGGTTACTCGTGATTCCTGGCGGTTTGACGCTGAAACCGGGCAAGCTCGACGAAGACGAACGCCAGGTGATGGAGACGCACCCCGTCGTCGGCGCGGAGATCATCGCGGGGTTGGCGGATAAATTCCCGAGCGAAATGGGGTGCGTGTCGCTGGCTTCGGAGCTCATCCTCGGGCACCACGAACGCTGGGACGGCCTGGGTTATCCGGAGCGAATCGCGGGCACGGAAATTCCGCTTTCGGCGCGGGTGGTGGCGATCGCATCGGTCTACGACAGCTTGCGTTCGCGCCGTCCGTACCGCCCGGCACTCACGCACTCCCGCGCCATGCGAACGATCGTTACCGAGTGCGCCGGGCGCTACGACCCGGTCTTGATCGAAGCGTTCGAAGCCTCTGCGGCTCGCATCGAAACCGTCTACAACGAGTACCCCGTTTGACACGTTTGTCGGGGTTTTTCGTCGCGGTGGGCGTTTCCTCCGCTATTCTAAGGTCATGAATACCGCCGTCCGTTGCCCGCACTGCGATGGTCTATCCCGCGTTCCCGAAACAGCGATCGGTCGGGGCGTGGTGTGCCCGCTTTGCGCCAAGACTTTCACCGCGAAACTCGTCGACTTGTCGCAACCACCTACGCGCACGATCCCCGTCGTTTACCCGATTCGCCACATCGACCCCGACGCACCGAAACCCAACAGTGGGCCGAAGAGTATGCTCGTCGGACTGGCGTTACTGCCGTTCGGTGTGCCGTTGATGTGGCTGCTCGGGCCGTTACTTTCGGGGAAAGAATCGTTCTTCACGTTCGCGTTACCGGTAGCCATCGCCGTCGGCTTCTCGGGCCTCTGCCTCGGTGTGGTTCTCGCCGCCGATTGGAAGTTTTCGACGCGAATCAAAGGGATCTTCGCACTTTTGCTCGTCGGGTACTTCCTCGCGGGCAGCTTGTATTTTTTGAAAATCGAGTGGATCGAATCGATCCGCAAAGGGTTCGCACAAGGCAACGACAACTGGACGAAATTCAGCCCGCCGGACAAATCGTATGCGGCGCAAGTGCCGGCGGAGATGAAGCCCGATGCGGCCGAGTTGATTACGGGTTGGAACCTGCGAACGTTTCGTTCTGCGGGGGCCATCGCCAACGCAGACATCTATTTTTTGGCGGATGGGCCACCGCCCGACACACTCAAAGGCACGCCGGACGATCGCTTTTTCGATGAAGTGAAAAAGGGCCTCACCGCCGCCACGAACGGCACGCTCGTCAGCGACAAACCGGCCTCGCAACAGAATTACACTTGCCGCGAATATGTGATCAGCCTCGCCGACCGCGCGAAAACCCGCACGGTGCGCGTGTACCGAGTCCGCGAGCGCGTCTTCGTCACGGCAGTCGAAGGCGCGTTTCTGCCGCCCGATTCGCGCGATGTGCAAAAATTCTTCGTGATGTTTTACATCACGCCCTCGAAGTGAGATTCGCTCATGCCGATGCCGGTTCGTTCGTTGCCGCTCGTGCAAAACTGGGACTGCCACGGTTGCTCGGACTGTTGCCGTACGTATGCGGTTCACGTTTCGGATGCGGAAAAGGCGAAGATCGAAGCGCAGAACTGGCACGCCGAACCGGACCTTACGGGCGTCGAGTTCTTCGCGTGGGACGAGTCCGAACAGCGTCTGCGGTTGAACCATCGGCCCGATGGCGGATGCGTGTTCCTCGGTGCGGATAATCGTTGCCGCATTCACGCGAAGTTCGGCTCGGCGGCCAAGCCGATGCCGTGCCGCGTCTATCCGTTCGTGATGGTGCCCGCCGGAGATCACTGGCGTGTCGGCGTTCGTTTCGCGTGCCCGTCGGCGTTGCAAAATCTCGGGCGACCGATGCGAGACCAGGCTGCCGAGGCGCGAGAATATGCGGCACTCGTCGAGGTCGACAAGAAGACGCCCGGCGATCTTCCCGCGCCGCCACTCCAGCCGGGGCAGACCATTTCGTGGGCCGATCTGCTGCGAATTACTGCGGCACTAACGGAGATTCTGATCGCGCCCGGCGTGCCGATGGAACGCAAATTGCGCCACGCGCTCGCGCTGATGGAGCTTTGCAAGAAGTCGAGTTTCGAGAAAATCAGCGGTGCGCGGCTCACCGAGTTTCTGGAACTGACGAGCGTCATCGTCGGCGAAGAGTTGCCCGAACACCCCGCGAAACCGGGTTGGGCGGGTCGCGTGTTGTTCCGGCAGATTGCAGCAGTGTACGCGCGGAAAGATGTCGGGTTGCACGCGGGGGACATGGCGAAGCGGAGCGCGTGGGGGCGGGGCATCGCGGGGTATCGCTTCGCGCTCGGTGCGGGCCGCGTGCCGAAAGTTCACGGCCACCTGGACGCCGCCGTCTCGTTCGCCGATGCTGAGAAGCCGCTCGGCGCACTCCCACCGGGAGTCGACGAATTGTTCACACGCTTCTATCGCGTGAAACTCGAATCGCTCCAGTTCTGCGGGCGAACGAACTTCGATCAATCGTACTGGCTCGGCTTCGAGGCGCTCGCGCTGACTTACCCCGCCGCAATGTGGCTCGCGCGGCTATTCGTGGCCGGTGGCAAACCGCCACTCGAAGCCGTGCAAGCCGCGGTGCGCATCGTCGATGACAACTTCGGTTTCAACCCGATGCTCGGCTCCGGCAAGCAAGCGTGGGCGATGAAAATTCTCACGGCAAAGGCCGAACTCCCCAAGCTCATCGCCTGGTACGCAACTTGATCGCGTTCACGTGTCGATCAGGATTTCTACGTCGCGCACCCAGGCCACGAACAACGTCTTTAGCAGGCTGCGCAGATCGTCGATACCGGCGTCGGCTACGGCGGTGCCGAGGTACAGTTTCGCTCGCTTCGCACGGTCGGCGGGTTCGAACCGGGTGAGCTTCGAGGCCTCTTCGGCGGTCTTGGGAATCGCATCGTCGAGCTTGATCGCGCCGAACCACAACAGCATGTGCAACGCCTGCCACGGCACGATTTTGTCGTTCGAAAGTAGCAGCGGTTGAAACAATTCATCGCCGGTGATTTCCGGTTTGTCGAAGGAGTTGTTCGGTAAGTCGCGGTCGAGGCCGGGGAACGCACCGAACAGCCCGCGGGTGCGATATTCCCGCGTCCGTTCGCCGTCGATTGCGGCATCGGCGATGTGCTGCAAGCAGAGAGCGCCGCCGATAGTGTCGGGCGGTTCGACGCGGTCGAGCAACCAGCGTTCGGCGGGCTTCGGTATTGGGTAAGCCACGGCCGCGATACACCCAAACGGCCGACGCAGCGCATTCACGGGGCAGTTCGTGCAAACAGGAACATGCGGGTTCAGCACCGCGTTTTCGGCTTCGATTTCGCCGATGGTCGCCGTGCGTTCGACTTGCCCGCCCGTTGGAAGTGTGCGCACGACGCGGATTGGCGAGTCGTCAGTGAGCCGCGTTTTCGACGCATGGGCACGGGCCTCTTCGCAGCGTTCGCGGGATCGCACCAGGTCCGCGAGTGTCTTCGTCCCCGCACGCATGTCGCCGTGGCCGAGGTCTTTTTTGACGCGGCAAGGAAAGTCGATGATCGTGTCAATCGGCATGATTTACGCGTCTTTTCGCGGGGTGAACTCTTTGACGTTGAGGCGGGTTTGGTGCCCGTCGAAAGTGCCGCCCTCGATCTTTTTGCCTTGGAAATAGTCTTTCTGCCAGCCGCGTTGGACCGTTGCGGGGTCGAGATTCGCCAGCCCGCCGAGGAAGTTCTGCCGACCCGCCTCCCACGATTTGTACTTCGCCAGCAGCTCCGGATCCGACGCGAGCGCCGCCGTCTGTGGCACCATCGATTCCGCTAAGCCACGCGGGATCGGCACGAGCATACAGATCGGTTCGTCGCGCTCGAAGCGGATCCACTCGAACGGCCGCGTGACCTTCCAGTTCATCGTGAACGTCGAGTTGGCCCAGTCGGTTTCAACGATGCCCTCGAGCGCCTGCACGCCATCCTTGATGCGGTTGGCCGGCCCCTTCACCCAGAGGTTGATCCCCTTCGGCGTGCGAAACAAGAACGGTGGCGAGAACGTCAGTACGCCGTAACCGAAGTGGCTCGTCACCGATGGGTCTTTGTGTTCGAGGTAGCGAATGTCGATGTCGGTCTTCGCGTCGCCGCCGTACCAATAGATTTCAAAACTGCACGGGCAAGTGAGGAACCACCCGTTCTGGTTGGCGATGTTTAGCGGCAAACAGCGGTACGCAAATCGCTGGTTGGATGCATCCATCCAGTCGCGTTCGAGCGGAGCCGCTTCGAGCTTCATATTCGGCGGCGAAAAGATCTCGTAAGCCGTAAAGACATTCGCATCGTCCGACATGGGTAGCCTCTTGAAACAAACGTCTAAGAAGCCCAGGGACGATCGTCCCTGGGCTTTGATGCTCAACATCAGTTAGAGCGGCAAATAAATCACTTGGCCTTCCCACTCTTCGGCCAGACTCGCATCGGCGAGCATTAGCAAATCGTCGACCACAACTTTCATGGCACGTTACGTTTCGTCAATCGTTCGCGGATCGCTTGAACGCCTTGTCGAGCTTCGACACGTTTGCGGACGGCGATCGCTTGCGTGCCGCGAAAAGTGTGTCTAGAGTGACTCGGGTCGTACCGATACGGATGACCCCGTCGGCATCGGCATGCATCGGGGTTGGGTCGGTATGAATGGCTGTGGACATCGTTCAACCCTCGGCGGCGGCGGCGATGAGGTCTTTGACGGTTTCGTATGTGCGGGTGGTGGCGCGCAGCGAAAGCTGTTGCAGTTCCTCGCCGGCGGGGGTCGGATACTCTTTCGTTAGGCAGGCGCGACAGAGGCGTTCCGCAGGCAAGCCGATGCTCCGCGAGACGGCATCGAGCGGCAGATACAGCAAGCTGTTCGCGCCGAGTTCGTACGCCATCCGCTGCTGCTCTTCCGGCGTCGGCACGCTCCCGGACATCCGCGTCGGGGCGTACAGTTCGTTCACCGTCGACATATCGATGCCGTAGAAACAAGGCGAAATAATTGGCGGGCAGGCCACGCGCACGTGAATCTCCTTCGCGCCGCCTTGATCGCGAATGTAGTTCAACAGCGTGCTCAGCGTCGTGCTGCGGACGATCGAATCTTCGACGAGGATGACCTTCTTCCCTTGCAGCACTTCGCGGAGTGGCGTGAATTTCATCCGCACTTTATCCGCGCGGTTGCCGCCTTCGATGAACGTGCGGCCGACGTAGCGATTGCGGATCAGACCTTCGCGAACGGGGATGCCGAGTTCGAACGCCATCGCGTCGGCGGCGGCTTTGCCGGTGTCGGGCACCGGCACGACAATCGTGTCTTCCTTGTCGATGTTGAACAGATTCAGCCGGCGTTCCTGGATCGCTAATTCCTTGCCCAATGCCGACCGCGACAGGTACACGCTACGGTCGTCGAGCGTACTGGCGACGTTCGCAAAATAGATCCACTCGAAGAAGCAATGCGCCGTCTTCTTCTTTTCGGCATAGCGGTGGATCGTCATCTTGCCATCGCGAATCTGAATCAGTTCGCCGGGTTCGAGCGAGCGAATATTCCGGAAGCCGAGGTTCAGCAGTGGCACGCTTTCACTGGCGGCGGCGAACAGCCGTCCATCGGTGGCGTAACAAAGCGGGCGAATCCCGAGCGGATCGCGCGAGACGACCATATCGCCTTGCGCATTCATGAACACGATGTTGTAAGCGCCGTCGAATTTCTGACTGAGGTTCGCGAACACTTGCACCAGGTCTGGCCGCTCCGCCGTCTGCATCTCCTTCGCCAGATAATGTAAAATCACTTCGGTGTCGTTGTCCTTGCGGACGATGTGATAATCGGGATGCTTGCTGAGCAATTCGTGCTGGAGGTGGCCGAAGTTCGCGAGTTGCCCGTTGAAGGCAAAGGCAAACCACTTCCATTTCTGCGAATGTTTCCGCTCGAATGGCTGCGCGTATTCGCGGCTATCCTGACCGCACGTGGCATAGCGCACGTGGCCGATGACCGCGCGGCCGCCGAATTCTTCCAAAATGCTCGCGTGCTTTTCGGGCCGACCGATGCGGAACGCTTCGTGCACGGTGCCGAGTTCCTTGTACGTATCGATCAGTTTGCCGCGCGTCGGGTGGTACCCGCTGAACCCCGCCGCCAGTTGCCCTCGATTTTGCAAATCGAGCAACATCCGCGGCATCAGCCGGGCCACGAGGTCCGGGTCGCCCGTGTAAACCGGGACGGGTGGGTTTTCACCGTGTAGGGGAGCGTCTTCCCCATCGATCCGCTGGATCGGGTGGGGCAGACAATAAAGCGCCGCAATACCGCATTCGTGCTGAAGCTCGTCCATCACACCGCCAGGGTCGAGGGAACGGGGAGATCGTCCAGTATCGTTCGGCCTTTCGGCAGCCAGGCTTGAGCAGGACCGCAACCCGGTGAAGTTCATTGTAGTGGAGGTTCGTGAAATCTCACGTGAATTTAACGATGAAACTGGCGGAGGATTCGATGCATGCGAAACACCTCGCCCCGAGTCGTGCCAACAAATGCAATCCCGTTAGCCCGACGCACGAGCGAGGGAGTTTACTTATATTGACAGCCCGACAATGGAGACACACGTGGCGCGGTTTTTCAAATACAAGTCGGTTGCCGATCTGGTTGCCGAGAACGAGCGACTCGGGATCGACCTGCGCTATGCGGACGATTTGTCGCCGTTGTTTCAGCCTCTGGAAATCGGCACGCGCACGGTGGGGAACCGCTGGTGCATTCACCCGATGGAAGGGTGCGACGGCAACGCCGACGGCACGCCCGGCGAACTGACGTTTCGGCGGTACGGTCGCTTCGGTGGTGGTGGCGCGAAGATGATCTGGGGCGAAGCGTGTGCCGTCAACGACCGGTGTCGCGCGAACCCGCGGCAGATCGTTTTGAACGAACGCACGAAGCCGGAATTCGCGAAGCTGGTGGCCGAGTGTCGACGTGCGCATCGCGAATTGATCGGCGACGATACCGACCTGTTGTTCGGCATTCAACTGACGCATTCCGGGCGCTACAGCTACCCGAACGCGATCATTGCCACGCACGATCCGCTACTCGTCGGGCGGTATGGCGTCACGGCCGACACACCACTGATTTCCGACGACGAACTGCGACGGCTGACCGACGATTACGTCGCCGCCGCGAAACGGGCGGTGGAAGTCGGCTTCGATTTTATCGACGTAAAACAGTGCCATCGCTATTTGCTCAACGAGCTACTCGGTGCCCGGAATCGACCGGGGCCATACGGCGGCGCGTTCGAGAACCGGACGCGGGCGGCACGCGATATTTTCCTTGCCGTGAAGGCGATTCTGCCGAAACACGTGCTATTGGCGACGCGGATGAACGGCTTCGATTCGATCCCGTTCGGGAAAGGTGCGAACGACGATGGCGTGCCCGTTGCGTGGGACGGTCCGCTCGTCAACGGCTGGGGCATGAGCGACAGCGACCCGTTCACGCCCAATATGTCCGAGCCGGTTCGCTGGGTGCAAGAGATGCGCACGCTCGGCGTGGAGTTGGTAAATGTGGCACTCGGCAACCCGTACGCGCAACCGCATTTTGGTCGCCCGTTCGAGTATCCGCCACCCGATGGTTACGAGTCGCCAGAGCATCCGCTGATCGGCGTGAATCGGCACTTCGAATGTGCGGCGGCGATCCAGCGTGCGAACCCCGGCCTTGCTGTAGTCGGCACCGGTTATAGCTACTTGCAAGAGTTCCTACCGCAAGCCGGCGCGGCCAACGTCCGCGATGGACGCATCACCATGGTTGGCGTTGGGCGGGCGTCGCTGTCGCAACCCGATTGGGTGAAGCAACTGCAAACCCACGGCAAGCTCGACCGCAAACGCATCTGCCGCACCTTCAGCTACTGCACCGCAATCATGCGTGCCAAAAACCACCCGCTCGGCCAGTTCCCCACCGGCTGCCCGCCATTCGACAAAGACGTTTACGGGGAGATTTGGAAAGAAGTCCAGGAACTGACGACGAC
>Ga0105044_10011200_pt1 | contig 12241 bp, 12 predicted proteins | sample MAT01_FD_78092 | JGI IMG/M metagenome (GOLD analysis project Ga0105044, IMG submission 78092) | Freshwater microbial communities from Lake Fryxell liftoff mats and glacier meltwater in Antarctica - MAT-01 | ecosystem: Environmental > Aquatic > Freshwater > Ice > Liftoff microbial mat | place...
ACCTCCGACAACCCCCGGAGCGAGTCGCCAGAGGCCATCATCGACGAGGTGATGACCGGAGTGGAACGCACCGAGGACCTGATCGTGCAGGCCGACCGCCGCCGCGCGGTCGAGGCCGCGGTGGCCCTCGCGGCCCCCGGGGACCTGGTGCTGGTGGCCGGCAAGGGCCACGAGACCACCCAGGACCTGGGTGACCGGGAGATCCCCTTCGACGACCGCGAGGTGCTGGCGGAGGCCCTCGCGGCGCGTGGGGAGGGCGCCGCGTGAGGACCCTTCTGTTCGCCGCCGGGGTCTCCCTGATGGTCTCCCTGCTCGGGACCAAGATCCTCATCGACGTCCTCACCAAGCGTCGGATCGGTCAGCCGATCCGCGAGGACGGGCCCCAGGGCCACGCCACCAAGGCGGGGACCCCGACCATGGGCGGGGCGGCCATCGTGGCCGGCGCCGTCGTCGGCTACCTGGCCTCGGACATCTCCAACAGCCGGATCATCACCCGCTCGGGCCTCGTGGTCATGTTCGCGGTGGTGGGTGCGGGGCTGGTCGGCCTCGCCGACGACTGGATCAAGGTCACCCGGGAGCGGAACCTCGGCCTGACCTCACGGACCAAGTTCCTCGGCCTGATGGCGGTGGCCATCACCTTCGCCGTGCTGGCCCTCGGCCACACGCCCGTGAGCACCGACCTGTCGTTCACCCGGGCCGGCGCCCTGGTCGACCTCGGCACCTTCGGCTGGAGTGTGTGGGCGGTGCTGCTCATCGTCGGCACCACCAACGCCGTGAACCTGACCGATGGTCTCGACGGCCTCGCCGGCGGAGCGTCGGTCCTCGCCTTCTCCGCGTTCATCGTCATCGGCTTCTGGGCTTTCCGGCACCCGTTCAACTACGGCGTGCCCCACGCTCTCGACCTGGCCGTGGTGGCGGCGTGCATGACGGGGGCCTGCGTCGGCTTTCTCTGGTGGAACGCATCACCGGCCCAGATCTTCATGGGGGACACCGGGTCTTTGGCCATCGGCGCCGGCCTGGCCGGCCTGGCGTTGATGAACAACACCTCGCTGCTCCTGGCGGTCATCGGGGCCCTCTTCGTGGTCGAGACCCTGTCGGTGATGATCCAGGTGGCCAGCTTCCAGCTCTTCGGCCGCCGGGTGTTCCGCATGGCGCCGATCCACCACCACTTCGAGCTCCGGGGCTGGCCCGAGACCACCGTCATCATCCGCTTCTGGATCCTGTCGGGGATGTGCACCGCGGTGGGCCTCGGCCTCTACTACGCCGATTTCATCGGCCTGCCCGGGGCTCGGGATTGACCCCCGCCCGTGCTCTCGTGGTGGGCCTCGGCGTCACCGGCCGGGCGGTGAGCCGCGCCCTGGTGGCACGCGGCGCCTCGGTGACCGCGATCGAGGACCGGCCCCGCGACGCCCACCGGGCCTTCGCCGAGGAGATCGGCATCGGCCTGGTGGAGGGGCCCGGCGCCGGCGCCCTGCCTGCGCTGGTGGGTGACGTGGACGTGCTCCTGCCCAGCCCCGGCGTGCCTGACCGTCATCCGGTGTTCGCCGTCGCCGCGGCCGCCGGTGTCCCGGTGCGGTCCGAGTTCGACCTGGCCGAGGCGTGGGACGACCGGCCGGTGGTCGCCGTGACCGGGACGAACGGCAAGACCACGGTGACCCACCTGGCCGCGGACATGCTCCGTCGGGCCGGCCGGGTCGTGGCCGAGGCGGGCAACGTCGAGACGCCCCTGGTCGAGGCCATCGATGACCCGGCGGTCGAGGTGTTCGTCGTCGAGGCCAGCTCGTTCCGGCTCGGGCACACGGGCCACTGGGCGCCCCAGGTCGCGGCCTGGCTCAACTTCGCTCCCGATCACCTCGACGTCCACGCCGATCTCGCGGCCTACGAGGCGGCCAAAGCCCGCATCTGGGCCGACCAGGGCCCCGAGGCCGTCGCCGTCGTCAACGCCGGGGACCCGGTGGTCGCCGGCCACCGCGGTCGGGCCCGTCGCCGGACCTTCGGGTTCGGGGGCGACGAGGCGGCCACGGTGCGTGACGGCTGGCTGGTGGTCGACGACCGGCGCCTGCTGGACGTGGGTGATCTCCGCCGGTCCCTGCACCACGATCAGGCCAATGCCCTCGCCGCCGCGCTCATGGTCGAGCCCCTCGGCGTGGATGGCGACGCGATCGCCGCCGCCCTGACGGCGTTCGACGGCCTGCCCCACCGGGTCCAGCTGGTCGGGGAGGGCGGCGGGGTGACCTGGTACGACGACTCCAAGGCGACCACCCCGCACGCCACCCGCGTGGCGGTCGACGCCTTCGACTCCGTGGTCCTGATCGCCGGCGGCCGCAACAAGGGCCTCGACCTGGGCGATCTCCTCGGTGGGCGGGGCTCGGTCCGAGCCGTGGTCGCCATCGGCGAGGCCGCCCCCGACGTGGTCGATGCCGTCGCCGGCCGGGTCCCGGTGGCCACGGCGCCGTCGATGGCCGAGGCCGTCGCCGAGGCCGACTCTCTGTCCCGAGCGGGCGACGCCGTGGTGCTGTCGCCGGGCTGCGCTTCGTTCGACTGGTACTCGTCCTACGGCGAGCGGGGAGAGGACTTCACCCGCCTCGTCCACATCCACCTCGACCGGGAGGCCTCGCGCCCATGAGCCGATCAACCGACACCCGCACGCCGGGCCGGAGCCGTTCGGCCCCTCCGGCCGGCGCCGACGTTCCCCGCCGGGGAACCCATGACCCCGGCACCGCCCGGGGTCGGCACCCCTCCGCCCGTCCGGGGACGAAGCGGCCGCCAGGGGACCGGTCGTCGACCTTCGTGGGCCTGCTCGCCGTGGTGAGTGCGCTGGTCCTGCTCGGCCTCGTCATGGTGATGTCGGCGGCGTCGGTCAGCGACCTCAGGACCTCGGGCTCGGCCTGGGACAGCTTCACCCGCCAGGCGATCTTCGCCGTCGTGGGCTTCGCGGGGATGTTCGCCGTCATGCGGCAGCACTACGGCCTCTGGCGCCGGATGGCCACGCCGTTCCTCGTGGTCAGCTTCGTGTTGCTGGCCCTCGTCCTCGTGCCCGGCGTGGGGGTCGGGGCCAACGGCGCAACCCGATGGCTGGGGGTGGACTCGCTCCGCATCCAGCCGTCGGAACTGGCCAAGCTGGCCATCATCATCTGGTCCGCCCGTTGGCTGGCCATGGCTCGCAACCACGACGTGATCCGGGAGGACCCGCGGGTCCTGCGCCCGGTCCTCATGGCGCTGGGTGGTCTCGCCGTCCTGCTCCTCCTGCAGCCCAACCTGGGGACCCTGATCATCACGGCCGGGGCCGTGGGTGCGGTGATCTTCGTCTCGGGGGCCTCCCTGGCCCGCCTCACCGCCTGGGGTGCCCTCGGGTTCTCGGCCGCCGCCGTCGCCGCCCTGAGCGCCGACTACCGACGGGCCCGCGTCATGGCGTTCCTGCACCCGTGGGACGACCCGGCCAACACCGGCTACCAGACGATCCAGTCACTCGTGGGCATCGCGGGTGGGGGCCTCACCGGCGTCGGCCTCGGCGCCAGCCGGGCCAAGTGGGGCTTCCTGCCCTACGCCCACACCGACTTCATCTTCGCCATCATCGCCGAGGAGCTCGGCCTGATCGGGGCTGTCACCGTCCTGGGCCTCCTCGCCGCGCTGGGCTACTTCGGCGTCCGGGCCGCGCTTCGGGCCCCGGACACCTTCGGCATGCTGCTCGCCGCCGGGATCACGGCCTGGTTCGTGCTGCAGGCCCTGGTCAACGTCGGCGCCGTCGTGGGCCTGCTGCCGATCACCGGCGTGCCGCTCCCGTTCGTCTCCTACGGCGGCACGTCGCTGGTGGTCAACCTGTTGGCCATGGGTGTCCTGCTGAGCGTGGCCCGTCACGGTCGGGATGCCTGAGCGGGTAGAGCGCAGCGCGGCGACCGGACCGACCTGGGCCCTGATCGCCGGCGGCGGCCCTGCGGGCCACACGCTGCCGGGCATCGCCATCGGCCGCGCGCTGGTGGGCCGGGGCCACCCGGCGTCGGCCATCCACTTCGTCGGCAGTGCGCGCGGGAGCGAGGTGCGCCTGGTCCCCGAGGCGGGGTTCACCCTGACCGCCCTCCCCGGGCGCGGGATCCAGCGCACGCTCACCCTCGACAACGTCGGCGCGGTGGTCGGCCTGATCCGGGCGTTCGGGCGGGCCCTGGGTCTGATCCACCGCCTGCGGCCTTCGGTGGTCGTCGCCCTCGGGGGCTACGCCTCGGTCGCCTGTGCGCTGGCCGCCGTGCTCTACCGCGTACCGATCGTCGTGGCCGAACAGAACGCCGTCCCCGGCGCGGCCAACCGCATCGTCGCCCGCTTCGCGAAGGCCGCCGCGGTGTCCTTCCCCGGCACCGACCTTCCCCGGGCGGTGGTCACGGGCAACCCGGTTCGACCCGAGATCCTGGCGGTCGACCGCACCCGGGACCGCGCCTCGGCCCGACGGTCCCTCGACCTGCCCGACGACCGCGTGATCGTCCTCGCCTTCGGCGGGTCACTCGGCGCCCGCCGCATCAACCGGGCCGTCGTCGGCCTGGTCGAACAGTGGGCCGACCGCTCGGATGTGGCCGTTCGCCACGTGGTGGGCGAACGGGACTGGGACGATCCGACGGCCCGGGGCGAGGAACCATCGAGGTCAGGCGGCATCCTCTACCGCCCCGTGCGCTACGAGGACGACATGCCCACCGCCCTGGCCGCCGCCGATGTCGTGGTGGCCCGGGCCGGGGCCACGACCGTCGCCGAACTGGCCGTCCTCGGCCTCCCGAGCATCCTCGTGCCCCTGCCGATCGCCACCGCCGACCACCAGACCGCCAATGCCCGGGGCCTGGTCGAGCTGGGCGCGGCCCGCCTGGTGCCCGATGGGGAGCTGGACGTCGATCGCCTGGTGAGCGAGTTGGGTCCCCTGGTGGTCGACGGGGCCGCCCGTCAGGTCATGGGCGACGCGGCCCGCGGCCTCGGCCGTCCCGACGCTGCCGACCGGGTGGCCGACCTCGTCGTGGAGCACGCCCGTGGCTGACCCGACCGTGACCCGTGGCCCCGGAGTGGACCTCACCCCGCCCCAGGCCATCCACATCGTCGGGATCGGTGGGGCCGGCATGAGCGCCATCGCCAGCGTCCTCGCCTCGATGGGGCACCGGGTGAGTGGCAGCGACCTGAAGGCCTCGAAGGTCCTGGACCGGCTGGCCGACCAGGGGGTCCGGGTGGCGGTCGGCCACCGGGCCGACCAGTTGGGGGACGCCGAGGTCGTTGCGGTGTCCACCGCGATCGGACCGACGAACCCCGAGGTCGTCGCCGCCCATGAGCGGGGCGTGCCGGTGCTGCGCCGGTCCGAGGTGCTGGCGGCGATCACCGGGCTCCGACGGACCATCTCGGTGGCGGGCACCCACGGCAAGACCACGACGTCGTCGATGCTGGCGGTGGTCCTGGCCGGGGCCGGCCTGGACCCGAGCTTCATCATCGGCGGTGACGTCCACCAGATCGGGTCCGGCGCGGTGTGGTCCGACGGCGAATGGTTCGTGGTCGAGGCCGATGAGAGCGACGGGACCTTCGTCGAGCTCCGCACCGAGATCGCCGTGGTCACCAACGTCGAGGCCGACCACCACGCCCACTACGGCGGCTTCGACGCCCTCCGGGACGCCTTCGACCAGTTCGTGGAGGGCGCCGGACGACTGGCCGTGGTGGGGATCGATGACGCCGAGGGCGCCGCGCTGGCCACCCGTCACCCGGTCGTGACCGTGGGGGAGGGCGACGCCGGCTACCGCATCGTCGACCTCCGCCGGGAGACCCGCGGGACGACCTTCCGCCTCGAGCACGAGGGGGTGGACCTCGGTGAGATCCACCTCCCGGTCCCGGGCGCCCACAACGCCCGCAACGCCGCCGTCGCCGCGGCCACCGCGCTCGAGATCGGTGCGGCCTTCGCCGACGTGGCCGCCGCCCTGGCCCGCTTCGGCGGCGTCGCCCGCCGTTTCGAGTTCCGGGGTGCGGCCGCCGGCGTGGACTTCGTCGACGACTACGCCCACCTGCCCACCGAGGTGGCGGCCGCCCTGGCGGCCGGTCGGGACACGGCACCGCAACGCCTGGTGGCGGTGTTCCAGCCCCACCGGTACTCCCGCCTGGCCGCCCTGGCCCCGGAGTTCGGCTCCTCGTTCGCGGACGCCGACGTGCTGGCGATCACCGACGTCTACAGCGCCGGCGAGACCCCCATCCCCGGGGTCTCGGGCAAGGCCGTGGTCGATGCCGTGTTGGCCGACGACCCGAGACGATCGGTGGCGTACCTGCCGCGCCGTGAGGATCTCGTCGCCTACCTGGTCGGCCGCCTCCGGCCCGGCGACCTCTGCCTGACCCTCGGCGCCGGGGACCTGACCACCCTGCCCGACGAGATCCAGGCCGCCCTCACCGCCCGCCCGGGGCCGTGACCGCCGCGCCGACGGGGGACGTCGAGGCCCTCGCCGCCGGCCTGGAGGTCGTGTTCGGGTCCCGCCTCCGCCGGGACGAGCCCCTCGGGCCGATGACGACCTACCGCGTCGGGGGCCCGGCGGCCCTCTTCGTCGAGGTCGAGACCCCAGCCGAGCTGGCGGCGATCAGCGCCGCCGTGGGCCGGACGCCGGGCGGGGTGGCGGTGCTGGTGGTCGGGAAGGGTTCGAACCTCCTGGTCCACGACGACGGGTTCGCGGGCCTCGCCCTGCGCCTGGGCGGGGACTTCGCCGACTTCACGATCGACGGCACCGGGGTGGTCGCCGGCGGCGCGGTCGCCCTGCCCGTGCTGGCCCGCCAGACGGGCGCCGCGGGCCTCACCGGGCTGGAATGGGCGGTGGGCGTGCCGGGGTCGGTGGGTGGCGGGGTGCGGATGAACGCGGGGGGTCACGGCTCCGACATCGCGGCCAGCCTCGTCCGGGTCCGCCTGCTGGACCTCCACAACGGCGAAGATGAGGACGTGCCCGCGGCCGATCTGCACCTCGGCTACCGCCGCTCCACTGTCCGCTCCGGGCAGGTCGTGAGCCGGGCGACGTTCGCCTTGGCACCGGGGGACCCCGAGGTGGCGATGGCCGAGATCGCCGAGATCGTGCGCTGGCGTCGCGACCACCAGCCGGGCGGCCCCAACGCCGGCTCGGTGTTCACCAACCCCGAGGGCGACTCCGCCGGTCGGCTCATCGACGCCGCCGGGGCCAAGGGCCTGCGCTCGGGCACCGCCGAGGTGTCGACCAAGCACGCCAACTTCATCCAGGCCGACCCCGGCGGCCGGGCCGCGGACGTCCACGCGCTCATGGTCGAGGTCCGGGACCGGGTCCGGGCCGCCACCGGGATCACCCTCGTGCCCGAGACCCGCCTCGTGGGCTTCGGGGGAGACGACCGGTGAGCACGGTCGCGGTCGACCCCCGCATCCGCCAGCGCCGGGTGACCGTGGCCCGCGATGCCGGCCGTCGCCGTCTGCGTCGCCTCGTGATCGCGGCCGCCGTCCTGGTGGTGGGCCTCGTCGTCCTCGGCCTGACGTGGACGCCGGCGCTGGACATCGAGCAGGTCGAGGTGCGGGGGGCGGACCGCACGGCGCCCGAGGCGGTCATCGAGGCCGCCGCGGTGGCCCCGGGCGACCCGCTGGCGTGGTTCGACACGGGTGCAGCCGAGGCGGCGGTCGCCAGGCTGCCTTGGGTGGACGAGGCCACCGTGGCCCGGGACTGGTCCGGCGCCGTCACCGTCGAGATCACCGAGCGGGTGCCGGTCGCCGCCCTGGCCACCGTCGACGGGGCCTGGGCGCTCGCCGACCGCGAGGGGCGGGTGCTGGCCACCGTCGACACCGAGCCCACCGAGGTGGCGCTGGTCGGCGGGCTGACCACGTCGGCGCCACCAGGGGCCCAGTTGGATGACGAGGTGCTCGAGGCGCTCGCCGTGGCCGCCGCCGTGCCCCCCGGGATCCGGCCCGAGGTGGCCGCGGTCGAGGGCACGGGTAGCGACGTCGAGGTCGTGCTCCGGTCGGGCGGCGTCATCCTGCTGGGTGGGGTGGAGGACGTCGAGGCCAAGCTGGCGTCGGCCGCCGCCGTCCTGGCCACGGTGACCCCCGGATGTGTCGATCGACTGGACGTGAGGCTGCCGGCCGCTCCCGCTCTCGTACGGGTCGTGGGGTGCGTCTGATGAGCCCCGGGGACCGGCCCCGAGGAGGTCCGCGATGACGTCGTCCGACGGGCGACCCCCGAATCGCCCTACCATCGGGGCTTCGGCAGACCGCGATGCCGCACGCCCCGGCTGGACCGGGCGGCCTGAGGTGGAGGACCCCATGATCAGCAATCCCCAGAACTACCTGGCTGTGATCAAGGTCGTGGGCATCGGCGGGGGCGGGGTCAACGCCGTGAACCGGATGATCGACGCCGGGTTGAAGGGCGTCGACTTCATCGCCATCAACACCGACGCCCAGGCCCTGCTCATGAGCGACGCCGAGGTCAAACTCGACATCGGCCGGGACCTGACCCGTGGCCTCGGCGCCGGTAGCGACCCCGATGTCGGTCGGGAGGCCGCGGAGGCCCACCGGGACGAGATCGAGGAGGCGATCGCCGGCTCCGACATGGTGTTCATCACCGCCGGCAAGGGCGGGGGCACCGGCACCGGGGCCGCCCCCGTCGTGGCCGAGATCGCCCGGGCCGCCGGCGCCCTCACCATCGCCGTGGTCACCCGGCCGTTCAGCTTCGAGGGCCGACGCCGCACGGTGCAGGCCGAGCAGGGCATCCAGCGCCTCAAGGAGGCCGTGGACACCCAGATCGTGATCCCCAACGACCGGCTCCTGACCGTGTCCGACGAGAACACCTCGATGCTCAACGCCTTCAAGATGGCCGACGAGATCCTGCTGCAGGGTGTCCAGGGCATCACCGACCTGATCACCACGCCCGGCCTGATCAACACCGACTTCGCCGACATCAAGACCGTCATGGCCAACGCCGGCTCGGCGCTCATGGGCATCGGCTACGCCTCCGGCGACGGCCGGTCGCTCACCGCGGCCCGCAACGCCATCTCCAGCCCGATGCTCGAGGCCTCCATCGAGGGCGCCCGGGGGATCATCCTCAACGTCTCCGGCGGGAGTGATCTCGGCCTGCTCGAGGTCAACGAGGCCGCCGAGGTCATCCACGGTGTCTGCCACCCCGACGCCAACATCATCTTCGGTGCCGTCATCGACGACGACCTGGGCGACGAGGTCCGGGTGACGGTGATCGCGGCCGGGTTCGACCGCTGGGACGACGACCGCCGGTCCGGCAGCGACGCCGAGCCCGACCTGAGCTTCCTGCGCGGTGACGACGATGACGAGGCCCCCGACCTGTTCGGTGGGGGCGACGACGACGATCTCGGACTGGGCGACGACGACTTCGACGTCCCGTCGTTCCTGAAGTAATCCAGACCGTCCTCGACCACCGGCTCGCCGACGGGCGCACGGCCCGGGTCCGCTTCACGGACCGTGAGGACGGTGACCTGTTCATCGACGGTGACGCCGATGCGCTGGCCGAGCGCCGCGCCACGCTGGTCGACCGGCCCTGGACCTGGCTGCGGCAGGTGCACGGTGACCGGGTGGTCCTCGTGGCCGCACCGGGTTCGGGCGCGGGGGAGGAGGCCGACGCCGCGGTGACCTCGGTGACGGGGGCGGTCCTGGCGGTGCACACCGCCGACTGCGCCCCGATAGCGCTGGTGGCCGACGGCGGGGCCGTGGCCGTGGCCCACGCGGGATGGCGGGGCCTGGCCGATGGGGTGGTGGCGGCGACCGTGGCCCGGCTGGGTGCCGTGGCCGCCGGCCCGGTCCGTGCGGTGGTGGGACCGCTCATCGGGCCCGAGTGCTATGAGTTCGGCGCCGAGGACCTGCAACTCGTCGTGGACCGGCTCGGCCCCGAGGTGGCCGGGGCAACCACCGCCGGCACCCCGGCCCTGGATCTGCCCACCGGTGTCCGACGGGCCCTCGAGGCCGCCGGCATCGAGGCGATCGACTTCGTGGGCGGCTGCACGGCGTGCGGTGAGGCCGCCTTCTCCCACCGGGCCCGGGGCGACCGGGGCCGCCAGGCGGTACTGGCCTGGATCGAGGCCGAGTGATGAGCTTCGATGCGACCTCGGTGGCGGGGGCCATGATCGGCGTGCGGGAGCGCATAGCCGGGGCCGGCGGCGACCCCGACCGGGTCCAGGTCGTGGCCGTGACCAAGGGCTTCGGCCCGGAGGCCCCGCTCGCCGCCCTCGCGGCCGGCATCGTGCACCTCGGCGAGAACTATGCCCAGGAGCTCGTGGCCAAGGCCGCCGTCGTGGGGGAGGACCCCGCGCCCGTCTGGCACTTCATCGGTGGCCTCCAGAGCAACAAGGTCCGACTCCTGGCCCCCCACGTCGACCTGTGGGAGACGATCGACCGGGCGTCCCTCGGGGCCGAGGTGGCCAAGCGGGCCCCGGGGGCCGCCGTCCTGGCCCAGGTGAACATCTCGGGCGAGGCCGCCAAGAGCGGCTGCGCGCCGGGAGAGACCGCCGATCTCGTGGCGGGGCTCCGCGACCGGGGCCTGGATGTACGGGGCCTGATGGGTGTCGCCGCGGCCGGCGACCTCGAGCTCGCCCGGGCCCAGTTCGGCCGTCTCGCCGTGCTCGCCTCGGCCCTCGACCTGCCTGAACTGTCCATGGGGATGTCCGCGGACCTCGAGGCCGCAGTGGCCGAAGGGGCCACCATCGTGCGGGTCGGGACGGCCTTGTTCGGCGCCCGTCCGCCGCGTTGAGTGCTGAACGTGCGAAACTGGACCCCGTTATGTCATCTCCGTTCCGGAAGGCCCTCCTCTACCTCGGCCTCGGGCCGGACGAGGAGTACGACGACTACGGCTACGACGAGTCGCCCGTCATCGACTCCCGTCCCGTCCCGCGCGCCCAGGCCCCGTCGCCGGGGCGGCGCGACGCCGGCCCGGTCGAACCGCCCGTGCACGTCATCCGTCCCGACTCGGAGCCCCAGGCCATGACCCCCAACGAGCCCTCGATCTCCTCGCTGCGTCCCGTGCCCACGACCCCGGCGGGGGGTGGTCCCGGCGAGCACGTCGAGGTCGGCGCGGTGCGCCCCATCCCGGTGTCCTCGGCCAAGCCCCACGTGGTGATCCCCGCCGACTTCAACGACGCCCAGCAACTCGGTGACCGTTTCAAGAACAGCCAGCCGGTCATCATCAACCTGCAGGGTGCGGACCTCGAGCTGGCCCGGCGGGTCATCGACTTCGCCAGTGGCCTCTGCTACGGCCTCGGTGGCCAGATGGAACGGGTCGCCAGCCAGGTGTACCTGCTGACCCCCAACGACGTCGAGGTGTCCGACGAGGACCGGCGGCGGATCACCGAACGCGGCCTCGGCCGGCGCTGACCCACCCGAGTGGGACTCATCTGCGGGCTGTTGCTCGCCTACATGCTGGTCCTGCTGGGCCGCGTCGTCCTGTCGTGGTTCCCGATGGCCCCCGACGGCTTCGGGGCCCAGATCTTCGGGTTGACCGTGGCCCTCACCGAGCCGATCCTCGGGCCGCTGCGGCGGGCGTTGCCGTTCGTGCGCATCGGCAACATGGGCCTCGACCTGTCGCCCATCATCGTCTTCTTCGGGATCCAGATCCTCCTCGGCCTCCTCGGCTGTTCCTGAGCGCCTGACCGCCCTCACGGAGGGTGGCGGGACGCCCGCGCGGGGTCCCTGCGGGTCCCCGGGGCCGGGGCTACGCTCGTCGGCATGGACTTGACACCCGATGTCGTCGCCGGCATCGAGTTCCGCCGCAAAGGGCGGGGCTATGACACCGAAGACGTGGACGCGTTCCGCCACGACGTGGAGATCTGGACCGGGGAGATGCAGGCCCGCCTCCGGGAGGCCACCAGCAAGCTCGACGAGGCCGAGAGCCGGGCCCGGGACGCCGAAGAGCGGGCCCGCACCAGCACCGAGGGCGACGAGACGATCCAGCGCACCCTGCTGCTGGCCCAGCGCACGGCGGACGCCGCCGTGGCCGAGGCCGAGGAGACCGCCTCCCGCAAGGTGGCCGAGGCCGAAGCCGAGGCCGACCGGCTGACGACCGAGGCTCGCAACCACCGCGAGCAGGCCATCGCCGGGGCCGAGGCCGAGGTCCGCGAGGCCATCGACCTGAAGCGGGCCGAGTTGCTCGACGAGCTGACCGCCCTCGAGCGGGCCCGAGACGCCCTGGCCGGCGATGTGGCCAGCCTCGAGGTGCACCTGGAGGGCCAGCGGGTGCGGATCGAAGAGGTAGGCGACCATCTCGTACTCCTGCTCGGTCACCCG
>Ga0105044_10011202_pt1 | contig 12240 bp, 11 predicted proteins | sample MAT01_FD_78092 | JGI IMG/M metagenome (GOLD analysis project Ga0105044, IMG submission 78092) | Freshwater microbial communities from Lake Fryxell liftoff mats and glacier meltwater in Antarctica - MAT-01 | ecosystem: Environmental > Aquatic > Freshwater > Ice > Liftoff microbial mat | place...
AACCAAATTTTGGCATTTCCTGGAAAGTAAAGATAATGGAGGATCTAAAAGGATATATTTTTGATAAAAAGTACCACTTTGGGGAAATTGAAAGACGACTTTTAGCAAATGAATTGAACTAAGCAACTCAACATGCTTTTTTATTGCCCAGATTGGAAATATCTGCTAGGCTAAATGTAACTTATAATTCAATCAATTTTAACTGATGCCTGAAGGAAGTCCAAAAATAACCAAACTAGAAACTGGAGTCGGTCCACTTGGAAATGGAAGCTCATGTGAGACACCTGTAAATATTATAAAAAAAGCCGAAAAAACACAAGTCGTAATAACATCTTGGATAGCTAAACAAGGTAGATTCTTTGCATTAGATGAAATTATAATTGATGGTTGGAATGAAAATCAGATTCGCAATCAATTGCCACTGATAGCTAATACTTTTATAAATAGAGTAAAACACACAGACGGTACACAACTTTATGGACCAGTTGGAGTGTTTTGTGATGCTGATAAATATAACACAGAAAGAAAAGAAAGGCTTCAAGCGGATTCACAAAAGATTTTGAAAGTTTTGATGTTAAATAAGGAGAACAAAAAAGACGCAAAGCAATTAGCCTCAGGCACAGGGATTACTGAAAAAAGAGTTAAGTATGTTTTGAAAATTCTATTAGAATCAAGAGAAGTATGCTCTTCGGGTACTAAGAAAGGTGCAAAAGTGCTTTGGTACATAACTCCTGAGCAAAATTAACTCCCAAAACGCCTATTTCGGCTTTGATAGAATTCCACGGCCCGGGCAAAATCCTCTTCTATAATATCAGGCCAAAAAGTGTCCATGAAATATATCTCCGAGTAAGCCAACTGCCAAATCAAAAAGTTCGAGATTCTTTGCTCGCCACCTGGCCTCACTACCAAATCTGGCTCTAGGTTCGAGTCTAGATATTTACTAATTTTTTGCTCATTGAAGTCTGTTTCTCCAGCTACAATTGCTTTGTTCACTGCACGGACTATTTCGCCGCGACCGCCATAATTCAAGCAAATTTGTAATAATAGTCCCGTTCCTGATGAAGTACTGTCAACCAGGTTTGCAACAGATTTTGCTAGTTTTTCTGGAAGATTTTCCATAGTTCCGAGGACTTTTACCATGACATTTTTCTTTATTAATTTACTTTTATAGTATTTTGCTGCCTCTGTCATGATCCCAAAAAGGTTTTTCAGTTCAGTTTCACTTCTGTTAGTCAGGTTTTCTGTAGAAAGGGCGTAAACTGTCAGAGTATCCACGCCGTATTTTGGGCACCACTCGATTACTCGATTCAGAGTATCTACTCCAGCTTTGTGACCCATAATAGTCTCTAAGTTTTTTCTGGCAGCAAATCGCCTATTTCCATCCATAATAATGGCTAAATGCATATTCTTAATATGTAATTAATTTAATCTAAAAAGGCAAGTTCAGATTTTTCATACCGTATATGATATAATTGGAATCGAGGAATCCTTTAACACAGGTGGTTTTTTGTGCTAGTTATTAGGTATTAAAATATTGTTATGTCAGAAATGTTTGATGGAAAGTTAAGTAGAAAATATATTGGAAATCGAGAGAGCAAAGGTTTTGAAGACGGGGAATCTCGAAATCAACTTAAAGAGCTTGCTGGAGTTAAAGCCTCTGACCCAAAATATCGGATAAATCCTGTTACACGATCAGCTGAATTAAAACCTGAACAATCCGGCGAACGAAAAAAAATTAAAGATATGACCAGTGAACAAATTGAGGAAATGTTAGTAATTCCTAGTTCTGAAGAAGTTCTGGGGTGTCTTCAAAAAATGCTCTCCTACGTGCCTTATAAGAGAGCTGTAAAAATTAATTCTCCTTTTTTCAGATATTTATTTAAATTTTTCAAACCAGCTAATCCACAAATTTATGCACACACATGTTCTAGAGTGTTAACTATTATGAGAAATAAACAGATCGAGCCTAATTTTTCTGAATTTTTGACTATGAACGAAACCTTATTTCAAGAATACATGGGTTCCCCTGGTACCCTCGCTAATATAAGATCGGTAGATGATGAAATTAGAGCAGAAATCAAAGCCTATCAAGATAAGCAATCCGTAAATTCTGAGTCAGAATCTGCACCTGAATAACCTTGACACAACTAGGTTTTTCCGTATTTGTAAATCATGCACAAAGTACTTATTTTGGACTTCGGAAGTCAGTTTACCCAGCTAATAGCACGTCGAATCCGCGAACAAAAAGTCTACTGCGAAATCTGTCCATTTAACTACTCTTTTGAAAAGATAAAACAGGATCAAAGCATCTCAGGGATTATACTTTCAGGCGGTCCAAATAGCATTTATGAAAAAAATTGTCCTGACCTGGACCCAAAAATATTTGGCTTAGGAATACCAATTCTAGGAATTTGCTATGGTTTGCAGCTACTAGGTTCCCAGTTAGGCGGAAAAGTAGAAGGTAGCGATAAACGGGAATATGGCCGCAGTGAGCTAGAAATTCTAGGTAACAGTTTGCTTTTTCATGATTTGTATGATTCCAAGAGTAAACATAGTGTTTGGATGTCTCACGGTGATCATCTAGTAGAATTACCGCCGGGGTTTGAAGTCATTGGCTCCACCGATAATTGCAAAATCACGGCAATTGCTGATGAAAAAAGAAAAATCTATGGTTTGCAGTTTCACCCTGAAGTAGCTCACACCAAAAATGGTGGAAAAATAATTGCTAATTTCCTATTCAAAATTGCTGGATTTACGGCTGACTGGACTCCCGAATCCTTCATAGAAGCTAGTATTTCCAAAATCAAAGAAAAAGTAGGTAATCAAAAAGTCCTATGTGGACTCAGCGGCGGAGTAGACTCTTCTGTGGCAGCCGTACTGATTCACGAGGCGATAGGCGACCAGCTACAATGCGTATTTGTAGATCATGGACTTCTGCGAGCAAATGAAAAAGAGGAAGTAGAAAAAACTTTTAGAGATAATTTTAAGATTAATTTGAAGGTTGTAGACGCTTCAGAGATGTTTTTGAGTAGGCTCGAGGGAATTACAGATCCAGAGCAAAAACGCAAAATTATTGGGAATTCTTTCGTGGAAGTCTTTGAAATGGAAGCCAAAAAACTAGGAGATTTCAAATTTCTAGCCCAAGGCACCCTGTATCCTGATGTCATCGAAAGCCAGAGCGTATTAGGCGGGCCTAGTCACGTGATCAAATCCCACCATAATGTTGGTGGACTCCCTGAAAAAATGAATTTTGAGCTACTCGAACCGCTCAGAGAGCTTTTTAAAGATGAAGTTCGCGAGATTGGTAGGGAATTAGGAATTAGTGAAGAGATAGTAGGGCGTCACCCGTTTCCAGGACCAGGTCTAGCTATCAGAATCATTGGAAATATAACTCCTGAAAAGCTAGAAGTTCTAAGAAAAGCTGATCAAATCTTTATTGACGAACTAAAAGACTGGAAAATGCAGCCTGAGTACAGTACCTCATTTCTAGTGGAAACTGACCAAAAGCACCCTGAAATAATCGATGAAGATTACCGTGAGGCAGCTCATGGAATTATTTTTAATCGAAAAACCAATAAATTCCTAGTAATTCAAAACCCAAGCCACAGCTCAAGTGAAAAAGATTATTATTTTGTGGGTGGGAAAATCCAAAACTACGAAAATCCCAAAGAGACAATCATTAGGAAAATAAAGGAAGAAACAGGAATTAATGAAAATGAAATCAGTAAAAACTTTTATTATGGGAAAATCAAACAGAGTTTTCTACTACCTGGAATTTCAGGTTTTACACCCAAAAATCGCACCCTAATCTCAGATATTTTTTATATTCAAACCGAGTCTGAAGTAGATGGTTTTCAAGAAAAAGATGGGAAAATCTCAAAATGGGTTTCGGCTGCTGAACTAGATAATAACTTGCTTGAGGGGTTTCGCTGGGTTCTGGAAAATTGTAAATCCAACCACTCACTCTATCAACAGGTTTGGCAGGCTTTTTGTGTGCTGACTGAAGTAAAGTCAATCGGAGTAATGGGCGACGGAAGGACCTACGAAAACGCCCTAATGCTCAGGGCAGTGACTGCAAGTGACGGAATGACGGCGGATTGGGCCCACCTACCCTACAAATTCCTAGGAAGAGTCTCTAATCGGATCATCAATGAAGTGCGTGGAATCAACCGTGTTGCCTACGATATCTCCAGCAAACCACCAGCAACTATAGAGTGGGAGTAGCTTGACATATTACTTCGTATAAAAGTTATTTGAGGTATGTCATTTCGAAGCGACATGGAGGATTTTTTGCTCTATTGTGAACTCACCAAACAGTATTCCCTAAACACAGTCCGCAATTATCGCAACACGCTGGAGAGGTTTGCCACGTTTTTGGATACTAAAAAAATAGAACATACTAGAGAAATTGACCTGGGAATCGTCAATGATTATCGACTTTTTTTGAACAAACAAATCACACTTCGGCGTGAAAAAATGAGTCTCAAAGCTCAAGCTTACCAGATAGTGGTGCTTCGAAGTTTCCTAAAATTCATGATAAAACACGGAACTGTGGTACTGAACCCTGACAGTCTAGAACTGCCAAAAACTAGAATGAGACGTATTGAATTCCTAACTGACTCGGAAGTGCAAAAACTCATAAACACTATTCTAAATGACACTAGCAAAGTCCCAGAGGTTCAGAAAAAAAGAAACCAAGCAATAATCCTGGCTATGTTTGGCTCGGGACTGCGTCTTTCCGAAGTACTTAGTCTAAAAAAAGCTGAGGTCACCACCTTGAACAATTTTGAAAGTCCTTATTTAATCAAAAAAGATTTAGTCTTGGAAAATATTTCTCAAAGTCAAGATGAGACAGGGAATTCCAATTCAAATCTAGATCTCAAGGAACAAATAAAACCTCAAAGCTCTATAGGACCAGAGAAAGAGGAGGAGGAAGTAGCCATCCACCCGCTGTTAATCCAGGGGAAAGGTGGAAAAGTCCGCACTACCTATCTGGCACCAGCGGCCAAAGAAGCAATTGATGAATACTTACAGCTCAGAGGTGCTGACAACGACCCGCATTTATTCATTTCCTTTAGTAGAAATCGACCTAAAAATCCCAAAAAATGGACTGCTCTCACTCCAAGAATGGTCCAAATGATTCTACAAACGTACGCCCGAAGATTAGGCATCTATAAACACGTCACACCACATACTTTGAGACATAGTTTCGCTACAAAAATCTTGCTTGAAGGAGGAGATTTACGCTCTGTACAGACACTTCTGGGACACTCGAATCTGGCTACAACTCAGATCTACACTCATGTAACTGACTGGCAAATTCGCGATTTACACACTAAAATATTTGGTAAAAAAAAGACCATCTAACCAGACTGAAACTATACTTAGAAAAAACACGTGCAAACTAGAAAGTCTATTAACTATAGAAACTTTAGAAATGAACACTGCAATTAAAATCTAAATATACATGAATTTTTTCGAAAAAAGAATCAAACAAGGCGAAACCAGACTAGTATTTTTAGTAGGTAATTACGCAATCAAAACACCCAATTTTCTCAAAGGATATAGGCAATTCCTTTATGGATTGATTTCTAACCACCAGGAAAAAGCTTATAGTAACTCAAATCCAAATTTATTACCTGTAATTTTTTCTTGTATTGGCTCACTGTTTATAATATTTCCTAGAGCTAAAGTATTAACTGAAATAGACCATGAAACATTTTTAAAAGTCATGAAACCGATTGGGGATTATCCCAGAGTAGACTACAAGGCAGAATCATTCGGGGTTTGGAAAAATAAAGTCTATGTAATAGATTATGGGACTACTTATTTTTAATCTTTAAACTACCCTAAAACTACTAAACTAAGGAGGTAAAAATCCCACCTACTTTTTCATATTTCACAGCTACCACTTGCTTTTCGTTAGGAAACCGAACCTCTGACCTGACTAAAATGGTTTTTTCATTGTAGGCATTTTTAGTTCAAAAGATTTTGTTTGAACGTACTTATCTAGAATTAGAGCAAATTGATTTTTGTCTTTGTGAATGGTTTCAAAAACTATTTCTTGGTCAGTCACAAGCTTTTAGTAGGGATTATAAACCAATACTTGAGTCATTGAGAACTAGCTTATCTTAGCTTAGAATAGATGTAAAGTGGGGATTGGTTCCTTAATATTTGAGGGAATCATCATTGAGGTCTAACTCACTAAAGTCTTCATCGGAAAGATCTTTGTTTAGACTCTCAGTTTGAGAAAGCACTTACAAAAAAAGCAACGGTTTTAAGTGGGTTTGGGTTAGACATAAGGTATAGTTTTGAGGTTTAGAAATGTTTTAGAAAATTAATTTCTACTAGTAATACCATATTTTTAGCAAAAGGTTAAAATCACTTTGACAAAAAACCTTCCCAGCTAAATTATAATCCATAAACACAGGCTATGCCAATTATATCTCAAAATCCAGCAAATAAGGCAGTTTTAAATTCTTACGATGAGCTTAGCGACTCACAAATTCAAACCAAACTAGAAGTTTCAGCGGAGGCTTTTTCAGGGTGGAAGTCTTTACCAATACCCCAAAGAGCTAAATACATGATGAAGCTTTCCCTGGTAATGAGAAACGGCCGCAATCATTTTGCAAGTTTAATAAGTTTGGAAATGGGTTGCCCAATCTCCCAAGCCAGTAGTGAAATTGAAAAATGCGCTTATATCGCTGAAATTTTTGCAGGCGATGCTGAAAGAATGTTGGAAAATGAAACAGTAAAGCTTGATGCTAAAGAAGCTTATATTAGTTTCGAGCCACTTGGGCCGATTTTACATATTGCCCCTTGGAATTATCCATTTTATCTCGCTCTTCGCCCGGCAATTCCGGCAATTATGGCTGGAAACACGATTTTGATGAAACATGCAAGCAACGTACCGCAGTGTAGTTTAGCCCTGGAAGCAATTTTTCTTGAAGCTGGTTTTCCTGCAGGAGTATTTCAGAGTTTACTGGTCGGCGGACGTCGAGTAGAGCCATTGATTAGAGATTCTAGAGTAAAAATGGTCACAATTATTGGCAGTGAGTACGCTGGAAGTCAGGTAGCAGCTCAAGCTGGAAGTGAGATTAAAAAAACTATTTTAGAGCTTGGAGGAAGCGACCCGTTTATTGTTTTAGAAGATGCTGATATTGATAAAGCAGTTGCAGGTGCGGTGCAGTCTAGACTTCGAAATTGCGGTCAGAGCTGTAACGCCGCCAAAAGGTTCATCGTTATGGAAAAGGTGGCCCAGGAATTTACTGAAAAACTAAAACTAGCTTTTGAAAAAGAAATTCTTGGCGATCCGATGGAAGAAAAGACTACGATGGGACCACTGGCAACAGAAGCTTCACTCCAAGATATCCAAAGACAAGTAGATGAGTCTGTAAAACTTGGCGCAAAAGTAGTAATTGGCGGCGGCCAACCTGAAAATTCTGAGGGTTATTACTATTTACCAACTATTTTAACAAATATCACTAAAGAAATGCCAGTTTACAGTGAGGAAGTATTTGGTCCTGTAGCCCCAATTATCGTAGTGCAAAGCCTTATGGAAGCAATAATGGTAGCAAATGACTCTAGCTTAGGGCTTGGCTCAAGTGTTTGGACAGCTGATTATACTTTAGCAAAAAAAATAATCCCGCAAATTGAAGCTGGAAATGTGTATGTGAACTCAATCGTCCGTGGCGACCCTAAACTACCTTATGGAGGCATTAAAAAATCTGGGTACGGTAGGGAATTTGGAGAATATGGAATTAAAGAATTTGTGAATATCAAGAGCGTGGTGGTGAAGTAGAAAATATATATTAGCACATATTAATCAAAATGAGTTTGCTCAAACTTAGGTCAATTAAGTCAAAGTTCTATAAATCCAGATAAATATGAGTATTTCCTAGCGCAATATCAAAGATTACATTTCAACCTCGCTAGCCCGATGAGCACTAATTGGAAAAGCATTTTCAAGTTTTATGCCAGTTCCGTTTATAATATTGAGAGTTTTAATTTGCTGAGCAGATAGATGAAAACCATAAATAAAAGCACTACAACCCACGGCTATTATTTTTCCAAAACCAGAAACAGCCAGCTCCAAACCTATCGGAATATTATCTGAATTTTTAATAACTCTTGGCTCAACCCCTATCTGGCTCAAAACCCTTGGAATAATTGATTCAAAACCAATACAACTAATTACCACCCTATCCTCAGTTATAGGAATTTCAGGAGTTTCCAGATTATCAAGTAATATTTTACCACTTATCATTCTAGCTCTACTTTGAATCACGCGAAGATTGTTTTCTGAATTAATATCCAAAAACTTATTATACTCCCCATATCTACTGCGAGAACCAAAAGTATCTGAGATTTTGTCCCAGCTTTCAGATGTAATAATCGTAATTCTGGGTTGTGGGTTGATTGCCAGTAGGCTTTCAATTGCAACTGCCGCGCTGTCCCCGGAGCCAATTACAAATATTTCTTTGGTAGATATATCTGCTTTTTGTTTCGAGCTTAGGCCCTGATACTGAGCAAAAGTAATCACCCTTTCATTTTCTGTTTCAACTAGTTTTTTTTCGTCCCCCAGACCAGTCGCAAAAAGTATATTTTGGGCTTTTAATTCAGCTAATTTATCACCTAAATCAGCAATCGCTGAATAGTGATTCTCATCATTTGTAACATTTTTTACCTCCCCTTCCAAAAAGTTTAACCCGGTCAAAAGTATAGAAAAAGCCGTGTACAAATCAGTAAGTTCTAGAAGTAAATATCCTTCCACAAAATCTTCACCTACTACATCGGCTGGTGTGGGTAAAAACTCGTTTTCAGTTTTTGGATCAATCAAAGAATTAGGATCCACACTTTCCGGGGTTCTTTTTCTGGAATTAGTTTTTTGATCAGCCAAATACGCCACGCCCGAAGAGTGGAATTTGCCAGACCTTCTAATTGCTACAGTTTCTGAATTGTCACAATTTGAATAAACCCAGGACAAACCTGCGGGACCCAGGCCGATTAATAATTGCTGAAAGCTCTTGCTTATTTCTGACAAAGTTCGTTTTGATTGAGTATCTAAATAACGTTTTAGATATTTTTGTAGTTTTTTTCTGGCCTCAAGATTTTGAAAAATTTGGATTAGTTTTGTTTTCAGGCTTGATTCTGAGAGGCTTTCAATATTTGATTTTTGCAAAATTCTATGTGCAATTTGGTTTAACACAAGAAGTATATTTGATTGATTTTCTGAATTCTGAATTTGTTCAGTAGCGGGTTTGTATGTAAAAAGTTCCATAAATAATATTCTTAATTCCAGATCCGTTTGTAAAAATGGCAGTCAGGCAAGCCCAAATTTTTGCTAAAGTAGTTTTGATGATACTCTTCAGCTAAATAAAAATTTTTGAATGGTAAAATCATGGTAGCCACCCGAAAACCTTTATTTTCAAGCTTTTTCTTCACATCTAGAGCAATTTTATTTTGGGTTTCATCTGAGTAAAATATTGCTGATTTATACTGCTGACCGAGGTCGTACCCCTGCCCGTCAGTTTGAGTAAAATCATGAATTTCGTAGTAGTATTTAATTACTTGTTCGTAGTTTATTACTGTTGGGTCAAAGACTACTTTTACAGATTCCAGATGCCCAGTTTGGCCAGTTTTTATTTGTTCATATTTAGGATTTTCTAAATGGCCGCCGCTGTATCCGGATATTACGTCAGTTAGTCCATCGAGTTTGCGAAACCAATATTGCGTACCCCAAAAACAACCACAGGCTAGAATTGCAGTTTCAGTTTTGGATTTTTTAATTGGTGAATTGTGATTGTTGACAAGGTTATTTGAATTGTTTTGATGAGTCATATGTTTTTTTTAAAGTAAATTATTCAGCAGTTTAATTAACTGTCAGAGTTAAATTTCTAAGTTTTTAAGGTTGCTTTAAGCTAATTTTATACGTCTTATTATGGTATATCTAAAATCAAGCTGTAGATAATAAAAAATCCCCGATTTCTCGGGGTAAATATTTGAAAAATTTAGTTCACATCTCAAAACGTACCCCAGTAATTAGGCAAAGCATCAAATTCATAAGTGCAAACTTGCAGCTAAGGTTAGTGAATCCAAAAGTATTTTTCTGAAACATATTTTAAAATTTTAAAAATTATTTTTAGACAAAGAAAAAACTCCCTTTCGGGAGCTAAAAAAGAAAATAAATAATTGCTCCCTAATTTACGGAAGTCATCATTGAAAAAGTTGTTGCGACAATATTCATAATTAACTCTAGTATGATACATGGTTATCTCAAAATTTGTCAACCGACGGCACCAAAAGTTTGTTTCAAATTCAAATAATTACGACCATAGACAAGAGCGAAATTGACAATCAAGCCATATTTCAGCTTAACTAATGATCATGACATTATATTGGTATCAAAACCAGCTCACTAAACTTCCCGACTGGACCAAAGTTTTTGCCAGCAAAATAATCACCGGAAAACAAAACTACCTTCAAGCTAAAATAAATATAATCCAGAACATCTACCAAATCGACCTAAAAACCACTGAAAACAAAGGTTTTACCGAAATTATTACTGAGAATCTGCCAATTGATTTACTACCAAAAGCTACCGAGTTCGAGCTTGCAGAAAATCTAGAAATTACTACAGAAAATAGTTTCTTAAAAACCACCAAATACAATCCCGAAGACGTAGATAAGTTTCTAAACCAGGAAGAGTGTCTTTTTTATAATTTTCAAAATGATGACTGGTGTGTACTCAAATGGAAATTAACAGACTCAAATCTAATTTTTCAGAGCATGAGAACCTATAAAGACCTAGATATTACAGTTTGGAGTGAAACTAAATACGATTTGGAATAAAATCATAATGACCCAAACACAACCCTTCACCTCAACTTTCCTCCAAAAACTTCTTGGGAGGAATTACAAATGGTGGTATTTGATTAACTATTGGATTAGATCCAATATTGTTTATTTTTGGAGCGAGGTTTTTGTTTCAATGAATAGAGCAGTAACTCTGCTTGGAGCTGTAATAATTTTTTTGTATTTCGGGCAAGGTAATGAATCAATTTTAAACTATCTACTTTTAGGTAATCTGTTTTTTGCTGTCACTGACCCTGTTTTATCTTGGTTTGTTAGTGACAATATCAAAAATGGCGGACTTACAAGGTGGCTTATGTATCCTATAAAATATACCACATTTTTATTTTTTGCAGCTATTGCAAATGGGTTATATATGTCATTAACTTACTTGGCAGCATTAATTCCAGTTATTTTTATTTTTCGTGATAACATATCTTTAACAGGTAATTTTGGGTTAATTTTACTTTTTTTACCAATGAGTTTTTTCATTCGGTTTACCATACAAATTTTAGCTGGGTTTTCTTCGTTTTGGTTTGTAGAAGGAGCGGGAGTGAATCATTTAACTCAAAGTTTTGAAAGTTTTCTATCAGGCTCAGTTTTTCCACTTTACATTTTACCAGCTACTTTTAGTTTTGTTATATTTGTTCCATTTTCGTTTACCTTTTACCACCCAATGCAAATTTACCTAGGAAAATACTCTCCACTGGAAACACTTTATGTATTTTTAGGAGGAATTGCTTGGTGTGTAGTTTTGTATTTCCTGGCTAAATGGATCTTTAAACTAGGCTTGAAACGGAATGAAAGCGTTGGGCTTTAGGTGTTTTACTTTATTAAGTTTAATATAGCCAACATATCAATTTTGACTAAAATACTCTTTCCGCCATTAATCGATAATATACTTTATGACTTACACACTTTTTCCAGAAATCCAGCCATATCAAACGCACAAACTTCAAGTTTCCGATCTTCACACGCTCTACGTTGAGGAATGTGGGAATCCAAACGGAGAGCCGATTTTATTTATTCATGGCGGTCCTGGAGCTGGTTTTGGGGAAAGCGATAGACGGTTTTTTGACCCGAAAAAGTACAGAATTATTTTATTTGATCAAAGAGGTTGCGGTAAAAGCAGTCCATATCTAGAACTACAAGAAAATAATACCCAAAATTTAATTGAAGACATCGAAAAAATTCGAGAATTATTAACAATAGAATCCTGGAGACTTTTTGGCGGTAGTTGGGGCGCAACTCTAACGCTTTTGTACGCTCAGGCTTATCCAAAAAGGATTGTATCTATGGTGCTTCGGGGGGTATTTTTATTTCAACAGAGTGAAATTGATTGGTTTTTGGGCGGCGGAGTACAGAAATTATATCCAAAAGAGTTTGCTG
>Ga0105044_10011209_pt1 | contig 12237 bp, 13 predicted proteins | sample MAT01_FD_78092 | JGI IMG/M metagenome (GOLD analysis project Ga0105044, IMG submission 78092) | Freshwater microbial communities from Lake Fryxell liftoff mats and glacier meltwater in Antarctica - MAT-01 | ecosystem: Environmental > Aquatic > Freshwater > Ice > Liftoff microbial mat | place...
ATGCAGGGCACGGTCGTCGAGTTCGACGAGCCCAGGGGGCTCGGGGAGATCGACGCGAACGGGGTGCAGTACCCGTTCCACTGCACGGCGCTGCTCGACGGCACCCGAGCCGTCGAGGTGGGTGCCAGGGTGGACTTCGAGGTGCGCCCCGCCGGGATGGGCCGCTGGGAAGCCACCCGCCTGCAAAAGGTCTGAGGGCTAGCCGGCGTTGGCGTCGGGGCTGGCCTGGCCCCGCACCTCGAGGTACGCCGCCCGGAGCTGCCCGAGGGCCTCGCGAAGGGTGGGCTCGGCGTCGCCCAACCGGCCCTCGAGCCCCTCCACGAGGGCCGCCAGCGCGTCGACCGCGAGGCTGGCTTCCACGAGTCGGGGCTGCTCGCTCATGAGGTGAATGGCCGCCAGCTCGTAGATCCCCATGGCGTGGTTGGCGATGACGACGGAGGCCGGTGCCGCCAGCAGGCCCTGGCGCACCTCCTCCATCTCGGCCTGCATCGCCTGGAGCTGGGCCTGATCCTCGGGGGCCAGGTCGTCGGAGGCGGGCGGCTCTTCGGCCGGGGCTGGGGCCGTGTCGCGCGGGGGGACGGGATGGTCGCCGCCAGGCGTCCAAAGGCTCATTGCCGAACTCCTCGGGTTGTGGCCGGTCGGGGCATGGCCGTACCCTATGCGCTACAACTGAAATCGGAAGCGGGGCTCTGCCCCCACCCGTCCACCGTTCGAGGTGCGTCGGGTCGACCAAGGTCACCGCCAGGAAGGCTCTGTCTTCCCGGCGCGCGGCGGATGGCGGCTTCTCCGGCATCCGCTCTCGTCGTTTTGAGGTCGCTTCCGGTCAGTCACCCATTCCGCGCCCAGGAGGTAGCAGCGCCTACATGAACAGGATTTCCCGATAGCCACGCCCCCGGCCAACGGCGAGCCACGGATCAACGATCGGATCCGGGCACGCGAGGTACGACTGGTGGGTCACGACGGGCAGCAGATCGGCATCAAGCCACTGCCCGAAGCGCTCTCTCTCGCTCGGGAGCTCGACCTCGACCTTGTCGAGGTCGCCGCCCAGGCGAACCCACCCGTGTGCCGGATCATGGACTACGGCAAGTACAAGTACGAGGCGGCTCAGAAGGCGAAGGAATCTCGTCGGAAGACCACCAACGTCGTCATCAAGGAGATGAAGTACCGCCCCAAGATCGGTGGCGGAGACTTCGACACCAAGACCCGCAAGGTGGAGCACTTCCTCGCCGAGGGCCACAAGGTGAAGGTCACGCTGACCTTCCGTGGTCGTGAGGTTGCCCATCCCGAGCTCGGCCGGAAGATCCTCGAACAGGTCGAGGCGGCCGTAAAGGACGTGGGTCGCGTCGAGATCTTCCCCCGCATCGACGGACGCAACATGACGATGGTGCTTGCCCCGGACAAGAAGGCGCAGGCGGCGGCCGCCAAGGCAGCCGCGGCGGCGATTGCCGAGGCCGAAGAGCTGGCCTCCGGGATACCTGCCCCAGATGCGGCGGAGACCCCCGAGGTCCCTGCCGCCACCGAGGCGCCCGAGGCGGCCGAGGCGGCCGAGGTCAGCGACAGCCCAGAGACCAGCGAGACCACCGAGATCACCGAGACCACCGAGATCACCGAGACGGACGGCGAGGCCAACGAGGCCTGAGGTTCGCTGTCCGCCCGACGAAGAGAGATCCACCAATGCCCAAGATGAAGACCCACAGCGGCGCCAAGAAGCGCTTCAAGGTCACCGGCACCGGCAAGCTTCGGCGCCTCCAGGTCAACAACAACCACATCCTCGAGAAGAAGGCCCCGAAGCGCAAGAAGCGCCTCAAGGGCGAGACCAGCGTCGCCCCCGGTGACGCCGCTCGTATCAAGCGGATGCTCGGCCTCTAGGCCGGATCAGGGAAGGAACGACACATGGCACGGGTAAAGCGCGCCGTCCACTCGAAGAAGAAGCGCAGGGCAACACTCGAACGCGCCCAGGGGTACTACGGCAACAAGAGCCGCTCCTTCAAGTCCGCCAACGAGGCGGTGATGCATGCCGGGCGCTACGCCTTCCGCGATCGTCGGGCCCGCAAGGGCGACTTCCGGTCGCTGTGGATCCAGCGAATCAACGCTGCGTGTCGTGAAAACGGCACCACCTACAGCCGGTTCATCTCCGGCCTGCGCATCGCCGAGATCACCGTCGACCGCAAGGTCCTCGCCGATCTCGCGGTGCGGGAGCCGGCGGCGTTCACCGCGCTGGTCCAGGCCGCCACCGAGGCCTCGGCCAAGGAGAGCGCCTGAGCCAGGATCGAGGGCCCGTCGGCCCCCGACATCCCAGTGTGCAGCGGCTGCGGCGCCTCTCGGGGCGCCGCTCTGCGCGTCTGGAGGAGGGGGCCTTCGTCGTTGAGGGTCCTGTGCTGGTTCGCGAGGCGATGCGGGCGGGCGTCGGCCTGCGCGAGGCGTTCGCCACGGCGGCCGCTGATCCCGCGCTTGTCGCGGCACTGGTCGCGTCGGGGATGGTCGTGCATGAGGTTCGGGAGGAGGTGCTGGCCCGAGCGGTCGACACGGTCACTCCCCAGGGGATCGCCGCCATTGCGGCCCGGGTCGAGGTGTCCATCGCCGATGCCGTGGCGGCCGCGGCCGCCGGCCCGCTCGCCCTCGTGCTCGTCGACGTGAGCGACCCGGGCAACGCCGGCACGCTTCTACGCGCCGCGGAAGCGGCGGGGGCGGCGGCGGTGATCTTCTGCGGTACGTCGGTCGACCCGAGCAACGCCAAGTGCGTGCGGGCTTCGGCCGGGGCGCTGTTCCACGTACCCGTGGCCAGTGGGCCCGACCCGCTGTCTGTGGTCGAACAGCTCCGAGTCGCGGGAGTGCGCACCGCTGCCACCGTGGTGCGCGACGGCACCCCCTACGACGCGGTCGATCTCACCGGTCCCATTGCGCTGGTGCTGGGCAGCGAAGCCCATGGACTGTCCACCGAGTTGGCCGCGTCGGTTGACGAGCAGCTCAGCATTCCGATGGCGGGCCGATCCGAGTCGCTCAACGTGGCCATGGCTGGTTCGATCCTCGGGTTCGAGGCCCTGCGCCAGCGCCGGATCGTCGCGGAACCGATTGGCGACGCCCCCGGCTGACCGGGGAGCATCCTCATCATGCTCGCCGACATCGCTGCCATCGAGTCCGCCGCGATGCCGCTGATCGCCGGGGCGGCCACGCTCGACGAGCTCACGACGCTGGACCAGGAGCTGCTGGGCAAGAAGTCGGATCTGTCGACGTTCAAGGCGAAGCTCGGGGGTCTCGAGCCTGACGGCCGACGGGAGGTCGGAGGAGCGCTCAACCGGGTGCGCGATGCGTTGACGGCCCATATCGCCCGCCGACGGTCTGAGCTCGAGGTTGCCGAGCGTCTGATCCGCCTCCAGGCCGAGCGCCTCGATCTCACGGAGGTGGCGCCCGGCACCGGCACCGGCGCTGGCCACCTGCACCTCGTCACGCAGGCCATGGAGACCCTCGAGGATGTGTTCGTCGGGATGGGCTTCACCATCGCCGAGGGGCCAGAGGTGGAGACCGACTGGCACAACTTCGGGGCGCTGAACTTTCCGCCCGACCACCCCGCCCGGGACATGTACGACACGCTCTACGTCGAGATGGGCCAACCGGGCTCCACGCTGCTGCGCACCCACACCTCGCCGGTGCAGGTGCGGGTGATGAGCACCCAGGAGCCGCCCATCTACATGGTCATGCCTGGCCGAGTGTTCCGACAGGACACCCCCGACGCCACCCACATGCCGGTGTTCCACCAGATCGAAGGGCTGGTGATCGACCGGAACATCACCTTCGCCGACCTGGCTGGCACCCTCGACGCGTTCACGAAGGCGTTCTTCGGCGGCGACTTCACCTCGCGCCTGCGCCCGTCGTACTTCCCCTTCACGGAGCCGTCCGCTGAGTTCGACATCCAGCGCCCGGACGGCTCCTGGCTCGAGCTCGGAGGGTGCGGCATGGTGCACCCGAACGTGCTGCAGAACTGCGGCATCGATCCCGAGGAGTGGCAGGGCTTCGCCTTCGGATTCGGTCTCGATCGCCTGGGGGCGAGCGCCCACGGTGTCGCCGATCTCCGCGATCTCTTCACCAACGACATCCGCTTCCTGAGTCAGTTCTGAGGACAACGCGATGAAGGTCTTGCTCTCCTGGCTGCGCGACTTTGCCCCCTTCGTCGGGGATCCTGTCGCGCTCGGAGAGCAGATGAGCGACCTCGGCATGGCGGTGGAGGACCTCCAACGCCTCGGCGAGGGGCTCGGGGGGGTCGTGGTGGCCCGCGTGCTCGAGACCCGTCCGGTGGAGGGGGCCAACAAGATCCACCTCGTCGTAGTCGACGCGGGTGATGGTCAGCCGCTCGAGGTGGGGTGCGGTGCGTTCAACATGCAGGTCGGTGACCTCGTGCCCCTTGCCACGATCGGCACCACGATGCCCAGCGGCATGGAGATCGGGCGGCGCAAGATGGCCGGTGTCTGGTCGAACGGGATGCTCTGCTCCTCCCAGGAACTTGGTCTGGGCGACGATCACGCGGGCATCTTCATCCTCCCCGCTGCTATGCAGCCGGGCACTCCCTTCACCGAGGCCATGGGCATCGAGCCCGATGTCCTCTACGACCTGGAGATCAACCCCAACCGGCCCGACGCCATGTCGATTGCCGGCGTCGCCCGCGACCTCGCCGCCCGTCTCGGCCTCCCGTTTGGCCTTCCCGATCCGTCGCCCGCTCGGGTGCCGGCCACGGACATCGCACGCGTGACGGTGGAGATCCTGGCTCCGGAGCGGTGTGGCCTCTTCGAAGCGCGCATCGTCCGGGGGGTGACGGCGGGTGCCGGCGACCCGAAGATCGCCACCCGGCTCGCCCTGCTCGGCATGCGATCGATCAGCAACGTGGTGGATGTGTCCAACTACGTGATGCTCGAGCTGGGTCAGCCCAACCACCCCTACGACCTGTCCAAGGTGGCCGGCCCGGGCTTCCGCGTGCGCCTGGCTCGAGAGGGCGAGACCCTGGTCACCCTCGACGACGTGGAGCGTTGCCTGACTCCCGATGACCTGCTCATCTGCGACGGCCACGACGTTCCCGCCGGCCTCGCCGGGATCATGGGCGGGTCCACCAGCGAGATCGACGCCACCACCACCGACGTGCTGCTCGAGATGGCGTGGTTCCACCCGATCGGGATCGTGAAGTCCTCTCGCCGCCACAAGCTGCGTTCGGAGGCGTCGGCCCGCTTCGAGAAGGGTGCCGACCCCGAGATCATCGACCTTGCCATGCGTCGCTTCGCCGACCTCCTCGGCGCGCCCCTGGAAGACGGCGCCTCGGTGTCCACCGGCACGCGGCCCGACCGGCCGCCGGTGATCGTGCGCCCCGGCCGCGTCGCCAAGCTGCTCGGCTCAGATCTGGGCGCCGCGCGGATCACGGAGGTGCTCGAGCCGATCGGGTTTCGCACCACGCCGAGGGGTGACGACCTCGAGGTGCAGATCCCATCGTGGCGCTACGACTCCGTGACGGAGATCGACGTGATCGAGGAGGTGGCGCGCCACCACGGTTACACCGCCTTCGGTCGCACCCTGCCCCGCGCGGCCACCACCGGCGCTCTGTCGCCGCGCCAGCGTGCCCGGCGTCGACTGCGGGCCACCCTGATCGGGAGGGGTGTCTCCGAGGCGATGCCGATGCCGTTCCTCGCCCCGGGAGAGCTGGCTCGCTGTGGGCTCCCCGACGACGGCATCACGATCGCCAACCCGCTTGTCGCGGAGCAGTCGGTCCTCCGCACATCGCTCCTCCCGGGGCTGGTCGGCGCGGTTGCCTACAACTGGTCGCATCGCAACCATGGAGTGCGGCTGTTCGAGATCGGCCACACCTTCAACCGGGCGGCCGATCCCGCCACCGGTCTACCCGACGAGCGCGAGGTGTGCGGCGCGGTCCTCGCTGGGCTCGATGCCACCGACGCGGTGTCGCTCTGGCGCGTGGTTGCAGAGGTCCTCGGGTTCGAGACGGTGCGGATCGAGAACACCGAACGCCCTGGGCTGCACCCCACTCGTGCGGCGCGCCTCCTGCTGGGCGACCTCGCCGTCGGGGCGCTCGGAGAGGTGGATCCGGGAGTGCTCGACGCTCACGGCATCGGTGAGCGCGTGGCGTACCTCGAGATCGACCTCGACACACTTCTGGCCGAGGCGCACGGCGGGGCCACCTACCGACCGTTCAGCCTCTACCCGAGCAGCGACATCGATCTCGCATTCGAGGTGGCCGAGGCTGTTCCGGCTGCAACGGTCGAGGAGGTCATTCGCGCCGCCGGTGGCGACCTGCTCTGGAGCGTGCGACTGTTCGACGTGTACCGCGGCAGCGGCGTCACTGACGGCCATCGCAGCCTCGCCTACGGCCTTCGCCTCCAAGCGGCGGATCGCACGCTCACCGAGGCCGATGTCGCCCAGGTCCGCACCGCGGTCATCGACGCCGTCCAGCAATCCCTCCCCGCCACCCTGCGCGGCTGACGTGATGCCCCCGGCATCGGTGTCGCGTCGGATCAGGCAGTGGGATCAGCACCGAGGGCCAACGGAGCATCGGCAACCGGGTCGTCGATCGGATCGCCGACCTCCCACCCAGCGAGGCTTCCTTCGGCGCGCGAAGTGGTGACCTCGCAGTACAACCAGATTCCCGCGCCGAGTCCCGCCACGATCGCCGCGAAAGCCAGGCCGGACAGGTTCGCGACGAAGAGGTCGATCCGCTGAGTGCCTGTGAGGTCGACGTCGCCGGCGACGCCGAAGGGGAAGCCGAAGGGGAAGCCGAAGGGGAAGCCGTTGCCAGAGTTGTCCGTGATGACGTTCTGGTACCGGAGGACCTGCCACGTCCATCCCACCAGGACGAGGGTGCCCGCTCCAACGAGTGCCACAGCGATCCTTCGAACCACCGCTGTCGATCTCAGCAGGGCGCGACGATTGAGCTCCACCAGATCGTGTTCCGTGATGTGCGGGGGGTCGGGCTCGATGTCCATGACGCCAGGATCGCGTTCCTACCGCAGGGCGCGGTGGATCCCGACGGCGCCGTGCCGGTCAGTCGCCTGGGGTCTCGTTGAGCCCGCCATCGCCCATCTGCCGGTACAGGTCGTAGATCTCCTTGCAGGTGCCGCACAGCGGCAGCTTCTTCGGGTCCTGTTGGGGCACGAAGCGCTCGCCGCACAAGGCCTCGACCGGGTAGCCAAAGATCCGGGCCTCGGTCACCTTGGCCACCGCCGACTCACCTGGCTCGGTCTTCACGATGTGGGCGGCCTTGGGCGGCGCCGTCTCGAGGTCCTCGTCCGTGCGCCGGTCCAGATCGGGGTCGATCGTCTTCACGGAAGGGTGAGCGGGCAGCACCATGCGCCCACGACGGTACCCAACCCCACCCCACCCGCCGAACCTGGGTGCGAAGTGCTGCATAAGCGACGCTTTTCGCACCCGGGTTGGGCGGAGGGTTGCATGATCATGCAGGATCGTGCATGATCCTCGGATGGTTTCGGTCGGCATCATCGGGGCGTCGGGGTTCACCGGCGCAGAGCTGTTGCGGTTGGCCGCGGGGCACCCCGACCTTGACGTGCGCATCGCCACGGGCGACACCCAGGCCGGCACGCGGGCCGCCGTGCTCTACCCGAGCCTGGCGGCGGCCCACCCCGATCTCGTGTTCAGCACCTACGACCCTGCCGACGTGGCCGGGCTCGACCTCGTGTTCCTCGGATTGCCCCACGGGGCCAGCCAGGGCATCGTCCCCGAGCTGATCGGCAAGGTCGGACACCTCGTCGACCTCGCGGCTGACTTCCGACTCCAGGACGCGACCCTCTACCCGCAGTGGTACGGCGAGGCCCACACGGCACCAGAGCTCCTGCCCACCTTCGCCTACGGCCTCCCCGAGCTGTTCCGGGAGGAGATCACCGCGGCGACGCACGTCGCCACTCCGGGGTGCTACCCCACGGCGGCGGCGTTGGCGCTGGCGCCGCTCGTGCAGGCCGGGCTGATCGACACCCGCGGGATCATCGTGGACGGCGTGTCCGGTGTGTCCGGTGCCGGGCGGCCACCGAAGCCCACCACCGCGTTCTGTGCGGTGGACGAGGACTTCACCGCCTATGGCTTGCTCGACCATCGCCACACGCCCGAGATGGAGCAGGTGCTCGGCGCCACCGTTCTGTTCACGCCGCACCTCGCGCCGATGAACCGTGGAATCCTGGCCACCTGCTACGCCCGGCCCACCGGTGCCACGAGCACGACCGCTCTGCTCGGACACCTCCAGACGACCTACGCCCAGGAGCCGTTCGTGGTCGTCACCGATGCCTCACCGTCGACCAAGGCGACCCTCGGCTCGAACTGCGCCCACGTCACCGCCCGCTACGACGAGCGCACCGGCTACGTCCTCGCCATCGCGGCCATCGACAACCTCACCAAGGGCGCGTCGGGCGCCGCCGTTCAGTGCGCCAACCTGCTGCTCGGCCTGCCTGAGACCAGTGGCCTACCCATCGCCGGGGTCTACCCATGAGCGTCACCGCAGCACGGGGATTCACCGCGAACGGCGTCGCCAGCGGGATCAAGCGGTCGGGCGACCTCGACCTCAGCCTCGTGGCGACGGCGGACGGGCAGCCCGTCGCCGCGGCGGCCGTGTTCACCCAGAACAAGATGACCGCGGCCCCCGTGGTCACCACGAACGCGCACCTCACTCTCACCGGAGGGCGAGCGGCGGCGGTGATCCTGAACAGCGGCTGCGCCAACGCCGCCACCGGCCCGCAGGGGCTCGCCGACGCCCAGCGGATGACCGATCTGGTGGCGGCCGAGCTGGGGTGCGCCGCTTCCGAGGTCCTGGTCTGCTCCACCGGGTTGATCGGCTACCCGTTGCCCATGGCCGCCATCGAGTCGGGTGTCGCGGCGCTGGCGGCGGGCCTGGAGGCCAGCGCTGGTGGTGCCATCTCGGCGGCCGAGGCGATGCGCACCACCGACACCCACCGCAAGGAGGCGGTCGTGCGCGGAGCCGACTTCGCGGTGGGCGGCATGGCCAAGGGGGCCGCCATGCTCGCGCCCAACATGGCCACGATGCTCGCCGTGCTCACCACGGATGCCGATGTCGACTCCGTGGGCCTCACCGAGGTGCTGCGGGCCGCCGTGGCCGAGAGCTTCAACGCCATGTCATCGGACGGGTGTACGTCCACCAACGACACGGTCATCCTGCTGGCCTCGGGCGCAGCCGGACGTCCCGCCGATCAGGCTGCCTTTGCCGCCGCGGTCGCGGAGGTGTGCCTCGACCTCGCCACGCAGATGGTGGGCGATGCTGAGGGGCACACGAAGGTGGTGCACGTGCGGGTCACCGGCGCGACGTCGGATGAGGAGGCTCGTGCGGGCGCCCGAAAGGTGGCCGAGAGTCAGCTCGTCAAGTGCTCGTGGTACGGCAAGGACCCGTACTGGGGCCGCATCGCTAGTGAGCTGGGTTCGGCCGGCATCGCCTTCGAGGCGGACAAGCTCAGCGTCCGCTACGGCGACCTCGTCGTCGCCGAGCACGGCGTGACGGCGGAGGTGGACCCCGTGGCGATGGCGGCGTACATGGACGAGGAGTGGATCGAGGTCACGGCCCACCTCGGCCTCGGGGATGGCCGGGCCCGCATCCTCACGAACGACCTCACCCACGCCTACATCGACGAGAACATGGGGACGTCATGACGGCTACCACGCAGGCCGAGGCACTCGTGCGCGCCGATCTGCTCGTCGAGGCCTTGCCGTACATCCAACGGTTTCGCGGCTGCGTGGTGGTGGTGAAGCTCGGCGGCAACGCCATGGTGGATCCGGCGCTGGCCGATTCGTTCGCCGAGGACATCGTCCTCATGCGGTCCGTCGGCATCCGACCGGTGGTGGTGCACGGCGGCGGCCCGCAGATCAGCGAGCTCATGGAGCGCCTCGGCATGGTGCCCGAGTTCCGTGATGGTCAGCGCGTCACGAGCGCCGAGACGGTCGACATCGCCCGCATGGTGCTCGTAGGCAAGGTGAACCGTGAGATCGTCAGCGCGATCAACCTGCATGGGCCCCTGGCCGTGGGCGTGAGCGGTGAGGACGCCGGCCTGATCCTTGCGGGCGCCCGCCACCCCGACCTCGGCTTCGTCGGCGACGTCCACGCGGTCAATCCCGCGATCCTCGAGCGGCTGCTCGCCGAGGAGCTCATCCCGGTGGTGTCCACCATCGGTGCCGACGAGACCGGGCAGGCGTACAACATCAACGCCGACGCCGTGGCCGGTGCGCTGGCGGAGGCCTTGGGGGCCGAGAAGCTGATCTACCTCACCGACATCGAGGGTCTGCTCGGCGACGTCGCCGACCCCGCCAGCCTGATTCGCAGGATCGACGCGCCGGCCCTCCAAGCGCTCGTGGATGACGGCACCCTCAGCGGCGGCATGATCCCCAAGATGGCGGCGTGCCTCCAGGCGGTGGGCCACGGCGTCGGCTCGGCTCACCTGCTCGACGGTCGGCTGCCCCACGTGGTGCTCCTGGAGCTGTTCAGCGATGCGGGCGTCGGCACGATGATCGTCCCAGAGCAGTCTGCATGAGCGCACATGCCGAAGCCATGGGCGCGCCAGCGCTCGACCACTGCCCCCTCATGCCCACCTATGGCCCACCGACCCTCCAGCTCGTGCGCGGCGAGGGCGCTTGGCTGTGGGACAAGGACGGTCGGAGGTACCTCGACCTGCTCTCGGGGTTGGCGGTGACGAGCCTGGGCCACAGCCATCCTCAGGTCGCCGCCGCGTTGTTCGAGCAGGCGCAGACCCTGCTCCACGTGTCCAACCTGTTCGGTACGGAGCCGGGCTGGCAGGTGGCCCAGACGCTCGACCGCCTCCTCGGCGTGGGGCAGCCGGGCTGGCCCGAGGCTGGCCAGTCTCGCGGCCAGGTGTTCTTCGCGAACTCTGGCGCGGAGGCCAACGAGTGCGCGTTGAAGCTGGCTCGGCGCTTTGGTGGCCGGGGCCGCCACGTCGTGGTGAGCGCCTTCGGTTCCTTTCACGGCCGCACCCTCGCCACCCTCCACGCCACGGGCCAGCCCGCCAAGCACGAAGTGTTCCAACCCCTCCCCGAAGGCTTCCGGCACGTCGCGTGGTGCGACCTCGCCGAGCTCGAAGGCTCGCTCGACCCGTCGGTCGCCGCCGTGCTCCTGGAGCCGGTGCAGGGGGAGGGGGGCGTGAACCCGGCCACCGCGGAGTACTTCCAGGGCGTGCGTCGGATCTGCGACGAGCGCGGAATCCTGCTCATGGTCGACGAGGTGCAGACCGGGCTCGGGCGTTGCGGCTCTTGGTTCGCGCATCAGCAGCTCGGCGTCGTGCCCGATGTCGTCACGATGGCCAAGGCGCTTGGCAACGGGGTGCCCATCGGTGCCTGTTGGGCCAAGACGGAGGTGGCGGCCGCCTTTGAACCCGGCGACCACGCCACCACCTACGGAGGCCAGCCCCTCGCCACCGCGGCGGCTCGCGCCGTGCTCGCCGTGATGGAGGCGGAGGACGTGCCCGCCCGCGCGCAACGAGCCGGGGAGCGCATCACGAAGGGCGCGCTCGCGCTGGACGGGGTGGCGGCCGTGCGCGGCATGGGTCTGCTGCTCGCGATCGAGCTGGAGGGACACGATGCCAACGTTGTCGCGGCCCGTCTCCTCGAGCTCGGGGTGATCGTGAACGCTGTCACGCCCACCGCCCTCCGGCTGGCGCCGTCTCTCCTCATCTCTGATGACGAGATCGACCAGGCACTGGCTCTGCTCGGGCAGGCGCTCGCGTGACCCGCCACGTGCTCGACATCGACGACCTGTCACCTGTCGAGGTGGCGCGGGTGCTCGATCTCGCCGATGACCCGGCTCGTCCGCCGCTGCTCGAACGCAAGACCGTGGGTCTCTACTTCGAGAAGCCCTCTCTGCGCACCCGGCACTCGTGCGAGACAGCGGTCGTGCAGCTCGCTGGGCATCCCGTCACCTTCCGCAAGGACGAGATCGGGGGCAGCGGACGAGAGCCGATGGGAGACATCGCCCAGGTCCTGTCCGGCTATCACGCCGCTCTCGGCGCGCGTGTCTTCGACCATCGGGTGCTCGAGAACATGGTGGCGGCCTCGGGCATCCCCGTGATCAACCTCCTGTCCGACGCCGCGCATCCGTGCCAGGCCCTCGCCGACCTCCTGACGATGCGCCAGCAGTGGGGGAGCCTCGACGGCCGGACGATCGCGTGGATCGGCGACTTCAACAACGTGGCTCGGAGCCTGGCCCTCGGCGCGGCGATGAGCGGTATG
>Ga0105044_10011210_pt1 | contig 12235 bp, 4 predicted proteins | sample MAT01_FD_78092 | JGI IMG/M metagenome (GOLD analysis project Ga0105044, IMG submission 78092) | Freshwater microbial communities from Lake Fryxell liftoff mats and glacier meltwater in Antarctica - MAT-01 | ecosystem: Environmental > Aquatic > Freshwater > Ice > Liftoff microbial mat | place...
CTTCGGGAAGAAGGGAAACTATCAGTTACCCAACGATTACAACTTCGGGCACACCTAACCGTATGCAGTTTATGTAAACTTTTTCAACAACAAACCGCCCTTAACACAAAAAATGCTGCACATGCTCATGACCACAGCAATACATTGTTGAGCAACGAAAAGAAGGAAGAAATGGGCAGACTTATCAAAGATATTACCACGGGGAACTAGACTGCGTTAGTAATCTGCAATGTAAGCATCAGAAAAATAATTGAAAATAGGTTGGTCGTCTACTCATTTGGCGGATATCTAACAGGTAGAAATTAACTGCTACCGAAGGGCATTCAAGGATGGTTTAAAAAGAGAGGAGCCGGATAGAAATCCAGCCCCGTTTTTTATCCAATATCCTATGAAAAACCTACTGCAAAGTAACAACACTAATTTTACAGAGATTTATACAATTATTAAATATTGTTGTATAATTCACACATTTTAGCTTAATTGTTTTGTAGTAATCCGATTATTTGTTAAAAGCAGGGAGAGACAGTAATGAGCCGGGCTGATTTCGCTATTCAACGCATAGCCATTTATGAAAGCAAGTAGTACTGCGCTTTTTCGCAGTAAGAAATAGGGGATATGAAAATTGAATTTTGTGATAATTGCTGCCCAATTAAAATAAGAGGAGCCGGATAGAAATCCAGCTCCGTTTTTATCCAATATCCTATGAAAAACCTGACGCAAAGTAACAACTCGTACAGTTTATTAATTTATACAATTGGTTAAATTACTTGCAAAATTCACAGGTTGGCTATAAATTATCAGTCGGTGAGGAATATTTGACAAGTGTTAAGTTAAGCGTGAAATATGACCCGATAGTTATCGGGTGGTTATTGTGAATTGTGAGTGTATTCAATTAAAAAAAATGCCGGCTGTATTGAGCAGCCGGCATTTTCACAAAATCAACATTTAATTATTTCTTATTCCCATCCGTATCCAATTCTACAATCTCGTAGCCCAGTTTCTGTAAGCCGGGCAAAATTTTTGCTTTATCGCCTACCAATAAAATGTTCATCTTATCTTTCGTTAACCATTTTTTTGCCAACGCATCGATGTCTTTTTCGGTGATGGCTGCCAGTATTTTATTTTGTGTTTCTACAAAATTACCTGGCAGGTTGTAGGTAAGTATGCGACCTATAAAAGCTGCTTTTTGATTACCTGTTTCATATCGCAACGCATCCTGCTGACCAATGGCGCTTTTGGTAAATGCCAGTTCTTCTGCAGTAATTCCGGTTGCAGAATAATCTTTTAATTCTTTCATTACTTCAACCAGCGCACTATCGGTTGCATCTGCACGAATGCCGGCACTAAACTGGTAGTCGCCAGTGTATTCATCTCCTGAAAAAGAGGCTCGTGCACCGTAGGTCCAGCCTTTATCTTCCCGCAGGTTTAAATTGATGCGGCTGTTAAAAGCGGCACCAAATGAAAAGTTCATCAAACCCGATTTGTAATATTCTCCGGTAGCGTCATACTTTAGCCCGGTTACATAACCTACCCTGAACTCAGTTTGCGCAGCTTTGGGCACATCTACCAGGTACATTGTAGTTTTTGCAATGGCAGGTGCAGCACCTGGTTTTTGTAGGTTAATTTTTTTATTCGGCAGCTTGTTTAAAAATGCCAACTGTGGCAAAATCTCGCTTTCGCTAATATCTCCTACTATCACCACTTTGGCTCCCTGTGAGGTCATGTAATTGTTGTAGTAATTTTGTACATCCTGCAGACTTAGATTTTTAACGGTGTATTCGGTTCCGTTATCACTCATGCCTAAGATATTGTTGCTGCCATAGTTGAGCTTGTCAATGATATAACTGGCAATGGCAGCAGGCTGTGCTTTGCGCTGTTTAAATCCTTCCAATGCCTGCTTTTGTAAACGGGTAAATGCATCCGCCGTAAAGTTTGGATTAAACATTCTTTCCTCCAGCAGCTCCAGCGTTTTGGCAATGTTTTTCTTCAGACTCTGCACCGAAAAACTGATGCCATCCAATCCCTGCGAAACATTGATATTGCTGCCCAGCTTTTGAAGTTCAACTGCCATTTGTTCGGCGGTATATTTTTTGGTGTCCTCGCCAAACATGGCTGCCGTCATACCTGCTAAACCAAGTTTAGCCGTGTCGGATGCCTGGGCTAAATGTCCACCCGGGATGGTAATAAAAATGGTAACCGTTGGCAATTCACTTGTTTTGGTACCAATCATTTTAATTCCATTTGGTAAATCTTTTTTCCAGAATGGCGGCACTTTCACCACAGGGTTAGGTCCATTGCCCGGCATTTTATTTCTATCAAAAACATCTTTAGCCTTCGCATATTGAAGACCCTGGTATCCATAATTTGGTGGCCTATAACCTGTAGAGTCAATAGTGTAATTGTCTGGTGCTGCTGGTTTTACAGTTTGTCCCTTGGTTAGCACGCTTACGGTTACACTCGCTTTATTTTTGATGTATTGGTTGTACACACGCCACACATCTTCTTTGGTTACGGAGCGATACATCTCCAGCATTTTACCAATCATATTGGGATTGCCGGTGTAGGTATTAAACGCAGCCAACTGACTCACTTTACCAGCTACACTTTGTAATCCATTGATGTATTGTGACTCAATACCACCTTTAAATTTTTCAATGTCTTCGTCTGTAACGCCGCGTTTTTCAAATACAGACAATGAAACGGCAAAAAGGCTGTCCATTGCAGCCAAAGAATTGCCGGGGAAAGGGGTAAGCTGAAAAATAAACTCTCCGGCCAGCTCATTGAACCGGGGAAAAGCTGATGCAGACAATGCTTTCTGTGGTTTTACCAGTTGCTGGTAAAGAATTGAGTTTTTCCCTTGACCTAAAATCTGGCCAAGACAACTCAAAGCACCCATGTCTTGATCGTAGTTGGCTATCGTAGGAAACACCTTGGTTATAATCGGTAACCTTGCATAATTGTCGGTGTAAGAAGCATAGCGGTTGGAAGTAAGTTTCACTGATGGCAAAATGGTTTTTTCTACCGCCGGACCTGCAGGAATACTGCCAAAATATTTACCCACGAGTTTCACCACATCGGCCGTTTTTACGTCACCACCAATCGTAAGCGTAGCATTGTTGGGACCATACCAGCGCAAAAAGAATTTCTTAAGATCATTCACATCTACCCGGTCAAGGTCTTCCAGGTATCCAATCGTTAACCAACTGTAAGGATGACCATAAGGGTATAAATTTTTACTTGTAAATTCACCGGTTAATCCATAAGGGCGGTTATCATAATTCTGTCCTCTTTCATTTTTTACGGTGCTGCGTTGCACCTCAAATTTCTTTTGAGTCACAGCATCCAGCAGAAAGCCCATACGGTCTGCTTCCAGCCAAAGCATTTTTTCCAACTGGTTGTTGGGAGCAGTTTCGAAATAGTTGGTGCGGTCTAGATTGGTGCTGCCATTCAGCGTTCCACCTGCAGCGGTTACAATCTTAAAATGTTGTTCATCTGCCACGTTATCACTGCCCTGAAACATCATGTGTTCAAAGAAATGTGCGAAGCCGCTCTTCTTAATTTCTTCCCGGGCACTACCAACGTGGTAAGTAACATCCACGTGTACAATCGGGTCGCTGTTATCTTCATGCACTACCAGCGTAAGCCCATTTGGAAAAACATATTTTTCATAAGGAATCACTAGTTCGGTTCCCTTTTTTTCTATCTTTTCAACCAGTCTGGCCTGGCTAAATCCGTAATTCGACAACAGGCAAACGGCTGCCAATACAACAATATTTTTTTTCATAGTTTGTAAAATAATTTATTTCAAATAAACGGAAAAAAAGCGGTTCGCCGAAACCGCCAGTCATATAAACTCTAATTGAATATTTCCGTTTATTGAATCGGGGATTTAACAGGCAATCGGTGAATCACAAAAGCAATATTTAATACTATAAAAAACACATTGGCAAAAAAAATAAATACAGTAGAAAAAAGCAGGTTGTCCGGGCGGTGAAGCAATGTGGAACTTCAGTGGCGTCGCACACTTTTACAGTGGTTTTTCATGGGATCTTTCATTGCGTTTTGTCGGAATGCGTATGGAAGTTTGACGGGGCTGAATTATCAGTTATTTGCGGGTAGATCTTTTGCATTGTTTGTAATTAGTTTTAAAATTCATCCTTGGTTAGAATACAATATTTTGTGTTCCGACCTTTAAGGGCTATGTTGGTTATTGGGTCGTTTTTCAACATAGGGCGTTGCCCTATGCTAAGTTATTGCGCCCCTATCGGGGCTTGAATGCAGTCATTTCAAAATAGTCAATCTGGAAGATTGCAACCTGCTTTCAATCCAATGCAGTTCCATTTTCTAAAAAAGGTTTGCAGACCTCCCCGCTGGCTAGCGGGGCCGGAGGCAAACTGAACTCATTGTATAACTCCCCGCTAACAGCGGGGGTGGGGTAAACGTTACTTATAAAAAATCCCGGTAACCATTCAAAGTTACCGGGATAAAAAAATAAAATAAGTCTGTTAAAAGAATGAAAAATGCATCTATCGTTGTATTAAAAATTAAACGCCAGTTTGGTAAATAATCTTCTGCCATTAAAACCCATTTGAACAGAATCCCACGGGCCACCAGATTCATTATCACCGTACCAGCCTTTTGCTAAAGGATTTACACCAAGATTGGGATGTACATTGAATAGATTGTCTGCTCCAATGAACAGCGATACTTTTTTGCTAAGCTTATAAGACAGCGAAACATCTGTAGTTGTCTTACCACTGTAATTGAATATTTCCGGTACATAACCAGAGCCATTATCTGCAGGTACCTGTGGATTAATTCCAGAATAATTTGGATTGTCACCAGAGGGTGATTCACCATCTCCAAAACCAGTTAATTTTACTGTGCCAAAAGAAGTCAACTGAACTTTAGCTCCAAAAGCACCGATTGCATAATCTACACCCAGAGAAAGTTTACTGTTTGGAGCAGATGCTTTCAGGAAGGCTTCTTCCCGGTCACTATAAAAAGTTTTGCGGTTTAGTGCTGTTCCGTTTAAAGCAGCGGGGATATTGATTTTATCAATGTTGATCGTTTGGAAATTTCCTGCCAATAAAAACCGCAGTGTGTTTTTACCCCATCTTTTTGTGTAATCAGCCACGATATCAATACCATAGTTGGTTGTGTTTACTGCATTTGCAAAAAATTGAGCAGTACCTACTTCGGCAGGGAATTGTGAGGTAAATGCAGGCGGTAATGTTGCATCGTCTTTGCTGAATAAACCTGATAATACCACCCTGTCTTTCATCTTAACTACATAACCATCTATTGTTATTGTAAATGCATTTGTTGGTCTATATGTAAACCCAATACTTGCATTTACTGATTTTTCCTGTTTTAGTTTAGGTATGCCTGCTGCCCTTGCAATGCCGCTTGTATTAGGCGCTACCAAAGATTGAACCAATGCACCATTGCTGAAAGAAGTAAGCGTATTGCTGAAATTTATCTGCGCCAGTGAAGGGGCACGGAAGCCGGTACTTACAGAACTACGAATATTAAAGTTGCTGGCTACTTTATATCGTGTTGCCAGCTTACCAGTTAGTACAGAACCAAAATCAGAATAATTTTCAAAACGGGCAGCTCCATCAATCAGCCATTTTTTGGTAATATTAATTTCAGCATCCGCATATACACCAACATTGGTACGATTGGCATTTACCTGGTCTGTATTACTAAATCCGGGAAACCCCTGTGCACCGGATGCAGGAGTTCTTGTCGCATCTGCTATATCAGATGCAGTTGGATTAGCAGGAAGTAAATTGGGGTATAATATCGCATTTGGACTATATCCTTTGTAAGACCTTTCTTCACCCTGAAAAATTTCATATTTCTCATATCTGAACTCGCTGCCAAACGCCAGATTAATACCTCCGGCAGCAGTCTTAATCGATTTGCTAAAATCAAGATTAGTAGTATTCTGTAAAAAGCTAAAGCCGCCGTCATCAAAATGAGTTTGAGATGCATCTCCTAATACAGATGCATTAAAAGTTTTATCACCATAATAATGGAAATTGTTTGAACCTGTATTATTACTTAAATCCCAGGTCCAGTCATTTCCTGCACTTCCTTTTATACCCATCGCAAAAGCTGCATCTTTAATATTGGTTTGTATATGTGGATTGTAATAGATACTTCCGTCTTTTGTAGTACGCATGATGGATGGTACCATAATTAAACTTCCGTTTGCACGTGCAGGAAAGCGTTCTGGTCTTGAATCATATGACCTGGTGTAGGCAAAGGCATCGGATGCTTTATAATTGTAACCACCAAAAGAATAGAAAGTAGTTTTTTTACTTGCGCTGGTGGGCAATTCCATATTATACATTACACCACCTGTGGTAATAGAACCATCACCAAAAGCCCTGCGGCCGAAGTTTACATCAGGTAAGGCATATTTAATAGTTGCATAATCTGCTGATACGGGTGCAGCCCTGTAGGTTTTGCCCTGCGTGCGAAAATCGGCTGAATAATTAATGAAACCGCCGTTTTTTCCAATCGCCACACCATGATTCACCGAAGCAGAAAAGGTATTGCCATCAATGGCATTTCCTGCATAGTAATCATTGTTGGCATTGTGTTTACGTGAGTTATGTCTGGTATCATAATAACCACTCCATCCTGCATTTACAGACAAGTGATTGATATCTTTCTTTAATACAATATTGATAACACCTGCAATGGCATCAGAACCATATTGCGCCGAAGCACCGTCCCGAAGAATTTCTATCCTATCAACTTGCGCTTGCGGGAAGCCATTTAAATCCACACCTGAGCCTGCACGTCCACGGGTTCCAAATAATGCAACAAAAGCAGTAGAGTGCCTTCTTTTGCCATTGATTAATACGAGGGTATGGTCAGCACCAAGTCCACGTAGCGTTCCAATGTCTATATGATCCGCCCCATCTGCACCACTCTGTTTATTGTAGTTAAAAGAGGGAGCCGCCACATTCAGGATAGAGGTAAGGTCCATTTTAGCAGTAGGTAATCCCACCTGGTTTATTTTGATTACATCTACCGGAACTGCTGTTTCTGTTTTGGCACGGCCTGCTCCACGGCTACCGGTAACTACAATATCGCCCAATTCCACCAGGCTTGCTTCCATCGCAATGGTTATCTCAGTCTCTCCATTTAGTGCCACCGTTTGTGATGTGTAACTAACACTGCTAATCTCAAGTATATCATTGGTGTTGGCCTGAATCATTAAAATACCATCGTCGTTGGTGGGTGATTGTTTTTTTGTGGACTTCACTTTAACGGTAGCATTGGAAATTGCTAAACCGGTTTTTGCGTCTTTTACTTTTATGGTCACTTGCTGCTGTGCAAATACAAAAAGTGCGCTACATGTAATGGTAATTAGTAAAAAGATTTTTTTCATCATTAGTTAGTTTGATTGCTTCAAAGATGCAGATATTATTATGAAATCTAAAACTATTACAGAAATAAAGAATTAATTTGTCTTATTTTTTTAAAATTAATTCATATTCCATCACATTTTTTTTATAGTTATGTTTAAATGTTTTGTAAATCATGTCAATCCGGTCTATTCAATTTCGGTTGAAAACCCGTAAAAAATGATTAAACCCTAACGAGTACCTGATTTAAGACGGTTGATTGAGACACCTACTTTTAGTGCAAAGAATGGTGTGTTAGAAAAAATGGATTTGTTGTTATGGATAACCCTGTAGCGCCATCAAGTGGATATTGAAATTTACACACCTGAGCCAACGCAATTTGATCATGGGTATGCTACATAAACCCGATTCAAAGCAACCTTGGCAAATTCTTAAAGAATGCTATCACTCAGTTTACTCCAACCGGCTGACGGTATGCTCACCGGCTGCTATATATTATTTTACTATCACCTAAATTATCAACTGACTAATACCAGGTATTTTTAAAAGGACTGTTATTGTTTAAAGAGAAACTATATATTTGCAACTTCATTGCAATAAATTGAGATTAAAAAGATACCATAAAACCATAATAACTGCGTTCCTGCTGGCATTGTATGCCTTTGTAACAACGCCGGTTTCTTATTGGCATCATCACCACAGTAATTGTGATAAAAATGAAACCGAACAACATCTTCAGATCGTAAAAAAGGCTTCGTTTGCTACAAATGATAATTGTAAAATTTGCGCTCATCATTATTCAATTGCTAATAACGATGCCATCACCATCTATTTTTTATCTGTAAATCACTTTACTTCTTGCGATACTTTTTTTCAAATAAATGCTTTAACCAACCCCGGTTACAGCCAATCTAACAAAGGCCCGCCTGCCATAGCCTAACACATCACTGTTAGCTTTATACTATTCACAAAAAAGTATAGCGTTTTCTTTTACTCACTACAAAACATACTGTATGCCTGTATTACAAGCATTGCAGCTTGGTAAGCAGTACAATGGTACGGCTGCACTAAGCAACCTCAACTTATCTATTGATAAAGGCGAAATATTTTGCCTCCTCGGCCAGAACGGTGCCGGTAAAACCACCACCATTAATTTATTCCTCGGCTTTACCAATGCTACTTCCGGAGAAGCCAAAATAAATAATGTAACCGTACAACCCAATGATGCAGCCACTAAAAAGTTTGTGGCCTACATACCAGAAGTGGTGCAGTTGTACGGCAATTTAGATGGCTTAGAAAATTTAGATTTTTTCAGCCGGTTAGCTGGTTTTAAATACAGCAAAGAAAAGCTTACGGGCTTCTTATCCAAAGCTGGTTTGCAAAGCGAAGCGCATCAAAAAAGATTAAGCACTTACAGTAAAGGCATGCGGCAAAAAGTAGGTATTGCAATCGCCTTGGCAAAAAATGCCGATGTGATTTTAATGGATGAACCTACGAGCGGTCTTGACCCTAAAGCCACCGCCGAGTTTACCAAAATATGTAAAGAACTAGCCGCCGATGGCAAAACGATTTTTATGGCTACGCATGATATTTTTAATGCGGTAAATGTGGGAACAAAGATTGGCATTATGCGGCAGGGCGAATTGGTACACACGCTAAACACCAGGGATATTACGGCGGGTGAATTACAGAAACTGTATTTGGAAACTATTTAATTAACAACAAAAAGACAAAAATGAAACAACTATTTACGCTTTTAATTCTTTTGATATCTATCAATCTCTTAGCTCAAACTAAAAGTAGCATTAGTGGTACTATAATAGACGAAAACAACCAGGAACTTCAGGGAATTAATATACAAATTGAAAGTCTCAAAAAAAATACTACAACTGATGCTGGAGGGCAATTTGTGTTCTCAGATATTCCAGCTGATACCTATACCCTGTTGGTAACCAGCGTTGGTTTCATCAATAGAAAAGAAAATATTACGGTAGCGGGAACCGGGAGTAATAAAATTATTTTACAATTAAATGTAAAAGCCAACACACTTACAGCGGTAACTGTTAGTGCCCGACAAAACTACATCGCTAAAAACTCCTCAGCCATTACCCGAAATAATGTGGCGGTAAAAGATTTACCACAAAGTGTACAGGCAGTTACAAGGGAAGTTATGAACGAGCAGCAACTTTACCGGGTTGATGATGCCTTAAAAAACGTTGCCGGGGTAAACCTGGCTTCATCGTATGGCAGTTATAATTTCAGGGGTTTCATCACCAATGGAACTTCCTTTTTAACCAATGGCATGAAAGGCGCCGCAAACCCGGAAGGGATTACAGCCTCACTGGCAAATATTGAAAGAGTTGAAGTGCTTCGTGGCCCGTCTTCTATTCTGTATGGCGAAAATGCACCGGCTGGTAATATCAACTTTGTAACCAAGCAGCCCAAAAAACTAACCACCTTAAATGCCAGTATAAGTGGCGGATCATTTAATTTATTGCGAACACAGTTTGATATTACAGGTAGCCTTTCAAAAAACAAGTCGTTGTATTATGTAGCTGGTTATGGCTATGAAAGTGGTGGCCGTTTTACCAATAATTTTGATCATAAAAGTTTATCTGTTTTCGCCAATCTTCGCTGGGATATTAATGCTAATACATTTTGGCAGTTTAATAGTGTATATAACCGTGATAGAACAACCAGCAACTATTCTGCTGACCTGCCTTTTAAAGAAGGCGATCTGTTTTCTGTCCCGGCTAATTTTACAATTTTTAAAAATGATGCTGCTTACAAAGGCAATTCCTTTCAATTGCAATCGCAACTACAGCACAAGTTGAATAATAACTGGAACTTAAATTTATTATTGGGACTTTCACGAACCTCAGCCGACAGGAAAGTATATAGTTTTGGCGATTACGTTGACCCGGCAACAAATGAAATACCCCTTACAAAATCGGTAAGCACAATGGTGGTGCCAGATAAGATTATCAATGCTTATGCAAATGGTATTTTTTACTTAGGCAAAGTAAAAAATAATATTACCACAGGTATAGATTTCAATTTTAATAATGGCTCTTACCCCAAAGGTTTTCAAATATTTGACGCTGGCTTTTTGAATGTAGTAAATCCAGACTACAGCCCTTTTATACCTGCGCCCGGTCCTTTGGCTGCCGACTATTACTATTCATCTTACGAAGTATTTACCAGCAAAACTTTTGGTGTGTATGTGCAGGATTTTATCACTATTTCTCAAAAATTGAAAGCATTGGTTGGGCTGCGGTACAATATTTATCAAAATAAATACCGTGCTGATTCCGTAAGCTATAACAACTTTGAAACTTATGAGGAGAATCCGTTGGACACTAAGGCATTTATACCAAGGCTGGGCTTAGTCTTTCAGCCTACTGAAGGTATTTCAATTTATGCAGATTATAATAATGGATTTGTGCCACAGTATGCAAATAACAAAGCAAGTGGCGGGCCTTTCGATCCAGAAATTACGAACCAATTTGAAGTGGGTGTAAAAACAGATTTGGTAAAAGATAAATTGAATGCAACATTAGCATTTTATCATATTAATAAAAATAATGTACTTACCCGTGACCTGAATGACCCTAACGGCATATTGTTGACCACAATTGGGCAAGTACGCAGCAAAGGCGCAGAACTCACACTTACAGGCAATATCGTAAAAGGGTTAAATGCAATAGCAAATTATGCTTACAATGAAACCAAGATCACCAGGAGTAACGATCCCGATGAAATAGGTCTATTGTTTGACAATAATCCAAAGCACATTGCCAGCCTTTGGACTACCTATCAATTTAGCAATACTCCACTCAAAGGATTAAAATTAGGTGTAGGTTATCGCCATACCAGCGACAGATTTATCAGAGAAAAAAAAGTAGCCGCTACTAATACAATGGTTTTGCCAGCCTACAATATAACCGATGCAATGGTAAACTACTCAATAAAGAGATATACACTTGGTATAAATGCCAACAATGTTTTTGATGTTCGCTATGCACAGGGCAGTTATTGGAGCCGTAGCTTTTTTCCGGGTATGCCTAGGAATTACTTAGTAACGATTGGTTATTCTTTGAAGTAATTTTTAAATTAGATTTTATGCAAACAATCATCAAACTCACCCTTACCAATGCCTGGCGTAGCCGCCACTTGCAAATATTTGCCGGCATATTGCTGCTTGCATTTATAGTAAGTGCCATAAACAGTGTTTTGGTATTAAAAGCCAAAGAACAACAGTTTGAAACAGCAAGGCAGGAAGTGCGACAGGCCTGGCTAAACCAGGGACCACAAAATCCTCACAACGCCGGGCATTACGGGCATTATGTTTTTAAACCGGTGTATGCAGTGCAGGCATTGGACAATGGCATCGGGCAGTTTGCTGGTTCGGTATTGCGCCTGGAAGCCCATGCACAAAACGACCCAAAATTTAGCCCGGCAGAAAACCGAACAGAAAGCAGTCGCTTTGGCGAAATTAGTTTTAGTTGGTTATTGCAGGTATTGATGCCGCTATTTATCATCCTGCTTTGTTTTAATGCAGTAAGTGCAGATAGAGAACAGGAAAATTTAAAACTACTGGCGGCACAGGGCATCAGCAATAAACAATATTTGGCAGGAAAAATTGCAGCCAATTTTTTGGTAATCGCCTCATTGGCTTTAACTGGTCTCATAATTCAATGGGGGGTCATAAAATCAATAGCCAATGCCAGTAACACAGCTCAGGATATATGGCATAGCACGGCTTGGTTTGGTGTTTATTTGTTTTACTTTTTTATTATAACCACTTTATCGGTAGTAGGTAGTGCATGGGCTGCCAGCAGTAAAAA
>Ga0105044_10011212_pt1 | contig 12234 bp, 11 predicted proteins | sample MAT01_FD_78092 | JGI IMG/M metagenome (GOLD analysis project Ga0105044, IMG submission 78092) | Freshwater microbial communities from Lake Fryxell liftoff mats and glacier meltwater in Antarctica - MAT-01 | ecosystem: Environmental > Aquatic > Freshwater > Ice > Liftoff microbial mat | place...
GGGCCACGCGGCTTATCCGTCAACGTGCCTTCGGCCTGCGCCGTCCGCCAATTCGACAGTTGCGTGTAGGTCAACCCTTCGCGCCGCAGCAGTGATCCTGACGCCCCATACTGACAGGTCGCGGCTTCGGCCACGATTTGACGCTTGTACGCCGCCTTGAACCGTCGGCGTTCTGGCTTGGGTTGGACTTCGAGGCTACCGCTTATCTTGTGAACCATCGTTTAATGTCCTTATTCTCTGCCCTACACTTCTCTTCTCATCTTTTAAGCGAAGTTGTCTCACCCATTGTGGCACATAAGGAGGTGTTCTATGGGGGTGGGGCGGTTACGGGCGGATTTACGCTGCAAGAGGATGGTTCTCTGCTTCTGTTTGGGGTGGCGGGACGTGTCTCACGGCTGCACCAGGGCACACTCACCACGCTGATTGAGAGTCTGCCAGGGGAAGAGGACAATCGCTTTAATGATGTGATCGTCGATCCTTCCGGGGGCGTTCTGTGCGGAACGATGCCGTACAGCGACAAGAGCAAATCCGGCAGCCTGTATCGACTGGCCCCAGATGGCTCAATGACGAAAGTATGGGAGAATATTCTCCTGTCTAACGGCATGGGCTTCAGCCCGGATCACAAGACCTTTTATTATTCTGACAGCCGCGCCCACACCGTGACCCAATTCGCCTATGACGCAGCGAGCGGGACGATCTCACATCCGCAGAACTTTGTGACGCTGGCGGCAGACGATGGTGATCCCGATGGGTTAACAGTGGATGCAGAGGGCTTCATCTGGTTGGCTGTCTGGGATGGGTCGCGTTTGGTACGCTACGACCCATCGGGGAGCATTGAACGCGAAATCACGTTTCCCGTCAAGAAGGTGTCCAGTCTGACGTTCGGCGGTGACGATACCCGTGATATCTATATCACAACGGCAGGCGGCGACGATCTATCGGCCAATGGCGAGCTGGCAGGCGCACTCTTCCGTCTGCGCCTAGAGATCCTCGGCACGCCTGAATTCCTGTCTCGGATTCAGATCGCTGAGTAACGATCCGTAAACCTCAGAAAGGGCATAGCACGCTGTGCCCCTACGAACAAACGGTTATTTTTGGACGAAATGGGTTTACGGACGGGCTTTTAACGCGAAAGTCCTGCCTCGATCATCAATTTCATCAGCTCCACAACCGATCACCGGATTTTTCAGTATCCCATTCAGGGGATGGGTCAAAGTATCCCCCTGGCCGCCGCGTGTCAAGACGTTCGCGGAACGCGGTTTCGTTCACGTCGCTGAGTCCCAGGCCGGGTGTTTCTGGGACTGTGACGTAACCATCCTGGATCATGGGCTTGGTGATCCCGTCCACAAGATCATCCCACCAACTGAGATCGACAGAATGATTCTCAAGCACGTAGAAGTTTTCGGTGGCAGCGGCGCAGTGGATGTTGGCGAGAAATGAGATCGGTGAGCCAGCGAAGTGCATCGCCATCGCAACCCCATGCTCCTGTGCGAGATCGCCGATCTTCTTGGTTTCCAGAAGGCCGCCCGCCGTCGTCAGATCAGGATGAATCACCGACACGCCGCGTTTTTCCAGCAGGGGACGGAACCCTTCCTTGAGGTAGATGTCTTCACCCGTACAAATCGGTGTGTTAACGGACTGAGAGAGGCGCACGTATTGATCAGTAAACTGCCAGGGAATCATATCCTCGTACCACGCCAGCGCGAATGAATCGAGCGCTTGCCCCAGGCGAATACAGGATTCAAGGTTGATGTGCCCAAAATGATCCACAGCCAGCGGAATTTCATAGCCAATGATCGTCCGCACCTGACGCACATACTCCACCAGATAGTCGATCCCAATGGGCGTAATCTGAATGCCCGTAAAAGGGTGCATCACATTGCTGGTGTTCAGCGCGTCGGGCGGGGCGCACAGCGCACTGGATACCCCTTCGAGCAAGCCAATGCCGATATCCATCTTGAGGAACTTGAAGCCGCGATCCATCTGCTTCTTCAGGCGCTGGCCCATTTGCTGCCCGTCACGGACCGCATCGGTATCGCAGTAGCACAAAACTTTGCTGCGAAACTTGCCGCCGAGCAGTTGATAGGCGGGCACCCCATACGCTTTTCCGGCCAGATCGAACAGCGCCATTTCGATGCCAGACACGCCACCGCCCTGACGGGCGTGGTGTCCAAACTGTTTGATCTTGCGAAAAATGAGGTCAATGTTGCAGGGATTCTCGCCGATGATGCGGCTTTTGAGCATCATCGCATAGGTAGGGCTGGCCCAATCTCGGACCTCGCCGTAGCCCGTGATGCCTTGATTTGTGTCGATGCGAATGATGGTGCAATCCATCGGGAGACCGCGCAGATTGCAGAAGCGCATGTCCGTAATTTTGAGATCTGACGGACGCGACGAGGCGTTAATATTATCGACGAGATTCTGATCATCCATCATGATTAGCCGCCTCTCTTGTCTTGTAGCCACAGTTGATAATCGGCTTCAATCCGTTCGGGCCAGGTCGGTACATCAATCTCACCCGGCGTATATTTGCCGATGCTCAAACAATATTTGCCAAACGTGTCGCGCAGTTGAATTTCCTCGGCGGTGTCAGCCACTTCCTGGACGAGATGCGGCGGGATAAAGATCACACCCGTTGGTGTGCCGAGCACAATGTCACCGGGCAGCACCGTCACCTGACCAATACGAATGGGCCGATTGACCCCGGCCAGTGTCACATCTGCAATCGCTGTGGGATCAACCCCGCGACAGAAGAAGGCGGACTCCTTGAGTTCACGAATGCCCTGATAATCGCGTATACCACAGTCCAACACGGCCCCGCGTTTCGTCCGCGATTGAATGGATGTCGAGAGATTATCCCCGACGAACGTGCCATTTTTGATCTTGCCAAACAGATCAACGATGAGCACATCGCCTTCAACCAGCGTATCGATCACCCATGAGTTCTGCCCGCCGATTCGCCCCTCACTCACCCCTTGTTCCTGGACGAGGTTATGATAATCCGGGCGATAGGGCAGCATCATGGCCGTCACGCAGCGCCCTACCAGAATCTTTTCCGGGTGCGTCTGGAGCCAGTTGCCCTCAAATTGGAAGTTGTAGCCGTGATTCCGCAGGACACCCCAGGCTTGTTCGGTGGTGGCCGCTTCCAGGCGGCTGAGCAAGGCATCGGGAACATGCGGACGACCATCCTCAAAACGGTCAAACGGGTTTAAGTGTGTCAGTTCAATCAGAGTTTCTTTTGGTGTGATGATGTTCATGAAGTGAGCTTTCTTTCACGATCAATAAATGAATACGCGTTCATTGGGAATTAGACAACTGGATCAGCGGCCGTAAGCAGCTTCATGCAATCCTTTTAAATAGCCGATAGCGAACAACCGCCCAATGGCCGAGTACCCGGCATTGTCGTTGCTGTCTCCAACCATCGTCGGCACATGATCGGGACGGCACAACCCATCAAAGCCCACCTCACGATAGGCATTCATGCAGGCAAGCATATCCGTTTGGCCGTCATCATGAAATGTCTCGACGAAATTGTCGGCAGTCCCGCGCACATCGCGCATATGGACGAAAAAGATTTTGTTTTGTGCGCCAAAATGCCGAATCACATCGGGCACATTATTGGTCATGAGGGCGAAATTCCCCTGGCATAGGGTAATCCCATTCATGGGACTGGGGATCATGTCAATGAGGCGCTGGTAATTCTCAACGCTGCGCATGATGCGTCCCATGCCGCGAATGGGCGACAGCGGCGGATCATCGGGATGCATCGCCAGCTTCACATTGGTTGCTTCCGCCACCGGGATCACCCGCTCTAAGAAATATTGCAGCGTCTCCCATAAGCGCTCTTCCGTCACTTCGCCATAGTCGGTCAGAGGAGCCTGCTGCATCAACTGATGATTGTAGCCCGTCACAAGTGCCCCGCCCCGGGTGGGGATGGTTGTGGACGTTCGCATCCAGTTCATGACGGGCATCCATTCATAACACCATACCGCGATCCCCAACTTGCCCATGTTACGGATCAAATCGCAGACGGCATCGATTTCTTCATCGCGACCTGGGAGACCGAGCTTGGCCTTGTTGAGGGGCGGGCGGTTTTCAATGACTTCGAGCTGGAATCCACCGTTTTCATAGGCAGATTTCAATCGCACCAGTGACATGTAACTCCAGGGTAGATCGTCCTTCTCCACATCCAGCCCGCGCGTCCAATCGAGCGTGCCGACCACATAATCGATCCCGCACTGTTTCACCATCGTCCATAGGGATGTCTGGTGAGGGGGCAGGACTTCCGCAAGTCTAAGCATAAGAATCTCCGATCAAAGAATATTGGGGTTCAAATCCGATCACATCCCGCGCACGATTCACGCTGACAAGCGATTCAGAGCCGATGAGGGCCTGTGTTCGCGCTGTGACATCGGGGAAAAACAGCGTCGCCAGTGTTTGAGAATCATAGCCCAATGTGTTTTGCCGATCATTGACGAATAAATTGTGGCTGCCCTCTAACGACGCGGTGAGCGATTTCTCAACGGCCAGCGCTGCATCACGATCATCGAGGGAGGTCCAGAGGTTGAAACGATCAAACATGTAGGCATACAGCAGATGCGCGTTGACGTCATCAACCGCCGGAATTCGCCAGGCCCCGTCTGGATATTCCAGGCGACGCTCGGCACGAAAAGCCAGCGTGTACTGGCGAGCCAGCGCCATCTGCCGCTCCTGCTCGGCCACTGGCAGCAGCACAAAGCTGTCGAGGAAGGCACGCATAGCCTGACGCCCGGCCTGCCCCTTGCTATCCTTCCACTCAGCAGCACGATAGACGCCGGGAAAGCGCAGCGCCACGCTGGACAGCCGATCCCGCCGCCAGAAATACGCGCCAATCTCCTCCCCATGCTGTTTTGACAGCGAGTATGAGTCAGTCGTAAACAGCGGGTGATCTTCGTCAACAGGCAGGTAGTGAGGGACAAAATCGGTCGTGTTCCACGCGCAGCCCAACGCATTGATCGAACTGGCTTGCACCACGTGGCTGATTCCCTCTTTTGCGGCAGCCTCAAACACGTTAAACGTGCCCACTGTGTTGATGCGATAGACATCGTGGGTGTGGGCCAACAGCGGATTTCGCAGTGCCGCCATATGGACGATGGCATCACAGCTGCGCACCTGTTCACGCACGGCATCAAAGTCCAGAATGTCGCACAGGGCATAAGTAGAATGCGGTACATCGATTTCAGGCACGATATCTGTGAGATGCACATCGTAACCACGCGCCATCAGATGGACAGCGACGGCCCTGCCGATCAGACCTGCGCCGCCGGTAATGAACACTCTCATAAAAATGCTTTCCTAATGACCCTGACCCGATGAGCAAAACATGTTGAGAAAGCACCATGATCTTAAGGACGGTTGCGATGCAGGAACACAACCGATGTGAAGCACGCCCAGACTGTCCTAACCCTCATCTCTATCGTAGCTTGCCCTCATATTTGATGCAACAAAGTGTTGTTGATCTCTAAGAAGCCGCTTGATAATGCAAAAAAATGTTATGCATGATTCGTGCAGGGACAGGGCCTGCCCTGTCCATTTTCACGCGATGAACGGACAGGGCAAGCCCTGTCCCTACGCCAAAATACATTTTGTTTGTAACGAATGGCATTATCAAACGGCTCCTAATCCGATGGCGTCAGCGACAGGTGATTTGTCCGGCGGGGCATGTCAATCGAGCGTGGATCGAAGGCAAAAGCCAGTTCCAAACCCCGGTGATCCGTGTGCATTTCCCTGAGAAAACATGCATGAAGTGTGCCCTCAAAGCGCGGTGTACGCGAGGGGTCAATCGGTCGATCACACTTCAGCCCCAACGAGAGTATGAGGTCTTGCCCAGGGCCCGCGAACGCCAGAAAACCGAGGCATTTAAGGACATGTATCGTCAACGAGCAGGGATTGAGAGCAGTCATTCACAGTTGGTGCGGGTGACGGGCTTGAGGCAGTCACGCTATATTGGATTGGCGAAGACCCATTTGCAGTGCGTGATGGCGGCTGTTGCCATTAATGTGATCCGCAGCTTGAATTGGTTGAATGATGCGCCGATTGGTAAGACCCGAAAATCCCCTCTCAAGGCTCTGGTAGCTTCATGATGGGGTTCGCCAACAGTCTCGCTAGACCTGCGCCAGAAAAAACGTCATGCCTTATCTCCTCATCACAGCCTGATTAATTATGAACCTTTCCGTAAACCGACTTCGGTGGTCAAAATAGCCGTGTGGGAAAAGCGCTTTTGAGGGCGCAGCACGCTGTGCCCTTTCTGAGGTTTATGGAGAGATATTATGTCTATTTTATGGCATGTCAGCCTGTTTGGTGAGCATCATCTAAGACCATTTCTTGCCCATGACGAGACTTGACGGACACAAAAAGTCGTGTTAAAGTTGCATCTAACAGTTTTTGCGAACACTTTCGATTATACCGAAACAAATAATGGCTTTTTATGAAAGATAATTCGACGCTTCGTGAAGTGGCAAAACGCGCGGGTGTTGCGATCAGCACCGCGTCGCAGGCCCTCGCGAACAAGCCGAATGTATCGCCTGAAACGCGGGCCCGCGTTCTGGAAGCGGCGGTGGCTCTGGGCTATCAGCAGCAGGTGCGCGTGGATACGCCCATGACCAACAAGCTCTCGATTGTGGGGATGCTGACGCGCTCCACGCCCGATGTGCCGCTGCCCGCCAATCCCTTTTACTCGTATGTGCTGGCCGGGGTAGAACGTGAATGCCAGCGCATGAATCTCAGTTTGATGTATGCCAACATCGAAGTGGATGAGCAGAATCGTCCGCTTATGTATCCGCCGCTGCTGCATGATAATCGCGTGGATGGCGTGCTGGTGGTCGGCTCGTATCTCAAAGAGGCCATCAATGAGTTGAATGGCAAACCCGTTGTGCTGGTCGATGCGTATGCGCCCGCCCAGGAGCTTGACAGCGTGGTCAGCGACAACCTTCATGGGGCCTACAATGCGGTGTCCTATCTCGTCAAACAGGGCCATCGCAAAATCGGGCTGCTTGGCAGCCAACCGGATGGCTATCCCAGCATCCGCGAACGGCGCAAAGGCTATATGCGGGCGCTCAAACACCACCACATCCACGAAAGCTTCATTGAAGACAGCCCGCTCATCCGCGAAGCCGTCTATGATGCGGCCCTGCGGTTGCTGCGGCGCTGTCCTGAGATCACCGCGATTTTTGCCTGCAATGATAACGTTGCAGTGGGCGTGATCCATGCGGCCCACGATCTGGGACGTGATGTGCCGGGCGATCTTTCGCTGGTCGGTTTCGATGATATTGACCTCGCCAGCGAGATCAAACCGGCGCTCACAACCGTTTATGTTGATAAACTCCTCCTGGGCAGCACGGCTGTGCGCCTGCTGCGGGATCGCTCTGAAGATCCCTACCGAACCTGCATTACGGCAACACTGGCGACACGCTTGGTCATTCGTGACTCCGTGCGCCCACTAAAATTGTGAAGGAGGTGATGTTCAGGCTCAAAAGAGTCCATCCGGTAGCAATATTGTCTTGACGGAAATATCGCTCGTTTTTTTTCTAAAGGATTACAAAACATGAAGATCTCGCGTACGCTGCTTTTTGGCTTTTTTGCGTCTCTCTTGAGTGTGATGGCAGTGTCTGTCAGCGCTCAGGATCAGGTTACGATCACGTATTGGGATTATTGGCAGACGCAAGGCCCGGCTGTCGATAAAATTATCGCGGATTTTGAGGCGGCTCATCCTAATATCAACATCGAAAAAACAACCCAGGCGGGCGGCGGCTATAACGAACTCGTCACCGCCGCGTTCCAGGCCGGCTCCGAATCAACGCCGGATGTCTTCGTCATCCCTGATGGCTCAAAAATGTCCACCTATGTGGCAAGCAACTGGTTCCTGCCGCTGAACGATCTGGAAGGTTTTGAAGCCTGGAAGACCAGCTCGTTTGAAAAGCCCGATTTCTTTTTCCTTGAAGGCACGAACACGATTAAGGGCATGACCTACAGTGCGCCGTTCAGCCCTCCTGGAATCTGGATCAAGATGTTCGTCAATACGTCGCTGTATGATGCAGCCGGGTTGGTGAATGAAGACGGCTCCTACAAATTCCCCGCCACGTTCGATGAGCTGATCGAAAATTCGCGCATCATCTATGAGAAGACGGGTAAGTACGGCATCGGCTTCTCCGGCACGCAGACGTGGGCGGCGGGTTGGTGGCTGTGGATGTGCCAGTTCAGCACACAGCTGTGGAACACAGGCCCGCTCCCGGGCTTCGATTGGGAAACAGGGAAATTCGCTGCCGCTGAAGATGCATGCGCCAATGCCGCCCTTGAGGGTCTGGTGACGCTGCGCGATGAAGATCTCGTTCTCCAGGATACGGCGGCCCTCGCCATCGATGATGAAGGCGTGCGCGTCAAATTCGCTGAAGGGGAGTTCGCTCACCTGATCGCTGGCGACTGGGTTATCGCGGGCTGGGAACAGACCAACCCCGATTTCAAAACCTACCGTGTGATCCCGCTGCCTCTGGCAGGCGTTGAAGAGCGCGGCGGCGGCTTCCAGTATGGCCCCGGCGGCACATGGTTCGCCATCGCAGCCGACACCGAACATCCGGCGGAAGCCTGGGAATTCTTCAAGGCCCTGCACTCAGCCGAGGCGGGCGATATCTGGGCCAGCATGGGCAACGGCCTGCACATCAACACCCCCAAGCCCTACGATAAGTATGCCACCAACGAAGCCTGGGCCGATATTTACAAACTGAATGAAGAGGCGGTGGCAGGCCCGTCGCAGAGTGTGCTCTATCCTGATCTGGCTCAGGTTCAGGTGACGCTGCAAGGCCCGACCCTGGATGATATTGTGATGGGTGTGTTCAGCGGCCAGCTGACCGACATCCCTGCGGCCTTAGCCGATTACGATGCCCGCGCACAACTGGCATTTGATCAGGGCCTTGCCGATGCACAGGCGGCAGGACTCGATGTCAAAGCCGAATACTATTCGCCAACAGACTGGGTTCCGACCGAAGATTACGAGATTGTCATGCCATCCGGCTCGTAATACCCACTGTCAAACCGTCGGGAGGGGGCTATCTCACGGGATCTAGAGCGTTTGGATGAAGGATAAACGTTAGTTTTTAGGGGACGTTACATCTTTATGGCCTTCATTGTAGGGGCGCAGCGTGCTGCGTCCCTGCTTAAAAGACCATGACGAGGGACGCAGCATGCTGCGCCCCCTACGCCTCAAAAATTGATCATCGCTAAGAAGACCACCCTTATTCTCAGGCCTATGATCGCAACGATGCCCCCTATCAAAACCCAGGAGACTCACATGAGCAGTGTAAGTGCGGCTGCTGCCCCCAAACGAGGCAAACGCGAAATTAATGCGCAGCTGAGAAATGAGGCGATTGGGGGGTGGCTGTTTGTCCTACCGATGCTCATCCTCACGCTCACATTTTCGATCTATCCGATTTTTCGTTCCGTTCAAATCACCATGTATAACTGGAACGGGATTGGCAACCCCACGCAGTATGTGGGCCTGCGCCATTTTCAGACGGTCCTGTCTGATCCCTGGTTCTGGAATGCGTTCGGGCACACGCTGCGCTACACCGTCGTGCTGGTTCCCATCCAGCTGATGTTGGCGCTTATGCTGGCCCTCGTGCTCAACAATCCCAAGCTGAGAATGAGCAATTTTTATCGCACGATTTATTTTCTGCCGGTGGTCACAAGCCTGGCGATTGTGGCGATTGTCGTGCGCTTGATGCTTCAGCAGGGCGGCGTCAACCTGAGTGCCACGTTTGGCATCAAGCCGCCTATCAATCCGGTGGGCAATCCACAGCTCTCGATGCTGTCCGTAACGGCCTTTGGAACCTGGTACAGCTTCGGCCTGAACCTGATTTATTTCATGGCGGCGCTGCAAACCGTGCCCGAAGAGCTGTACGATGCCGCGAAAGTGGATGGGGCCAACTGGTTTCAACGCCTGTTTTATGTCACCCTCCCTTCGATTCGCCCGATTGCGACGATTATTCTGTTCTTTGCCGTCCTGGGTAGTATGCAGGTGTTTGAACAGTCCTTTGTGCTAACAGGCGGCGGGCCGTTTTTCTCAAGCGAGGTGGTCACAGGCTATATCTACACCTATGCGTTTGGCGGCCAGGGGCGTGCGTCAAGCCCGGCCAATCTTGGCTATGCATCGGCGGCCTCCTTCATTATGAATGTGCTAATCCTGGGCGTCACCATGATTCAACTCTACATTGTCAATCGGACGAATCGTGAGCGCTTTACCACTGAGAGAGGAACATAAATCATGGCGGTCTTAAATCGTGCTGCAAAAGCACAGCCTGATACAAAAACCCCTGATGACTTCCTCTTTGCGCCCCTGCTGTCCGGGGTGGGCAAGACGATGCTGCATGTGCTGCTGCTGTCAGTCGGCGCGGTCTATGTCTTCCCGTTTCTCTGGATGGTGGGCAGTGCGTTTAAGACGAACAACGAGTTTTTCACGCTCGGCCTCAATCCCTTTCCCGCCACCTTGCAGGTCGATAATTTTCGCAAAGCCTGGGAAGGGGCCAATTTCAGCCGCTATTTCTTCAATACCGTCTTCATCAGCGTCACCGTCACGCTCATCGTCCTGCTTCTGACATCAATGGCCGGGTATGCGCTGGCCCGCCTGCGGATGCCGGGAAAACGCTATCTGCTGATTGCTATCGGCGTGTTGTTCTTCCTGCCCGCTGGCTATACCATCATCCCCGTCATCGAAATTGTGCGCGGCCTGGGCCTGATGAATACTATATGGGCCGTGATCGTGACCAGCGTGGCAGGCGGTATGCTGTTCAATACGTTTTTGTTTGTCGGCTATATGCGCTCGATTCCGCCGGAGCTGGAAGAGGCCGCCGTAATTGACGGCGCGAGTCTCTGGCAGCGCTACTGGTTGGTGGTTTTGCCGCTGTCCCGCCCTATGATTGCCACTGTTGGACTGTTCACCTTCATGAGTAACTGGAACGCATTTTTTGGGCCGCTGGTTTTCACACTTGGCAAGCCAGAACTGCGCACGCTGGCAGTGGGCATGTATGCGTTTCAGGGTCAGAACAGTCGTGATTGGGTGCTCATGTGCATGGGGGCCACGATCAGCATTCTACCGATCATTCTGGTCTATGTGGTCTTACAGCGTTTCTTTATCGAAGCCTTCGCCGGGGCCGTCAAAAACTAAAAGTCAAAGGAGTCACCATGTCGTATTCCGTGCTCAGTGAAGCCGAGGTGGAGCACTTCATCACTCATGGTTATGTGGTGGTAAAGAACTGCTTCGCGCGCGAATTTGCTCAGAAATATGTCGAGTTTGCCTATCAACGTCTGGGCTATGATCCCACCAATCCCGCGACCTGGGAAAAAGCGATGGTTCATATGCCAGCCTTCCATCATTTCAAAATCAAAGAGGTATCGCCCCGTGCCTGGGGAGCCACCTGCGATCTGCTCGGCGGCGAAGAATGCATCAAAGACCGTGAACAGACCTGGGGCGATGGCTTCATTGTAAACCTGCGCAATGGCGCGGATCGCCCCTGGGAGCCGCCCACCGCTGAGACAGAGGGCTGGCATGTGGATGGCGATCATTTCATGCACTTCCTGGACAGCGGTGAGCAGGGGCTGCTGCAAGTGGTGATCTGGCAGGATATCGCGCATCAAGGCGGCGGGACTTTCATCGCGCCCGATTCGATCAAGCCCGTTGCCGCGCTTTTGCACGCCCATCCTGAAGGTCTCGATCCCTACAGTGAGCTGTGGGCCGCGATTGCGCCGCAGTGCCGCGAATTTGTGGAGGCCACCGGGGAGGCGGGTGATGTCGTGATGCTGCACCCGCTGATGCTGCACGCCTCGTCGCAGAATGTGTCAGGTATTCCGCGCTTTATGACGAATCCGTGTGTGCCGCTCAAAGATCCGCTGAATTTGCATCGTGACAATCTGGCGGATTTTTCCCCGGTGGAGCAGGGCATTCTGCGGGCGCTGAACGTGGAGACGCTGGATTTTACGCCAACGGTAGAGCGTCAGAATGTAGTCCCGGAGCGGGTGCGTATTCAGCAGCAGATGTTAGAGGAAGAGCGCAAGCGCGTTGAAGGCTTGCGCTAGTACAGCTTTGCGGAAGTCGATAAGCAGAAAAGAAAGGGGTATAATCATCTCAAAAAAAGGGGGAGCGAGATGCGACACGCAAAAGGAGTGGACGTGAATGAGGCCGAAGGCAAGATATTGCAACAGATAACC
>Ga0105044_10011216_pt1 | contig 12232 bp, 10 predicted proteins | sample MAT01_FD_78092 | JGI IMG/M metagenome (GOLD analysis project Ga0105044, IMG submission 78092) | Freshwater microbial communities from Lake Fryxell liftoff mats and glacier meltwater in Antarctica - MAT-01 | ecosystem: Environmental > Aquatic > Freshwater > Ice > Liftoff microbial mat | place...
AGCAGCCAAGCGTTCCGCAGGAGGCTGGCGGGGGAGTTGCCTCGGATGAGGACGGGGAGTTCGATGTGAGCCTTGTGCGGCGGATCGAAGGTGCCGCCGACCAGAATCACGTCCTTCACATCGGCAGGTACGGGCCAGGCGGTGATGGCCGCGGGAGGTGGCATACGCGAAGGGTAGTGCCCGGCCGGCGGTTTAATGGATTGAAGGGAAGGGGGCGTCGGGGTGCTGTGGGCGAGATAGAGTTGCGACCTATGACGTGGCTGAGGCGGTTGTATGACCGCCGGATCGTAAACGTGAACGTGAATGTCGTGCTGGCGGGCGTTCTTGCGCTGGGATTCACGGTGGCCGTGATGCACTTGGGCGAGCGGGCCGGGATGCTTGACCGCTTGGCCCACCACATTCCGGGCTTCTCGATAGCGATGTTCGGGTATCGATTTGACTTCGAGGGCGACAAATTCGCGGTTTCCGGGCTGACGTTCATCGTCGATCTGGTGGCGGACGTGATCGCTTATTACGTTCTGCACTGGTTCGCGAACCGCGTGCCGCGAAAACACGCGGCGAGGGCGCCGGGGTATGCGGATCTTTCGTTCATGCGGGATGCCACGCTCGTGCAGTTCGAGCGGGCGCTGCTCTCGCCGGTGCTTTACATTGTGGCGTTGGGGCTGCAGAACGCGCTTCTGCACCAAGGGTTTGGGCTCGCGGCGGCGACAGCCTGGGGGTTCGGCACGGGCATCGCTGCCACGCGCTTGCTCCACACGCTTTGGATGCTGCGGCAGGAACGCGGGGCGGGCAAGCATTCGGCCGCCGACATCGTGGGCCCGGATGTGGGAGTGAAATAGCGATGGCCCGCCGCATCCGCCAATCAAACAGTTCCTTCGCAGGCGGGCCGCGCTGATGTGCGGGCTGGGCGGCATCATCCGGATGATCGACCCCTCACTGGCCTCGGCTCACACACCGATTCCTGAACCATGGCTCGACGTGTTGGATGGAGCCGTCAGCCATCGGGGGCCGGATGGGGGCGGCCGGTTTCGCGACCACTTTGTGCGTCCGGACGGCGGCGTGATTGAGGTTGCGCTCGTCCACCGTCGCCTGTCGATCATCGACCTTGCGGATGGTGCGCAACCCATGGTGCGAACGGTCGGCGGGCGCCGATTGGCGGTGGCTTTCAACGGGTGCATCTATAACCATCGGGCACTCCGCGCTGAGTTGGTGCGGCTTGGTCAACCGTTCGAATCGAGCCACAGCGACACCGAAGTCATCCTCGCAGGGTGGCTGGAATGGGGCAGCGGGGTGTTCCAGAGGCTGAACGGGATGTTCGGCATCCTGTTGTGGGATGGCCGCAGCGGGACGTTTGTTGCGGCCCGCGACCCATTTGGAGAAAAGCCGCTTTATGGCGTCATGGGTGCTTCGGCTTCGGCGTTTGCCAACGTGCCGCGGGCGCTCGAGCGGCTTCGGCCGATGCTTCCCGGGTATCCGAGGGCAGCCGATGAGCACGCTTCGATCGAGGCCGCCAACACGCTCTACTTTGGGGCTGTGCCGTGGGTGGATTCGTTTCAGGGAATTGCCCAAGCTCAACCCGGTGGGGCTTATTCCAACGCTCCCGGTGCTCGGCAGGCCGGTGAGCCGTTGTTCGCGGGGCTTTGGCGGGTGTGCAGCCATCCCGCGGCGGGCCATCGGAGCGCGAAACGGCTCTCGAAGTCGGAGGGAACGGCCGATTCGATCGAGGAGATGCTGGAGTCTTCAGTGCGTGAGCGGCTGGAAGCGGATGTCCCGGTCGCGGCTTTGCTTTCCGGCGGGGTCGATTCATCGCTGGTGTGCGCGGTTGCCCGGAGGCATAAACCGGACCTCCTGACACTGTGTGTGAAGATGCCGGACGACCGCTATGACGAATCGGGTTACGCGCGACAGGTCGCTGAGCATCTGGGACTTCGGCACGAGACTGTGACGGCGGGCGCACGGCCGGCCGACGACCTTGTTCACCTCGTTGAATTGCTTGGGCAACCGTTCGGAGACAGTTCGCTCTTGCCGACCTTCTGGGCGTGTCGTGCGGCGCGGGACCACGCCAAAGTTCTGCTGACCGGTGATGGGGGCGACGAGGTATTTCTGGGGTATGACCGGTATCGGGCGATCCACCTGTTGCGGTGGATGCGGTTCGTTTCTCCGATGCTTTGGCTTTTACCAAAGGCCGGGTTGCGGGAAATCGACCCCAAGTCGGGCGTCGCACGGTTCGCCCGCCTGATTGAGGCCGCCAAGGGACGCGGATATGCCGACTTGGTGGCGGTGTTTCCAATCCGCGACCTGGTGAAATTGGTGTCCGAGCGCATCGCTCGGCGGGCGGGCACCGATCGCGACTGTGGCAGCGAACTCTACTGGGATCTCTTTGAACACTTCCCGGATGTGCTGCTGCGGAAAGTTGACCATGCCGCGATGGTGGCGGGGGTTGAGGTCCGGTGCCCGTTTCTGGATCATCGGTTGGCCGAGGTTGCCCTACGACTGCCGGTTTCGGTCGTCTGCCCGCTGGGCGAGCGGAAGGGGCTTTTGAGGGCGATTGCGCGGCGGCACTTGCCCCCGGCGATCGTCGATCGTCCGAAGCAAGGGTTTGCGATCCCGATTGGCGAGTGGTTCCGAAACAATTTCGGCGGTCTTAGAGATTTGCTCGGGGACGTGCTCGGGACGGCGGATCCATTCCCAAAAGCCAAACTGGGTGTGGAAATCGACCTTTCTGCAGCGCGGCAGATGGTGGCGGAACATCTGGAAGGTCGTCGCGACCACTCGCAGCGGCTCTTCATGCTTCTCACGACGGCTCTGTGGTGCAGGAGCGCGGTGTAGCATTTGGGGACGGGTGGCTCGTCTTGAGCACGTTACCTTCCCACGTTTCAACCTTTTAAGCCGAGCGGACCGATGAACGGACCCGTGCACGATCCACTTTCACGTCGCGATTTTGTTCAGCGTGGCCTCGTCCTTGGCGGGCTGGCGTTCGCCGGTGGCTCGCTGCTGACGGGGTGCCAATCGGCGCCCGCCGGCAACTCGGCGGCCCTTCCGGGGCCGGAGTGGCCGAACGAGTCGTTCTCGCCTCCAGTTTCACGGGTTCCGGCGGCACCGGCGCCGGTTCCGGTCGTGGGCCCTCCGAAGAATGTGATCCCGCGCTCGGCGTGGGCCAAGGCCGGCCCCAAAATGAGCATGTCGAAGCCGATGAACGGCATCCAGCGCATCACCATTCATCACGATGCGACCAATTCGTCCGGCTTGCGCGGGCAGTCCGCAGTGGCCCGCCGACTTGAGAGCATCCGCCAATACCACCGCTCGCGGGGCAGCACATGGGTGGATATCGGGTATCACTACATCATCGACCCTGAGGGCCGTGTGTGGGAAGGGCGGTCTCTCTCAATTGAGGGAGCCCACGTCAAGGCGACCAACGAGCACAACCTCGGAGTGATGCTCCTGGGCAATTTCAACATTCAGCGACCGACCGGGGCCCAGATCTCGACGCTCAATGGGTTTGTGCGGAACCAAATGTCCCGGTATCGCGTTGCAACCAACCGGTTGTACACCCATCGGGAACTCAATCCGTCAGAGTGCCCGGGCACCAACCTTCAGGCCTATATGGAAAAGGCCCGAAGCCGCGGCGGGCCGTTGGTTTTAGGATGATGTTCTGTTTCATCGCAGACGGCCGCACGTTCATGGGCCGAGCATGACCTCGTCCGGGCGGGTGGGAACCTCGGTGCCCCGGATGATGAGCGACTGGCCGCTTCCGGAGCGCGAGTGCTGTTGGGCGAGTTCGAGCGCGGCCTCAACCAGACCGGGTAGCCAGATGTTGTCGCCATCGACAACCGGGGTAGTCATCCAAATGACCGAGCCATCGGACCGCAGCGCGCTTTGGCCCTGACCGGAGTGGTTGGCGGAGTTCTCGAGTGCGTAGGCGCGTTGGTTATTGCGGATTCGCCGGACGACCGGCGAGCCGTCTGCGAGCACGACGGTGGGCTTGTTGAACCCCCACTGCTTCTTGCATTTATCAGTGGGGATCGCGTATGAATATGAGACTTCTGACAGGCACTTCCAATCGGCTGCCGTCGGGCAGCACTCGCCGCACGCGGCGAGCGAGTTGCCGGGGCAGGCCAAGTCAGCGAGTGTGGCGTAATCGTACTTGGCCAAGGTGAACAGGTTGGCGGAATTGGACCGGCCGGGGACGCCGACATCCCACCAAGAAACCGATCCACCGAATCCGGCCGTCATGGGCATCGATCCGTCGAAATCAGAGCCGTAGAGGCCCATCGCCCCGGCTACGTTGGCGAGACGGCCGCCGCACAACGTTTTGGCGGCGTGCTGCCGACCGGCGGCCAACATCGGCCAAAGCACCATCCCGCCGATCAGCACGGCAGCGGCAGCGGACGCGATATCGCGGAGGCGGAAGGCGGAAATGCGACGGAACGGGAACGGTCCCTCGCTCTGACTGCGTCGGAGAAGGGGCGGCAACGCCCGGACCCGCGCCACTGCCGCGTCCACACGTTCGCGTTTGCGAACATCGGCGGAAGCCGAGGAAGTTGAGCGTGACGGATCGGTCGTGGAGCCCGCGATGAGCCTTCCGATGTGCGCAATGCGCTCCGCGCGATTTCGGAGTGAAGATGGCACTCGGGCGGGAACGCCGTCGGCAGAGAAGAGGGCGTCGATCGCGTCTTCATCGTCAGGCGAGAGCACGGGCTCAACATCCACTGCGACAGATTGCTTGGGGGCCAGCATCACACGGGCAATCACGGCGTTGACGAGGGTGTTGCGGGCCGTGACGGCGTGCGCCGAGACCGGCGGTACCAGATGCCGCAGAAGGGCATCGGCCGCCGCGGCTCGGGTGGCGTGAACGGCGGGAACCTTAGAGGCATTCCATCGGGCCGCCACCAGTGCATCGAGAGCGGTTTCACTCGGCTGGTTGAGGTGGTGCAGATGAAGGGGTAGTTCGTCGGGCATGATCGTGTGGGTGGGGGGGACGAGTGCGGGGTCGGGGCTGATTCGACGTGTGAACCGAGAACTTCAGGCGTTGGCGGGGTGCGACAAGGTCCACTTCTTTGCGAAGGCCGCCACGGCCGAATGCAGGCGGGACTTCACGGTGCCGAGCGGGATTTCGAGTTCGTCTGCGATTTGAGCGTAACTGAGACGCTGGAAGTAGGAGAGGAGGAGGATCTCGCGGAGTGCGTAGGGGAGTTCGTCGAGGACTTTCTGAACGGACTTGCTGGTTTCTTCATCGTCGAGCCGAGCGTCGGGGGATGGGACTCGGACTTCCATCAGGTCGATGAACGTCCCAGAGTTGCCGTCCGAACCGTCGCCCGAACCGTCGAGCGGGGCAGAAAGATCAAGCGTCTTCCTCCGGCCCTTTCTACGCATGTAGTCCCGGGCTTTGTTCGCCGCGATCGTAAAAAGCCACGGGCGGAACTTCCGAGAAGCATCGAAACTGTCTTGGGACGTGTGGACTTGCAGGAAGGCTTCCTGGAAGACGTCTTCTGCACCCGCGGCATCGCCCATAAGGCGATTCAGGAAGCGGATCAGATCGTCGTGGTGCCGGTCCACGATCGTGCGAAAGAGCGTTGTGTCGGCCGATTGCCGATAACGTTCAAAGAGTTTTTCGTCTGACTGTGCTTCCAACGGGCTGAATCCTGTTCGTCGGTGGGCGGACTTATAGGGAAAACCTCTCAGGCTTGAAAGATCACCCCCCTACGTTGGAAGATGACCAGACGATCGCCCCGATTTCTCGCGTGAAGGAAACACCGGTGGAACCACCGAAGATTCGCATTCCGTCTGCCTTGAGGGCTGGTGCGTGGTCTACAAGATAGCGAGAAAGGGAAGCCGCGTCCGGAAACATGTATCGACTTTGCACCCGATTTACTGGGTCATCGAGAGCGACCACATCAGCCATGTGTGCTCCGGCTGCGAGCACGGCCTGAACATGACCGGAAACAAGCCATTCGAGGTATCGGGCTTTGGTTTCGGTGTTGGGAAGGTGAGCGGTGACGACGTACGCGATGGAGGGCATCGCCCAAAGCCTACACGCTCGGAACGGTCGGGATGGTCTTGGCACCAAACCTCGCCCGGGGCTAAGGAGGCAATAAGACGGGTCGTGATGCGTTCTTCGTGATGGTTGGAATGACCAAGGGAGCGGAGCAGCCGTTGACCAGCGAATCGGGATTTCAAGGACTACCCGCCGATCATCTGCCCACGGATGACCTGGCGCCGATCCTTGTTCGAGCGGTCGCCGGCGACGGCGCGGCTTGGAGGACGGTTGTTGACCGGTACGGTCGACGCCTGTTTGCCGTGGCGCGAAGCCGATGCCGGGACGCAGAGGTGGCCGAGGACATCACGCAATCGGTCTTTGCGACGGTGGCGGCAAAGTTGTCCGCGGGCGAGTACACGGAGCAGGGGAAGTTTGAGAGTTGGCTCTTCCGTGTGGCGATGAATCGGATCCGAGACCATATTCGGCGGGTGCGTCGGCAGCCGGTGGCGGCGAACTCGGAGATCGTGGCGGAGGCGGCCGAACAGCGGGCTGTCGGGGATCGAGAACGGCCGGATGAGACGAGTTTGGAGCGGCTTCGGGAGGCGGTCGAGGGATTGTCGGACTCGGATCGAGAGGTCATTGAATTACGGCATCATGGCGGGATGAGTTTCAAAAAGATGGCTGAGGTCCTGAACGAACCGATGGGGACATTGCTGGCGCGGCATCACCGTGCGCTGCGCAAACTGAAGGAAAGGCTCGAGACGCATGAGCCCGCGGAGTTACCCGGCAAGACCGGCGGAACCGCGAAGCGATTTGTAGGGGAGGGTCGGATCAAATGAACGAGAACCTAGATATCAACCTGAACGATGTGACTGATGGCGGCGAGCCACCCACAGACCTTGTGGGAATGGTGTCGCTCCTCGGGGCACTTTCTGATGCGGAGCGCGAAGCCGTGTTGCCGGGCTTTGAGGCCCGGGTTGCCCTTTTGACCCAGCCGCGAGGTCCAGCGTCCGGGGTGATTGGGGAGGAACTGTCAACACGCCGCTTTGTCGTTCATGCTGCTGAAAGTGTGGCCGAGCGGACCCGCGGTCGGAGTGTGACCGGTCGGCCGTTTCAGATGCGAATGGCGGCCGCCGTGGCGTTGCTCGGCACAGTGCTTGCCACGCTGGTTGCGACGCGGGCGGCCCTGGGGCCGCAAGTCGGCACGACGGGTACTCTGGCGGCCGTGACGGGGGATGCCGCCGAACTCGAGCGGGACGTTGAACGCTTGCTCTCGGTGTACGCAGCGTTTGACGGCGACAGTGCCAGCGAACTTGCAACGATCTTTGACGATGCGGGCACGCTCGGCGATCACGTGAGTTCGCGCGAATCGTCCGACTCGGAGTGGCTGGAGGAATCATTATGAGCGGCGGCACGATGAATGGCGGCACAAAGAACATGAGCAGCGACATGGTCCGCCGGTTCTTGGTCAGCGTTGGGGCGGGGGTCGGGGTTGGGGTTGTTGTCTTGGGTTCACTGGCCGGGGCGGCGGCAGCGGACGCAGCGCAACCTGAAGCCGCGGCGCAAACGCCCGCTAAAACCTCCGATCAGCGCCCGGCTGCCCGTGAAGGCCGGGAGCCGATCGATCGCGACCGGTTGCGGGCACGGCTGCAACGCCGGTTGGAAGAAACTCGAAAGGCCACGACAGAACTCGAGGGCACTATCCGCCGCCTTGATGACGGAGCCCCGGTGGGCGAGATCGCGGGCGAGATCGAACGCCTTGCACAGTCTTTGCGGTCAGGCGATGGTTCTCTTCGTCTTGGCAATGGCCGAGAGGAAGGTCGGAGCGGGCCTGATGGTGATCGGACCAGCCGATTCAGCGAGATGCGTGAGGGTCGGCAGCCCCGTGAAGGCCGGGGCGGCGATGCACCTATCGACACGGCCCGCATGATGGCCTTGCTGAAAGAAGCGGCTCCGGAGTTTGCCGCTCGGGTGGAATCTCTACGGGCCGCCAACCCGGAAGCCGGCGAGCGGATGTTGAATCGCATGGCTCCGCGTCTGCGTGATGCGCTGCAGGTGAGGGCGAAAGACCCAGAGTTGTTTGAATTGCGTGTCACGGAGATCAAGTCGGGAATTGAAATGCTGGAGGCCGCCAGGGCGTTTCGGGCGGCGGCCGATGGGACCGATGCGACCGCCACGGCCACCGCTCGAGCAGCTCTGGACCTCGCCGCGGAACGCCAGTTTGACGCGCGAGTTGCGACTCAAGAGCGCGAAATGCACTCGCTGGAAGCGCGGGTGGAAGAAATCCGTGGCCAGTTGGCCCGCAAGAAGTCTGAACGCGACGCGATGGTGTCGGAGTTCGTGGAGCGGATGGTCGACCAGATGGCCAACCAAGGCGCTTCAAAGACTTCACCCGACTGAGCACGCAGATTCGTTCAGGAGACGATTGCGCCGGGGCCGATGTCTTTTTCGGGGGTTAGGAAGACGACCGACCGCGGCAGGCCCGCAGCCGCATCTTTCGGGACGTTGCTCGCGGCGAGCAACATGCCGCGGGATTCCTCACCACGGATCACGCGGGGGGCGAGATTGGCGACAATGACGATACTCCGTCCGATCAATTGATCGGGCGTGTAGTTTTCGCGGATGCCGGCGCAGATCTGCCGGGGGACGCCCGATCCGTCGTCGAGTTGCAACTTGAAGAGGCGATCCGCCGACGGGTGAAACTCGGCGTGGACAACCTTCGCGATGCGGAGATCGACCTTCGCGAATTCCTCGAAAGTGATCGTGGGCTTGGGCTCACCCGGGGCGAGCGGCGCGGGCTTGTTGCTGGCGGCGGCCACGGTCGGGGCGGACCCAGCGGGCGCGGAAGCCGCGATGGGTGCGGCTGTAGGTGTGGATGCGGGGGGAATCTGCGGGACGGGGTTGCTCATGGTGAATCATCGCTCCGAGGGAATAGAGAGCGTTGATCGTAGGATGCAACGAATCTATTTCTTGTCGTCACCCGCACCGGAATCGGTCTCCGGGTTTGCGGGGGCCCGTGCCGGCAGAACCGCGACCCAACGCCCATCTCGAAACAACGACCGCGAGGCATCCACCCGGAACATTTCTGCGAGCGATGCGGGATCGGGGTCGAGCAGGGCTGCGCCGCCATCGCTCGCAATTTGGGCTGCCCACGAGCGTGGGTGGCCGCTCAGCAAGAGAGATTCGGACCGCAGGTGAGCGACAAACTCACCGGGCGTGAGGCGAGGGCCGGGGAGGCCACCACAATTCGGGCAAATGCGATATTCCGCAGTGCTGCCATTGCTCCGCCGGACGATGCGCTCGTTGCTGCATTCTCGACAAGGCCACCGTTCTGCCTCGCGCCGAAGCCCGTCGGCACCGCCCGTGATGCCCATCATCTTCAGTGTTCGGTCGAACGCTTCGAGCGAAGCCGCCACATCGGGACGATCGAATACCTGTTTCGCCAGGCTCCCCCAACCCGACCTCACAAAGCCCATGCCGACGGCGATCTGGTAGCCGTTGGATTGCTCGGTTTCGGCTTCCTCCAAGGCGAGCCAGCGAGGCGTCGAGTGGCGCGGATCAAGGCGTTTAGCCGTTGCGAAAAGCCAGTCACGCGAGTGCCGGGCCGTGGGCAGCGAAGCCAGTGCGATCGCCGCGGAGGCAGCGGTCTGGTTTTGACCGCCGTCGGTGCGATCGAGTTCGTACGCGAGAACAAGCAACTGCACAACCAGATCACGCGAGGCTGGCGTGGTGGGGAGGGGAAGCAGGTCTTCAGCGAGGGCGAGGTATGCAGCGGGGTCGGAGGGCCGGAGTTCGGCAAGGCGAGCGGCGAACACCTCGGTGACGGCCGCGGTGCTTGGCTCACGTGGGGTTTGGGAGTGTGCGGGATCGGCACCGAGCCACACGCAAAGCAAAATGACGGCGATCACGATGGGCGACTTCACAGGGCATTCTCCGAAAGCCTTAACTGCCAGAGGCGCGTGATGGCACGCTCGGCGGTGTAAACCTGTTCGAATACATGGCGGGCGGCTCTCCTTGAATCGTGCATGCTCTCGATGATGCCCCGGGCCAGATCGGCGCGCTGGGGCCGTTCGGCGACGATGACAAACGCGAGCAATTCGGCCGATGCAAACTGCCGGGCGACAAACTTCTGGACGGGTCCCGACGCGATATGGAGCCGGGCCTCGAGCGCCGCCCTGCTCTCGGCAAGGGTAACCGGCTCCGCGCCCGATGGGATGGTCGTTCTCGCCTCACGCTCCAGCGCGGCGTGGCGACGCATCGCGAGCGTTTCGAGGGCGTCGGGATCTCCTGGGAGAAGGGCCGGGGTCTGCAAAGGGTCCGGGGGAGCTTCCGCATCGAGTTCTTGGGGTTGGGGCGCGGGCTCGGGCTCAACCGTGTCGCTGGCGGTCGGAGCGACCGGTGCGACTTCGATCGCCCGGGCAGCGGGATCGAGCGCGAGTGCGCCCGCGAGTGAGGCGGCGAATGCATCAACCGCGGCGAACTCGCCGGATTCCGCGAAGCGTTCGAGCAGCCGCTCTACGAGCGCCCGACGGACGGCAACCCGCCATGAAGCGTTCTTCGGCGAGGGAAGTTGTGTGAGCGTGGCGTCGCGGACAAGATCGCCGCAGGCTCGGGTTGCGGGCATGAGCGGAGCAAGGTCGAGCAACGCGGTCAGGATCTCGATTGATGACCCGTGCTGCCGGACAAGGATCTGGGCTGCCGCTTGGATGGACTGCGGGGTGCCGCGGCATGCTTCGCGGACCAATACCGCGGCCGCCAAGGCGTCGGGCTCACCCTGAAAAGCCGCCAACAGGCCTTCGCGCTGCGGGATGTTCGACTCCAGCCGCAGGTACTGCAGCGCCCAAGGCTGGTTGCTGACGCTGTTGAAAACGCTCTTTCCGACATTGGGGTTGAGTGCGGCGAGGTGCAATTTCGATACGGCATCGAGGGACGTGAGATCCGCGGGAACGGCGCCAGATTCGCCGCTCCACACCAAGGACGCTGCGCCATTGAGCCGAGCGAACACGACCGCCTGGCTAAGGACAATTGAGGGCTGAGCATCGGGCGACCCTTCGATCATGGGTTCGGCGATTTTCTGCCACGCGAGAAATATATCCGCGCGGGCTGAGGGCGCAGCGATTCCCCACACCGTCGCGAAACGCTCCCTCAACTGCGCTCGCTCCGAATCCGACGCGTTAACGGCGAGAATCATCGAGATATCGACACCGGGCGCGGGTGTTCCGGTGGCCAGCGCGGCTGTAAGGGCGTGAAGGTCGGACGACGCCACGGCCGGGGCACGGAGCCACGCAAGCAGGCTTTCCCGCGCCGGCGACCCCTTTCGCCATGAAACCTCGGAGGCAAGCGCTCCGATCGATTCATAGACCCCGCGGTTGGTCGCCGGATCAGGAGCCTGCGTGAGGAGCATCTCCAAGGCGCGGAGGATGACCCTCTCTCGCTCCGGTGTGTCCTTGCCCTTGAGCGCGGTGACCGAGCGAACCCATGCCACCCAACGTTGCCGCGGTACTTCCGTCTGATCGAGGCTGGAATCAGCGGCGGGTACAAGGAGTGGCATCAGTCGAGCGATCGCGGCCATGGCCCCGACATCGAAAGGGGGTTCCTGCATCGAGAATCCAGCGCCCACAGCGCGGGCCAACTCGCGCTGGATGCGGCTGACAAATGGTGCCGGGAAATCGGTCTCTTTCGCGAGCCGCGCCGTGATACCCGCCGCGAAAATGAGCCGCGGGATCTCGGCGACCGTGGGGAGTGACGTTGCTGTCCACGCGGAGCCTTCTGAGGCGACGACGTCCATCAGCGCCTCGCTGGCGCGGGCGTCGTCCTTGACGGCGAAGGCCAGATTTGTCAATGCATCGGTGACGGCGATCCGGTCGGCCCGATCGGTCTCCACCCAGCCCGAGGCCATATTCGGGAAGATCTTCGCGAACTGCACCACTCCGAGCGCTGGATCCTCGCTCGCGGTGGCCGCGGCGGCCTGGGCACTCCGGACGACGTCCGCGAACGTTATGTTGTTCTCCGACGGATTGGTGGTCTGCGCGGGCGTTGACGGAACGATCGGGGCGACCTCACCGACGGGCGCAGCGGTCACCAAGTTGCCCGCTCCCGGTGGCGGCGGGGTCGTACCAGCAGTCGGAGGGACTGGGAAAGAATTTACCCCGGCAGGGACGGCCGTCGCGGAGCCTCCGTTCGTCGGAGCGCTCGTTGCGGATCCGTCGGCTGTGGCTTTGGGCGTCGCGGGGTTCGCGAACAGCAGACCAACGA
>Ga0105044_10011218_pt1 | contig 12232 bp, 10 predicted proteins | sample MAT01_FD_78092 | JGI IMG/M metagenome (GOLD analysis project Ga0105044, IMG submission 78092) | Freshwater microbial communities from Lake Fryxell liftoff mats and glacier meltwater in Antarctica - MAT-01 | ecosystem: Environmental > Aquatic > Freshwater > Ice > Liftoff microbial mat | place...
CTGACCGGCCGCCAGTACTTTGCCGGCATCGCGCAAGACACCATTGCGATGGCGGTCAACGACCTGATCACGGTCGGCGCCACCCCACTGGTGGTTCAAGCCTACTGGGCTGCCGGCGGCAGCGAGTGGTTCAGCGATGCCGCACGGGCTCAGGACCTGGTGGCAGGCTGGAAAGCGGCCTGCGACATCTGCGGTGTGGCCTGGGGCGGCGGCGAAACACCAGCGCTGGCAGGCATCGTCGAGCCTGGCCGCATCGACCTGGCAGCCGCTTGCACCGGCATCGTCAAGCCCAAAGCCAGGCTGAGTCTGGGCGAGCAGCTGGCGCCGGGTGACGCCATTGTCTTGCTGGCCAGCAGCGGCATCCATGCCAACGGCCTGAGCCTGGCCAGAAAGCTGGTCGAGCGGCTGCCTGAGGGATATCTGACCAGGATGCAGGACGGCAACCTTTACGGCGAAGCGCTGCTGGCGCCCACCGCCTTGTACGCGCCGGTGACTGAGGCGTTGTGGTCGGCTGGCGTGCCCGTCAAGTACGCAGCCAACATCACCGGCCACGGCTGGCGCAAGCTGATGCGCCATCCCAAGCCGCTGGCCTACCGCGTCCACACCCTGCCGCCAGTGCCAGCGGTGCTGCAATTCATCCAGAACCAGGCGCAAATGGGTGCAGAAGATGCCTATGGCACGCTGAACATGGGTGCAGGCTTCGCACTCTTTGTCGCGGCCAAAGATGCTCAGCGCTGTGTGGCCACCGCGCGAGCCTGCGGCATCGCGGCCTGGGCGGCCGGCGAAGTGGAAGCCGGCAACAAATGCTTGCTGATCGATCCGCTGGGCCTGCGCTTCGATGGGCAAGCCCTGCAACTGCGCTGAGAGGCTGATCGAGCCGCGAGGTTCTAACGGCGCCGGCATTCTTGCCTGCTCGACCACATTTACGGCTTCATCAGTTACTATCGGTGTTTTCCCTAAAGAAAACGGGAATTTTTCTCGTTTCTTTATTTTTTGAAAGCGCGACTGATGAACATCAAAAGCAGCCCTTTACGCCGCCCCTCACGGGCCTTGGCCACCTTGAGCGTGATCGCATCCTTGGTCTTTCTGGGCGCCTGCGCCAGCAAAGGCGTGGCGCCGGTGGAAGAACTGGCCAACGCCAGGGCCTCGATTGCCCAGGCAGAAAGCGCGGGTGCGCTGCAACTGGCTCCTGTGGAAATGTTGGCTGCTCGCGACAAGATGAACACGGCAGAAGCTGCCGCCCGCGAAGAGCGTTTTGTGGAAAGCCGCCGCATGGCCGAGCAGGCGATGGCCGATGCTGAAGTGGCAGAGCGCAAATCGCGTGCCGAAAAGGCCTCGCGCACCGTGGCAGAACTCAAGCGCGGCAACGAAGTGCTGAGGCAGGAAACCCAGCGCAGGCCCTGATTTGCAATGCTGACTTGCCCCTGATCTGCACCCAGGCTTCAAGCTGTTGAGCTGTTGAGTTGCGGAGCCGCCCACTGTTTTTTCCAAGGATGATCCACATGAAAACCCAACTGATGCGCAGCACCCGCACCGCGCTGGCCCTGGCCGTCACAGCCGCCCTGGTGGCTTGCGCTTCCGCGCCCACCAGCAACCCCAAGCTCGACGCAGCACGCGCCGCGTACGACCGGACTGCGGCCGATCCGCAAGTGGTGAGCAGTGCACCGGTCGAACTGCGTCAGGCGCAAGACGCACTGGCCAAAAGCGAGGCGGCGCTGCGCAAGGGCGACGACATGACCGAGGTCGAGCACTTCGCCTACCTGGCACGCCAGCGGACCGAAGTCGCCCGACAGGCAGGCTTGATCGCCCAGGCCGACGCCGCGGTAGCCGCGTCGCGTGCCGAGCGCGACCGCATCCTGATCGAAGCCCGCACCAACGAAGCCCAGGTTCAGCGCGACAGCGCGGAGCGGGCTCGCCTGGCTGCAGCGTCTGAGCGCAATGCCGCCGAGGCCGCCCGCATGCAGGCAGAAGAAGCACGTCTGCAGGCCGAGGCTTCACGTGCTCAGGCCGATGCTTCGCGCACCCAGGCAGACGCAGCGCGCACCCAAGCAGACGCAGCACGCAGATCAGCGCAAGAACAATTGGCCGCCGCCAGAGCAGCACGCCAATTGGCCGAGGCCGAAACGGTACGCGCCGCCAAGCTGGAGGCGCAAATGGCCGAGTTGCAAGCCAAACAAACCAACCGCGGCATGGTGCTGACGCTGGGCGATGTGTTGTTTGATACCGGCCTGGCCACGCTGAAGGCCGGCGCGATGCGCACGGTGGACCAGCTCGCCACCTTCTTGCAAAGCAACCCCGAGCGCAAAGTGCTGGTCGAAGGCCATACCGACAGCGTCGGCAGCGACTCCCTCAATCGCGAGCTGTCCGAGCGCCGCGCCCAGGCTCTGAGCCAAGCCCTGGTTGAGCGGCAAATCGCTGCCGACCGCGTGCAAGCCAGCGGTTTGGGCGAAAACTACCCGGTGGCAGACAACAGCAATGCTGCGGGTCGCCAACAGAACCGTCGCGTCGAAGTGATCTTCTCGGACGCCGATGGCAGGGTCAAAGCGCGCAACTGATTTTTGATGCCCGCCTTCCTGATGCCCGCCTTTTCTCCTACCCCTACAATCGAACGCGACGGGCCTCCCCGCATGGAAGCGCGCCCAACCGGGTCAGGTGGGGAACCAAGCAGCCCTAAGCGTTGCAACCAGTGCCGGGGTCGGGCTCGTCACCTTGAGGCTTCAGTTCGCCACCGGCGCCAGGCTTGCCCACGCGCTTGAACTCTCGCCAATGCTGGCGCTGCCCTCGTTGTGCAGCGCGGCCTTCAGTTCCGCCATCGAAAAGCCGAGGTTGAGGCCGTGGCGCTGCACCACTCGCGCCAGCGCTGCCTTGACCAACGTGGGCGGAAGAGCCAAAGCGTCCACCACGCTGTTGGCGCAACTGGCGACCGCACGCAGCACATCGTCGTCACTGGGCTCGGCGGCCCGGTTGCTGCGTTCTGAAGGACGCTCCAGCAGCGTCAACGAGGCCTCGTCAAAGCCCCATTGCCGTGCCAGCGCCCGGCTGAACAGCGACAGATCCGTGCCCAGCACCGCAAACGCTGCTTCTTCTTCGCTCAGTGCAGGCTCGTAGACGGGCGCTGTGCTCTGCTGTCCCGCAGCAAGACCTGCAGTCGCTGCGCCTGCAGCAGCGGGCTGTTGGGCCAGTTGCGGCTGGATCAGCCGCCGCCATTGCGCTGCTTCTTCAGGAAAGTGGTAATGCAGCAGCAGCCGGCCCAGGTTGTGCAGCAAGGTCACCAGGTACACCATTTCGGCGTCATATCCAGGTGGCCGCAGCAGCAGTGCAATGCGCGCAGCGCGCTGGCAGCGCTGCAGCAGTTGGTGCAGCGCCTGGGCATGCTCTTCGCGCAGTGCACCTGGCCACGAGCGCAGTGCCAGCGCGTTGCGTCGCACGCCCTCCAGGCCCAGCATCGCGATGGCTCGGCGCACCGCCAGGACCGGTTCACCACCGCCGCGCAAGCCTGTACGCGCACGCGCCAGGTTGACACTGCGCAGCATCTCAAAGGCCAGGGCCGGGTCTTCGAGCACGACCTCGGCCAGGTCGTGGGTGCGTCCGCCATCGAGCAGCGCCAGTCGTGCCACCCGTTCTGCTGCCCCGGGCATGGATGGCAACAAACCGTTGGCGTCCAGGCGTTGCATCAGCAATGACAAAGGGCCTCCGGATTTCTGTTCGTCGCTGTGCAGCCATCCTTCCAGCGCGCGCAGCAAGCTGCGCGCCGAGGCGTAGCGCTGTCGCTCCTGGCGGTCGGTGGCCCGGTTGACGATGACGCGCAGCGGCTCAACCACCGGCCGCGGCAATGACCAGGGCAGGCGCACCAGTTCGTTACCCAGCGGCGTGGTGCGGGCGATCACCTGGCCGGTGTCGGGTTCATCCAGCGCTGCTTTCCCGGCCAGCAAGCCGTGCATCAGCACCCCGGCAGCCAATACGTCACGCTGTGCAGCAGCGCGCTGCAGCCGCAGCGCGCTCGCATCCAGGGCGTCCAGGCCCTCGGATCCGGCATCGCGCAGCGCCACTTCAGCGCCAACTGCCAGGCCCGCCAAGCGCAACTGGCCGTCGTCGCTGATCAGCACCAGATGGGCTTGCAGGTCGTGATGCGCCAGCCCTGCGTCGTGCGCAAAGGCCAGACCCGAAAGCAGTTGCGCCATCCACTCGGCCACCTGCGTGCCAGGCAGGCCTTTGCTGTCCAGACGTTCCAGCAAAGTGGCGTCTTCTGCCATCGCGTAGCTGACATATGGCCAAGCCTCGTGAACGCCTACAGCGTGCGGCACCGCAAGTTGCGGGTGGTCCAGTCGCGCTGCTAGCCGGGCCATCTGCTGCCAATGGCGCAAAGATGGCTGATCCGGCAATTGCAGGCGCGGCAGCACCAGCATCAAGTCCTTGCCGCTGCTTGGGTCCACCACGTGCCAGGCCATCGTGCGCTTGCTGCGGCCAAGCAGGCGCAAAAGCTGCATGTGGCCAAACCAGCGCAGCTTGCTGCCGCGCGCCCGGGGGGTGTCGCTGCTGGGAGGCTGAACGGTGACCATGACCTTGCATTGGACCCCGACACGGCCACTTCCAAGACACCGAACAGGCCCGCAAAGCGCCGCCTGATGGCAGCGCAGGGGGCATCAAAACCTCTACCCAGCTACCCAGGGGCCTGCAAGCACCCACCGTCCAAGCCATGCAAATCGCCTCTTGCCGCCATCGAGCCAAAGTCGGCCGATGACTGGGCCAGCGCCCGTTTCGCTATGTCAAAATGCAGCGCAGGACTGTGCCCACCCGGCTTGGCACAGCCTGTTTGCCCTGCAATCGAGTTTTTGGGGCACCCTGTCGCAGCGGCCAGTGGCCGCCGACCCAGCATGAGGAGCATCTGCCATGAGCAGCGAAACGAGCAAGAAGGAACTGATCAAGCACGTCACCGACGACTCCTTTGGCACCGATGTGCTGCAGGCCGACAAGCCGGTGCTGGTGGACTACTGGGCCGAGTGGTGCGGGCCCTGCAAGATGATCGCGCCGATCCTGGACGAAGTGTCCAAGGAGTACGACGGCCGCGTGCAGATTGCCAAGATGAACGTTGACGAGAACCGCGACGTGCCCGGCAAGTACGGCATTCGCGGCATCCCGACGCTGATGTTGTTCAAGGGCGGCGAGCTGGCTGCCACCAAGGTCGGCGCTCTGTCCAAGACGCAACTCACCGCATTCCTCGACAGTCATCTATAATTGATGCCAGTTGTGGGCGGTTCGTGAGCCTGCAACCTGTTCCGCCACCCACCGTCGCCCTCGCTGGCCTGTGTCTTCACGGGCCTGTTGCTTGAAGGGCCGAGTTGGGGCTTGGCGCCATTTCACCCGTTTTGTTGCGCTGAATTCTGCCCGTTTGTCTGGCAGATTTTTGACGCCAAGCTGCACCCGGGGTGCCCGTTATGCATTTGTCCGAACTCAAGGCCCAACATGTCTCAGAGCTGATCGCCATGGGCGAAGCGCTGGAGATCGAAAACGTCCAGCGCCTGCGCAAACAAGAGCTGATGTTTGCGATCATGAAAAAACGGGCGCGCGCCGGTGAACAGGTTTTCGGTGACGGCGTGCTCGAAGTGCTGCCCGATGGCTTTGGCTTCCTGCGCAGCATCGAGGCCAGCTACATGGCCAGCACCGATGACATCTACCTCAGCCCCAGCCAGGTGCGGCGATTCAATCTGCACACCGGCGACATGGTTGAAGGCGAGGTGCGGGTGCCCAAGGACGGTGAGCGCTATTTTGCTTTGGTCAAGGTTGACCGGGTCAACGGCCTGACGCCGGAGGAGAGCAAGCACAAGATCATGTTCGAGAACTTGACGCCCTTGTTCCCCAAGGAGCCGTTCAAGCTTGAGCGCGACATCAAGGCCGAAGAGAACATCACCGGCCGCATCATCGATTTGATCGCGCCCATCGGCAAAGGCCAGCGCGCGCTGCTGGTGGCGCAGCCCAAGACCGGCAAGACGGTCATGATGCAGCACATCGCCCACGCGTTGGTGGCCAACCACCCCGAGATCCATCTGATCGTGCTGCTGGTGGATGAACGACCCGAAGAAGTGACCGAGATGCAGCGCACCGTGCGTGGCGAGGTCATCAGCTCCACCTTTGACGAACCCGCTGCGCGCCACGTGCAGGTGGCGGAGATGGTGATCGAGCGTGCCAAGCGGCTGGTCGAGTTGAAAAAAGACGTGGTGATCCTGCTGGACAGCATCACCCGCCTGGCGCGCGCCTACAACAACGTGTTGCCTTCCAGCGGCAAGGTGTTGACCGGAGGTGTGGACGCCAACGCCTTGCAGCGCCCCAAGCGCTTCTTTGGCGCCGCGCGTAACACCGAAGAAGGTGGCACGCTGACGATCATCGGCACCGCGTTGATCGATACCGGCTCGAAGATGGACGAGGTGATCTACGAAGAGTTCAAAGGCACCGGCAACTGCGAGATCCATCTGGATCGGCGCATGGCCGAAAAACGTGTCTACCCTTCGATACTGATCAACAGAAGCGGCACGCGGCGCGAAGAGCTGTTGCTGAAGCCCGAAATCCTGCAAAAGAGCTGGATCCTGCGCAAGCTGCTGTACCCGATGGACGAAATCGAAGCGATGGAATTCATCCTCGAGAAGATGAAGGCCACCAAGAACAATCTGGACTTCTTCGACATGATGCGCCGGGGCGGTTGATACCTTGGCTACAATGTCGGGTTTGGTTTTTATCCCCGGGGCAAGTATGTCTGCACATCCGCTTTGCAGGCACGGCTACCCCCATCAGCAGAGGCTCCCATGAAAGACGGCATTCACCCCAACTACCGCGAAATCTGTTTCCAGGACTTGTCCAACGGTTTCCAGTTCGTCACGCGCTCTTGTGCTTCAAGCAAAGAAAAGATCAAGCTCGACGACGGCCGCGAGATGCCGCTGATCAAGCTGGAAACCACCAGCGAGACGCATCCTTTTTACACCGGCACGCAAAAGAGCATCGACAGTCTGGGCGGCCGGGTCGAGAAGTTTCGCAACAAGTTTGCCCACGTGGGCATGAAAAAATAATTGCGTTGGAGATTCGGGTTCCAGGCTACCGCACCAGGGCATGCGCTTGCGGCCATGCGCCTTTTGGTATGGCAACCTGACTCCCATATTGCATGCAAGAACCGGGCAGCCACGCTGCCCTTTTTTGTGTCCATCGCAGTGCGCTCCAGCAGGCCCGTGAACTAGTATGGCGACGCCTGCCAGGGCCCACAACCCGAACCCAGCACTTGTCACCCAGCGCGGCGCACGGCGTCTGCCGCGTGTGCCGCTGTTGTTGCTTTGTGCCGCCTATCTGCTGCCGGGGCTGATCGGCCGCGACCCCTGGCGCGGCGCCGAGTTTGCCGCCTTTGGTCAGATGTTGGCAATGGCCGAGGGGCGCACGTCCTGGTGGTTGCCGGCACTGGGCGGTGTGCCAGGTGATTCAGCACTGCTGTCGCACTGGTGGGGGGCGATATTCATCCGCGCCGGCGCAGGCTGGCTCGATCCTGCACTGGCCGCCAGACTGCCCTTTGCAGCGCTGCTGGCGCTGACCCTGGCACTCGTCTGGTACAGCGCATTCCATTTGGCGCGCACCGAAGCGGCGCAGCCTGTGGCTTTTGCTTTTGGCGGTGAAGCCGACCCGGTGGACTACGCCCGCGCCATTGCCGATGGTGCGCTGCTGGCCTTGATTGCCACCCTGGGCCTGGCGCAGCTGGGGCACGAAACTACACCTGAGTTGGCCCAGTTGCTTGCTGCCGCGCTCTTCCTCTACGGGCTGGCGGCAGCACCTTTCAGGCCCCTGCGCTGCAGGCTGGCGCTGCTGGCAGCGCTGCCCTTGCTGGCCGGCAGTGGTGCACCCGCCGTGGCTTTGGCCCTGGGGCTGGGGGGTGTATTGGTCTGCAGCCAGTCACGCTACCCGCAAGTCAGGGCCTTGGTGGTGTGGCTGGCGGGCGCCTGCGCCGGCGCGGTGGTGCTGGCCTTCTGGCTGCACGCCTGGCGTCTGCGTGGCGTCGGGCTGAGCCCGAGCGATGTGCCCAGCATCGCGCGTCAATGGCTGTGGTTCATGTGGCCAGTGTGGCCGATGGCCTTGTGGACCCTTTGGCGCTGGCGGCGGCAACTCTCGTTCCGACACATTTCTGCCCCCTTGGTACTGATCGTGGTGGCGCTGGGCACCAACCTGGCCATGGCGGGCAACGACCGCGCGCTGATGCTGGGCTTGCCAGGGCTGGCGGTGCTGGCCGCTTTTGCGCTGCCCACCCTCAAACGCAGCGCTGCCGCAGGGATCGACTGGTTCTCGATCTGCTTCTTCACGCTCTCGGCCGTCGTCATCTGGGTCATCTATGTGGCCATGCACACGGGTCTACCTGCCAAGACTGCAGCCAACGTCAGCAAGCTGGCGCCAGGGTTTGAAGCCCAGTTCTCTGCCCTCACGCTGGTCTTCGCCGTCACCGGAACGGTGGCATGGTTGTGGTTGGTGCGCTGGCGAACAGGACGCCACCGCGATGCCCTGTGGAAGAGCCTGGTGCTGCCGGCCGGAGGTGTTGCCCTGTGCTGGCTGCTGCTGATGACCTTGTGGCTGCAACCACTGGACTACGCGCGCAGCATGCGCACCTGGGTCGACCGGGTCAGCCAACATGTCCCGGCCCGGGCCTGCTTGCTGGCCCCCGCAGCTTCACCTTCCACCGTTGCGGCCCTGGAATTTCTTGGCCGCTGGAAGGTCGACGCAAGAGCCGACACCTTGTCCCAGGCCACCGCCAGTCAGGGACTGTCGGCCAGCCCATGCAATCACATGGTGCAGGTTTTTGCCTCCGAATTCGCGGCCAAGGCGGCTCCCCCAGGATGGCAGCAGGTGGCTGTGGTGCGCCGGCCTGCGGACAGGCAGGAAGTCAGCCACGTCTATCAGCGACAGCGCTCAACGCAGTAGCTGTTCACATTAGGCCTGGCTGCGTTCGCTTGCCGCAGGCTTCTGACGCTGCGGCACCGCAGGCAGCGGGTGGCTGTCCGCTGCCACCGCCGTCTCAGGCGGCGCGCTCGGCGCGTGTGTTGCAGGCAAGACGGCTTCTTCGATGGGCCGCTGGCGTACCCGCAGAGCAGGCAAACGCAGGCGGAAGACGGAGCCCTTGCCAGGCTCGCTTTGCACATCGATTTCGCCACCATGGCGCTGCATCACGTGCTTGACGATCGACAAGCCCAGCCCAGTGCCCCCAGTCTCGCGCGAGCGGCTGCCATCCACCCTGTAAAAGCGCTCCGTGAGACGCGGAATGTGCTCGCGAGCGATGCCGACGCCATCGTCTGCCACCTCGACATTGCCACCTCCATCACTGCGCCAGATCCAGGCCATGGCGATCTTGCCTCCTGCAGGCGTATAGCGCACGGCGTTGGTCAGCAAATTGGCAATCGCGCTTTGCATTTCGGGCTCGCTGGCCGCGATCTGAACGCCTTCGACGGCCTTGCATTCGAAGCGGTGGCGGCCGCCTGACAAGGCTTGGGCGTCAGCCAGTGCCCGCTGCAACAACCCTCTGACGTCCAGCCACTGCTCTGCGCCGGGGCGCGGGCTGCCTTCCAAATGCGCCAGCGTAAGCAGGTCACCGACCAGGGTCTGCATACGGTCAGTCTGCTGGGCCATCAAGCTGAGCACGCGCGTACGTTCGACTTCAGTCAAGGGCAGGCCCGCCATGGTTTCGACAAAACCCGACAGCACCGTCAGCGGTGTGCGGATTTCATGCGAGACGTTGGCCACAAAGTCTCGGCGCATCGCATTGGCTCTCTCGAGCTCGGTGACGTCCTGCGACAGCACCAGTTTCATCCCTTCGCCGTAAGGTCGGATCAACACCGACAAGGTCGATCGACCCCCGGGGCCCGCGAAGACGATCGGTTCTTCAAAGTTGCCGTCCTGCAGATAACTGACGAAGCTGGGCATGCGCACCAGGTTCGTGATCCGTTGCAGCCGGTCGCGCTGGGGGTTCAGGCCAAAGTGCTGCGCTGCCACCGAGTTGAGCCAGTCAATCTGATCGCCGCGGTCCAGCAGCAGCACGCCATTGGGAGAGGCTTCGATCGCTGACAGAAACTCCTGCAGACGCCCACGCTCTTGTCCCAGCAGCGAGTCACGTTGGCGCAGCGACTTTTCGACCCTGTAAGCCACTTCGCCCCAGAACCCCGGGTCGCGGGGCGCTTCGACGACTTGCGGGTCACGCAGCCAGGTCATCAGGCGGCTGCCGCGCAAAGCCTCACGCGCGATGATCCAGGCCACCGCCAGCGCCACCCCCAGGGCCAGCCCCAGCCAAATCGCTCCAGCCCAGGCGCCCGCGCCAGCGCCCACCGCGCTCAGCAAGGCCGTCAACAACAAGCCCTTGATGATCTTGCCCGGCAGCTCGTCCATGGCTTAGAGCCTGTCCGTCACCAGGAAGCGCCCGCGCCTCTCATTCACGGACAACCTCTTGATCCGACAGCAGTCGGTAGCCTGCGCCACGGACAGTCTGAACCCAGCCGTCACAACCGGCTGGCTTCAGAGCCTCGCGCAAGCGTTTGATATGCACGTCCACGGTGCGCTCTTCGATGAAGACATGGTCACCCCAGACACGATCCAGCAGGCGCGATCGGCTGTGCACCCGCTCCGGGTGGCTCATCAAGAAATGCAACAACTTGAATTCGGTCGGACCCATCTTCAACTCCTGGGTCTCGGAGCCATGCACAACGAGCACGCGCCGGGTGGCGGGGTCGAGTTGCAAGGCCCCCAGCACGACCGCCGCGTCCAGCGCCTCGGGTGAATTGCGCCGCAGCACAGCCCGGATGCGTGCCAGCAACTCGCGGGGAGAAAACGGCTTGGTCAGATAGTCGTCGGCACCTGCGTCCAGGCCTGCGATCTTGTCTGTTTCTTCGGCTCTGGCAGTGAGCATGATCAGTGCCATCGACCGCGTGCGGGCCTCGCCGCGCCAGCGCCGGGCCAATTGCGCCCCGCTTTCGCCCGGCAGCATCCAATCCAACACCACCAGATCAGGCAACGCGCGCTCGATGGCCTGCTGGGCAGCCACCGCATCCGCCGCCACCTCCACCTGCATGCCTGCGTGGCGCAGGTTCAGGCTGATCAGCTCGGCAATCGCCGGCTCGTCTTCCACCACCAGCACCGTGGTCATGCAAACCTTTCAACCTGGCTGACCAGGCGACTTGCCAACACCCACACTTGCTGGATGCCAGACCCGGGGACGGCAGCAGGCGCCTGGGCGTACGCCGAACAGCCAAGGAGCCGAGGAGCCACCATCAGCGCACAACGTTTTCGACGTTCTCCATCGAGGTGTGGCGCACGTCAGTGCCCTTGACCACGTAGATGATCGCCTCGGCAATGTTCTTGGCGTGGTCGCCCACCCTCTCGATGGCCTTGGCCACGAAGACCAGATCGATGCTGGAAGATATGGTGCGTGGGTCTTCCATCATGTAGGTGATCAGCTTGCGCAACAGGCCGTCAAACTCCTGGTCGATCTGGTCGTCCTGCTTCAGCACCTCCAATGCGCGTGCGGTGTCGAGACGCGCAAAGGCGTCCAATGCCTTGCGCAACTGGGCGATTGCCAGTTCAGCCTCGAAACTGAGATCAGTCACAGGCAGCCTGAACCGCGATGAGACCCCGGTGTTGATCAGGCGCTTGACCATGCGGGCGATGCGAGCCGCCTCGTCGCCCACCCGCTCCAGGTTGGCGATGGCCTTGCTGATGGCGATCAAGAGGCGCAGGTCACGCGCGGTGGGCTGACGGCGGGCGATGATGGCCGAGAGGTCGCGGTCGATCTCGATCTCCATCTGATTGACGCGCTCTTCCTGCAGCAGCACTTGAGCAGCAATCTCGCCGTCAAAGGTGGTCAAGGCCAGCAGCGCCTGCACGAGTTGGCTCTCGACCATGCCGCCCATTTCGAGCACACGTCCGGAAATGCCGCTGAGCTCGGCGTCAAACTGGGTAGAAAGGTGTTTGTCGGTCATGATGGGGTTCCTTGTGTACAGAGGGGGTTCTGAACTGGGGTGCGAGCTGTCTGGGCATCTGCCGCGTCAGCTGGACGAAGACTTCAGCCGAAGCGGCCGGTGATGTAGTCCTCGGTGTCCTTTTGCTTGGGCTTCATGAAGAGCTCCGAGGTCGGGCCGAACTCGACCAGATCACCCAGGTACATGTAGGCGGTGTAGTCACTGCAGCGCGCTGCTTGCTGCATGTTGTGGGTCACGATCATCACGGTGTA
>Ga0105044_10011219_pt1 | contig 12232 bp, 7 predicted proteins | sample MAT01_FD_78092 | JGI IMG/M metagenome (GOLD analysis project Ga0105044, IMG submission 78092) | Freshwater microbial communities from Lake Fryxell liftoff mats and glacier meltwater in Antarctica - MAT-01 | ecosystem: Environmental > Aquatic > Freshwater > Ice > Liftoff microbial mat | place...
GGCAACTCCATCCACAGCCGGACTTCAAGATGGGCGAAATGGGAAGATAATCACCCAAGGTAGTTTACGAAGGCGAATGACAAAATCGCCGATTTCGCTGGGAAAAAATCGTCTCCGGGAATTACTGATGTTCCAGCAGAAACACTCGGCAGGCCAGTTGGATCGCTTAGAAAATTAGTCTTAACTGACTATTCTCGAACAAGTTGCGTCAATTCCGCCACTCCTGCTGCTAAAGTGTCCATTTTTGTGTCCTTTTGTGGCTTTTCGTGGCCAACTTGCCTTTGTTCTGTACTCGGTCTTGTCCTCTGCGGTCTCTGCGGTGAACTCGATTTTCACTCCGCGTTGACCAATTCGCGGACTCCGCGTATTGTCCCGCGACTTGCCGGACTTCCCGGGGCACCTTGCTCCAGGTTCGGCGTGGCCGTGCGGGTGCGGGATGTCGCTGCGGAGTTGGGCGATCCGAGGTCTGATCCTGGCGGGCGTGGCCGGTTTTGCCGTGCTCGCCTGGGTGGCCCAATCGTGGGTTAGCCCGGAGCGGGTTCGCGCTCAGGTTATCGCGCACCTTTCAGGGCAATTCGACGGAGCCGATGTGCAAGTCGGTTCAGCCCACATGCGAATCTTCGGTGGCATCGCCGTCACCGATATTCGCATCACCCGGCCGGGAACCGAGACGCCATTTCTCGTGGTTCCGTCCGCCGTGCTTTATCACGACAAGGAGCAACTCAGCCGGGGCCGAATGGTGGTCAAGAAGGTTGAACTCGATCACCCCGAGTTCCACATCGAACGCGGACCGGATGGTAAGTGGAACATCGTCGACTTACTGAAGCAATCGACGCCAGACACGCCGATGCCCACGCTCGTCATCAAGGGTGGCACGGTTTATGTGACAGACCGCGGGCCGGACCCACTGCCGCCGCTCACGCTCACCGAAGCCAATGTCACGGTGTTGAACGAACCGCTCCCCGTGCTGACCGTGCAAGCCAAGGGGAACGCCAAGGGGTTTGGTGCGGTGAGTGTGCGGGCAAGGCTCAACCGCATCACGTTTGGCATGTCGGTGGGTGTGGAAATGCCCGAGTTTCCGCTGGGCGAAGTCGCCGCCACGGCCGCGGACGCCTTCTCGCCGGACTTCGCCCCGCATCTCGCCGGCCTGAGCGCCACCGCGAGCGTGACGGCCGATCTGACCTACACCCCGGACGCCTCGAAAAAGTGGCGATACGATGTGCGGTTCGATCTGAAGGAAGCCAAGTTCACCCACACCGATATTCCCTGGCCAATCGAGAAGATCACAGCTTCCCTTCGCCTGGTCGATGGCCGCTTCAAAGTGGACGACGCCACGGCGCAGGTGAACGGCGCACGCTGCAAACTCTCGCTCGAAACGCGATCCGAGCCGGCGGCCCGCGATGCGAAGCGAACGACCAAAGATGATGAACTGTTGCAGAAGGTCGAGACTCACCTTCAACGTGCCGAGGTGTCGGTGACCGGGGTGAACCTGGAAGATTCGCTCTTCAAGCACTTGCCCGAAACCGCGAGGCGGGCACACAAACAGTTCTCGCCCGTCGGGCAAGTCGATCTCGGCTACAAGTTCACGCGCGACGTGAGCGGTTGGAAACGCGAACTGGAAGTGCGGCCCAAGCAGATCACCGGAACTTACGAGAAGTTCAAATATCCCGTCCGCGATCTTCGTGGCTGGGTGCGCCGCACCGACACGCCAAGTGGGCCGCCGAGCACCGCGATTGACCTGATCGGCACTGCGGGCGGGCAACCCATCACCATCAAGGGGCAACTGACGGGCGAAGGCGACGACCCCGGTATCAACCTGCGAATCACCGGCGCGAATGTGCCCATGAACGAAGCCGTCGTGGCGGCGCTTCCTCCGAAATACGCCGACATGGCGAAGCGGTTCCGGGCCACGGGACGAGGCGATTTCGTCGCGGAGATTGTGCAGCAACCGGGCGTGAATCTCTGCGAGAACGAGTTCCGGGTGGAAATCCGCGATGGAACGCTGAACCACACCGATTACCCGTATCCGTTGGAGAAGGTCAAAGGCCGGGTCGTATTCAAGACCACGGCAACCGATCCCACGCGGCCACTGCGGCCGGGCGAACCGCTGGGTTTGCTTCCCGACCGCGATGAGATTGTCCTCGCCGGGTTCAACGCGATGCACGCGGGTGCCACCATCTCGTTGAACGGCTCGAAACGGCCCATTCCGAACAGCCGCGACCACAAAGTCACGCTTCAAGTGAATGGGAACAACTGCCCCGTCGATGCCGACTTGAAGGCATCGCTCGCCGCGCTGAAGGTCGATTCCATCTGGGCGAAGTTCAACCCACGTGGGAAGCTTACTTACGTCGTCGATCTTGAAATCATCGAGCGTGCGCCGCCCCTGAACCGACCCGATGCCGACATAGAAATCAACCCCGCGACCGACCTGAAGTTAACCTTCAACTTCTCGGGGCCAACGGTCACGCCCTCGTTCTTCCCCTACGAACTCACCGACATGGGTGGCTGGCTCGAATACAAGAACGGCCGCGTGGATGTGGCCCATGTCGCGGCCCGGCACGGCGAGACCCGGTTCAAGTTAGCCGCCGGGGAAGTCCGATTCTACCCGGATGGTGCCGTGTGGGCGAACCTCGGTGGCATCGAGATGAAGCCGTTCATCGCGGATGCCGCGTTGCTGAAGGCGTTGCCCGGCAAACTTGGGGAAGCCGTCGAAGACCTGAAACTGAAGGGTGGCGCGGACTTGTATGTGAAGCACTTGGTGGTCTCCGCTCCCGCCGACGAGGCGAAGATTCCGCCGCCGGAACCGCTCTCCGTGCCCGTGGGGCCGGTGGTCACTCCCGTGGGTGGAATGCCCGCTCGCCAGATCATCGCTCGGGGGCAATCGCCGGTCTCGACGCCAATTCCCGATCCCGTGATGTACTGGGATGTCGAGTTGAAACTGGCCGCTGCGTCATTCGATACGGGAATCGCGTGGGATCAGGTGTTCGGGGCGGTTGGTTGCCGGGGCCGCTATGAAGGCACGCATATGGGATTGGTCCGCGGTGCTGCGTGGTTCGATCGCGCCGTGATCGCCAAGCAACCCGTAACGCGAATCTCGGGCCGCATGCTAGCCGCGCCGCAGCAACCCGACCCCGCCCGCCGGGGTGAGTTCCTGCCCATGGAACTTGAGTTCACCGACATTAACGGCGACCTGTTCCACGGTGTCCTCGGCGGTCAAGGCCGCGCGATTCTCACCGAACCCGCCCGCTTCAACCTTTGGCTCACCGCGACCGATGTACAACTCGATGAGGTGGCGAAGCATTACAAGATCGGCAACGACGCCGACCTAAAGGGGATCGCGCAAGCCCAACTCTTGCTGGCGAACCGCCCGGACCCGAAGACCGGCCGGCTCGTTCTCGAAGGCTCGGGCAAGATCGACGTGCCCACCGGCCGCATGTACAACCTGCCGGTACTTCTGGACCTGGTGAAGGTGTTGAAACTTCAGACTCCCGACAAAACCGCGTTCGAGGAAGCGCATGCCACGTTCCGTGTCGTGGGCGACCGCATCAAGGTGGAACAAGTTGATTTGATCGGGAAGGCTGTGTGCCTCGGCGGCTCTGGCGAGTTAGACACAACCGGTGAATATGTGAAGTTCGACTTCTACACGGTTGGTTCGCAGATGCTCGCGCGGATGATTAACACCCCCGTGGGCGACCTCACCGCTTTCCTGAGCAAGAACCTGTTCAAGATCAAGCTCACACGGGAGAACGGCGAACTGAAGTACAAGCCCGAGGCTGTGCCGATCATCACCGAACCCGCCCGCGCCGCCGCCGACCGCCTCCGCGCCCGCGCGGCGAAGATGTTTGGCTCTTCGGGGAAATAGTGTTTAGTGTGTAGTGCTTGGTGTTTAGTGTTTAGCGGCAGTCCCAGCGGGACGATGTGTGCGGCGTCCCGCTGGGACTGCCGCTAAACGGAACTAATACCAAACCTCAACTACTAAACACACAACACACAACACACAAATACCATGCCCGGCAGCATTCTGAACCGTCTGATCTTCTGGGAACTGGTCAAGGTATTCCTCCTGACGCTGGGGACGCTGACCGGTCTTCTCGTGACTGCGGGCCTGATTCAGCAGGCGGCGCAGATGGGGCTTTCGCTCACGCAAGTGCTGCGAGTGCTGCCGTTGTTTGTGCCGAACACGTTGCCATACACGATCCCGGCGACGACGTTGTTCGCAACGTGTGTCGTGTATGGTCGCTTGTCGCACGATAACGAAGTGGTAGCCATCAAGGCCGCTGGTGTTCACTTGGCGACGATTCTGAAGCCCGCGCTGCTCCTCGGCACACTGGCGTCGCTCGCCACGGCCGCGTTGTATCACACGGTGATTCCCGTTTCACAACAGCAACTCTATGTAAAACTTCTCGATGACCCGGAGGAGATGGTTTACAATATGCTCCGCCGCGATCGTTGTATCCGGCACCCGAAACTCGATTACGTCTTGTATGTGCGAGATGTTCAAGGCCGCCGGCTCGTGGATGTGGTTATCAAGCGGCGGTCGAAACTGAAAGATCTCAAGACCGGGCAAGAGGCCTACACCGGATACGGTTTCGTGGCTCGTGCCCGTGAGGCGAAACTGCGAATCGATGCGGTTGATGGCAAGATGTATATCGACCCGGACCGCTTCGTGATGGACGACAAGAACACATCGGGAACGTCTGCCGCTAATGGCCCGTTTCCGATGGACTTACCGGAAGGGTTGAACGGCAAGGATGGCCGGGTTCGCGTGACATCGTTGACCTGGGATGAACTACCCGTGAAAAGGGAAGAGTTGCAAGCAGAACTAGACGAAGCCGAGCAGCAACGACAGGCGAACCGCGACGCGGCCAATGCCATCGCCGACCCCGGCTTACGACAACTCACGCTCGACCAAGATCGGCACTTCAGGTATCGCATCGACTCGACGCGGCGAACGCTCCGCAACGTCCAGGCCGAGTTCTACCTGCGGCCCGCGTTGGCCGGCGGTTGCTTGCTGTTCGCGCTCGTGGGTTGCCCGGTCGGCATCTGGGCCAACCGCGCCGACTACCTCAGCACGTTTGTCATCTGCTTCCTACCCGCCGTGTTTATCTACTATCCCTTGCTTCTCGCCGGCAGCGGCATGGGGAAGGACGGCAAGATACCGCTCGGGCTGGGTTGCTGGCTGGCGAACATCGTCATTGGCGTACTCGCCGCCGTGCTGAACGCTCGATTGCTCCGCCGCTAACGCTGTTGCGGGTAAAAGACCCCCGGCAAGTCGGGGGCTATCTGGCGAACGCTCTCATATAGCCCCGGCTTGCCGGGGGTTCTTCTGAGGCGCGACGCAGTTGGGCTAATTCTTTGGCGGGGCAGACATTGTTTGTGAGATGCTCGTCGGGAGGGCGCGCCCGGCTTCCGCGTACAACTCCGCGACGGCTTCAAAGGCGTCACGAACATTGGCGTGCGCTTCTTCCAGCGTGTCGCCTTCAGTCAGCAACTCGGGCAGCACGGGTGAGGTCACCGTGTAGCCGCCTTTCGGTTGAGGAGTAAATACCAAGGGAATCCTGTACATCATGTGCCTGGCCCTCGATCCCGTTTCGGAGGCCGCGGCCAGTTCCGCCGTCACCTCGGGTGTGTTGTCTTCGATACCTTGCCCACCACCTTGCCCACCACCTTGCCCACCCGTCACGGCACGCTGTCCCCCAGCGGCCCCGTCAGTGGCAGTTCGTGGACGATGTAGCGACCCAGCCCCCCGCGCGACCGGAAAACCGTGCGCTGGTTGAACGGGAACTGCCCGCGGGCACCCTGATCAAGCCCGACCGGGAGCAAGTCGTCGGGTCGGCGCGGTGGGCCAAGGATCGCCGCCCGTTTCGCCGGGCTGAGGCCGAGCGCCGGGTACTCAAGATCACTGACGGCGAATCGCGCTTTGCCCACCGTTGCCGCGAGTTCGCCCTGCACGAGCAAGCGCGATTCCACACTGATCGACTGAGCCGTGTTCACATGCATGTACCGCACGCCGGGCTTGATGTCGAGCATCAAGTAAAGCGCGTGCGGCGAGTCGTGCCAAGCGATCAGTTCGCCGTCTTTCAGTGAGTGCAGGCGGAGGAAGTCCATCACATCACCGAGTTCCTCCCAGCCCGTCGCCGCCTCGTGATCCTGGATACGTTCGAGCTTGTCCCAGAGGCGGAAGCGGTCCCGCTCGGGCATTCCAACTCGGAAGCAATCGGGCCACAGTTCCAGACGCTCGGCGTCGGCTAACGGGTAGCGAACGAAGTAGCGTTCCTTGTCGGGCAAGTCGGTCGGCCGGCTGTCGTGCCTGGCGATTTCAAGCATCCACGCACGGACCGGCGGGGAAACGTCGCCCACAACCCAGGCGGCGCTGGTGATGGCGAGCCACAATATGACGGGGGCGGGGATCACCCAGCGGTGCGCGGCCCACAGCCCGAGCATCAGGAACAGTTCCGCCATGTGGGCGTACATGAACCCGCGCTGGATCACGAAGGATTGAGTCGCCCAGACGAGGTACAGCGCCGCGAGAACGCCGCGTGCGGTTCGAGCCTCTGGGCTTGCCTCACCGTGCCATAACCAGCGCGGCAGCACACGACCAACCGGGCCAGGCCGCGTCGCATCCCGCTGACCTCTCCAAGGGGTTGCGTCGAGGATGGACAGCAGCGCGAGCGGGAACGTCGGAACCAGTCCCAGGCTCCACGGCGGGAACCAGTGCAATTCTTGCTCGACCCGCATCCCTAGTTCGCGCCGGGCCATCGCGGTGTAGTGCGGTGCCCAGAATCCCATCACGTCCTGGAAGTAAGGCCATGCCCCCGAAGCAACCAGCCAGACAACTCCCGCGACACCAACGACAAGCCCACCCGTGACGTTGCCGCACAGGTCCGCGAGAAACCCAACCCATTGTCGCCGCCCGGTCGCCGCGACCTGTCGCGCCGTGACCACCCAGACGCCCACCGCCATGAGCGCACAGTGCGGCTTGATCCACACCGCCGCGCCCCACAACGCCCCTTCCAACGCCGATTGCCAGTATCCTTGCTTAAACGAGTTCCCCGCTTGACCCATGCGCCGCAATCGAAGCAGCACGGCGGCCAGCACGGGCAGCGCCATCCAGGTATCCCGCTGGCAGTGGGCCATTTCGACCGCGCCGAGGTACGCGATCGCCGCGCCGGTCGCGGCCCACCACCGCGTTGCCGCGGTCGCACCACCGCGACGCGCGACCCGATCCACGAGCAGCACAACACCCGTTACGACGGCCAAATCGACACAGCGCAGCGAGAACGCCCCGAAGCCGACAACCCAGCGGATGGCGGTCAACAACCAGACAAACCCAGGCAAGTTCGTGTCGAATATGTCGCGGTAGTGGACGCCGCCGTCGAGCAGATTGCGGGCCGCGAGGTCGTAAAGCGTCAAGTCGCACCACAGCGGCATCCGCAGGTAGAGCGGAAGGCCGACGAGCAAGACAACGGCGGTCACGATTCGTGGCGGCCAGACCGATCGCCACAGAGACTGGAGAGGAACGGGCATACAAGACCGCGAGGGGAAGGCCGGGGGTTCTCCGATTAGGATACAACCGCCGTTCCAGAATGACGAATGCTCAGTGTCGTGGCGCTCCGTTCGTAGAATAGCACTGCCCTTGCCCGCTTTCTGGAGCCTTGCCCGTGCCGTTGTTCGCTTCCGATGCTGATCCTGGGTTGACGATGGCCATTATCGGCCTCGTTCTGGTCCCGATCCTGGTGATCGTCAACGGGTTCTTCGTTGCCGCGGAGTTCGCCCTGGTTGCTGTCCGTAGCACACGGGTCAAGGAACTCGTCAACCAGAAGAAGCCAGGCGCGGCCTCCCTCATGGCTGCCATCACCGATTTGAACCGCAGCGTTGCCGCGTGCCAACTCGGCATCACCATCGCCAGCCTCGCGCTGGGTTTCGTGAGCGAGCCAGCCATCGCGTCGCTTCTCAAACCGCTGTTCGCGAGCCTCCCGGACGCATGGCAAGGCGCGGTCACTCGCACCTGCTCCATCTTGCTCACGCTCGGCCTCATCACCTACCTGCACGTCGTGTTCGGCGAGCAGATGCCCAAACTCGCCGCATTGCAGTCGCCGGAACAGATGGGGTTATGGGTCGCCAGGCCGATCCTCCTGTTAAACCGCATCGCCGGCCCGCTCATCCGCCTCATGAACGGTTCGAGTTCGTGGTTCCTCCGCCGCCTGGGGTACAAGGACAGCGAGGAAGGCGAAGTTCACACGGTGGATGAACTGCGATTGCTCGTGGAGGACACTGAGGAAGCCGGGTTGCTCGACCCGGACGCCGCCGACATGGTCCTGGGCGTATTCGCGCTCACCGCCAAGCGGGTCCGCGACTGCATGGTGACCCGCGACAAGATGGCCGCTCTCGATGTGAACTCGCCCTCGGACAAGGTCATGGACGTGGCTCGCCTCGGGGCACACACGCGGTTGCCCGTCTTCGATGGCAACCTCGATCGCATCGTGGGCATCGTGAACACCAAGGATCTGTTCTTCCTGTTCAGCACGTCCGGGGCCGTCATGCTCGAAGACGCCCTGTACCCAGCGACGTTCCTCGACCCGGACGAACCCGTGGCGAACGCCTTCCGCTTGTTCCGCAAGTCGCATCGACCGATGGCCTTGGTCCGCTCCCCGACGGGCGAAGTGCTTGGCCTCATCACGCTCGAAGACGTGTTGGAGGAGATCGTCGGCGACATCGAGGACGAACACGACGTGCCCGTGCCGAAACTGAAACTTGCCCGCCGCCGCGTACTTCCGGCTGCCAAGCCCGGCACATCGGGCACCCACCGGGCCACCGACCCGCGGAAAACGCCTTGATGACGCTCGGGTTTCACCGCAGAGAACGCGGGGTACGCAGAGTAAAACCGGGAGAAATGCAAGACAGTTCGCCACGGATGAAACACAGATCAGGGAGCAGTTTCCGACCCGTGTTATCTGTTCTCTGCATCTCGTCTTCGGTTTCTCTGTGTTCATCTATGGCGAACTGTCTTCGTGGTGTTTCTCCCGGTGTGAACTGTTTTCCGCGCTCGGGGTTGGTATAATGGTGATGTCCGGGGGCGAACTGGTATCGACCGGGCGAATTGAAGTGTCGTGCGGCGTGTCGTGGTTGATCAGTAGGCCACGTAAAAAGCTGATCAAAAAGTAACTGCTGAACCGCAGTTCTCCCTCGCGGCGTAATACCCGTGGGCCGTCCCGGCCTCTTCGCCTGAGAGGTGCCGGTTCGGACGCAAGTCAGGCTCGTGGGAATTCGAGGGTTGGGGACACTACCCAATCCGCCTCGGCGGCCATTCCCGCTAAAAAATTCTGGCCGATAGTTGTCCCGGGATCCTGCTCGTTGGAGTCCGGAACTACAAACGTGGGGTAATCGCAAGATGTGCCCCAGTCATTAACGAGCTACACACGTAGATGCCGACGCGGAAGCGCCACGGGACCGGGGTTCGATTCCCCGCGCCTCCACTCAACGCCACTTGCGGCTTTCCGCAAGTGGCGTTTTTCATTGGATTTCTATCGCGGCCACCATACGCCTTCACCAGTGCCCCGGCAACTTCTCGCTCTTGAGCCAGGCGTTATACCACAGATCGAGTGTGAGTTGCGCACCGGCGCGGACGCGGCCCAGGATGAACGCCCGGCTCTCGTCGGTTGGCGTGTCGAACGCGCCGGCCGCGTCGAGTTCATAGCACTTATCGATGTGCGTGTGTGACTCGTCGAGGAACTTGTTGACGTGTGCCCACACATCGTCGATCTTCTTCGCCTCCAAACCGCGACACACTTCCTCGGGCGTGATCTTGTTCTTCTCAGGGAAGCCATCGATCTTGGCGTGAATTCCCTTCTGCTTCACGGTGCCGTCGGGTTGGATGCGGCCATCAAAGTCGCGGGTCGTGTGCAGCGGCATCGCGGCGTCGCCGGTGTAGTGGGCGAGCGTGCCACCGTGGACGAGGCACTTCATGGGAATCGCCGCGTTCTCGGGTGCCTTGCGAAAGTCGTAGAAGCCGACCGTGAGCTTTTCGTAGTTCTCCATGATGGCGTAAGGCAGCAGGCCGACTTTGTTCGGTTCCTTCTTGAGGTCTGTATACATCATTTTCATGGCGTCGAAGCGGTGCGTGTCGGGGAGCTTCTTGCCGTCAAGGTCTTCGGCATCGAGAAAATGGTTGCTCTCCTCGGCGCGGCGGAGGAAGCCCATTTCGCGGTTCTTCCAGCGGTCGGGGTCCACGGCGAAGTGTGCGAGGTGCTTGCCACCACGTCGGAAGAACGCTGGCAGATCGTCCGGTAAGCGGGCGGCGGCGGCTTCGGCGACGGTCTCGTGCCCACCCGCCCACCAACCGGTCGCCAAACCGCCAATCAACAGACCCGCCGCGACCACTGCGATGTAACCGAAAACGCGCTTCGACATGGTTTTCCTCCGAAGGTTGGGCTTCCCCGGTTATATTCCGCCCATCACGAACAATTGTGATTTCCCCGTGAAGCCGCTCAACCCGCATTCCCCGATAGCCGATTAGAACGGTGCCCAGAATGCCCGGTTCACGCCGGTGACCAGGCAACTCGACACGATGTCGGGTGTCATGTGGTGCGGTCATGGAGGATCACCGATGCGCCTGATGGCGTGCGTGCTTGTGGCAGCCGTGGTTGTCGGGGCGGTGCGCCCGGCCGCCGCGCAGCCCGGCCCGCTTGCGCCCCTGGCTCCCACGGGTGGTCCGCCCGTTCCGACAACTACAACGCCGTTCGATCCCGACTCGCTGGGCACACCGCCACCCGAACCCGCGCTGCGAAGCACGCCCATTGATCGCTCGCCGAATGATCGCCCGCCGAACGTGCTGGGTGCGCCCGTCATGGGGTCGCCCGTGCGGCCTTCCGACCGCGACCCAGTACCCGCGCCGGAGCGTCGGCCCGCGCCGACGCCCTCTCGCATAACGCCCGCCGTTGCGACGGATGCCACAGATGCGACACCGGTGAAGCGGGCCGTGGCACTCGGGGCACCTGAATCGGCGGGGCGACCGGTTTCGGCCCGGATGATCGAAACCGCGGGCGGCAAGTCGTCGGCACCGGAAGCGGGCGATGCCGTGGGCGACTTGCTGACCAAGCGGTCCAAGAAGAGTGAGCGCACCCCGGACCGGGATTCGCCAGACGAGCGAGCTTCGGAGAAGTTCGGCGAGAAGATCGGGGACGCGCTCGGCGATATTTTTGGCAAGCGCTGCGACCCGTTGTTCAAGAGCGACCACATTTTCGACGGGTTCATCTCGCCGGTGACCAACCCGTTCCTGTTTGAAGACCCGCGATCCGTCACGGAAGTCCGGCCGATCTTCATCTACCAGAATATCCCCTCGCGGAACCCGGACTTCAAGGGCGGGAACATCTACTTCTTCGGGACGCAGGCCCGCGTTGCGGTCACGGACCGGCTCTCGTTCGTGTTCAACAAGATCGGTGGTATCTCGATCCATCCAGGGAGTGGCTCGACCTATCCCAGCGACACTGGGTTCGCGGAACTCTGGCTCGGGCCGAAGTACACCTTCCTACGCGGCGAAGCGACGGGCAGCTTGCTCGCGGGTGGCCTCCAGTTCCAGATTCCGATTGGCTCGCAGAATGTGTTCCAGAACACCGGCTCGCTCTCGGTTGTGCCCTGGCTCACCTACGCTCAGAACTTCGCCCGCGACTTCCGCTATGGTAGTTTCAATGGGATGCTCGGCACGGGGTATTCGTTCAGCACGGGCAACGAGCGGAGTGATTACTACTACCTGTCCGCGCACCTCGACATGGACGTGCTGAACAACCACAAGTTCTATCCACTCGTGGAAATGAACTGGTTCCTGTACACCACGAACGGCAAGACGCTACCGGTGGGTGTGGAAGGCCGCGACCTGTTCAATCTGGGCGGCATGGCGAAGGGCAACGGACTGGTGACGGGTGCGCTCGGTGCCCGTTACAAGATCAGCGAAGCCGCTCAGATTGGCGCGGCATTCGAGATTCCGTTGGCCGGGCCTAAAGACTTGTTCCGCTACCGCTTCACGCTCGACTTCATCCTGCGATATTGAGATGTGTTGGCGCTATGACTTGACTCTTGGCGGTCAGGGTTAAGACGTTCCATCATGGAATCCGGCCGCGTGATACCGGCGGGGCATTATTGGTTCCGACGCCAAACCACACACCCCAGAATCGGAATCATCCCATTCAAGTGGAAGAAACTGTATCAGATAGATGATTGGCCGTGGTGCTGTAAC